>Ga0137403_10004653_pt1 | contig 16110 bp, 14 predicted proteins | sample CZOMad2_1_16fung_FD_122057 | JGI IMG/M metagenome (GOLD analysis project Ga0137403, IMG submission 122057) | Vadose zone soil fungal communities from Angelo Coast Range Reserve, California, USA - CZOMad2_1_16fungal (Hybrid Assembly) | ecosystem: Environmental > Terrestrial > Soil > Vadose zone... | reverse complement strand
CCCTTTATGTATCCGCTGCGCGAAAAGAGCAAACGCTTTCGCCGCCACCGCTGGTTCACCGCGGGAAATTGGCTCGTGTATTACCGCGTGGCGTCCGGCGTGGTTTACATCCGCGGATTGTGGCCTGCACAGATTCCCTAGCTTCACGCCGCTGCCTGCATCTGCCGACTCGTTGAAAAGGAGACTTGCAAGAAATGCGAACGATCGCGCTGCTCACTATTTCCAACATCTTCATGACCTTCGCCTGGTACGGCCACCTGAAATACCGCAGCGAAGCGCTCTGGAAAGTTATTCTCGCCAGTTGGGGCATCGCTTTCTTCGAATACTGTTTTCAGGTGCCGGCGAATCGCATCGGTTCCTATGAATTCAACGCCGCCCAGCTCAAGACCATCCAGGAAGTCATCACCCTCGCCGTCTTCGCCGTCTTTTCCATTACCTACCTCGGCGAGAAACTTCGCTGGAATTACGCCGCAGGCTTCGCCTGCATCTGCCTTGCGGTATTTTTCGTCTTTCATAAGTGGTAGGGAGTTCACTAAGATTTGATGTATCCATTCGAATCGCGCGCGAATCGAATCGACAGACAAATCACGCGTTATTTCAAAAGAGGAGAATCTTTTATGCAGCGCAAAGCTTCCGCAGTTTGGTCAGGCGATCTGAAATCCGGCAAAGGCTCCATCTCCACGGACAGTGGCGTACTCAAGCAAACGCAATATTCATTCAGTACTCGTTTCGAAAATGGCGCCGGCACTAACCCTGAAGAACTCCTCGCCGCTGCCCACGCCGGTTGTTTCACCATGGCGCTGTCTGCTCAGCTTGGCGCCGCCGGGCTGACCGCAACCAAACTCGAAACCACCGCCACCATCTCGCTCGAAAAAGTAGGCGACGGCTTCTCCATCACCAAGAGCCACCTCGATCTCACCGCCAAGGTCCCCGGCGCGGACAAAGCAAAATTTGACGCTGCGGTGAAAAACGCCGAAACCGGCTGCCCTGTCTCGAAACTCTTCAAAGCGGAAATCTCCGTCTCCGCCAGGCTTGAATCGTGAGCGCCGTTTCTCCGCGCCCAGCTTAGCGAGTACAATGCGCACATGATTCCCGCTCCGGGTGCCTTCGTGGCCGGCTTCGCCATTTTTCTTATTGTTCTCTGGGACGCGTTCGAAGCGATCATTCTGCCGCGCCGCGTAACTCGCAAATTTCGTCTCACGCGCCTCTTTTTCAAGACTACCTGGGGCGCTTGGCGCACCGTCATCTGTTTGATACCCGCGCGCAAAACGCGCGAAGCGCTCCTCGGCTTCTACGGTCCCCTCTCCCTTTTGCTCCTCGTCGCAGTTTGGGCCGTCGGGCTCGTTTTCGGTTTCGGCTTGATGCAATATGGCGCCGGCTCTGCCGTAATCATCGCCGGCGGCCATCCCAGTTTTGCCACCGACATTTATCTCAGCGGCACCACTTTCTTCACACTCGGCCTCGGCGACGTCGTTCCTCGCACTCACCTCGCTCGCGCCCTCGTCGTCAGCGAAGCCGGCTTCGGTTTCGGATTCCTCGCCGCCGTCATCGGCTATCTTCCGTTCATTTACGGTTCTTTCTCCAAACGTGAAGTCGACATCTCTCTACTCGATTCCCGCGCAGGCACGCCACCCACTGCCGGTGAACTCCTGCGCCGCCACAGCTATAAAGGTGGCCAGAATGCCTTGCACGACCTACTGAAAGACTGGGAACGTTGGTCCGCCGAGTTGATGGAAAGCCATCTCTCGTATCCCGTGCTCGCCTATTTTCGTTCGCAGCATGACAATCAATCATGGATCGCCTCGCTTACTGCAATTCTCGATACCTGCGCCCTGGTCCTCGTCGGCATCGAAGGTGCTTGCGAACGCCAAGCCGAACTCACCTTTGCGATCGCTCGCCACGCTGTCGTCGATCTCTCGCAAGTTTTTGGCACTCCTCCTCGCGCTCTTCCGCAAGACCGTCTTCCCGCTGCCGATCTTCTGCGCATCCGCGACACCCTCGCGCAGCACGGCCTCAAACTTAACGACGGTGAAGCCGCCGATCGCCGCCTTACCGAACTTCGCGGCATGTACGAACCCTACATCTTCGCACTCGCGAGTTATCTGCTCCAGCCCCTGCCGCCGTGGATTCCCCAGGCAAAAGGAAAGAAAGACAATTGGCAAACAACGGCGTGGGGCCAAGCTTCAGGCGTAGTCGAAACAAAACACGCTATCGCCGGCGATGACCACTTTTGATTTTTGCTCGATTCTAGAAAATAATTTGTCACACAGATTTGAGGAGAACTGCAATGAAGGCGATTCGCGTCCACGAGTTCGGCGGCCCGGAACAACTCAAACTCGACGAAATCCCCACGCCCAAACCCGCCGCCGGCCAGGTCCTGGTAAAAGTCCACGCCGCGGGCGTCAATCCCTACGACACCTACATGCGCGCTGGCACCTATCCCGTCAAGCCTTCGCTGCCTTACACGCCCGGATCAGACGCCGCGGGCGTCATCGAATCCGTCGGCGATGGCGTTAAGAAAGTAAAACCGGGCGACCGCGTCTACACGGCGCGAACACTCAGCGGCGCCTACGCCGAGTACGCCCTCGCGCTAGAATCGCAAGTTCACTCGCTGCCCGCCAATATCAGCTTCGCCCAAGGCTCCGGCATTTACGTCCCATACGGCACTGCGTATTTCGCGCTACATAATTCAGCGGAAGCACGCGCCTCGGAAACCGTTCTGATTCACGGCGCAAGCGGCGGCGTCGGCACAGCGGCAATACAACTCGCTCGTTCGATGGGACTCACTGTTTTTGGCACAGCCGGCACCGCGAAGGGCCTCGAGCTAGTCCGCAAAGAAGGCGCGCACCAGGTCTTCGATCACACCAAACCTGGTTACACCGACGAAATCATGAAAGCCACTGGCGGTCGCGGAGTAGACGTCGTCCTCGAAATGCTCGCCAACGTAAATCTTTCCGCCGACATGAAACTCCTCGCCACCAACGGCCGCGTCATTGTCATCGGCAATCGCGGCGAAGTCACCATCAACGCGCGTGACATCATGGGAAAGCGCGGCTCCATTCGTGCCTTCACTCTTTGGGTTGTCACTGACTCGGAAGCCGCCGACATTTTCGCCGGCCTCAACGCCGGCCTCGAAAACGGCACGCTCCGCCCCGTCGTCGGCAAAGAACTTCCTCTCAAAGACGCCGCCCAGGCTCACATCGACATCATGGCCCCCGGCTCCCACGGCAAAATCGCGCTAATTGCGTAGCGATTGGTGTTTATGTAGGTGAGGGGCTTTAGCCCTGTTGAGCTTGGCAAAGTCGCTCACATATACGCGCGACGCCGCTCTCAAACCAAATGCAACAACCGCATCCCCATTCCCACCAACGCGCCACCCAAAACCAACCATGCCGAATTCACGCGAAATTTCATAACTAAAACCATCGCAACCGTCGCCATTACAATCGGAGTCGCACTCAACATCGTCTCCCGCGCAAACTGCCATCCCACAAACGCCATCAACGCCACCGCCGCCGCATTCACTCCATCCAAAAATGTGCCAGCCATCGGTGACTTCCGCAATTTCGGCAAATATTTCGCCGTCACGGCCACAAAAACAAATGCAGGCAAAAACATTCCAGCCGTCGCCAGCACCGCGCCTTTCCATCCTGCAATCACATACCCCACAAACGTCGCCACCGTAAAAAATGGTCCCGGCGTTCCTTGACTCACCGCAATCGCATCGATCAACTGGTTCTCCGTCAGCCAGTGCAAATGCTCCACCAAATCCGCCCGCAAAACCGCCAACAATACATATCCACTCCCGAACAGTACCGCGCCCACCTTCAAAAAATAAAGAAACACGCCGACCACACTCGGTAGTGAAATGCTGGCGGCCGCCGCGCCGCCTTGCGCCAAAGCTGCACCAGCGGATTTTCCACTCGCTTGCCTTCCTGCAAACCGCTCCGCCACCACCCACGCCACACCCGTTCCAATCAACAACGCCACCGCCGAAACCTGCGTCGTCGCCAACCCGAGCACCACCAACGCCAGAAGCGCCAGCTCCTTCGATTTCACTGCCACGCGTCCCAGCGACCACACCGCTTGCACAATCAGAGCCACCACCACAGGCTTTACGCCATACAACAACGCGCCAATCTCCGGCGCGCTCCCGTATTTTTGGTATACCCACGCGAGGAATCCGACCATCACCGCCGACGGCAAAATAAACGAACACCCCGCAATCAACAGTCCGGCCAGCCCGCCACGCAATTCACCCAAGTAAATCGCCAGTTCCGTCGAACTCGGCCCCGGCAGTAAACTCACCGCTCCCACGCGATCCACAAAATCTTCCCGCGTCAGCCACTTCCTCCGCTGCACAAACTCCTGCTCCATCATCGCGATATGCGCCGCCGCTCCGCCAAATCCGGTGAAGCCCAGCCGCAAAAATGTCTGCGCGATCTCTCCAAGCCGACTCGTGCCTCTCGCCGCGCTTGTCGTGTTCATGGGCTCCCTATTATGCCGACTTCCATCTCTCGACAAACGGCGTCATATTGAAGCAGTGATAAAGACAGCACGACTTCAAATATAGCAATTCAATTCAGCTACAATAATTCCTATTCTGATTCAGGAAGCGACTGTCAGCTCGCGGCTTTGATGACCCGAAAACGAATCCTCGAAATAATCCTGGCTGTGCTTTGCATAGTCTTTATTCCGCTCGCCTTATTGAACTACGCACGAGGCAAGCTGGAAGTAGCCAATGTGCCGCGTCGTGTCGAACGAGATCCTAGATTTGTCGCCGCGCTACAGGCCGGGATTGCGCTTGAACAGCAGCAACAGTACGACGCTGCCTTCAACAAATACATGGAAGCCGAGTTTTTCGCATCAAAGATGGCCCAGGGCAAGAATGATGCCTTCAAGGAAGTCGTGGAGCACATCGTCACTTGCGCGTCGGCCTCTGGTGACTCGGAACGCGCAAACAACGCTCGCAAGCAAATTGTACGGCTCATGATCAGCAGTGGAATTGAGGATCGAGACGCGGGGCACTTCGAAGAAGCTGCGGCGAAGTTTCAGGACGCGGAGCAGCGAGTCGTTTCTCTAGATTCGCCGGACGCCGCACTCGTCCAGGATGCACGAGTCCCCCTCGCAGATGCTCTCTGGAAACTGGGAAGATTCTCCGACGCGGAAGCAGTCTTCGCCAGAATGGCATCTGACGTCAGTCAGCCCATGAACGATAGCCGATCCGTTCTGGGGCAAAAATATATGGAAATTGCCAGGATCCAATCTGAGATTGGCGACTGGGCAGGTGCGCAGGCTTCCTGTCAACGGGCGATCCAAGAATTTGAAAGGACAATGAGCTCATACGGTCAGCAGGAAACGGCGTCCCTCACGTTCGAAAAATCGCTAGCCATGAATTGGCTGGAAGTCGCATATGCCCGGCAAAAAAAATACGACCTCGCACTTTCCGCCGCAGATCAGGCCTACGACTACACGACACAAGTGAATGGGCCAACCGAGATCAAACGGCAAATCGCCGAGCTGGCTTTAAGCGCCGCTCAAACCTCGCAGCAGGCAGCTGTTCAAGGCCGGTGGCAGGAGCGACTGAACGCTCTGCCTGCCAATCCATGCCCGGCACCCTCGATAAACAATCCCAACTGCGTCACTCCTGCCGTCGGCTCCAACCCTCCCACGTCGAATCGGCAGTAGCTCATTCTTCAACCGCAGCACTTTGCCGACTCTGACAAACACCTTATAATCAGACTTCCCTGTGGCGCCCATGGTCCTACTCAATATTCTTCTCTTTCTTTCGCAAAGCGGCGTAAGCCGCTATTGGCACAAGCTCACCGACCGCACCTTCACTGGCATTTATCACGCGAACGCGTTCGACCTCGCCATGATGATTCCCTATTTCATCATCCTCGTTATCCTCGCCGGTTACGGCCTCCATCGCTATTGGCTCGTCTACGACTACTACAAGTACCGCAAAAACGTCCCCGGCCCGCCGCCGCCAGTCCGCGAGTGGCCGCGCGTCACCATCCAGCTCCCCATCTTCAATGAACGGTACGTCATCGAGCGCCTCGTCGAAGCCATCTCCCGTTTCGATTATCCACATGAACTCCTCGACGTTCAGGTTCTCGACGATTCCACCGACGAAACTTGTGAAGTCGCCAAAGCCTGCGTCGACCGCCACGCCGCGGCAGGCATGCCCATTACTTATATTCACCGCGCCAACCGCGAAGGCTACAAAGCCGGCGCTCTCGAGAACGGCCTCAAGACTTCCCGGGGCGAATTTGTAGCCATCTTCGATGCCGACTTCATCCCCGAACCCGACTTCCTCCGCCGCACCGTTCCCTATTTCCTCAACGGCGAAGCTGGAAACAACATCGGCATGGTCCAGACCCGCTGGACCTATTTAAATCGCGACTACTCTCTCCTCACCGAAGTCGAAACAATTCTGCTCGACGGCCACTTCGTCGTCGAACACGGCGCCCGTTCCCGCCGCGGCACTTTCTTCAATTTCAATGGCACCGCCGGAGTCTGGCGCCGCGCCGCTATCGACGCTGCCGGCGGATGGGAGCACGACACACTCACCGAAGACACCGACCTTTCCTACCGCGCCCAACTCAAAGGCTGGAAATTTCTCTATCTCCCAGACATCGAATGCGCTTCCGAACTTCCCGTCGACATGAATGGCTTCAAAGCCCAGCAGGCGCGTTGGGCCAAAGGCCTCATGCAAACGGCAAAGAAAATTCTCCCGAAAGTTTTCAAATCAGACGCGCCCTGGCACGTCAAAGCCGAAGCCTTCTTCCATCTCACCGCCAACATCAGTTACCCGTTGATGGTCATTTTCTCCGTCTCACTTCTGCCGGTTATGATCGTCCGCTTTCAGCAGGGCTGGTTTCAGATGCTTGTGCTTGACCTGCCGCTCTTCCTCGCCTCCACCTGCTCCATCTCCAGCTTTTATCTCGTCGCGCAAAAAGAAATCCGCCCCAAAACCTGGTGGCGCACTTTCTTCTACATGCCCTTCGTCATGGCCGTTGGCATCGGCATTTCCATTCGAAATGCCCAGGCCGTTGTCGAAGCCATCATCGGCAAAAAATCTGAATTCGCCCGTACGCCAAAATTTAAAATCGAAGGCAAGAAAGACACTTTCGTCGCGAAGAAATACAGAAACAAAGCCGGATGGATTCCCTACGCTGAAGTTTTTTTGGGGATCTATTTCGCCGCAACCGTCGCCTACGCCATCAGTAACGAAACCTACGCCACCATCCCATTCCTCTTACTCTTCGTCTGGGGCTATCTCTATACCGGCTGCATGTCCCTCGGCCAAACCTACTTCGCCCATCTCCGCTTCGGCGTCAATGCCCCCGAAATGCGCCCCGCCGCCTCCGGCGCCCCCGGCTTCTAATTTGGTTGTTTAACTTTTGAATCCCAAATCAGGTCGGAGCTGATGCACATTGTCTCTATGCAAGATATTTCTGGCCGCAAGATCTTTCGCGAAGGTGTTAATATGAATGGACACCGTGGAAGAATTGGCGGTGTCCAGAGGGTGCCAAGATGACCACCCAACTGAACACACTCTACGAAAAACCAGCCTATGGCGCCGTCGAAGCAGCCATTTATCTCAGAGTCCCCGTCACCACTCTTCGCTACTGGCTCACCGGATTCGGCAAGCGCGATCCCATCATTGAGCCAGTTGAAACGGCCCCCGCCCGTCTTTCGTTCATGAATCTTTTGGAATGCCACGCGCTTGCCGGTATGCGCAAGACCTACGACCTGAAACTCCCCAAAGTCCGCAAGGCGCTGCAAAAAGTGTCAGAGCAATCTCCAAAACCACACCCGCTCGTGAACCAGGTCTTCCTTACGGACCGCAAGGATCTTTTCATTGAACAACTGGGAAGAATTATTAACGTATCCAAATTCAGTGAGCAATTGAATTTGGACTTCTTCCACATTCATCTGGAAAGAGTGGTGACGGACCCGAAAGGATTATTCAGATTCTTTCCATTCGTGCGAGAGCCAAGGGCCTCCGAACCAAAACTAATTGAAATCAATCCAGCCGTTGGTTTTGGAAAACCAGTCATCGCTGGGACAGGTATCTCTACTGCTATAATCGCCTCTCGATTCAACGCCCGCGAGCCGGTGGTTGCGCTCGCCGAAGAGTATGGCTGCACGCAGGAGCAGATCGAGGAAGCCATCCGGTGGGAGCGACCCGTCGTCCTCCCAGTCGCCGCTTGACGATTTTGTCTTCTATCTTGATGAAAACTTGTGTAATTCGCGCGCAATTCTAGAATCGCTCTCCAATCTAAACATTCCTGTCGAGCGTCACCTCAACCACTTCCCACGAGGAACTCTGGACGAAACCTGGCTACCGACGGTCGGAAAAAACGGTTGGATTCTTCTGACTTCTGACAAACGCATTCGCTACAATTCTCTCGAAAGAATGGCGGTTCAAGAGAACGCTGTTCGGGAATTCGTCTTCACATCCGGCAACATGTCCGGGGCTGACATGGCTCAAGCGATAGAAACGGCACTTCCCAAAATCCGCAGACTCTGCCGGAAAGTGCAGGCCCCTTTCATCGCGTCAATTACTCGTTCCGGCGAAGTCAACCTTCGTTGGCCTAAATAGTCGAGAAATCTTAACTGCCATATCGCGATGACTGCTGCATGGAGTGGGAGCATGGAATTATTGCTGCACTCTTAGTTCAAGCCGTTCGCCGCCGGCTCCATCTCCGCTATTTTAGTTCGCGCTGTTCCTACTTCCGGCCGTTCCTCGCTCTTCGCCGTTTCCGTCAGTTCGCGGAAATATCGCATCGCCGCCGAATCGTCCCCGCACCGGTTCGCCGTTACTGCCGCTCCGTACAAGGCGTTAAACCGCTTCGGCGCGACCTTCAGCGCCGCTTCGTATTCCACAAGCGCTTCCTTATCCCGCTTTCGCCCCATCAACATCCCCGCCAGCATCTCGCGTGCTGGCGTCACCGGTCCTGGAGTCACTGCGTCCTTGTCCATACTCTCCTCGAGTTTGACCGCCGCCCGTATTGCCGCCATGGCTTCGTCCCGCTTCCCACTCTGCTCTGCCAGCCATGCGCTTACTTCCAGCCGCTGCACTTCGATTTGTTTTGACCAGTACTGGCTTGTTTTCTCTGCCTCGTCTCGGAGTTCCGCCAAATTTTTCTCCGCCAGCGCCGCCCGTTCCAATTTCCCGGACATCGCGCTCCCTTCGCCAATCGCCTCCCAGACCAGCGCCCTCGCCCACGGCACGCCGCTCGTCATCGGCTCCAGTTTCAGCGCCTCATCCCAGTTCTTGAGCTCAATCGCGTATCGTGCCGGAATCGCTGCTGTCGCGTAGTTTCCCGTCAACGTCGACCCCTGTACCTCGTCGAAGCCTCGCATCTGATCCAGGATCGCTTTGGCTTTCTTCACCTGTCCGGTTTGCAAGTATGCATACTCCAGATAATCCATCGCATGCAATCTCTGGTCGCGCGCTTCGCCGTTCTTCGAAACCTTTTCCTGCGCCGCCGCAATTTCCGCCGATTTCATATTTGACGCGATCGACTCATCCCACGATCCAACTCTCGTAAAAATATGCGACGGCATGTGATTCGCATGCGCCGACACCGGCGCAATCTTCGCGTACATCCTCGCCGCTCCTAGTCCGTCCTGCGCCAGCACCGGGTTGTCGTAGCAATGAATAATGTAGTGCGCCACGCCTGGATGGTGTGGTTGCTTCTTGAAGATCGGCTCCAGTATTTCGCCGCACTTTTTTTCATTCGAAAATGTCTTATCCAGCGGCGACGCCGAGAGCTTCAGCGACAGCGCATGGAATATCTGCGCTTCTGTGTCCGTCGGATTCGCCGCCGCCAGCTCGCCCATCTTCTTTTCAAACGCCCCACCGCGCGCGCCGTAATCCGCCTTCTCATCCGCATACGCCGCCGCCAGCGCCTCAATGTAGCCTTTCTCACGCTCCGACGTGGCCGCATTCGCCTTCGCAATCTCTCGCGCTTTGCCGATGGCCGCGCGTCCGCCCGCGAAATCGCCGCTGCGCCACAGTCCGTGGAAATGTGACATCGCAACGCCCCACTCCGCCATGGCACACTGTGGATTCTCGCCTGCAATCTTCTCGAACGCCGCCCGCGTATCCTCGTACTGAAACGAATGTAGCAGCGCCACCGCCTTATTGAACTTCGCGTCAAATTCCGTCTTCGCCGCCTCGCTCATCCCCGCGCCGCACGTCGTCTCAAAATGTACGGACCCCACTTCTTCTTCGCTCAATTCGTGGTGATGTCCTTCCTGCCCTTGCGCTACCCAACCACACAGCAGCATCGCGCTCAACGCCGCAATCAATCTGCGCATCTTCACACCTCGCCGTCACCTGAAATTTCCGGGAGAGGACTTTAGCCTAGTCTCACCGGCACGCCCCGTCAACGCGCTTGTCCGCAACTTCGGCTTCCGCCCAAAGTCGGGTACAATCCAGCGTTCGCGTTGCATCGCCATATCGCATAGTGAGGTGAAGGAATGGTCCGTTCACGTAGCATCCGCGCTTTCTCCGCTGTGGCCTTGCTACTCGTTTTTGCAACACTTGCCGCCGCCCAGCAGCGCCGCGAACGCGAACCCAACACCGCCTACGCCGCTCGCCGCGCCGCCCTCGCCGCTCAAGTTGACGCCCCAATCATCCTCTGGGGGTTCACCGGCCGCGAAGAAGTCTTGCAAACTTACATTTTTTCTCAGGAATACAATTTCTACTATCTCACCGGCCACAACGAAGAAGGCGCCGGCCTCATCATTCTTCCCGCAAAAAATAATTCCGCCTCCGATGGCCCCAGCGAAATTCTCTTCCTCCCGCCCAAGAATCCCGACGAAGAAAAATGGAATGGCGTCCGCAAATCTCCTTCCGATCCCGACATCGCGGCTGTCACCGGCTTCTCCGCCGTTAAGCCATTCTCCGACATGCGCTCCGTCGTCGAACACCTCGCCAAATCCTACTCCGCCTTTTACACAATTCTTCCCTACCGCCAGGAACTCGGCGGCTTCCCTCACGAAAAAGCCGTCACCGACTGGCTCGCCCTCGTTGCCCCGCAAGCAAAACTAAAAGACATTCGCGCGCAAATCGAAACCGAGCGCCAGATCAAATCCCCCGGCGAAATCGCTTTCCTCCAGAAAGCCATCGACCTCTCCCTCGACTCCCACATAGCCGCCATGAAAATGATGCGCCCCGGCCTCTTCGAATATCAGGTCGGCGCAAAAATGGTCGAAGTCCACGCCATGGGTGGCTCCGAATCTGAAGGCTACGCGCCCATCGTCGGCGCCGGCCCCAATTCCACCGCGCTTCATTACGATCGCCTCGATCGCAAAATTCAGGACGGCGACATCGTCGTGCTCGATGTCGGCGCGCAATATTCCGGCTACTCCGCCGACATCACTCGCACGCTTCCCGCCAACGGAAAATTCACTCCGCGCCAGCGCGAAATCTACGACATTGTCCTCGGCGCACAAAACGCCGCCATCGCCGCCATCAAGCCCGGCGCCATTTTCTGCCGCAACGAAAAGGATGGCCTCTTCAACATCGCCTACAACTACATCAACACTCACGGCAAAGACCTTCACGGCAAGCCGCTCGGCCAATATTTCATTCACGGCCTCGGTCACGGTATCGGCCTCGATGTTCACGATCCCGGTGCGCCCTGCAAACCCCTCGTGCCCGGCATGGTCGTAACCATCGAGCCCGGCATCTACATTCCCGAGGAAAATCTCGGCGTTCGCATCGAGGACGATTTCCTCATCACCGACACCGGCGTCAAATTCCTCAGCGAAAAACTCCCACGCGATCCCGACGCCATCGAAAAAATTATGGCCGAAGCCGCCGCCGACCGCGCAAACTCCGCGCACTAGGCATTGGGGCATCTTGAATTTTATGAATCGTGACACAATAGGCCAAAATTCAAACTGACCCACTACCCTCAATCCCGCCTCCATTGACCGCCTCGAATCCCCGCCCTTATACTATTCATTCGCATTGGACGCGTTTTTCTCCCAGTGCGCCTCGACTGATTCCGCGCTTGCCGCAGCTGCCGGAATTTTCGAAATCAAACAGAGAGCATTCGTTCGAATATGAGCAACCTGAAAGCAACACAGCTACGCCCCGGCATGGTCATCAATCACGAAAAAGAGCTCTACACCGTCTTCAGCACCGACCATCGCACTCCGGGCAACAAGCGCGGCTCCATGCAGACGCGCCTCAAAAGCCTCCGCACCGGCACCATGATCGACTATCGTTTCCGCGCAGAAGAATTCGTCGAACGCGCCATCCTCGATGAAATCGAATTCGAATACCTCTATCACGAGGGCGACGAATACCATTTCATGAACACGAAAGACTACGAGCAGATGCAGATGACCGCCGCCGAGCTCGGCGAGACCGTCTACTACCTCGTCCCCAACACCATCGTCAAAATCGAATTCTTCGAGGAAAAGGCCATCGGCGTCGACCTCCCAGACACCATGGACCTCAAAGTTATTCAAACCGAACCCACGCTCCAGAAAGCCACCGCCAGCGCCGTCATGAAGCCCGCCACTCTCGAAACCGGCCTCGTCGTAAACGTTCCACCTTTCGTCAACGAAGGTGATAGAATCCGCGTCGACACTTCGGAAGCCCGCTACGTCCAGCGTGTCGAGTAGCAGCAGTTCGGCTCGTCGGATTTTTCCTGGTTTCATTTTTTTTCCGAAGTGTAGTGGCGGGTCTTCAGACCCGTGCTTTTGGGGTTCGCTTTTCGCAGCGGTAGGGCCCGCTTCTGGCCCTGAGCGAAGCCGAATGGGTCCGAAGCGGGCCGAACGGTGTCAAACGACACCACGTTTTCTAAAAGGAGCTATTCGTAGGTTTTTGTTCTTACTTAAAACCTAAAACCTACAACTTAAAATTTTCTCTTTCCGCCTCCGCAGCTGAATTCAGTCCCAGCCGAATTCAGAAGAGGCAAAAACAAAAGCGCTCCGATTCACCTCGGGGCGCTTTCTGTTTTCCAACTTCCTATCCAGTTTTTCTCTGTGTCCTCTGTGCCTCTGTGGCAAATCCTCTTTCTTCTTCCTACGCCTTCTTCGCCGCTGTCTCTTCCCCAAACACCCGCGCAAAAATCGCATCCACGTACCGCAACTGTCTCTTCAAATCAAACGTATGCTCCAGCGCCTTCCCATCCAGATACTTCGTAATCCGCGCATCCTTCCCAACTCGCTCGCGAAAACTCGTATCCGTCTCCCACGCGGCCATCGCGTTTTCCTGCACCGTCTTGTACGCCTCGTCCCGCGGCATTCCCTTTTCCACCAGGTCCTGCAGCAACTGCCCGGAAAACACCAGCCCCTGCGTCGCATCCAGATTCTTCTTCATTCGCTCCGGAAACACCCGCATGTCCGCCACGATCGCCGTCATTTTCGCCAGCATGTAATCCACTAGAATCGTCGAGTCCGGCAAAATCACCCGCTCCACCGAACTGTGCGAAATATCCCGCTCATGCCACAGCGCAATATTCTCAAACGCCGCAATCGTATTCGACCGCACCAGCCGCGCCAATCCGCAAATCTGTTCGCACGTCACGGGATTCCGCTTGTGCGGCATCGCCGAACTTCCCCGCTGCTCCCCGCCAAACGGCTCTTCCGCTTCGCGCACTTCCGTCCGCTGCAAATGCCGAATCTCCAGCGCAATTTTTTCCAGCGTCGCCGCAATCAGCGCCAGCGTGCTCACGTAATGCGCATGCCGGTCGCGCTGAATCACCTGCGAAGCCACCGGCGCCACGTCCAATCCCAGCCGTTGGCAAATCCGCTCTTCAATTTCCGGTCCCAGATGTGACGCATTTCCCACCGCGCCCGAAATCTTTCCCACGCGCATCTGCGCCGACGCATCTTCAAATCTTTCAATATTCCGCTGATTCTCCGCGTACCAATTCGCCATCTTCAACCCAAACGTAATCGGCTCCGCATGTACTCCATGCGTCCGCCCAATCTGCGGCGTATGTCGAAATTCCTGCGCCCGCTTCCCCAGTACATCCGAAAATTTCACCAGCGCCGCTTCGATCAACCGCGAAGCGTCCCGCACCAGCAACGATTGCGCCGTGTCCACCACGTCATTCGACGTCATCCCGTAGTGCAGCCACCGCGCCGTCTCCGCATCGCCAATCGATTCGCCCACGGCCATCGTGAACGCAATCACGTCGTGCTTCACTCGCGCTTCAATCTCATTCACCCGCGCGGCATCCACCTTCGCCTTCGCGCGAATCATCACTGCGGCTTCCTTCGGCACCTGTCCCGCCTCCGCCAGCGTCTCCGTGGCCGCCAATTCCACGTCCAGCCAACGCGCATATTTATTCGCATCGCTCCAGACCCGCCCCATTTCCTCGCGCGTATACCGTGAAATCAACTCGCTCTCCTTTAGCAAACTACGAATCCCCTCCAATAATACGGCATTTCACCACTCCCCGCCGCACGTGCACCGGACGCAATCCGCCCACAGCAGCTCACAAGCTTTTCTCAGTGTAGCGGCCATCCTTTAGGGTGGCCGCTCTTCGATGTCAACTACAAGCACCCTGTTTCCACACAGGCTTCCATTCCCCCCTTTTTCGCCCACGAATCATCCAATCAATCGTCAGCGACCCTGATAACGGGTACTCGCCGGGCTCACCGCATAAACCCTGGCGCACCGGATTCCACCAGACGTAGCATGCGACATCTTCCAATTCATTTGCCCTTCGCAGGATGTGGTCATAGTATCGGTGCTGCCACAGCCTCATCGCCCTTGTTTTGCTGAACTCGTAGGCCGTCTCTTGCTTGAACCGCTCCACAAATCTAATTAAGTTGCTGTACTCTTCCGTTCCTTCGACAACAAAATGCAAATGATCCGGCATGACACAATAGGCGTGGACCAGAAACTGCTGCCTGGCGGCCTTGGAAACTAGCTTTTCCGCGATCCATCTTCCCAACGTCGTATCTACAAAATGTTTTGCCCGGCCCTCGGTGCATACAGTGACAAAATAAATCCGCTTTCCGATGTATTCTGTTGCCGCCAACCGTAATGATCTTTCTTGCGCCCTCATTTTCCCGAAGTTATCACAGTTATACGATCTCTTCGATTCGTCCTTTCACGTGCCATGCCCCAAAACTTCTCCCCGTGTAGCGGCCATCCTTTAGGGTGGCCGCTCTTCGATTCGTCCTTTCGCGTGCCATGCCCCAAAACTTCTCGCTGTGTAGCGGCCATCCTTCAGGGTGGCCGCTCTTCGATGTGAACCACATCCACTATTCCAGTACAGGCTTCAATCCGTCAAACCACACTGAACTTCAACCTTTTCAATAACTTATCCCACCCTTCAAAACACATACGATCGTTCCTACGCCCCCTTGCGCCTCGCTCAGTCGTCCTTCTCGCCCAGGGCCTACTCCCAATCTCTGCTACGGACAATGCACAGCGCCACTTGAAGTGCGGCGGGTGGACACCTCTTTTGCAGTGCAAAGCAGGACGCGGTCGTATCGAAGCGGAGGAAATTCTCGCAATTCTCAAAAATCAATTGCTAAGAGCCATCGCACTCCCTGCTGTTTCGCAGTTTCCAAAATCCTTCGAAAATCCAGAAGGTCTTTTCGCGCGGCTTCGCTAACGGAATTTCCTTCCACCTTCTCCAGCAGAAGATTTACCGTTCGCAACCCTTCCTCGGCGGCAAACCAAGTCTCGGCGATCTCGTTGCCGGTTTCGACGCCCTCACTACCGGAAAACGCCAACATCTGCTCCCGAGACGAACTGAAGAAACTCATCAGCGGGCGCACAGAGTTTTGTTCGGCAATGTAGTCCAATTTCTCAGCTGCATTAGCGAGTGCTTTGCCATTCATAAAAGCATCGAAACCCGGAATTTGTTTTTCCAGGGCGATGTGCCACGCAACAGACATGCCCATCCTCCCATGGCGCCGCGAGCCGCGCGAATCTTCCTCGGCAACCGGTGCCTGCTATCTTGCTGGTTTTACGTCACTTATTTCCAGTGTATCTTTACTTCCGCGAAGTCGTCACGACCTAACCGCCAAGCCCAAATCCTGTCTAATGTCCCAGATGACTTCTAGCGTCGAGAGTGGCCTCGGCCCGAACCTTCTCCCCGACGCCGTCGC
>Ga0137403_10004652_pt1 | contig 16111 bp, 7 predicted proteins | sample CZOMad2_1_16fung_FD_122057 | JGI IMG/M metagenome (GOLD analysis project Ga0137403, IMG submission 122057) | Vadose zone soil fungal communities from Angelo Coast Range Reserve, California, USA - CZOMad2_1_16fungal (Hybrid Assembly) | ecosystem: Environmental > Terrestrial > Soil > Vadose zone... | reverse complement strand
AGTTCAGCTATGTGTACTCGTTGCCGGTTGGCCGCGGCAAGCATTTCGGTGGAAACATGAACAAGGTCCTTGATGGTTTCATCGGAGGCTGGCAGCTGAACGGTATTTGGCGATTTGCTGGCGGTCGTCCGATCATTCTTGGCCTCGACTCAACCAACCCCATACCCACTTACCAACAACGGCCGAATTTATCGGGAGCGCTGAAAGTAAATCATTCCGATAAATTCTCCATGATTCAGCAGTATTTTGCGAATCCTGATGCTGTGACAACTCCTGACGCTTTCACATTCGGCACTGCTCCAAGAACTGTTTCAAACATCCGTCAGCCAGGGGCCAAGAACGCCAATATGTCACTCTTCAAGGAATTCTCGATGGCGAAATACCGCGAAGGGATGCGAATGGAATTCCGCTTCGAGGCTTTCAACGTGTTTAACCACGCCAACTTTGCCGGACCCGACTCCGTTGTGGATGGTGGCTCGTTCGGACAAATTACGTCGTTGTCTAATCCAATGCGTGAAGTGCAATTGGGCTTGAAATTTTACTTTTAGATTGAGGGGCCGGGATTAATGAGTAAGCCCGGCCTCTCAATATATAGAAACACAAATTCTTAACAATCCGAACATTCTCAGGTGCCATCTGGCTACTATCGCCGCTAAACTGCGCCTTTCAGCAGCGTTGTTGGCAGTTCTGGCTGTCTTTGCATCCGTAATCAACGTCGCTGCACAATCAATTCCTGCTTCATCCGCAACAGTCATTCACATACATGCATCTCCGGCAGATCAGATCAAAACTTTTGACCCGGACATAGCTCTCGGTAGCTCCATTGACATTCTCCCAGTCGGTGACGTGGACAAGATCTACACGCCCAATATTCTCAAAGAATCACTTTCCGCGGGATGGGGTCCGATCACTTATCGTCAGAACACTGAACTTCAAGGCACGGCGTGGCATTGGAACCCAACGGGGACGTGGAGCGATCCTGCGCACCAGAGCGGCTACTTCACGGGAAGCTCGGAGCCCAAAGAGTTTATTCGTCATTCTTACGGATATCCGCTGCCGCACCGCGGTAACACCACGGGTGACGGGCGTTCACGCAGCAAGTATTCGCGGATTACTGATGGCGATGCGAAGACTTATTGGAAAAGTAATCCATATCTTACCAGCAGGTTCACTGGTGAAGATGATGCTGCGCATCCGCAGTGGGTCGTCATTGACTTGGGCGCCGTAGAGAGAATCGATACTTTGCGGATTGATTGGGCTGATCCTTATGCGGTTAGTTATGAAGTACAGTACTGGAGCGGCGGACGAGAGCCTCTGAATAATCCTGTTTCAGGGACCTGGATATCTTTTCCTCACGAGATCGTAACCGATGGCAAAGGCGGAATCGAAACTCTCAAACTTTCCGATTCGACAGTTCCCGTGCGCTACATCCGTATCTGGATGACGCAGTCCTCGAATACTGGCGAGGGTGGCTCGAAAGACCCCAGGAACTCCCCCGGGTACGCCATCCGCGAACTCTCCGCCGGGACCTCGACCGAAGCTGGCGAATTTGTGGACTTGGTGAAGCATCTTCCGGATTCAGGCCAAACTCTCGTCAGTGCGTCTTCGGTAGATCCCTGGCATGCGGCGTCCGATCTCGACCCTCAATCTGGCGATCAAACGGGCATGGACCTCTTCTACACCAGCGGCATAACGAATCACCTGCCGGCCATGATTCCGATTGCCATGCTCTATGGCACGCCCGAAGATGCGGCCGCGGAAATTGCCTATGTGAAGAAGCGAGGCTATTCTATTTCATATGTGGAAATGGGCGAGGAACCGGATGGACAGAAGATGTTGCCGGAGGATTACGGCGCGCTGTATTTACAGTTTGCGGCCGCAATCCACAAGGTGTATCCCGCGCTCCAGCTAGGCGGCCCGATTTTCGAGGGCGTGAATGAGGACATTCAGGTTTGGCCCGACGCCCAGGGGCGCGTTTCCTGGCTCGGACGATTCGTTGACTACCTGAAAGAACATGGACGGCTTGGGGACTTGGCGTTCATGTCGTTCGAGCACTATCCATTTCCGCCGTGCGAAGTTACTTGGTCGGATCTCTATCGCGAACCTGAACTCACCGAGGGAATTCTCAAGATCTGGCGAGCGGACGGCGTTCCCGCGAATGTGCCGCTCATCAATACGGAAAGCAATCTTTCGTGGGGATTGACGCAGGAGATGACTGACATTTTTTCCGCTTTGTGGCTTGGGGATAGCGTGGGATCGTTCCTTACGCTGGGAGGCGACGTTTATTATCACTCGCCGATCCAACCGGAAGCGCTTCGCTCGAGTTGCAATGGATGGAGCACCTATGGAAATTTTGTCGCGGACGAAAACCTGAACATTCATGCCCACACCGCGCAGTACCATGCCAGCCGCATGATCAATCTGGAATGGGTGCGGCATGGCGCGGGCGCCCACCAGCTTTTTGCGGCTTCCGCTGACGCGAAAGACGGTGCCGGACATACTTTGATCACGGCCTATCCGGTCCGGCTTCCCGATGGCACGTGGTCGGTGATGATTATCAACAAAGACCCCTCGAATGCTCACAGTGTGCGGCTAGCCTTTCACCAGGGCGGCAGCGAACACGCCACTTTCTCCGGGTCTATAACCATGGTGACCTTTGGCACCGAGCAGTACGTATGGCACTCGGGGGGCCCAACGAGCCACGCTGATCCGAATCAGGAACCTGTAACTTCTCAGATATCTGGAACTGCGGACGTTAGGTTTACTTTGCCGAAAGCATCCATAACGGTGTTGCGGGGGCGTCTCTCTTCCATCAAGGATTCCGGGCTTTGACTTCCGCGGCTTTAGCTAGAGATGAACGAGACCGCGCCGCAAGGCCGTGACGACTGCCTCCGTGCGATCACTTACATCCAGCCGCATGAGAATTGCGCTGACATGGCTCTTCACTGTGGCTTCTGTGATGCCCATCTGATTGGCAATGTCTTTATTTTTCTTGCCACTCATCAGCAGTTGCAAGACTTCCATCTCGCGGGTGCTCAGGTCCGAGTCGGGCATGCGCGAGGCGAGCGTGCGCGCGACCGGCAAAGGTACGAACCGTCGACCGGCATGCACTTTCTGGAGAGCTTCGACTAAGGTCTGGTAGGGCATCCCTTTGATGACATAGCCCTGCGCCCCTGCTTCGAGGGCACGATGAATATCGACGTCTCCCTCGTAGGTGGTGACCACGATGAAACGGGCGTTGGGGTCCGTCGAGCGGATCGCCGCAATCGCCTCAGCCCCGCCCATTTTCCCGGGAAGCTTCAGGTCCATCAGGGTTACATCCGGATGGTGCCGCTGGTACAGGTGGACGGACTGTTCCCCTGTTTCCGCCTGAGCGACCACGGTCATGTCGGGCCGCGCGTTCACAATCGCTGTGATTCCCACGCGCATCAGGGGATGGTCATCCACCACCATCACAGTCATCTTTACGTTCTGGTTCACAACGTCATCTCCGGTACCCGTTCCTGGGATAGAATGCCTTTGCGCGGGACTTGGATTGTTAGCTCAGTTCCTTCTCCGACTCGGCTCTTCAGGATAAACTTGCCACCGATTCGCTCCACTCGTTCTTTCATTCCGATCAATCCGTAATGTCCAGCGGTGGTGGAGGAAAGCATCGCAGGATCGAATCCCGATCCGTTGTCTCGCACTTCCACGCGACACATATCTTCTTCAAACCGAATCTCAAGCTCGACTCTGCGAGGGTGGCCGTGACGAGCGGAGTTGTAAAGAGCTTCACGTGCGACCATCAGGACCTCGTGTACAGTGGATTGATCGAGTGCATAGGGTTTGCCGGAAACGCTGCATGCAACGGGCACTACAAACTCCTGACTGACGCGCCCTGCGATTCGTTCCAGTAATGGACTAATGTCCGTGACGTCAGAATTTTGCCGCAGATCCCACACCGCTTCCCTAGCTTCATCGATGGCGGAGCGCAGATGCGTTCGGGCACAGTCGAGTAAGTCGCTCGTGGTATTCGGCTCCGCTTGCTCCATGCTGGAGTGCGCTTCCAATAAGGCCGAAACGCTGACGCAGCCCTGGATCAATGTATCGTGCATCTCCCGGGCGAGACGGTTGCGCTCATCCAAAACTGCCTGGAACCGCGCTCGCAATTGGCCTAGCCGGAACTGATAGGCTCCCCACGCGATCCCGCCGAGTAGAAGCACACAGCACCCCAGGAACCAAGCTGTCCGGTAAAAGTGTGGCCTCTGCACAATCGCAAGTGCGGACTGCGCCACCTGTTCCGGATTGTTCATTTCGAACGCGGCGACGCGGAACTGATACCGTCCCGGGGGGAGATTCGTATAGTAGGCTACGCGTGCCAGCGAGGGGTCACTCCAGTTCTTGTCGAAGCCGTCCAACATATAGCGAAAGCGGACGCGCTCTTGCGACTGTAAAAGCACGACGCCAAAATGGAGTTCGAGCTTCGCGTTGTCAGGGCCCAGTGAAATCCTTTCGGTGGTAGGGATTTGCCGGCCGTCGGCGACCACCTGGTCGATGACGACTGGGGCTGGATTCGACGGCTTCGGTTGATCCACGGAAACGCGGACCGGACCCTTGCTGCTGGGAAACCAGACCTCTCCCTGTGCAGTGAGTACGCCCGCAGGCTTTTCGCCGCCGCACATTTGGATGGTCTCTAGCCCGTCGGAAACGCCAAAAAGAGTGATGGCGGCTCGGCGGGAAGGCTCATCGGCGATGGCATCCAATTCACGGCGATTCACCGCGGAGATCCCATTCGGTCCGCTGATCCAGAGGGCGCCTTTGCGATCCTCTAAAAGTTCATAAATGCCGTTGCTGGCGAGGCCCTGGGTCGCGGTGTAGTGCGTGAGTTTTCCGGAGCGCCAGCGGTATAGGCCGCCAGTGCGCGTTCCAAACCATAGGCCGCCATCGGAGTCCTCGTGGATGGCCCAGACTTTCTCGTTCTTCAGAGCTTCGGTGGCGCCGTCTGTTTCAAAACTGTCGCCGCGCAATCGGCTCACACCCCGGTCGGTGCCAATCCAGATGTCTCCGTTCCGGTCTTCCAGAATTGAGCGCGTGCTGAAGTAGCACAGCCCATCGTGCATTTGATAGTTGGTAATGCCTTGAGGCCGCCACCGGCTAACGCCTTCATCCGTGGCGATCCATACACTGCCGTCACGGCCCTGTAAGAAGGCGCGCACAAAATTGTTCACCAGCCCCTCTTGGGTGGAGTAATGAACGAGTTGCGAACCAACCTGGCGGTAGGCACCGCGGCCCTCGGTTCCAATCCACAGCGCACCATCGCGATCGCGAAATACGTTTCGGATTCTCACTCCCGAGAGGCCCGGAAATTGATAAGGAGTGGCTTTGCCATATCGATAACGGAACAGGTTGACCGCCGCAACCCAAAGATCGCCATTGTTGTCCTGGTAGACGGTTTCGGCGTCCGAATCCGCCGCGTCCGGCAAGCTGACGGTTCGCACCGGCGTCTTGCTCAACCGGACCATTCCGCCTTGGGTCCCGACCCAAAGGTTCTTTTCGCTGTCCTCGAAAAGATTCAAGAGCGTGTTGCTGGGCAAGGCATTCGGTGCTGTGATTTCGGCAAAACGATGGTTGTGAAATGTGTGAAGCCCGTGACCGATTGTCCCAATCCAAAGCGTTCCATCGGAAGTCTCGTGGAGAAAACGAACGGTCCCGATGATTTCCGGCACTCTCTCGAATCCGGTTGCTAGAGGACCTCCGGGCGCCATCTTTTGCAGACCGGAGACCGTGCCCACCCACACAGCCCCGTCTCGAGTCTCGAGTATGGACTTGACCCGGTTCTGGCTGGCTTCACCCATCAGGTGGTACTCGGTGGCTGAACCGCCGTCCAAACGAAATAGTTTCGAACCGCCGACCCAAAGCCGCCCGCGACTATCCTCGTGCATACCGTGAACGGCAATCGGAGGCAGGGTATCCGAGTTATCGACCCGTCGAACTTGCTCGCCCGTAACCAGGAATAATCCATTGTCGGTTCCAACCCAAATGTTTGCCTGATTGTCTTGCGAAAGCGCGCGAACGAAGTTGTTGGTCAGCCCATTGCTGCTGGAGAAGGAATGAAATGTTCCATTCTTGTAGCGGAGAAGGCCACCGCCCTCCATCCCAATCCACAGACTGTCGTCCCGCGACACAAGCAGACAGAAAACATTGTTCTCGCTGAAGGCGGGAGTGTTTTCGCGATCGAAGGTCAGGAATCGTTCGCCATCGAACCGGAGAAGCCCGCCGGTGGTGCCGATCCACAGATACCGGTCAGCGGTTTGGGCGAAGGCCTGGACCACCTGTTCCGGCAACCCATCCTGCATTTGCCAGGTGCGCTCGGTGTAGCCCACCGTAGGCGCTTCCACGGGGAAAGCGAAAGGAACGAGACAGAATCCTACCGCCGCTGCGGCGGTGAACACGATTTGTCTGAGCTTACAGCCACGCTCTGCGCGATTCATCTGGACGCAAACGACTAGGTCGACGGAGTTCATGGGAGCCGGACGCGGGTCCCCACGCTCGGTGGAAAGTATGACATTTTCAGGGCTACTCCGCACTTGTTCCTGCGCAACGAGAAACGCATGTCCGGCGAGCAATTTGCAGTGCCGCGGTTACTTGCCGTGCGCGAACCGATCGAAAACCGTGACCACCGGCAAAGCATTGTAGTGATCGTCAAAGAACCCTCGAATGGTGAGTTCTCCCTGCACCATCGGTTCCCACCAGAACACGCCTTTACCGCGTCCGCCAGGCGTTTCCATTACGACGCGGTTCAACTCGTCGAGGAAAGTCCTCTGTCCCTCGGGAGACTCTGGAAAGGGCGCCAACTTGTTTATGTAATTTCCGGGACGCCAGTTGTACGCCGCCTCGACGACGATGATGTCTTTGTGATATTCGGCGGCCATGAATTGCAAGTTTTGGCGAAGATCATTCAGACTGCCGTGCCACCACGGATAGTACGACTGACCGATGATGTCGTAGGGGATATCGTAGGAATTCAGTCTATCGAGAAACCATTTCGTTCCCTTGAGATCGCCGCCACGATCAATGTGAATCATGATTTTGGGACGAGGGCCGTTTCCCCTGCCGGCATCCACGCCATTGATGCCCGCATAGACGAGCTGCGCGAAATTGTCCCAGTTGCCTGGAAGGTTCCCGTCGGGCCAGAGCATTCCGTTCGTGATCTCGTTGCCGATCTGGACCATGTCGGGGAGGACTCCGGCGTCGCGAAAAGTTGCGATCGTGTCGCGGGTGTATTCGAAGACTGCTTGCACCAGCTCTTTATGGGCTTTGCCCTGCCAAGCTTTCGGGATGGGTTGCTTGCCTGGATCGGCCCAGTCATCGGCGTAGTGATAGTCAAGCAGGAACTTGAAACCCAGTTTCTTGGCGTCCTTGGCTAAGGCGATTGTGTAGTCGAGGCTGTTGGGAAGAGTGGTGGGCGTATGAAACAGGCGGAGGCGAATCCACCCGTAACCGTGATTCCTGAGAATCTGCAACCCTGGCGTCGGAGTTCCGTTGTCTTTAAAGACTACTCCCTGTTGTTCCGCTTGTGCTAGGAACGAAACATCGGCTCCGATGGCATAATCCTGGGCGAAGGCCGAACAGGATATGGCCGTCAGCATAGCGGCCATGATGGCAACGAATTGCATTCTGCGTCCTTGCATTGGCTTAGCCGCTCTATTCCGTCTGTCGAGATTCGAAGCGCTAGTGTGCCGTTACGGTTCCCCCGACCGCGCTGGCCGATTGACTGCCAGCGTGCCAATCTAAAGACTTCTCCGCAGCTACGTCGCCGGTGGGGCGTAGCAGGGTAAGATGAAGTTTTAAAGCGATGGCTGCGGGTTGGTCTCCGACTTCAACCGACACACTCTGGACATCGCTCAACTCGGGAAACTTCTTCTCGCCACTTGCCAGCAGCTTTCCTCCCTCGTCGCACAATTCCCACGCGAGGCGGTAGTTGTGAAGAGGATAAGACGGCAAGTCTGCCGTGCCGTTCGGTTTCACGGTCACGGTAGAGGCGGAAGGAAGCTTTCCTGCTTCTTGGTTCCATTGCGCGTCGACAGTTGCAGGCGCGTTCAAATCCTTCCAGACATAATACGAGGGCTTGCGTTGGCGATACTCATCGACCAATCCGTGTTCCACATAACCCTCGTCCCAACCCTGCCGGAGCCCTCGGCGGGACTTGTAGTCCTGATAGCACCACAAAATTGCGCCCGCAATCCAATCGCGGCGGGCTAGTTCTGGCATCTGGTCCTGGATGATCTTCACCCGCATCCGATCCGCTTCCTCTGGGTACTTCGAGAAGATCCCCGCCAGCCCGAACTCCGAAATAATCACCATTTTGTTCGGGAACATCCGGTCGACTTTGTCCAGCGCGCCAGATAATGCATCCGCAGGCCCGTGCCAACTGCCGAAGTACTGATTCATCAGAAGGAAGTCGGCTTCGTTCGCGGCGGAGTCCTCTGCCCGATCTAACTTTGGAAGATTGTCATCGGCGTAGGTTACATATCGGCCGGGATCGATTTTGCGAATGAACTCGCGCATGGCATGAAAGTATGCGATCCCTCCCGGCGTCCCGGTAGCGCTTTCGTTGCACACGCTCCAGGCGAAGATGCTCGGGTGATTGCCGGCTTCCTCCATCATCTCGCGCATCTGCTGTTGAGCCAGCGCCATGGTGGCCGGATTCTTCATCTGCGCTTCACTGAATTGCCACATCGGGATTTCCGGAATCAACAGGATTCCGTGGCGATCCGCGTAGTCCAGGATGAATGAAGGTTGCGGGTAATGCACGGGCCGGGTCAGGGTTACTTGCAGCGCTTTCATGTCGTCATAATCGTGGAGCATGGTTCCGGGCGTTTCGGCGAGTCCTTCCCACGGGGAGCCTTCGTGCCGCGTGACCCCCGTGAGGCGCACGTGCTCCCCATTGACCAGGAGATGGCGATCCCGGATCTCAATTTTCCGCACGCCGAATGTGTCGCTGTGTTCGTCTAGAACGCTTGCGCCTTCCCCGATTAGTTGAACCACCATACGGTACATATTCGGACGGTCGATGCCCCAGAGTTTCGGGCCGGCAATTTTCAGGGCGATCAGAACATCGGTTGCGCCGGGAGTCAGCGTAACTGAATGACTCTCGTGTGCCGCAGGTTGATTGTCAGGACCGTAAGCTGTCGCAAGAACGGACACTTGTGCTGTCCGTTTCAGATTGTTCTCCAAATAGACGCGGTCTTGTACGACAGCACTATCTTGATCAATCTGGCTGCGAATTTCCTGACGATGGACCTGGATCGGGCCGCCGAGCGTAAGCCAGACATCGCGCACGATGCCGCCATAATCCCACCAGTCATACCAGGCGTCGTCCTTGCCTCTCATCGCTAGACCGGGAATTGTGGTGGCCCCGATCCGGTTGTCCAATTCAACCGCCAGAAAATTGTTCTTCTGCAAATGTGTCGTGATGTCGAAAGCGTATGCGGTGTAGCCGCCCTCATGCTTTCCGATTTCCACGCCATTCAACCAAACGCGGGCGGCATAGAACGTTGCGCCGAAATGCAGTTCCACGTGCAAGTCGGGAGACCGCGTCGGCAGTTCGAAGTTGCGGAAGTACCACGCTTTGCCCAGATAGCCATCGTGCCGGCCGAGGTTCCAGGTGTGCGGGAGGTTAACGGAGTCGGTGCCAGCAGGGAGTCGGTTCTGCCAGCCGGCCGCCTCACCCTTCGTTTCGGGGTCGGTGAGAAACGACCAATCATTGCTTAAGTTCAACCGGGTTGCGGCGGCAACTGGAGCTGAAAACACCAGCAGCAGAATTGCGCCCAGCACAATCTTCTTCATGATTCCTACTCTGTAATGATCCGTACTCTCTGTGGATGAGTCGACGTGCCAGACCCGCGCCCGTGAGACCTGTGGCAGAGGAGAATTCTAAACGCCGCCGGATAAACGTGAATCCTCCGAAAGTAGGAATGCGGTAGTCTCGCGATTCCGGCTTATGGGATTTCATATCAGGAAAACCCCTGATGCTACGGAGTTTCATAGGGTTATCGAGTTTGAAGATTTTCCAGCCAATCCTACTTTCGGCGGATTCGTCAGCTTAAACGTTAAACATACAATCCACTGCGGCGGAGGAGACTGCGGAGAATGATGCCGGTCATTTCGCGGTTGGCAAGTCCCGTGTCGAACGCTCCCAGTGTGGGCAAGCGGGAGCCGAGTTCGACGTTGTGATGCCCAAGAGAGTTCACATAACCAGGAGGTCTTCCGTGATGAAGGCGAGTTCGCGCTGCCCGTATGTCCCATTCTGTTTGCTGCTTTTGGCGATGATGCTAAGCCAGTTCGCGTCGGCCCAAAACGCGAACACGGGGGAAATCAAGGGTACGGTGCTGGACTCCTCCGGTGCGGCAGTGGCCGATGCAAAGGTTACTATCGCCAATACGGCGACCGGTGTAAGCACTGCCTCCGCGACGAATTCGGAGGGCATCTACGACGTGCCGTCTGTCCCAACTGGGCCGTACACAATTACGTTCTCGAAGGCCGGGTTCAAGGATTTAGTCCGCCAGGGCGTCACACTCCAGGTCCAGACTATCGCTATCGATGCAACTTTGCAGATAGGTTCTGCTTCGGAGCAAATCACGGTCATCGCCGAGGCTCCCTTGCTGCAGACGGAAACGTCCGATCAGTTCGTTAACATCAGCACCAAGGAAGTCTTAGATTCGCCAATTGTCGGAGGACGTTGGCTTGACGAGTTAACAAAAGTACTGCCCGGGGTCGGTGGAGGCGGAGGAAGAAATGCCGCCGGAGGAGAGGGTGTAGCGGTCAACGGGACACAGTCCTACTCGGCTAACTTCCAGATTGACGGTACGGGAGCAACCGACCCGCGTGATATGAACGCGAGCAACAACTACCCTCCCGTCGACTCGATTGAAGAAGTTGCGGTCAACGCAGGCAATGGGGGAGCTCAGACAGGCAATAGTTTGCTCGCTTTGAACGTCGTTATCAAGAGTGGAACAAACCGCTTCCACGGTTCGCTCTATGAATTCAACCAGAACGACGTGTTCGAGTCGCGAAATTTCTTCAATAAGGGTAAGAAAGCACCTGCCCGATGGAATCAGTACGGCGGCAGCATTGGCGGCCCGATTGTAAAAGACAAACTCTTCTTCTTCTTCAACTATCAGCGCAATCCAGTAAACCAGGGGAACTTTTTTCAGACCACTGTTCCCACCGAAGCGATGCGCAACGGCGATTTTTCCGACCCGCTTTTTAAGGCGACCATCTACGATCAGAATTCTTGTTCTGGCAATTGCGCCCGTACTCCCCTTAACGGCGGATCGAACGTGCTGCTCCCTACCCAAATTGACCCAGTTGCCCAGGCAATTTTGGGCTACATACCACATCCCACTGACACAACAGCGACCGTTAACAATTTCAGCGCCATCGTATCGACGCCGACGAAGTCTACGTGGTACGTCGGAAAAATTGACTATCAGCTATCAAGAAACCACCGGCTCTCGGGCTCGCTCTTTGAATATCCGCAGGTTCTCACCTTCAATCCCGATGCTTTGTGCGGCCTCGGCTTCGACTGTACCTCCTCGACTCCGAACAATCGCAACCAGTCGGCTCGCATCGCGGAGACCTGGACTGTGAGTTCCACGATGATCAACGAGTTTCGCGTAGGAGGAATGCGCGAACACGATCACTACCAACCGGCGACATTTGGAAAGGGTCTCACAAAGAAAATCGGGTTGCAGCCCGCTTACGGCTCGAATTCTCCGGTTGACGTTTTCCCGAATATCACAATTTCGGGTTCCTCCAGCGGTGTCACGTCACAAACGTTCATCGGAGGCGGCGTCCATGCTGACCTGGTTGAAGATTCGTACAATGCGTCGGACGTTCTTACGCTGATTCGTGGCAGACATACCATCAAGCTGGGTGGCGAACTTGATAGATACTTCCAACACGACACCAGCTGGGGCGATTCTTCGTCGGGAGACTTCTCGTTTACCGGCGTGGGAACCAAGAGTGGGACGTCTGCAGATCCTCGCAATGGCGGGGCCACCAGTTCCGGAATCCCATTTGCTGATTTTCTATTGGGTAATGTCGGAACGTGGGGCATCTTCAACGGCGATCCAACGAGAATAGCCTCGTGGCTTACCGGCGCGTTCGTGAATGACGACTTTAAGCTCAAATCTAACCTCACATTGAATGTGGGGCTCCGCTACCAGCACCAGACAGGGTGGGCTGTAGCCGGCAGTACGTTTGGAAACTTCGATCCAAATCTCGTAAATCCAGCGTCGTTTCTTCCGGCAGGCAGCAAGGGTGCTGTGCACTACGGAGGAGTGAACGGCCACAATACTGTCGAGCCGAGCGTCAACTCCTGGTCACCGAGGATCGGCTTCGTCTGGTCGCCCAAAGAAAAATGGTCGGTTCGAGCCAGCTACGGCATATTCCAACTTCCTCGAGGCACTGAACTCTACGCCCACGACAATTTTCCGGCCACACTAGGTTTGGGATTCAATCCACACGGGTTCATCGGCAATGGAAGCGACACCGCATTTCAGTTGCAGACAGGGCCACCACCAGGATCGTTGGTCTTTCCGACTCTTTCTACGTTGACGCCCGACCAGTTCAATTTTGATCGGGTAGCGTACTATGCACCTGAACTCCCACTCCAGTATTTCCAAGAATACTTATTAAGCGTTCAACGCGAGCTGCCCTGGAACCAGTTGCTGGACGTGAGTTATGTTCACACAAAAGGCACGCATCTGAATTTTGCAACTGACATGAATCAGGTTCCCCGGAATTTATTGGCAGATCCAGCTAACACTGGGGACTTCAGCCCGTTACGTCCGGTCCCATGGTTCAGGAGCATTCTGGCCCACGATTTCAGCGGCAGGTCGAACTACGACGCCTTGCAATTGCGGCTCGCGAAGCGTCTCACGCATGGTGTCTCCTATCAATTCAACTATTCATGGTCGAAGCTGATGGATACCGGTACGAGCTCGGGTCATGACCAGAACTTGGATTTCTGGCAGATTGCCAAGGATCCACGGGCAAACTATGCGTTGTCTCAGCTTGACGCCACTCACAACCTGAATGGGTCTTTCACCTATGAGCTTCCCTTCGGCCACGGACGGATGTATCCCGCTCACGGGGTAGTAGACCGAATCATCGGCGGGTGGCGAATTACTGGCATCCTCCAAGCACATTCGGGTGCTCCCTTTACGCCGATAGTAGGTGGAAACGCGAACGGAGGAGACCCTGCCCTGTCGGGTTCGCCCAACTGCTTCTGCGGTTACTCCTTATTCCCTAACCGCAACGGGAGTGGCAAACTATCCAACCCGACAATCAATCAGTGGTTTGATGTGAGCGCATTCTCGGATCCCACCGATGCGGGTGGTGGTAGTGGTACGGCCCCCGCATTTGGCAATTCGGGGAGGAACATCCTGCGCGGACCGAGATTTGTAAATGTCGATGTAAGTCTAGGCAAGGACTTCCGGATTACGGAGGGTATCAAGTTCGAGTTACGCGCGGATTCGTACAATTTTTTCAATCACCCACAATTCAGCCTTCCGGACAACAACATCTTGTCGAGTACAGCGGGCAAGATCACTACCACAACCAATTTTGGTGGACCAGGGCGTATTTTCCAACTCGGAGGGCGCCTAAGTTTCTGATCTCAATGCCGGGCTGATCGTTCGGAGTGAAGCAGAGGCTGAGCGTGCTTGATGTCGGGCGAGGCGCTGCGCCGAGCGACTATAGAATCTTGGAATGCAACCATTTTTAGACGTATTCGCAGCAAACCCTAGTCCCGTGCGCACCTGTGCCGCTACTATTTTGTGGGTAGGACTGTTTCTCGCCTGTTGGGAACAGCCCGCACCGGGGCAATCTGCAGCCCCCATCGCGACCAACATTCATACTCACCTTCAGCGCGCGGAAGCTGCGCTGAAGGCGAACGACTCTGAAACTGCCACTAAAGAGTTTCGCGCCATGCTGGCCCTGGAACCCCGGAACGCGGATGCGCACTTCAATCTGGGCTTGTTGGTGGCTCTTCAGGGGAATTGCCAGGATGCCTCACGAGACTTTCGTCAGGCCTTGAATACACAGCCTTCGCTGATCAAGGCGAAAGCGATGTTAGGTATATGCGACAGAAGGTTAGGAGACAAATCGGCGAAGGCTTTGCTGGAGGGGTCATTTTCAAAGTTATCGGACACGAAGTTGCGCTCGCAAGTCGGGATCGAGTTAGTCGGGATTTATTCCGGAGAGGGCGATTCCGAGCGTGCTGTCCCTGTACTCCAGAAGTTAGTGGAGCTTAACCCGGAGAACGCCGACATCTTATACATGGCGCAACAGATGTATGCAGAACTAGCCGATGACACGCTCAACAAGCTCGCCATAGTCGCGCCCGGTTCGGCCCGTATGCAGCAGGTGATTGCAGAGCGTCTGGTGAATGCTGGGGACATATCGGGGGCCACTGAGCACTATAGAAAAGCTTTGGAGATCGACCCGCATCTTCCCGGAGTACGCTACGAGTTGGCCGAGGCCATTCTGGAGTCCTCACGAAGTGACGCTGCCGCGCAGGCTGAGGCAGAGAAAGAACTGGGAGCGGTGATCGCGACTGAAGGGGACAGCGCGAGAGTGCAATGCGAACTTGCGAAGATTGCCGTACTCCGCTCGGACTTAGAAGGCGCCCATGGTCACTATGATCGGGCTTTTAAGCTGAATCCGCAGGACGCGGAAGCGCAGCTCGGCCTCGGACGGATTCTGATGCCGGAGAAGCCGCAAGAGGCGCGGAAGTACTTGGAACTGGCTGTGCAGTCGGACCCTCTGAATGGAGAGGCTCGTTACCGGTTGGCTCAGGTGTATCAGCGTTTGCAGATGCCTGAGGAGTCACAAAAACAAATGCACCTGTTTCAAGAGATTAAGAAAACGAAGGATCAAGTGAGATCGCTGTATCGGCAGATGAAGAAGCAGCCCAAGACCGAGGACGACGAAACGGCAGGCAGCGAGCAGTAAAAGAGGATCGGGAATGATTCGCCGGCTAAGCAAGAATGCTCGTGTTGCTGTCCTACTCTCTTGCGTGGCATTGGGCCTACTCGCGAGCGCGGGTTGTGGAGGAGGAGGGGCTTCTGGCGGCGGGCCGCCACCGCCTCCCCCGCCACCACCTCCTGCCCCGACACAGCCTCCGCCGCAGCCTGTCGATAAGACTCCCGTCAATGGTGAGGTCTACTACGTCCTGAGCCAGTTCAGCGGCCTGCAAGTTGACCTTATCAATGACTCAACCATTACAGGCGATCATGTTATCCAGCAGCAACGCAGTTTCACAGACATGGCGCAACGATGGGCGTTTACGAAACTTTCGGCGGGCGGCTGGCAGATCAGTAATACGGCGAGTGGCTTTTGTTTCGACTTAGCGACAGCTTCTGGAGTGACTTATGTGGTCCAGAATCCCTGCACTGGGAGTGCGTCCCAAGCCTGGACTCTGACCGCCACAACGAACGGTTATTACACGATTGCAAACAACAGTACTGGTCTATTGATGGACGTGTTTCAGTCGTCACTCTCCGGAGGAACGTTCCTTGATTTATCGGCGTCGTCCGGGACTCCAACGCAAGGCCAACAGTGGCTGTTGCGGCCCGCGTTTTTCCGCGGGGTAGACAATGCTCTCCTGGAGAAACAGGAATCCGCTCGCTCTCTGGCGGGTCTGACGTGGTGGAAGGATGCCGGCCAGCAGTCAGACATACTCGGTATTCTCAAGAATCACGGTGTCAACATGATCCGGCTGCGACCGAGTTCCTCGCCGCCCTATGGGACTGCTTCGCAAACCGGGTGCTCCGGCAGTCTTTGCTACGCGGAGACGGATGCTCAGGACCTCGACTTAGCCAAACGAGCCAGAAACCTGGGGATGAGCATCCAGCTATCGCTCCTCTTTGACGGCGGCCATTCCTCCAGTATTCGAGCTGCTTGGGCAAGCGATTCATTCGCGCAGTTACAGACCGACGTCTACAACTACGTCAAGCAAGTAATCATGAACTACAGACAGGCGGGAACAATGCCTGACCTTGTCTCGATCGGCAATGAAGTAGACACCGGGTTCCTGGGTGCGAACAGTCCCACTGGTGCGAAC
>Ga0137403_10004651_pt1 | contig 16114 bp, 15 predicted proteins | sample CZOMad2_1_16fung_FD_122057 | JGI IMG/M metagenome (GOLD analysis project Ga0137403, IMG submission 122057) | Vadose zone soil fungal communities from Angelo Coast Range Reserve, California, USA - CZOMad2_1_16fungal (Hybrid Assembly) | ecosystem: Environmental > Terrestrial > Soil > Vadose zone... | reverse complement strand
TCCCCGATCCTCGCGCAAGACTCCCACGCGGTGCTTGGCCTCATCGAAGGCCGTTGGCTCCGCATCAGTGCCGCATCGCTCGCCAACTCCACTGACGATGCCGCCTCCCCACCGCTCCAAGCTGCCTCGGTCCCCGGTGCTGCCGTCCCCATCACCCCCGCTATCGCCCTCCTCGAGCAACACCACATCCCCTGGCACCCCGCCAGATAACAGCCCACCGTAGGTCCAAAGATTGGAGTATTCCGTTCTGCCGCAAAACAGCGCAGAAAGCACGTCCCCCTATGCGCCTAACTCCTTTAGGCGCAACACTTACAAAAAGAGGGGGAGGGGGGAAGCAGACAAGAGTGCCGTCAATCATCGTCCCCAGATCGGAGAATTCAGGATGGCTGCAAGGGAGGTTGCGCCAAAGAACGTCGAGGCCCTCCGTTCACTTAAGTCCTTTAGAAGCAACACTTACAAGAAATGTGGGGGAGGGTCTCTCGACACTTCACACCGGTAGGCAGCTATCCGACAACGATGGGACGACAGTTCTAAACGCCGTCTAGCAAATGCCCCATTTTGGCTTTTTTGGTTTTCAGGTAGGAGCGGGAGATCTTGGAGATGCGGGGCTGGCAGGGTAGGCGTTCGACGACTTTGATGCCTGCCGCTTCCAGCTGGCGGACCTTTTCTGGGTTGTTGGAGAGCAGGCGGATTCTGGTTGCGCCCAGTTGCTTGAGGACTTGCGCGGAGAAGTCATACTCGCGGGCATCTGCCGCAAATCCCAGCGATTCATTGGCTTCCACGGTATCCATCCCTCCGTCCTGCAGCTCATACGCCCGCAGCTTGTTCATCAGGCCGATGCCGCGCCCTTCCTGCGGCAGGTACAGCAACACCCCGCTCGCCGCCTTGCCGATTTTCTTTAGCGCCAGTTCCAATTGCGCCCGGCAATCGCACCGCTGCGAGGTCAGCACATCCCCGGTTAGGCACTGCGAATGAACCCGCACCAGCGGCGCAGCGCCTTTGGTTAAACGGCTGTTGAGTTTGCCGCGGACCAGCGCCACAATTTCTTGGTTTGGTTCGGCGCCGCGAAAACCGTAAATCGCAAATCTCCCATACTTCGTCGGCAAATCTGCCTTAGCCACCTGTTCTAGTTCAGGTTTGACGCTTCTCGTTTCGATGCTGGTCGTTTTCGCTGTCGCGTTCATGGGTATTTTTCAGTATAGCAGCGGCTGCGCACTGCCGACGTTACACCGCGTTGGATGCTCGTCAACACACATCGGCTACTGCTTTACATGGCAGCGTCGATTGGCTAGCGTTACGCTAGGATCGTTCCGGCGATGACGATTGACCCCAATCTGGCGAACAACGCGCTGCCCGCACGCGACCTGCTGTTTACGCTGCTGCTCAAGGTCGGCGTGGCATCCTCGTTTGCCGCACTGTTAGCGCGCTGGATCACCTTCCGCCGCGTGCTGTTTACCGAAGAGCGCGACGCCGACCAGAAGCTCAAGCTCATGCTCTTCATGACGCCTCCGCTCATCGTGGGCGTCACCTTGCGTCTGCTCAACAGCGCCTACCGCTTCGCCGATCTCTCCATCGAAGGCGCTTTCTTGATGGGCCTGCTCGGCGGCCGGGTGGTCGGCCCCATCGGCGGCGCCATCATCACCATTCCCGCTTTGATCTCGCATGAGTGGCTGGCCATGCCCGCTGCCTCCGCAGCAGGTCTGGTGGGCGGGATCATTCGCCAAGCGATTCCCAATAAAGAAGACCTCTGGAATTTTGGGCCGTTCACCTTTCTGAATATTCCGAAGGCCGTGGTGCGTTTGCTCAACAAAGCGCAACTCTCGTGGGAGATGGCCCCGCTCACCGCTTGTGTCGGCCTCGAGGTCGGCCGCGTTGCGCTGGTTTTGTGGACAAAACCCAAGTGGCTTTACGCCATTCACCCGGCATGGGATTGGTGGTTCTGCCTCACCGTCATCGCCACGCTGATGTCCGCGGCCGCGCCGCTCAAGATCTGGAACAACACGCGTATCGAGATGAATCTCGAACGCCATCAGCAACTCCTTCTGAAAGCGCGCATGGATGCGCTGTCCAGCCAAATCAATCCGCATTTTCTTTTCAATACGCTGAACACCGTCTCGGCGCTAATTCGCGTCGATCCGGACAGCGCACGCGGTGTTGTTCTCAAACTCAGCAACATCTTGAGACGTCTGCTGCGCAAGCACGAAACGTTCGTGCCGCTGCGCGAAGAGCTGCAATTCATCGACGACTATCTGGACATCGAAGTGGCCCGCTTTGGCCGCGACAATCTGGAAATCGTCAAACAACTCAACGACGATTCGCTCGAGGCCTTTGTTCCCAGCATGCTCCTGCAACCGTTAGTCGAAAACTGCCTCAAGCATGGTCTCGCCTCCAAGCTCGAAGGCGGCAGAATCCAACTCCGCACCATCATGGGCGATGGCCGCCTGCAAATCGAAATCGAAGACAACGGCATCGGCATCTCCGAAGAAAAAATGCCGCACGTCTACGTCGAAGGCATCGGCTTGAGCAACGTCCGTGAGCGCCTGCGGGTTCTCTACGGGGCCGATTTTCATCTGGAAATCGCCAGCAGGCCCGGCGAAGGCACGGTTATCCGCATCGACATCCCCGAGCTGGTTTCCACACTGGAGACCGTCGCTTGACCGGAGCGTTATGCTACAGTCCGAATTTATGAAGTCTCCAAATCAAGAGTGGCCCTTCGCACGATTTGTCTGTTCAGCCTTTCTCGGAACCCTGCTGGCCGCCGCGCTGGTGCAGCGCGCCAACGCCCAAGCCAAACCGGTCCGCGCCGTCGCTCCGGCGGACCGAGCCGCGCACGCTCTTGACGCCGCACACGGTAATCCGCTCGAACTGCGCGAGTTTCTCGTGCGCATGCCCAAAGGGGCTGACCTCCACGTGCATCTCAGCGGCGCGGTTTACGCCGAATCGTGGATCCAAGCCGGCGCGGAAGACAATCTGTGCATCGATCTGGCCAGCCTGGCGTTCACCAAAATCGATGCGATGCGCGGCAATCCGCCGCAGCCGGTCTGCGGCGAAGGCAAAGTCCCGGCGGCGCAAGCGCTCAAGGATCAGGACCTGTACGACAGGCTGATCGATTCCTTCTCCATGCGTTCGTTCGTGCCGTACGCCGGAGCCAGCGGGCACGATCATTTCTTCGCCACCTTCGACAAATTCCGCGGCACCAGTAAACACCACACCGGCGAGTGGCTCGACGAAGTCACCAGCCGCGCCGCCGCGCAAAACGAACAATATCTCGAGCTCATGGAAACCCCCGATTTCGGGCATACCGCCAGCATCGCAGGACAAGTCGAGTGGACCGAGGATTTCGCCAAGCTCCGCGACGCGCTGCTCGCCCACGGATTGAAAGACGACATCGCCGTCGCGACGGCCCATTTCGACGAAGCGCAAGGCTTGCGCCGCGAGCGCCAGCACTGTGGACAAGCCGCGCCCTTCCCTGCCTGCAACGTGCAAATCCGCTACCTGTATCAGGCGCTGCGCGGCCTGCCCAAGGAAATCGTCTTCGCGCAAACGCTGCTCGGATTTGAAATTGCCTCGGCCGATCCTCGTGTCGTCGGTGTCAATTTTGTGATGCCGGAAGACGGCTTCGTCTCCATGCGCGATTACGCGCTGCACATGCGTATGTTTGCCTACCTGCACGGCGCGTATCCCAAGGTGCACATTTCCCTGCACGCCGGCGAACTCGCCCCCGGCTTGGTGACCTGGGAGGGTTTGTGCTGCCACGTGCGTCTCGCTGTTGAAAAAGGCGCAGCGGAACGCATTGGCCACGGCGTGGATGTGATGTACGAAGAGCGGCCTTACGAATTGCTGAAAGAAATGGCGGAGAAACACGTAATGGTGGAAGTGAATCTCTCGAGTAACGATCTCATTCTCGGAGTGCGCGGCGAGCAGCACCCGTTTTCGCTCTACCGCAAGAATCACGTTCCGGTGGCGCTCTCAACCGACGACGAAGGCGTCTCGCGCATCGATCTCACCACCGAATACATACGCGCCGCAGAAACCTACAAACTCGGCTACGCCGACCTCAAGCAAATGGTCCGCACGGGCATGGAACACGACTTTCTGCCGGGCGTCAGCTTGTGGAGCAAGCCCGACGAGTTCAGTAAAACCAGCGCCGCTTGCGCGAAGGATGCGCTCGGCGCCGAAAAACCATCCAAGAGCTGCGCGTCGTTCTTGAAAGACAACGAAAAAGCGCGGCAGCAGTGGGAACTGGAACGCCGTTTCCGCGCCTTCGAGGACACTTTCTAGCGCGGATCACATGAATCTTCCGACGCTCGAAACCCGCCGCCTGTGGCTCAAGCCGCTGGAGTTGGCCGACGCCCCGCAAGTCCAAGCGATCTTTCCGCAGTGGGAAATCGTGAAGCACCTGAACGCGAAGGTTCCCTGGCCCTATCCGTCCGATGGCGCTTTATTCTTTTTCCGCGAACTGGCCCTTCCCGCGATGGAGCACGGAGAAGAGTGGCTCTGGACGCTGCGCCCGAAATCCGCTCCGGAAAATCTAATCGGAGTGATCAGCTTGGCGAAGTCCGAAGAAGAGAATCGCGGCTTCTGGCTCGATCCGAAGTGGCAGCGCCAAGGACTGATGAGCGAAGCCAGCGAGGCCGTCACCGACTATTGGTTCGATGTGCTGGGATTCCCGGTGCTGCGCGTGCCCAAGGCCAGAGCGAACACCGCTTCTCTGCGGATTTCGCAGAAACAAGGAATGCGCATCATCTGGAGCGGCGAACGCGATTACGTCGCAGGACGCCTGCCGTCAGACATTTGGGAAATCACAGCCGAAGAATGGCGGACGCGTAAGCGGCCTTAGTGCGGCGCGACCCGCCATACTGGCGCAGCATGCTGCGCCACTACAGGGAAGCGCCGGTCATTGCGGCCGCTGGATGAACAGACCGGAGAAATATTGGCGGTAACGGGAGAAAAGGATGAACCAGAGGACCGTCACGACCAGGCCCGGGGCTATGCCCTTCGGATCCATCAGGAGATGAAACGCGAGAATGTTGACGATAACCGGCCCAAGTAACGTTAGGCCCAAAACCGTATAGCGGTTCACCAGCACCAGCAGTCCGCCGATCACTTGCACGCCCCCTACTAAGTAGAGGTAGTGCGAGGCAAACAGCGCTCCGACAAACTGGCCCGCCACTCCGGGCGGCGGCCCCGGGTTCGGCAGGAACGGATGCAGGACGTTCGCGCCGAAGAACACGAACACCAGGCCCAGCAGGATGCGTGCGATCATCGCGGCAATCTTCATGAAGTCCTCTCGGAAACGAAGGTGGCAAAGCGAGCCAATCTTACAGAATGTTCGGGTGTTCGGATGCACAAAAGAGAAAATTCGTTATGTCGGCAGCCGGGTTAGCCGCCGCCGACGAATTGCACGATTTCGTAGCGGTCGCGGGGCTGGATGGGGGTTGCGGCCCATTGTGGGCGCGGCAGGATCTCGAGATTGCGCTCAATGGCTACGCGGCCGGGCGGCAGGGCGAGAATGCCGAGCAAGTCGGCAACCGTTGCGCCGGGCGCTACATTGCGGTTCTCGCCGTTCACGGTGATTTGAATTTCGTTGGTCATATGCCGGAGTCTAGTTTATCGCTTGCGAGAGGAATCTGCACGATGGCCGGGTTCTCTTGGCGTGTCAACCGAAGGTCCGCCTCCCTTCCCTCGTCAGGGCGGGCAGAAGGCGGACCGTACGGCTGGATTGTTGTCGGTTTCGCTGGTGTGCGCGTCGTTTGCGCAGGGTTAGCTCGCAGCGGGGACTCTAGGTTTGGCGCGAAGCGAGAAACGCAATTGCCCGCGCACTGCGCCGTAAACGGCTTCGATCACTAACCCTACATCGCCTCCGGCCAGTTTGGGCATCTCGAATTCGAGTTCGGTTTGGCCGTGCGAGCCGGTATGCGCGATGAATTCCGCAGGGGAAGCGGCGCCCTCGACACGAGCAACCACGCGCGCGCCTGCAAGCGGACTCCCCTCCGCATCCTGCACGAGAATCTGCAGAGCCGCATGTTTGCCGGTGAGCCAGGTCTGGGCGTTGAGCACGGCCAGCTTGAGCTGTTCGGCCGGCGGCGTCTGTGCAGGGCGTGACGCAACGACCGCAGGTGCTTGGGCGGCGGGCGAGGCTTTTGCTTGCGCCGCAGCGTGCTGCTGCCGCGCTTCATCCTCAGCGGCGTTGCGGTTGCGCGCCGGAGGCTCGGGCGGCAGCGGCGGCAGATGCAGGGTGCCCGAGCGCATCTCGTCGATGACCACGCGGTGCTGATCGGCCAGGCGAAGTTTCAAGGCTTGTTCGCGGCCGGCATCGAGCGGGATCAGATCGAAATAATTGTTGGTGCGGCGATGCATCACTCGGCCACGGCAGTGGACCGTGGTATCGATGAGGGCGTGGCCTGGGCCACGGTCTTCGGTCTGGACGTGGTAGGTGATGTCGCCCACGCTGACGTTGGTGTTATGTCCGAACAGCATTCGGTGCGCTCTCCCGAGCAGCTTCGCATCCCAGCGCAACACTAGAAAAAATTGCCCACCGGATTTGACCGCTCGCAGTCGAATCGTTATTATACCGCTTTGCCTATGAGTGGTTCTGGCTTACAAGCGTACGCTCCGCTAGTTTTACAACTGCTGATTGCCGCAGTGCTCGCCTCGCTTTTGGTGAGCCTCTCGTCATTGATAGGATGGCGAAAGCCCAATCGGGCCAAGCAGCAGGCGTATGAATGCGGCATGGAACCCACCGGGGACGCCCGCGAGCCCTTCTCGGTCCGATTCTACCTGGTGGCCATGGTCTTCATTTTGTTCGACGTGGAGGCCATTTTCCTTTATCCCTGGGCCTTTGTGTTTCGCGATTTGAAGCTGTATGGCTTTGTGGAAATGATGCTGTACATCGCCATTTTGCTGGTCGGGTACATCTATCTCTGGAAAAAAGGCGCGCTCGACTGGCACAAATAGGGACAGTTCGCGCAAAGGAAACCGTGACGGAGAACGCCAGCCAGAAGGCTGCAGTTGTGGTCGAGCAGCTACGCGCATGGAACGCCGCGGCAGTCGCGGAAGTGATTGAATTCCGCGGCGATACGACCATCGTGGTGCCGCGAGAGCTGCTGAGGCCGCTTGCGGAACGCGCACGTAGCGACGGCGATTTGCAATTCAACCTGCTGTCCGATGCCACTTGTCTGGACCGCTTTCCCACCGAACCGCGCTTCGAAATGAACTACCAACTGGTTTCTATTCCGCACCAGCGGCGCATTACGCTACGCGTGCGCCTGTCGGGATCCGATCCGACGGTCGATTCCCTGTTCCCGGTCTGGCCGGGAGCGAATTGGCTGGAGCGGGAAGTTTTCGATTTGTTCGGGATTCGCTTCAACGGACACCCGGACTTGCGGCGAATTCTGCTGCCCACGGATTTTGAAGGGCATCCGCTGCGCCGGGACTTCCCGGTGGAGGGCCATCGCGACACTCCCTCGGCTTCTTTCGGAATCAGGAAGAATCTCTGATGACGACAGTCGAAACAGCCATCGGCCAAGCCAAGACCATGGTCCTGAATATGGGACCGCAGCATCCTTCGACCCACGGAGTGCTGCGCATTCTGCTGGAGCTGGACGGCGAAACCGTGGTCAAAGCCGACCCTGACTGCGGCTACCTGCATACCGGCATCGAGAAATCCTGCGAAGACAAGACGTATTCGCAGGCGATTACGCTGACCGACCGTATCGACTACCTGAATCCGCTGGGAAACAACCTGGTGTACTGCCTGGCGGTGGAAAAACTGCTGGGGCTGGAAATTCCGAAGCGCGCGCAATATGTTCGCGTGATGCTGACGGAATTGCAGCGGATTTCCTCGCATCTGGTGTGGCTGGGGACCCATGCGATCGACTTGGGCGCGATGTCGGTCTTTCTCTACTGCTTCCGCGAACGCGAAGAAATTCTGAAGATTTTCGAATTGTTTGCCGGGCAGCGGATGATGACCAGCTATTTCCGCATTGGCGGGCTGGCGCTCGAACCTCCGGCGGGCTGGCGGCAAGCCGTCGACAAGTTTTTGAAGATGATGCCGAGCCGCGTGGATGAATACGAAACGCTGCTGACCAAGAATCGCATCTGGATGGGCCGCACGCAGGGCATCGGATTCATTTCGGCGGAAGATGCGGTGGCGCTGAGCATGACCGGGCCGACGCTGCGGGCTGCCGGACTGAACTACGACAACCGGAAACTCTATCCGTATTCCAGCTATGACGAATTCGAGTTTAACGTGCCGGTGCGCACGGATTCGGACTGCTTTGGGCGGTACATGATTCGCGTGGCGGAAATGCGCGAGAGCCTGAAGATTGTCAAGCAAGCGTGCGACAAGATTCCGAATGAAGGCCCGGTGCGGACCAATGCTCCGGGAATCGTGCCACCAGACCGGGAAAAGATGAAGACGGAGATGGAAGCGCTGATCTACCACTTCAAGATTTTCACGGAGGGTTTCTCGCCCGCGCCGGGCGAGGCGTTCGTCGCGGTGGAGTCGCCGCGCGGAGAGCTGGGCTGTTTTGTGGCCAGCGATGGCTCGCCGAAGCCGCTGCGGGTGCATTTCCGGGCGCCGAGCTACATCAATTTGCAAGCGCTGCCCAAATTGATTGAAGGGCAGTTGATTTCGGATGTGATTGCTTGCATCGGGACAATCGACATTGTGTTGGGAGAAGTGGACCGGTGAGACTGTTCGTTGTAGCGGCGCAATTTGCCGCGCGAGAGTCGTCGCCGGTTGGTCAGAGCATGGGAGAGAGCTTTCGCGTGGATTTTGAGGTATTGCCGAGGTCTGGCGCAGCTAGCTGTGCCACTACAAAGAGTTCGATCGTGCGGGAAGGATGTCGATAAGGGAAATGGAACTGTCTCCGCAGCTTTCGGCTAAATTCGAGAAGCTTCAGAGCGCGTATCCGCGGAAGCGCAGTGCGTTGATTCCGATGCTGCTGTTTGCGCAGGACGAGCATGGGCAGATCAGCGATCCGATGATTGCCGAGATCGCCAAGCGGCTGGATTTGCGCACGGTCGAAGTGGAAGAAACGCTGGCGTACTACTCGATGCTGCACCGCAAGCCCTGGGGCAAGCACCACGTACAGGTATGCACCAATATTGCGTGCATGCTGAAAGGCGGCACTGAGCTTCTGGAGCGCGCCAAGAAGCGCCTGGAAATCGGGCACAAGGAAGTGACCCAGGACGGAATTTTCTCATTGGAGGAAGTCGAATGCATCGGAGCGTGCACTGGCGCGCCGGCCATGCAAGTGAACTACGATTTCTACGAGAATCTCACACCGCTGAAGTTCGACCGGATTATCGAGGAACTGGACAAAGGCAAGTACCCTACGCCGGAAGCGGTGATTTCGGGAGCGTTGCACGAACGGCGGACCGGCGAAACACCGCTGATCAGCAAACGGTGGGGGATCAAGGATTCGCAGAGGATCGAGGTTTACAAGAGAAATCAGGGCTATCAGGCGCTGGAAAAAGCGCTGCGCGAGATGACGCCCGAATCGATCATCGACGAAGTGAAGAAGAGCGGATTGCGCGGGCGCGGCGGGGCGGGATTTCCAACGGGCATGAAGTGGTCGTTCGTGCCGAAGGATTCGCCGAAAGCGCGCTACGTGATTTGCAACGCGGACGAATCGGAGCCGGGGACGTGCAAAGACCGGCCGTTGATGGAGATGGACCCGCACCAGTTGATCGAAGGCATGGTGATCGCGGGGCGGGCGATTGGCGCGCATCAGGGATTTATTTATATTCGCGGTGAATACCGGTACGTGATGGAGATTGTTGAGAAGGCGGTTGAAGAAGCGTATGCGGCAGGGTATCTGGGCAAGAATATTCTGGGCTCGGGATTCGACTTCGATTTGCTGATTCACACCGGCGCCGGGGCTTATGAATGCGGCGAAGAGTCCGCACTGATGGAATCGCTCGAAGGCAAGCGCGGATATCCGCGCATCAAGCCGCCCTTCCCTGCGGTGGTGGGACTGTACGGCTGCCCGACGATCATCAATAACGTGGAAACGCTGAGCGCGGTGCCGGCGATCTTGCTGGAAGGCGGCGAAGCGTACGCCAATCGCGGAACGCCGAAAAATGGCGGCACACGATTGCTTTGCGTGGCCGGGCACATCAACAAGCCGGGCATTTACGAAATTCCGCTGGGCATGAACATGAAGAAGTTCATCTACGAAATGGCCGGCGGAATTCCCGACGGGAAGAAATTGAAGGCGGTGATTCCGGGCGGGAGTTCGTGCCCGTTGCTGACCGCGGATGAAATCGATATCCCGATGGATTACGACTCGGTGGCCAAAGCCGGTTCGATGCTGGGATCGGGCGGCATGGTGGTGATGGACGAAGATACCTGCATGGTGGATATGGCGCGGCGAATCATGCACTTCTACGCGCATGAATCGTGCGGCTGGTGTATTCCGTGCCGCGAAGGAACCACCTGGCTGCGCAAAATGCTCGAGCGCTTCCACGCCGGGCTGGGACGCCTCGAAGATATCGATCTTATGAGCGACCTGTCGAAAAACATGTTGGGGCGCACATTCTGCCCGCTGGGAGATGCCGCGGCATTGCCGACCATCAGCATCGTGCAAAAGTGGCGGCATGAGTTTGAAGCGCACTTGAATGCGAACGGGCGCTGCCCGTACAAGAAGGCCGAGGTTTTGGTGGGTTCGCGATAAGGCTATGGCTGAACAGAAGCTGGTCACGCTGAAGATTAACGATCGCGACGTGCAAGTGCCGGCGGGAACGCTGGTGATCGAAGCGACGAAAACGATCGCGACGGAAGTACCGTCGTTCTGCTACTACCCTGGGCTGTCGCTGCAGGCGGCTTGCCGCATGTGCTTGGTCGAAGTAGAAAAAATGCCCAAGCTTCAGACCGCGTGCACGCTGGTGGCAACGGACGGGATGGTGGTGAAGACGGACAGCGAGCAGGTGCGCAATGCTCGCAAGTACATGCTGGAGTTTTTGCTCACCAACCATCCGCTGGACTGCCCGGTGTGCGACAAAGGCGGCGAGTGCGAGTTGCAGGACATGGTGTTCCGCTACGGCGCGGACACTTCGCGGTTCGTGGAAGAAAAAATTCACCGGCCGGAAGAAAAGTGGTCGAACCTAGTTTATTACGACGCGCCGCGCTGCATTCTATGTTTCCGATGCGTGCGCGTCTGCGATGAAGGCATGGACGTAAAAGCGCTGGGCGTGGGCATGCGCGGCGCGAACTCCATCATCATCCCGAACCGCGAAGATCATCTTGAATGCGAGGAATGCGGGATGTGCATCGATATTTGCCCGGTCGGCGCGCTGACCAGCGGGACTTATCGCTACAAGACGCGGCCCTGGGAAATGCAGTATGTACCGACGGTCTGCACGCACTGTTCGAACGGATGCAAGACCACGCTGAGCGTCCGCAATCATGAGATTCTGCGCGCCAATAATCGCGACATGTCTGGCATCAACAAAGATTTTCTGTGCGTGAAAGGCCGCTTCGGCTACGACTTCACGCAGCATCCCGAGCGCATCAAGCAGCCGATGGTGCGCAAGGGCGACAAGCTCTATCCCGTCTCGTGGGAAGAAGCGGCGCAAGCAGCCGCCACCAAACTGAAATTGGCGCATGACTCCTATGGCGTCGGCTCGATAGGGTTCATTGGCTCGAACCATACTTCGAACGAAGAGAATTATCTGTTCCAACGGCTGGCGCGGGCTACGTTCGGCACCAACAACGTCGATCATCACCGCACCGCCGATTACTCCGGGTTGATCACCATTCTTGGCGAGCAAGCTGGCGATTCGCTGCTGACCATGGAGCAGTTGTATCAATCGAAGGCCGTGCTGGTGGTCGGCAACGATCCGACGGACCAGAACCCGCTGGTCGCCTGGCAGATTCGTTCGGGCATCCGGCATCACGGCACCAAGCTTTTCGTCCTGAACGCGAAGGACATCAAGCTCGCGCGGCTGGCAAAACAATTTGTAAAAGTGAACGCGGGACAAGAAGGCGCGGCGCTCGAATGGATGGCCCACGAAAAAGGCCAGCTCGACTCGAAACTGGTCGAAGAACTAGTGCAATTGAAAGCGGCGCTCGAAGCAGAATCGGATGTCGCCATCGTATTCGGAGCAGAAATCACCGGCGCGGCAATTTCCACGCTGGTCGCATTCGGCTCCAAGCTCAACGGCAAGACGCGCTACATGACGCTAGGCGACTACTCGAATTCGCGCGGCGCGGCCGATCTCGGGGTGCTGCCGGATCGCTTCCCGGGCTACGCTCACGTGGACAACACCACAGCGCGCGAAACATTCGAGAGAGCCTGGGGCTGCGGGCCGCTGCCTTCCAAAGCGGGAATGACCGCGCCGCAAATGGTGCAAGCCGCGCAAGACGGCAAGTTGAAAGCTCTGTACGTGATGGGCGCGAATCCCTTCGATCATTTCGGCACACTGGGTTACGGCCGCAACAAGCTCGGCCTGCTGATCGTGCAGGAAATGTTCCTCACGGAAACCGCCCGTGTAGCCGACGTGGTCTTCCCGGCCGCTTCCGCCTACGAAAAGGACGGCACTGTCACCAACACTTCCGGCGAAGTGCAGTTGCTGCGCAAAGCTTCAGAAGTGATGGGCCCGCGTAGCGATTTCGATTTGCTGCGCATTCTCTCGCATCAACTTGAAAAGCTCGGCCTGGGCAAAGCCTTCCACTACAGATCACCCGCCGCCGTCTTCGAAGAAATCCGCAAGACCGTGCCGGGTTACAACGTGCAATCCGCCGGCCTGCTGCTGGGCACCGCCGAAGCCACGCACATGCAGCACACACGCAACGGCCACGGCGCGTACGACGTCCCAGCGGGGCTGATTCGCTCGGCGCAAGACACGCTATTTACCAGCGGCACGCTGGGCCGCTTCTGCCAGATGATGCGCACCGTTCCGGAGGCCAAGGCCAAGTCGTGATCGATTTCCTAAACAATTTTCTGAGCGGGCACGCCGACCTGCTGATCACGCTGGTGAAGATCGCGCTGCTCGTATTCATCGTGCTCACGGTCAACGCCTATCTGACGTGGTTCGAGCGCAAAATGGTCGCGCACATTCAATCACGCTGGGGACCGCATCGCGTCGGCCCGCATGGCTTGCTGCAACCTGCCGCCGATGGCTTGAAGTTTTTGTTTAAGGAAGATCCCACACCGGCCGGCGTCGATAAATTTGTCTATTACCTCGCGCCGCTGCTGGCGCTCACTCTTTCGCTCACATCGCTGGCGGTAATTCCCTTTGGTCCGGATCCGATTCATTTGTTCGGCCGCGACATCTATCTCAGCATCACGCCGCCGAATCTCAATATCGGCTTGCTCGTGCTCTTCGCCATTACCGCGCTAAGTGTTTACGCGGTGGCCCTGGCGGGTTGGTCCTCCAACAGCAAATATCCGCTGCTGGGCGGACTGCGCAGCTCCGCGCAGATGATCAGCTACGAACTCTCGCTGACGCTCTCCGTCGTCGGCGTACTGCTGATGGCCAACAGCTTCAACCTCACCGACATTATCAAGGCGCAAGCGGCGCATCCGGAACGCGGCATTCTCGGCTGGAATATCTGGCCGCAGCTCATCGGCTTCTTCTGCTTTTTCACCGCCGCCGTGGCGGAAACCAATCGGGTGCCATTCGATTTGCCGGAAGCAGAATCCGAGCTGGTCGCCGGATTCCACACCGAATACGCCAGCTTCAAATTTGCCATGTTCTTCATCGCGGAATACACCAGCATGATCACGGTGTCTTGCCTGTGCACGATCATGTTTTTCGGCGGCTGGCTCTCTCCCTTCCCCGCGTCATGGCACTTCACCTACTATCTGCCCTCACTGATACTGATACCGTTCGGTGTGTGGGTGATTTGGGACGGCATTCGCTACGAAACGATTTGGGGCCGCATGGTGCTGCCTGGAATCGGCACGGTCATCGCATTGATTGGCCTGGCGCTGATCGCTTTGCCGCACTCGGTGAATGACTACATTCAAGCGCCGTTCTGGTTTCTGGCGAAAGTGTTCGCGTTCTTGTTTTTCTATGTCTGGATGCGCGGGACGCTGCCGCGATTGCGCTATGACCAGTTGATGTCGTTCGGCTGGAAATTGCTGTTGCCGGTTTCCATAGTCAATGTCATCGCCACGAGTTTCGTGATCATCTTCTATCCATATGTTCAGCATTGGATGTCGCGAGGCGGACAATGACGCCGCAACTATTGATCTTCTTCGTGCTCGCGGCGCTGGCGGTGGTCGGCTCGCTGAGTCTGATTCTGCAAAAGCATCCAATTCACAGCGCGCTGTCGCTGATCGTGGTGATGGTGGCGCTGGCCGGATTGTACTTGCTGATGGGCGCGGAGTTCGTGGCCGCGGTGCAGATCATCGTTTACGGCGGCGCGATCATGGTGCTGTTCGTCTTCGTGATCATGCTATTGAACGCGGGAATCGAAGAGCACACCAACTTCTCAAAGCTGGCGGGCTATGCCGGCGTGCCGCTGGGCATCGCGCTGACCGGCTTCATCGCCGCGGCCATCGCACGCTCGACCGATGCGGTGCACGCCGCGACCACCGGCGGCACCATCGCTTCCACCAGGCAAATCTCCACCATGATTTTCAAGGAATTTGTCTATCCGTTCGAGCTGACCTCGTTTTTGATTCTGGTCGCCATCATGGGCGCGATTGTGCTCGCCCAGCGGGAGAAATAAGCATGGTCCCGACGAGCTATTACGTAATTCTGAGCGCGGTGTTGTTCGGGCTGGGCGTGATCGCCTTCATTTTCAAGCGCAACATCATTTCGATTTTCATGTCCATTGAGCTGATGCTCAATGCCGTGAATCTAGCATTTGTGGCGTTTAGCCAGTCCAAGGGTAACCTGGACGGACAGATTTTCGTGCTATTCGTGATTATCGTAGCGGCGGCGGAAGCTGCGGTGGGCCTGGGGATCATCATTCTGATTGCGCGCAACCGGCAGTCGCTCAACGTCGAGCGCGTCGACCTTCTCAAACTCTGATGCAGACGCCCATCCTCGACTACCTGTGGATCATTCCGCTGCTGCCGCTGCTGGGCAGCGCGACCAACGGCCTTTTCGGCAAGAATTGGCCCAATAAAATCGTCAACGCGGTCGCAGTGGGCTCGACGGGTTTGTCGTTCCTCGCCGCGCTGGAAGCGGTGCGCGAATTTTTCGCGGCCGGCCAGCAACTTGTCCGCAAGGAATATTTCGATTGGATCATCGTCCCGGGGGTTTGGCCCGGTGGATTCCGCGCGGGCTTTGACCTGCAAATGGACCAGCTCACCGTGGTCATGCTGCTGGTGGTCACTGGCGTCGGCTGGCTCATCCACATCTATTCCACCGGCTACATGGCCCACGAAGGCGGCTACTACCGCTTCTTCTCCTATCTCAATCTCTTCATGTTTTTCATGCTGATCCTGGTTCTCGCCGCCAACTACGTGCTCCTCTTCGTCGGATGGGAAGGCGTGGGCTTGTGCAGCTACCTGTTGATCGGTTTCTACTTCCTGAAAAAGTCCGCCTCCGACGCCGGCAAAAAAGCCTTCATCGTCAACCGTATCGGCGATTTCGGCTTCATGCTCGGAATGTTTCTACTTTTCAAAACGTTCGGCACGCTCGACTTCGTTCCACTCTTCGCCAAAGCCGTCCCCATGCCGGCCGACGCCATGGGTCAGTACGGCACGCTCACGGTCGCCTGTCTCTTGCTCTTTGTCGGAGCCACGGGTAAGTCCGCGCAGCTTCCTCTCTACGTCTGGCTGCCGGACGCAATGGAAGGCCCTACGCCCGTCAGCGCGCTGATTCACGCAGCCACCATGGTTACCGCAGGCGTCTACGTGGTCGCCCGCTCGCACGTTCTATTCAAGCACTCGCCCAGCGCCATGCTCGTCGTCGCCATCATCGGCTGCGCCACCGCAATCTTCGCCGCCACCATTGGCTTAGTCCAAACCGACATCAAAAAAGTTCTCGCCTACTCCACTGTCAGCCAACTCGGCTATATGTTCCTGGCCTGCGGAGTCGGCGCGTTTTCCGCAGGCATCTTCCACCTGATGACCCACGCCTTCTTCAAAGCCCTGCTGTTCCTCGCAGCTGGCAGCGTAATCCACGCCATGGGCGGCGAGCAGGACAT
>Ga0137403_10004650_pt1 | contig 16116 bp, 16 predicted proteins | sample CZOMad2_1_16fung_FD_122057 | JGI IMG/M metagenome (GOLD analysis project Ga0137403, IMG submission 122057) | Vadose zone soil fungal communities from Angelo Coast Range Reserve, California, USA - CZOMad2_1_16fungal (Hybrid Assembly) | ecosystem: Environmental > Terrestrial > Soil > Vadose zone... | reverse complement strand
GCGGCGCGTTCGTCTAGTGGTTAGGACACAGCCCTCTCAAGGCTGGTGCACGGGTTCGACTCCCGTACGCGCTGCCATCGGCGATTCTGCGAAGTAACCGGGCGGTGATTTTCTCGCCAAGCCGGCCGAAACTGTGCCAGACTCGGCGTCCATGAAAACGTCAATCAAAATATCAATTCCATCATTTCTCATCGTGCTAGCAGTTGCGCTTGCTGGGATAATGGGGGTTGTATTAAACGCGCAAGCGCTCAGTCCCCCGCCAGACGGCGGCTATCCGGGAGGCAACACCGCAGAAGGGACCTCGGCTCTTCTTAGCCTCACGACCGGTACTTTCAATACTGCCGCCGGTTGGTTTTCGCTTGAGAGCAACAGCGCCGGCAACTTCAATACGGCCATTGGCGCTGGAACGCTGGTCCTCAATACTGCTGATTCCAATACCGCAGTTGGCGCTGCAGCGTTGCTACTCAATACTACCGGCCCGGACAACACGGCCGTTGGAGCTAACGCACTCGTCCACAACGTTGCTGGCGACAGCAACACCGCCCTGGGTGCCGAGGCGCTCGAGTTTAATGAGGGCCTTTCCAGCGACAACACGGCTGTTGGCGCTGAGGCGCTCCAGTTCAACACTATTGGCAATCCAAACACCGCCGTTGGTTATGCTGCGCTCAATAGTAACCTCACTGCCGGCGGCAACACGGCCGTGGGTTATGATGCGCTTTTGTTTAATGACGGCTTCGCAGACGGCTTCCCATTTGGCTGGTACAACAATGCTGTCGGCGCCGGTGCGCTCCTTAGTAACGTTGATGGATACAGCAACAACGCTTTTGGCAACGACGCGCTTTTCTTCAATGTTAACGCGGTTGCAAACACCGCCATTGGTTATTACACGCTCTGGAACAATGACTCGGATGAACTTGGTTTGGGCAATAACAACACGGCAGTTGGCGCTGTGGCGCTCTTCAATAACGTTGATGGTAGTGAGAACACTGCCGTGGGTAACAAGGCAGGACAAAACGTGATCACAGGCTTCAATAACACTTACGTCGGCGGCTTCGTTGGTACCCTGGCCGACGACGAAAGCAATACCATCCGCATCGGCGACGTCTCGAACGGGAACGGGGCCGGGTCCTTACAGTGCTACATCGGTGGTATCTTCAATAATCACCAGCCTCTTGGCGGCAGCGTTGTTATGGTTACTTTAAACCGTGCAGACGACCATCTTGGCTGGGACACTATTCCGAGCGCAGGAGGTGGACAGGCGCCTTTGCAGGTGCCCCAACGTGCCGTACCAGCGCCTCGTGGCCGACTGCAACCTGCCGCGCACGCCGAATACCAAGCTATGCTCAACAACAAAGTTGAGAAGTTGCAGGCAACGGTCGCTCAGCAACAGAAACAAATACAGACTCTCACAGCCCAGCTCAAGGACCAGGCCGCCCAAATCCAAAAAGTGAGTGCCCGGCTTGAAGTGAGTAAGCCCGCGCCGCAAGTAGTCAACACTCGATAGAGCCGCGTCCGCCCCAACGAAATCGCCCTGGTGCTTTCGTCGACTGCGGAGACGCTGCTAATCATGCAGACTCAAGATGACCGTCAGATCAGCCCCTGGCATCCGGGCCTGCAGCGGCAGATGATCTGCTCTTCCCCGTCAGTGTGATAGTTGTAGGTCAGCTCTTCGCCCTGCCGGATCGTGCGCGCCGCCCGGATCCAGATGATCCCTCGGGTGATGTGCACGTAGCAGTTCGGCTGGCAGGCGTGATTAATGAAGCGCGCGATGTTGCCGCCGACTGCGGCGTCGATGACGGTCCGATTCGTCAGCTTGAAGCACCAGACGTGCCCCCGTTTCCTGTACCGGAGCTCGCGCTTCAGGCTCTCCTGGTTGGAGATTTTCTCACCGGCGTAATCGATGATGCGGGTGTTTTTCGGAATCGTGCGTGTGGCATAGACGCCCCATCCATGAATCTTCGATCGCCGCTTCTCGATCATTGACTAAGATTACTCAGCTCAATCGTGAATGAGCAAGTCGGAGAGAAAACTAACCGCAGCACTGCGTTCTAGTTCCTGGAAACGATAGTATCCCGCTGGGATATTCAATCACACACCGCTGGAAATGTGTAGAGATAACCCGCCGCACCCTCAAGACTTGTGCGGGATTTCGGATTTTCCGGGACCGTAAGACCGTTCAAATCCGATTCTATTACAAAGGGTCGCCTACCTACAAAGGCGCCTGAATCTGCGCAGGACGGCAACCTGCGTAAGACTTGACTGATAGGGTATAAACAAAAACGAAAGGGGAAAAGATGAAAAAACTTCTATTCATTGCATTGGTGGCAACTGGATTACTTTTTGTGCCGGTTCAGCGTTCAAACGGTCAGATCACGGTTGGCGTGGGAGGCGTTGGAGTCGGATTTGGCTATCCGGGTTACCGATACGGTTACTATCCGTACAGCTCCGGTTACTATCCATATAGCTCCAGCTATTATCCGTATGGCTTTCGCGGGCCGTATACGCATTACGGCTACTATTCTGGGCCGTCATACTATTGGTCCAATGGACACCGCTACACTCGCCACCACCGTCATCGTCACTATTATCGGTACTAAGTTGACGTAGGGGTTAAGAACAGCCGAGCTGGCTTGCAAGCAGTTGCAAGCCAGCTCTTTTTTTTTGCCGACGCGCTCTCTTCGATGTTGCAGTGGATGCACACAGCCGCTTACTCTCACCCGCATTACCGAACCTCCGCTGATGCGTCCTTCAGTGCTCGCTCTTGCTCTCGTGCTTTGTTTAGTGCTGGCAAACGGGTGCTCGAAAGATATCAGTCGCGCAACGGCAGCCACCGTGCTTTCGCTCAAAGGCAGAGTCGTTTTCGGAAACGCGGACCGAAATGTTTTTGAGCCGGTCACGCTCAAAAGCAGAATTCATGATGGCGATACCGTCCGGTCAGCGAATGGCGCGTCACTCGATCTCATATTAATTCCGGGCACTCTCGTACGACTCTCCGGCGACTCTGAAATTAGGATTGAACAGCTAAGCATAACGAAGGACGGCAACGACACCGGTCTCGATATGCGCGACCGCAACGCGCGCATACTACTTGGTCGGGGAAAAATTTTTGTTCTGTTTAGTCCAAGCGAAGCAAGCGCATCGCAAGTTGTCATCAAGGCGGGCCCGCTGACGATCACCCCTGATTCGGACTGCCTGTTTTGTGTCGGGACTGACGGGACAACCACGCGCGTGACGTGCTCGAAAGGGATCATTAACGCCTCCGCTGAGGCGCCCTCGCCGGTTACAATAGCTGCTGGCTATTTCCAGCAATGGCCAACCACGCGCACGCAGCCTGGTCTTGCAACTGATGACGCCACTGCCCAGATCGACATCACAGCGTCGCTCGAAGCCGGAGGGCGATTGCAAGACGAAATGTCGCGTTTGCAAAACCGACGTCCGCTCTAACAATCGCGTAATATCGGAGAACGTTTAAGCGAAAAACTGGAGCTGTGTTGTCGATCTTCTGAACGATTCGCAAGATAATTTCGGCCGCTCCCGAATGCCCGCACGATGGCAGCCGACTTTGAATAGCAAAGCGATTTGCTCGGCGAAAATCCCCTCCCCGCTCATGCGCGTGTGCCATTGAGAGTTATTGAGCCGGTTGCCGCGCAAATCTCGGATTCGTCCTAGCACCTTCTCTTTGCGATCCGGAAAGTGTTCCTCAAGCCAGTGCTCAAATAATGGTGCGACCGCCCACGGCAGACGAACAATCGTGTAGCCGGCAAATTGCGCGCCCGCTTTTGCACACGCATCCAGGATCTTCGGGACTTCATGATCAGTAAGCCCGGGGATGACCGGCGCAACCATGACACCTGTGGGAATTCCTGCGCTCCGAAGTTGTTTGATCGCATCGAGCCGGGCGTGAGGTGACGAAGTCCGCGGTTCGAGTACTCGCTGCAAATTTGGGTCAAGAGAAGTCACCGACAGATTCACCGCAACCGCGTTGAATTTTGCCAGCTCTCGCAAGAGGTCGATATCTCGTGCGACTAAACGGTTTTTCGTAATAATGGCCACCGGATTGCGAAACTTAGCGAGCACTTCAAGGCAGCCGCGTGTAATGCGCAATTTTCTTTCGATCGGCTGATATGGATCAGTTACACCGCTCATCACAAGCGTCTGCGGTTGCCAGCGCGGTGATTCCAGTTCGGCGCGCAGCAGTTCGGGGGCGTTCGTTTTCACCATGATTTTGCTCTCGAAATCGAGGCCGGCGGAAAACCCGAGATATTCGTGCGTTGGCCGTGCGTAGCAGTAAATGCAACCGTGCTCGCAGCCGCGATACGGGTTGAGGCTTGTTTCGAAGCCTACATCCGGGCTGCTATTGCGAGTGATAATCGATTTGGTTCCATCGCGAAAATACTGAGTTGCGCGCCGGGGCTGCTCCTCTGCGTCGGGATCGACGTCGACGACATCGATGTCCGTTAAATCTAAATGGAGCTTTTCGAAGCGATTTGCCGGGCTCCAGGATGCGCCGCGTCCCCGGACAGGCGCTCGACTCTGGGGTGCTTCTTTAACGAGGGGTCGGAATTTCTTTTTTGGCGGCACGGCTTAAGTTCACATGAACATACACGCGTGTCGAGGTCAAATTCCTGTTCACTCTGGCATGCACATCAGATTTTTCGCTCAGAGGGAAGTAATGAAGTGAAGAAGTAATGCTGCTATACTTACCGGCTGATCGTTAATCATTGGTCGCTCATCACGGATCACTGATCACATTCCCACGGAGGGGTGGCAGAGCGGTTGATTGCGCCGGTCTTGAAAACCGGAAGGCCGAAAGGCCTCGTGAGTTCGAATCTCACCCCCTCCGCCAGTTCTTGTAATTTATCTCCAGAGATGGTTGCCTCGCGAAATGGAAATCCCACTAGTCAGGTCAGCTCACACCGTTTGGCAACGATCGCAGCCGCACATAATAAATAGAGGCACAGCGACAAGCACCTTTGGGTTCCTTTTCATTCTTGCTTTGCTTCTGGCGACGCCACTTAAGAGTGCATACTCCGGCTCCTCCTACAATAGCTCGATTTATTCCTTCGGCACGACAATGCCAACGGATGGCGCGGTGCCAAAAGGATCGTTAACATATGCGAACGGGTTCCTCTTTGGGCGGACAACCACTGTGACAAGCACAGTGCACCACCAACACGCACGTGGCGTGATTTTCCATTTCAACCCCAGCAATGTCGCAACAACGTACACGATCGATCATATGTTCATGGGGCACCCTGACGGCGAGAACCCGCGTCACGATGCGATGACCCCGTTTAACAACCTATTGTACGGCACCACGTTGGAGGGTGGCACGCACAACAACGGCCTGATTTTTTCGATCGATCCGACCAGTTTCGATTACGCTCCGCTCACGAGTTTCCACAACGCCATTGGAGACTCACCGCACAGCTGCTTTGTTGTGGTTAACAATGTTCTCTACGGCATGACCGCTGCCGGAGGCGAGAACGACGAGGGCGTCATTTTTTCCCTCGACCCGAGCACGTCGAATTATCAACTGCTCTACTCTTTCACATGTAACGCGGCGGGCGTGGGCATGGGCGGGGAGCCGCACGGACGCCTCACACTCGATCCTAACGGCACTACTCTATATGGCATGACGCGGAAGGGCGGCCACAACGGCCTTGGCGTCGTGTTCAGTGTGGATACCAGCGGCAATAATTACACCATCTTGCACGATTTCACCGGCGGGAGCTGCGACGGTGCCACCAGCGACCACGGTTACCTTGTTCAAGTGGGTAACGTGCTTTACGGGATGACTACCAACGGCGGTCTGTCGAGTAATGGAGTAATCTTTTCCATCGGGACCGATGGCTCAAATTTCCAACTGTTACATAGATTCGGAATCACCCGTCACGACGGTGAAAACCCTTACGGCTCGCTGTTCCTGGATGGCAACCAGCTTTACGGGACCACTGCCAATGGGGGTAGCAATGGCTCCGGCACTGTGTTCGTGATTAACACTGACGGGACCGGCTATGCACGACTCCACAGCTTCGGCAGCACGCACCACGAGGGCACTAAGCCAATTGATAATGTGATCCTCGTAAATGGCATGCTCTACGGCATGACGACCGAGGGTGGCACGTTCGGTCAGGGCACCGTTTTCGCCGTGCCATCGAACTCCATCGAGACGTACTCAGACGATTTGCGCACCCCTCCGCCGTGCGGGACGCCAACACCAACCCCAACGCCGATTGCGGCAGCTCCAGCCAGTGGGACGGCTATGCAACAGCGTGTTGGCGAGGGGCTTTGAATCCCACTATTCGCTGTGGGCGATTTCTCGAAGAAGAAAATGCGCTACCAGCAGAGCGCACAGAAAGCCCAAGACCGCCGCGCACACAACATCGGAGAGGTAATGCGCGCCCAGGTACATCCGCGAAAAGGCAATGAGGATCGGAATGGGAAGGCAGGCCAGGCCGATTCGCCGCCTTGCAAGAAACAGAGCGGAAAAAAAAGCCATCGAAGCCAGGACGTGACCGGAAGGAAAAGCCTGATATTTCGAGCTGGAACGTTGGCCGCCCCAACGGAGTTCTGAATGTACAGAGGGGCGCGGCCGCGGAATCGTGCGCTTAATCACGCTGCCAGCCAGACCTGCGATCGACATCGCTATCAGCATCGACAAAAAAATTCGTGTCCAGTTCTTACTTCCGCGTACCCAGGCAACGGCCAAAAGGATTAATCCGAGAACAGTGTGCCCAGGCCAGTCGCCGAACAGACTGACGTAGCGCATGAAATTGCGCATGGCACGGCTTTGATGCTGCGCCATGAAATCGCGTACGCTGTCGTCGAAATAAAATGAAGCTGCAATCGCGATCGACGCGATGACGATGCCGATCAGCCAATAAAAAACGGCGTCGCGCTTCACAAATGAGTTCCAGTCACTTTTAACGGACGGTATTTTGAGGGCCTCGGTGAAATCCGCAATCCGCAATTATCTACTGCTCCTAACCGGTTGCGTGCTTTTTCACATTGTTGGCACCTGGAGTTTGCCTCTGATCGATCGCGACGAGCCGCGCTTTGCTGAAGCGTCTCGCGAGATGATTGAGCGCGCAGATTACGTCGTTCCTTACTTCAACAATCAGCTTCGTCTCGACAAGCCTCCCCTCGCCTATTGGGCGCAGATTGCCAGCTATCGGATTTTTGGTGAAAACGACTTCGCGGCACGTTTCCCGTCGGTTGTGGCTGCTGCGCTTACCGCACTATCGATTTTCGCCTGGGGCTCTCGATTAGGCGGCGAGAAGGTTGGCTGGTGGGCGGCAATTATCTTTACGCTTTCGTTGCAAACTTTTGTCCACGCAAAAGCAGCCGTCGCCGACATGTGGCTGGTGCTCTTCATGACAATCGCGCATTGGAGCGGTTGGGAGATGCTTCAACGCTCGCCGAGGAACCAAGGAGCGGCGGTCGGCAGTCCGCCGTGGGCTATCTGGAGATCGCCCTTCCTTGTTTTTTATTTGTCTCTCGCACTCGGCTTTCTCGCGAAGGGTCCGATCGCATGGACACCGCTGCTGACAGTTAGCGCGATACTCATTTACACACGAGATTGGCAATCGGCCCGGCGCTTCAAATTTCTGCTCGGGATTCTGCTTATGCTTGCCGCAGTCGCGCTATGGGGAATTCCGGCGCTGATTCAAACGCACGGCGAGTTTTTTTCAGTTGGAATCGGACGGCACGTGATTGGCCGTTCGTTTGCGACGATGGAGGGGCACGGCGCGAATTCCCTCTGGATGTATCTGCTGCTTTTGCCGTTCTATTTCGTAACAGTCTTTGTCGGTTTCTTTCCTTGGTCTATCAAGCTGCCATCGCTAATTCGGAACCTGTGGCGAGAGCGAAAGGCCGGGCTCGGCGCGCACGGCTACAACAGGAATAAGATCGATGCTTATCTCGTTGCCGGTACTGCGATCATCTTTATTATTTTTACGCTGGTCAGCACGAAGCTTCCGCATTACACCTTGCCGGCTTTTCCGCTGCTTGCTCTCTTACTGGCGCAGCACTGGCAAGGAGCTGCGCTTTCAAACCGCCACTCCCTGTTCAAGAAAATCGCGATCGTTACAGCATGTGTGTGGATTGCGACCGCTCTGGTCGTCCCGCCGATGGTGGCCCGTTTTTTTCCCGCGTACAAACTGTTTCACGAATCGCAGGCGGATTTGAAATCACACATGCAATTTGCTTCGGCGGGGTTCGAGGAGCCGAGTCTGGTCTGGTATTTTCGTGCGCGCGTGGAAGGCTTTCTTACGCCGGTGAACAAGCGTCAAGCTTCAGAGTTCATGAACACGCCTGGTCCGCGATTTATCGTTTTGCCGACGCCTGTTGCCGGGACACTGTTCGCGAACCAGCCGCAAAACTGGAAATCTTTCACGACCAGCGGCTTTAACGTAGCGAAAGGCAAACGCGTCGATCTCACCCTCGTATTGAAGCCAGACTGAATGCATTTGACGATTTAAGAATGTAACGATGTAACCTTGTAGCTAAATCCATGATCACGTTTCTCGACGGCAAACTAGTTAACGCATTACCGACACAGGCGATTATCGATGTCGGCGGAGTCGGGTACGAAGTGTTCATTCCGCTGTCGAGCTACGATAAACTGCCCGCTGCCGGACAGGCCATTCGTATTCTCACTCACCTGGCCGTTCGCGAAGATGCGCATGTGCTTTACGGGTTCATGACACCGGCCGAGCGCGACCTTTTTCGATTGCTGGTCAACCATGTTAGCGGCATTGGGCCGAAACTTGCGCTCGCGGTGTTAAGCGGCATGAGCGTAAACAATTTCAAGGCCGCCGTCGTGAATTCTGATGTCGCCGCGATTTCAAAAATCAGCGGACTCGGCAAGAAAACCGCTGAGAGAATTGTCCTGGAACTAAAGGATAAGTTGGGAGTAGCCGCGGCATGGGAAGCCGCTAGCGCCGCACACGCGCCGTCGCCGGAACAGGAACAGGCGAACGAAGCCGTGCTGGCGTTGATTGCCCTTGGTTACAAACAAGTTGACGCCCACAAAGCAGTGCGACACCTGCAGGACAAAGGCGAAGCGAAATCGGCGGAAGAACTGGTGAAGCTGGTGCTCAAGAAAATGGCAGCTGGAAGATGAGTAGCAAACGTCCAACACTCAACGTCGAACGCCAAACGTTCAATTCAGATGTTTGTATTCGCCGTTGGACGTTCGACGTTGGGCATTGGACGTTTGCTCTGTGACGCAGGTGGACGCTCAGGACGACAGGCTGGCGGCAATTCGTTCCGCTTTTCCGAAAGAAGGCCTGTTCGCAGAAAAGGAGTGGCTTCTTTCGTCGGACGCATTTCCGATCGACAAAAAAATTTCTCGCGATCTCGAGCAGCTCGGACATCGCCTGTTTGTTTTCCAGCGCGCTTGTAACCAGCTCTATCAACTCAGTGTCAAAGGGAAGCAACCAGACTGGGTTGCGCGATATCTCGACGCTGGTAAACCCAGGGAGCTGATTGAATTTTCGCGGCGCAAAGAAATCCGTGACGATCTGCCGCGAGTGATTCGGCCCGATCTCATCCTGACCGATGAGGGCTATATCATTGCTGAGATGGATTCAGTCCCCGGCGGAATCGGCCTGACCGGCTGGCTTAACCAAACCTATTCAACTTTCGACAGCCAGATTATCGGCGGAGCAGATGGAATGCTGGAGGGATTTCGTACTGTGCTGCCAAACGGCGGCGACATCGTGGTCTCGCAGGAAGCGGCAACATACCGACCGGAAATGGAATGGATTGCCGCGCGATTAAATCAAAAGACGCTCGCATCCTCCGGGAATCCAGCTGTAGCTGCGGGCGTTCACCGCGGTTCCGATCCCAAGCCAGAAACCACCGGGGTCACCGCGCCCAGCTACAGCTGGCGCGTCGTGTCTGCGGAAAACTATCAACCGCAAGATGGCCGCGCCGTGTATCGATTTTTCGAATTATTCGATCTGCCAAATATTCCTGGGATCGAGAAGACACTGGGCGCAAATGCAGAGGGCCGAATCACGATTACACCACCGATCAAACCATACCTGGAAGAGAAAATGTGGTTCGCGCTTTTTTGGCTTCAGCCGCTTCGAGAATTCTGGCGACGCGAATTGGGCGACAAGTATTTTATCAAGCTGCAGGAAGTGATCCCCTACTCATGGCTGCTGGACCCGACGCCGTTGCCGCAACACGCGGTGATTCCCCGACTGGAGATTCACGATTGGCACGAAGCCGCGAGGTTCAGTCAAAAAGATCGAGACCTTTTATTGAAAGTGAGCGGATTTTCGCCGCTCGGCTGGGGCAGCCGCGGCATCGCGCTCGGGAGCGATCTTCCGCATGCTGAATGGGAGAAGCGAATCGACCACGCGCTCGCAACGTTCGAGTCGTCGCCAACGATCATGCAGCGATTTCACAAGGGCCGCTTGTTTGAGCACCGGTATTGGGATCCAGATTCTGGCGAGATAACGACGATGAAAGGCCGTGTGCGTCTCTGTCCGTATTATTTCGTCGAAAGCGATCGCGTGAAGTTGCGTGGCGCTCTCGCGACGATCGCTCCGGCCGACAAGAAATTTTTACACGGCATGAACGACGCTATTCTCGTTCCGTCAAAGACACAGTGAAATTCTTTCTCGTCGATCGGGAAAAGTTTGTCGCCCATCTGTGGGCGGTCGGTGCAGAGTGTCGCAACACGCGGCTGGACGGCGCAGTGCGCCGCAGCTAGAAATCCGCAATTATATTGCGCCCACGGCACCGGAGATCAGCAAAACCACGATAGTCAGCGAAATCGAAATCTGGATCATCGCCAGGACCTTGGCCCAGCGCGCCAGTAACGGCGCGTCGGTCGGGCCGAATGTAGAACTCTGCGTGAAGGCGACAAAGAGATAATCGACGAAATGCGGATGCCAGCGTACGCACGCAAATTCATGTCGTTCGTCGTGCGGGATTTGCATCTGCGGAAAAAGAAAGCTCGTGCTGCCGAATCTTTTTTTCTTGTAGCGCAAGGTCGGTCCGCCGCCATCCAACCGCCAGTACCAGAGCGCGAACACGATTACGTTTGTCAGCCAGAGTAACCCGCCCGAGCGCAGCAGCTGTAATGCGGATTCGCGATGTGTAGGCAGGTCACGCACCAGCAGAGTCACCGATCCGATCAACGCCAAGGTTGTGATTCCGTTGATAATGAACCCGAGGATGCGATTCAGTGAATGTTTTCCGACTCGATGGCTGACCACGGTTGGCACGAGCAAAACGACGATCGCCGTCGGCAACAACCAAATTGGTCCGACAATGAGATTGCGTGGCAACGCCAGGTAAATTGCGCAGATCGCCAGAAGCGCCAGCACCGTCTGAGCGCGCGGTTCCGGTTTGTCGATGTGCTCTGCTGCGTCGTCCATTAGTTGGCCTATACCTACTTTTCACCTGACGCGCGAACTTCCGTTTGCATCGAAGCGCCGCTCTCGCTTAGCTCGATCCTCCACACTATACTTGCCGAATGCGAAAGCGCGTGTGCTATATCCACGTTGGTGCCCACAAAACGGGTACAACTTCGATCCAGTGGTTCTTGCAGGAAAATCGACCAGAGCTACTGGAGTCCGGATATTTCGTTCCAGAGAGCGAGACAAAGCGCGGCGCGCATCATGCGCTCGCTGAGGGGCTGTGTGGTCTGGAAATCGGGCAACACCGCGAGCCGCTAGTGGCCAGATCTCTCCGGGCACTCGTTGAGACGCCCGCCGAAGCGATCGTAATTTCCTCGGAAGCTTTGGAGGGCCTGTTGAAAAGCCGAAAACATACGGATGCGTTCTTCAGTCGAATTCGAGAACTGAACCTTGAACCAAAGCTGATCTTATTCCCGCGCAACCAGCCGCAATGGATTAACTCGAGTTATGCTAGTACGGTCAAAAGCTTCCGCCGGTCAGACCCGTTTCAATCCTGCGCCTTGAACTTCGCTCAGTCGGTCGGCTCCAAATTTTCCCATTGGCTCGACTTGGCAGACGCTCACCACGCCGAACTGATTGTGCGACCCTTCAACAAAGAAACTGTCGCCCGCGGCGTGATACCACTGTTTCTCGGGACCATCGGCATCAACTCATCGCGATTCCGAGATCGCCAGATCCGGCGTAACGAAGCAGTTGGGCCATTCACGGTGAGTGTGGCGCGCGACATATTACGCTCCATCGATGAGACCATCGGCCGGCTTACCTGGCTTCAGGCAAGGCGATGCAAAGTCGCGCTCGCCGGCTATCTTGGCAAAAAAGGATTGGCTGACGCGGGTTACTGCGGGCTCACTACCACGCTCGCGAGGCGTATGGAACAAGAGTTGCGCTCGGATAATAACGCGTTTGCACAACGGGTCTGGGGCCAATCATGGGCCGAAATTTTTGCTGCCGATACTGCCGAAGAATTCACACCCAACGACTTCGAGATAAACCCGCCAGACTGGTTCACCGCCAGGCGGCTTCGGCGAGCTGTTCGTGAGGTGAAAGAGAGTGTGCATGAGTTGCTGCTGGATCCGGTGCTTGCCGTTGAAGCGCCTTGGAACGACGTGCGGCAACGGAGCGGATTGGTGTCCGAGTAGCGACGTCGCGTGGAGCGAAAATCCCGATCGATTGCCAGCTACGAGACGATCTTGTCGGTACGGAAAGGAAGACCAAGCAGGTGCGCAAAATCCTGATCACGCTGGGGATTGTCATTCTTTGCGTTGTCGCAATTTTGGCGCTGTGGGTTTTCTACGGACGCCAGTTTTCGTCATTCATTGACCGCTTCGCGACGATTGAAGTCGCTTCCACGAGAATTAATTCGATTGCTTACGAAGGTGGAGGGACGAGCGGCACCCTCATCATCAACGACGCCAGGATGAGCCTGAGCGAGGTAAATCCAAAAATCTCGCTGAACATCGGCTCGAGCAAAGACAATCAATTCGCTTTGGCGAGTGGAGGAAAAGTTTTCGGCTTCGGCCCGTTCGCCTCCACAGCAGAAAATGCCAGCTACGATCTCGCCGCTGTGCCACAGCCCGGGGATGATGCCGCTTTTGTAACACGACGCAGCGCGCTCAGTTGGCCCACGCCATTTGAATTCAATTTCATGACAGGCCAATCGCCATCATGGAAACGGTACATGTACTATCAGCTGCGTTGGAAGAAGTCTTCTGGACCAGAATTGGAAATGCTCTGGCGATACGAACAGTACTTTTATCCAGGTAACGGCTGGGCAAGCGGCTTCATGATCCGCGAAGGTTCAACCGGTTTGGTTCGCCTCGAAATCAAGGACTGACGGGGTTCGAAGCCTCGTTCCTTGAGTGCAGCGAACTTTCCTGCATCATTTCCAAGTGCGAATTTCGCATAAATTCAAAAAGCTCGGGTCCCGTGACGCAGCTCAAAGCCTGTGGGAACATGCCTGCCGTTGGACTCATCCCGTAAGTCCTCGACGGATCCTGGCCACGATTGACCGCGCCGAACTGGAGCGTTTGCGCGAGCGTTATCCGTATCGACCTAATGCGCGACGGATTAACGCCTACGAAGACGCAGCTTACTGGGTCGGCGTAAACGTCAAGCGCGTGCAGGATCTTTGGCTCGATCGCTCGCCGCCGCTCCAAATTCTCGATCTTGGCTGCGGCCCTGGTTATTTTCTTTATCTCTGCCGGCTCTTCGGCCACGAAGCACTCGGACTCGACCCCGATGATGAACCTTTCTTCCGCGGCACAACTCAGTTTTTCGATGTTCGGCGCGTTATCGCGCGGATCCTTTCCCAAACACCGCTGCCTGATCTTGGAAAGAAGTTTGATCTCGTGACTGGCCATCGTGTCTGTTTTCATCGCATCGATAGGAAGCAAAACGGCGAATGGCTGGAATGGTCGCAGGCCGATTGGGAATTTTTCATCAACGATATTCGGACACGATTTCTCAAGCCTGGCGGGCGACTGCTTTTGGAATTCAACCGGCGACAGGATGGTTCTTCGTTCTTTAACGACCAATGGCGCGCCTTTTTTGAATCGCAAGGCGCTCGCATTTTTCGTTGGAAAGCACTGCTTGCAACGGATGCAAATCAGCGTCCGCGCTTCAAACAGCTCAGGTAGGGACGCCGCGCTGCGGCGTCCGGACAGCGCAGCGCGCTGTCCCTACCACTCACAATTTCCAATCTGAGCAGTCCCAGCCGAGTAGTTGTTCAACCTTTGCGATGTCTTCCGCGAAAAGGTGGTAGAGAAAAACCCGCTCTTCCCAGTTCATTGCGCGCTCATAGGGCACAACGTTTCTGTCCTTGCTCCGCACCGATCGAAGTGGTTTGCAGTCAAGAAAAGAAAAGATAGACACTAACGTTTCGCCCTGTTTACCGGTGAAGTCCTCGAACTTCACGATCTTTAGCTGCTCGCGCGGAAAGAATTTGAACAGACGGGCAAGCTGTCGTCCATAAAATCCCCGATCGACGTAAGCAAAACGTCGCGCTTCAAGCGCCGGTGCGCCCGTGATGCGTGTTTGCTCTTCCCGCACTGCGTCGAAAAAATCCAACGGTTCGCGGCCTCTGAATCGTTGCATGTTCCAATGCGCAAAGGCCCGGTCGACAGGATTCCGGAGAAGGATGAGCAATTTAAGTTTTGGGTTGTATTTCCAAATCCGTTCCGCCGCCGACTCGTGGTACAAGTAACTAGGTGTGCAATCACCTGCGATCGTTGAGGGACCAAGCAGCGAATAATGCTTGTGCAATTGCTCGTAATCGGGCTCGGAAACGAACATTGTGTCGTTATCAAAGAAATGGATTTCCTGCTGGTCGCCCATGTTGATGTCCCGGTGCTTGCTTAGGAAATAATGCAAGGCCGTCGATCCAGATTTTTGAGCTCCCGCCAAGATGAAATCGAGCCGCTCGATCTTGCGCCGTCTGCGTCTGAGCATTGCGGGAATGTAAACGAAATTCTGGCACAACGGTGGTTCTATTTCGCGAAGCTTTCCGAGTGCGACCGCGTTCCCCCCGGGTCGCTTTTAGAACAAAGGTGGCATAGGCAAAACGGAGCGAAGACGCTCCGCACCCCCGATGCACTTGATGCGAAATGAAAACAGCGCCAGTTGTTGCCTTCGCGCCTGCACTCTATGATGCGCGCATGTCTAATAAATCTCGCAGGCTCTTTCCCGGTTGGGTTTTCATTCTCGCTCTTGTAATGAATACATCTGCATTCGCCGATGAAGGCATGTGGCTTTTCAATGCGCCCCCGCTGAAACAGCTCAAGGAAAAGTACCAATTCGAGCCGACCCAGCGGTGGCTCGAGCATTTGCAGAAGGCCAGTGTGCGATTCAATTCCGGCGGCAGCGGTTCGTTTGTTTCTGCGAATGGACTCGTGATCACGAACCATCACGTGGGAGCCGATACGTTGCAGAAGATGGGCAGCGAGCAGCACAATTATCTCCGGGACGGCTTCTATGCGAAGACACAGGCTGATGAAATCAAATCGAACGACCTCGAGCTCAATGTACTCATGTCGATTGAAGATGTGACGGCGCGGGTCAACGGCGCAGTGAAGCCCGGCATGACCAGCGAGCAGGCGTCCACGGCGCGCGGTTCGGCCATCGCTGCGATTGAAAAGGAAAGCAAAGATAAGACCGGACTGCGATCCGATGTCGTCACGCTCTACCAGGGTGGCGCTTATCATCTGTATCGATACAAACGCTACGATGACGTGCGGCTCGTCTTCGCGCCCGAGCAGCAGATGGCTTTTTTTGGCGGCGACCCGGACAACTTCGAGTATCCCCGCTACGATCTGGATATCTGCCTGTTTCGCGTTTACGAAAACGGCCAACCGGCCAAAGTCGAGCATTTCCTGAAATGGAACTCGAATGGGCCGAGCGATGGCGAACTTACGTTCGTAAGCGGCAGCCCGGGCAAGACCGATCGACAACTGACTTTGGATGAACTGGCCGACAGTCGCGATCGATATCTACCTTACATCCTCGGCATGTTTAACCGGCGCGAAGTGCTTGAGCTGGCTTACAGCGCGCGCTCGTTCGAGAACGCTAGAAAAGCGCGCGAAGATCTTTTCGGTACCCAAAACAACCGAAAACGGTATGATGGTTATCTCGCCGGGCTGCTTGATCCGCAGATTTGGTCGGCGCTGAAAGCGCGCGAACA
>Ga0137403_10004649_pt1 | contig 16125 bp, 11 predicted proteins | sample CZOMad2_1_16fung_FD_122057 | JGI IMG/M metagenome (GOLD analysis project Ga0137403, IMG submission 122057) | Vadose zone soil fungal communities from Angelo Coast Range Reserve, California, USA - CZOMad2_1_16fungal (Hybrid Assembly) | ecosystem: Environmental > Terrestrial > Soil > Vadose zone... | reverse complement strand
AGATCCCATTTTGAGGACGCTGGGTGGCCATCTACCCATCCGCTCGGCTTCACGTAGGAGACTGCGGGCAAGGTGCCCTTCTTAATATCTTTGTAAAGTTCATCAGTGTCCACGATGTGATTTGTGCGCACAGCAGCGTTGGTCATGATCTGTTTCTGGTATTGGAACGGGTTGCAGATGTTGCAGTACTGGTCGCTCTGCGGCCCAACTCTTCCGTAGTCACGCTGATATTTATCGGACAGATAGCGGTCCCACTGATCGTTGTAGCTCTTCCATGAAACGTTGCTCGCCAGCAGAACATCCGCGATACTCCGCTGGGTGGTTCCGGGAATCGTGAATGGGGTATTGCTTGGGTTGCTGTCGGTATAGGCCTCGCTGCCATCGCCGAAATAACCTGGATTGTAATTATTCAGCAAGTAGTAGTGACCCGGGTCGCAATTCGGCTTGATCGCAGGCGTCAACGAGCCCAGATACGTCACGATCTGACCGACACCAGGCTGCGTCGTATCTGAGCAGTTGCTGTAGCTTCCGCCGCCATAAACTCCCGTGGACACGCCATTGTTGCCGAATCCGCCGTAACCGTCCTGGGTCCACCAATTATTTGTTCCCGAAACCGGGTTGGGGTTTTCGATTTCGTCCACCGGACCGCCCGCAAATGTAACTGCGTTGTGCGGGGGTACGAGCGCGTTGCCGTTCTGGTCGCTGAACCAGATGGCATCGCCGAATCCCAGCATGATGCTGTTCGCGCCGGTCCCGCCCATCACCGGCTGGTGATAGTTATCGCTCATCGCATAGTTGTCGGCGAGTTCCTTGGTGTAGGGAGCGTCGCCCTGCAGCATGTTGTAAAAGCCCATGGCCGTGGATCCTTCGCCGGTCGAAAAGTTGTTGAAGTCGGCGGCTTGCGGCAGGCCGTTCGTGCCGGCTCCGACGGACACCTCAACCCAGGGAAACAAGTCCGCTTTGCACCCGCTCGGATTCTTCGTTGTGGCGTAGCTGACATTGCAGTCCAGTTGCTGCCACATTTGATAGAACCGGTGCACTGGGCTGGCGGCGTACGAATTGTAAGGGAACGTCGATGAAGTGAGTTGGAACGGCCCAGGCGGCAGATTATTTACGTTGGTAATCCGCAGGTCCGCTGTTTTTTTCATTTGCCCGGCACCTGCTCCTCCGACCAGCATCGAGGGATAGTAATCCGCAGGCAGTCCGTTTTCCGAAGCCATGGCATCGGCCAGCGTGCAAATCTTGTTGTCTGCGCACACATCAATCGGGCCGCCTACACCCGGCGGCGGAAGCGTCGGATACAGCACCTTTGAGCCCGGGCTCTCTTGAAACGTATCCGTATCCTGCGCGGAAAACTGCTGCGGCTGTGCGAAATTCGGACCTGGCGTTCCGTCTGCCTTGATGATTCCCCTCGAGAGCAGATTATCCACTTTGCCGTTCTTGGGTTTGTAGGTGGCAAAAATGTGATCGAAGGTGCGGTTCTCTCCGACGATGATGATCACATGCTTGATCGGCGAAGTGGTCTTGTGATCGTTGCTGCCGGTATCGGTCTGTGCGCGGAGCGGAGTTGCAACAAGTAATTGCGATACGAGGAACGCGGCGAGTACTTGCTTGACGCTCGGCAAGTTCTCTTTCCATTTAGACAGGCGCGAATGCATCTATGAAACCTCCATCGAGGACGTGTCGCGCAACCCTGGAGGCTGAGGTCCCGATCACGCGCGAAACTATGTGTAAGCTCGCCGTGTTACGCGCGCGCGACTGCAACATGAACTGAAGGACAAAGTAAGTGGTACATCATGTTAAAATGACAATCTTAAATGGTGTTGTATCTCATGTTGAGAAATCCATCGATTTAGATTTTCTCAAGCAGATTTTTTGTCGTAGCTGTCGTAGCCTCTCGCGATCCCGCGGATCTCTTCCAGCGTTTGCTCCCGTCGCATAACTCCGTTTTCCAGCACCGTCTCTAATTGATCCTCGCCGGAGATCGGCTCGCCGGAATTTTTAACGGTCACAAATTCACCGCCGTCTTTTAACAGCACGAACCGGCCTGCCCGTGAATCCTTGCCTGGATCTGTTACTGGCTGCTTGTAAACGTCGTGCCACTCACCGTTGATATCGATCGCGGAGCATTTCAACGCAAAGCGCAGGGTGTCGCGATTGATTTGCTGCAACAGGGCGCCGCCCATGCCAAAACTCCAGTTGTCCATGGACCAGCTCCGCCGCGTAAGCTGCGAAATCATGTTCTGGATGGTGTAGTAGTTCACGCCGTCGCCCTGGATGAAACGCACCTGCGGTGCAATGACCTTCCAGCCTTTGCGATTCACTTGGTAGCCGAACTTGTCTGCGGCAATGTTGAACAGTTCTTCCAGCACGGATACCGCATCGCCGCTGTCCGGCCGAATCACCAGCGTCCCGTTGCGTTGCATCACTCGGTCGCGCAACTTGCCGCCCCATAAATTGCGAACGGCGTTATAAATGTCGTACGAATCGCTGACGCACGCTACGATGCCTTCTGGAACGTTGTTCAGAATGTTTTCGTACGCGTCTCCTTCGTGCTCCCGGCCCCACGCCGTGATTGTGGAATGCTCGGACGCCGGGATGCTCAGCCCGGCCATGTCCGCGCTGTAAAACTGCTGGAGTAGTTCGATGGCCGCTAAATTGTCGGTGCCAAGAAAATTGAACAGGTGCGCCGCTCCGCCAATCGCTGCCGATTCGCGGCTGCTGACCCCGCGAAATCCAAAGTCATGCAACTTGAATGCGATTCCAGACAGATCGCCGGTGCGCACCAGCGCCTCGCCAATGATCTGCTTGATCGCTCGGCTGAGCGTCGCCACCGTGATCGGGTACCAAATCTGCAGCAGGACCGTTTCCGCCCAATTCGTAAGCCAATAAAACTCCGGATCCGTATTTTCCACGGTAACAATTGCGTTCTGCGCTCCGACGACAGATCCTTCCTTGACAGCTTTGACGCGTAGGGGCAAAAACCCACCGTATCTTGCATACAAGCTTTTCCAGCCTTCGTAGTGGAAACATTTCGGATTGCCCGAAAAATGCTGGCTGGAAAATTTTGCAGCCTCCTCGATGTCTTGAAGAGTGAAAACTTTTCCCGCGAAATTCGATTTCACGATGTACTGCAGTCCGGCCATTTCGGCGTGATCGAAAAAACCGCCGCGCGAGCACACGTACGAATAAACATATCGAGCATTGGGAGGGTATTGCCACCAATGGCTGAGCTTGTAGCTGTCAGTGCTCAGGATCGGGTTGAGTCGAAGCGGCTGGATGGCGATCTCCTGTGTCCTATGCCACGATTCCCAAGTCTGGGCGATGATGGGGAAGTCCCACGTGACGATGGAGAGGGCACGGCTTTAGTCGTGCCGAAAGTGCTTCCGCAATAAGACCAGCGTTAGCCGCTGAGGGTGCCTGGGCCCACCCACACTCAGCCTGGCTGTGCAATTCAGCTTAGCGCGCTCGTTCCAAAACATCGTCGACCAACTTTACGAAAGTCACAACGGCTGCTCCAGCGTGAAGGAGATATACAGCAGACGGTCGTCGCGCTGGATTTGCAGGACGACCGGAGCGCCAGGTTTCAGTTCGGCTAAGGCGCTTCGCAGGCGATCGAGCGTGGTCATAGGCTGGCCGTTGAGAGTGCGAATGACGTCTCCCGTGGTGAGCGGAATTTCAGACCGCGCGTCGCTGGAACGCGCAGCCACGATAATGCCAAAGGGATCGCGCAGATCGGGAGCCATGGCGGCCACCTTTTTGTCGATTTCGATCCCCAGAATGCCCAGCGGTCGAACCAGATTTTTTTCCGGATCCGCCAGGGAGCTGATTTGATCCATGTTGTCCGAATGTTCGGTCACGGGTACATCGAATGCCAGCCGTTCCTGGCCGCGCAAGACTTCCAGATGCACCTTTTCGCCGGCATTCACCGACATGAGCCGGAACGACACATACGGAATGCTTTCCGCCATGCGCCCGTCGATGGTGAGCAACACGTCGCCGACGCGGATGCCGGCCGCCAATGCAGGCGTGTCGGGAAGAACGTCGGAGACAATGACTCCGTAACTGCGAGGCAAATTCATCGCCGCTGCCAGTACCGGCGTGATCGTTTGAAGCCCAACGCCAATTTGGGCGCGGTGCACGTGGCCATACTTTCGAAGTTGCTGGTACGCTACGTTCACAACACTGCTGGGAATGGCGAAACCCAGTCCTTCGTTTCCCCCGGACTGCGACAAAATGAACGTGTTCACGCCCACAACCGCTCCATCTACGTTGACCAGCGGGCCGCCGGAATTACCTGGATTGATGGGTGCGTCGGTCTGGATGTACACCATCGGCGAATCGGGATCAGTTTGCCGCGCCACAGATGAGACCACGCCAAGGGTAACAGTGTTGCGCAGGCCTTCGGGACTCCCGAACGCCAGAACAACCTCACCCTGGTGCAAGTTGCGATAGGGAGCCAAGGCCAGCGCTTCCAGCTTTAGATTCTCCACTTTCAAGAGTGCCAGGTCGATTTCGCGGCTCACACCAACGACTCGTGCAGGCACGATGTTCGTTTTCGTGGAGAGAAGAGACTGCAGTGAGCCGTCCGGATTGCCCGAAGGCAACACCACCTGCACAACCTGCGCGCCAGAAACCACATGGGCATTGGTAACAATGTAGCCGCTTGGATCGATCACGAACCCAGACCCAATCGCTCTTTGCCTCCCAATGACCACGCCCGTATTGCCGTGGCTTTCCTCCAATGCTCCGTAGCCGGTGACCAGAATCTGCACCACGCTGGGAGACACCTTTCGAATCAGAGTGTCCACAGACTCGTTCAATTTGTGAAGCGTATCCTCCGGCCGGTTCTGGACGCTGGTTGCTTGCGCAGCAGAGAAAATAGGCGTGGCACACGCTGCCAAAGCGGCAAACACGGAGCGCAAGAATTGGTGGCGAATCGTAGCGGCGGGCATGCGCAGTTCTCCTCGGCAATCGCTCATTAGACTACAACCGATGGAAAAATGCCGCTGGAAGATGGTGCAACGGCCGCGCAAGGCCGTTTGTCTGTAGGGGCACAGCACTGCCATACCCCAGTTCAGCACCCAACTTTAGCGTTCGCCTCCAGTAAGATCGCGTCAATGGTGGACGGCGGAGACCGAGCGATCTGGGGCCCGGCGAAAAAGCCGGCGGAGGTGGCGAAATACCGCGTAAGCCGCGGCGACGCTCAGACCAATCAGCGTATAAAGGAGACATTGGTTCAGAACGACTACGGTGCGTTGATAGCTTTCCGCCGACATCCCCGGCGTCTGCAGGATGACGATCCAATTACCCGCCCGCAGTAGGAAAAGCAATATGACTAGCCACATGAAATTGCTCAGCAGTTGATAGGCGGTTCGTAGTCGCACCCAATCCGGACGTAATAGGTTGAGGCCAGCTTGCGCCATCCCTGCCAGCGCCACCGTCACGATCGGCCAATAGAATTGATGCCAGATCGGAGCCGGTTTGATGAAGGCCGCAGCAGGTCCAAGAATCATGAAAGGTGCATGTTGCGCGACCCGCAGCCAACCGATAGTGACTCCCAAGGCCACAAATTGCGCAATCGAATCGAATGTCGAGACGCGCTTAGGTCCCGGATCGGAACTGAGATCGCCTTTCCAGCGGGTTTGTATCGCGAACGCCTGATGCCACGGTTGCTTCAATCCGCGAGCATTCCAGCGATCGGGAAACTTCATCAGGTGGCGGTCGGCGCACGCAAAAATGAGCGTGACAACTGTGAACTGGATGAGGAACTGGTACAGGAAAGCGGGTAGGGTATCGGCCACACTGATTGCCTTACCGGTAGCGATCAACGCTGTATCGACAATGAAAATGATGATGGCGGTCAGCCCGAGGTTGAACCCCAGCACCCGGATATAGAACGGAAACAGCACCGGCCCGATCCATTGCCGCCCGAACGCCACGCTTCGCTGATCCTGGCGATATCGGCTGGCCACCAGCAAGGGATGGCCGTGATGTTTCAAGATGGCCTCGACATCGGACTCTCCCAGCGGCCTCCCCAGTTCGGCCTCCTGGTCATCCATCTGCGAATGGATGTTCTCCGAGAGTTCATTGACGATGTCATCTCTCTGCTCTTCCGGCAGGCAACTTCGGACCGATTTCAGATACCGATCAAGAATTTCCATAACGGCTCCTTATCTGCACGTGCCGAAGACCTGATATGTAACCAAGCCAACGCGGCAAATCTCCAAAAGAATTGGAAGTGCTGCGAGACATACCTGCGTGGCGGTGTTCAGGATGACTGGGCCGATAACGCCCACCAGCGCGGCAACCACAAGGACGACCAACCGTTTTGAGGCGTACGAGGAAGTGCCTTCGGTATGTTCCGGTCGACCAGTGCCGCCCAGGTTCTGGCATTGCGATGTATATGGAATGTTTTCAATAAGTTGCATGTGCTTGCCCTTCCACGATTTCGCTGAGCGAGGAATCGAGACTCTTCCACTCCGCTAGCAGTTGTTGCAGGATTTGCTTCCCGTCGGCGGAAAGGACATAAAAACGTTTGTTGCGCTTATCTTCCTCACGCCACTCGCTGACCAACAGACCCTGTGTCTCCAGGCGCCGGAGCAGCGGATACAATGTGCCTTCGTCAATGGCCATTCCGTGCTCGGCCAGCGCCTTACGCAGGGTGTAGCCGTATTGCTCGCTACGAAGCTGGGCCAGGACCGCGAGGATGAGGGATCCGCGTCGCAGTTCTGATCGGAGGTTCTCAAAAACGTTGGGTTCTATGGTCATGTACTGTGTACCATCTACTGTACGACACATACTGTACGATACACAGTAACGCTTGTCAAGTGAAATTTTACGAATCACTCATTTTTTTTCGCGTATCGTCCGGGGCGTTGATTCGTGATCTTGGCGTCGCCTGATCCGTTGTAGCGGCCGCCGACCATTTTCCTGGGTCTCGAAGGTTGGCGGGCGCTTTCAGTTCGCCCTCAGCTAGCATCTTTGGGACGGGCGTGGGGTGCGGTGCCGGCACGCCAGCGGTACGTGCTGCTGTGCAGGAAGGTTCGGCACATGCGACGATTGAATTCGTTGAAAGGTGAATAGCCTGATGGCGCGACTAGTGACCACGGAAGATCGGCGGCTCGAAGAGTCGCGTACTCGAAAGAAGTATTGGAAACGCTGGGGCCCGTACCTCTCCGAGCGCCAGTGGGGAACCGTACGCGAAGACTACAGCCCGGGGGGCACGGCCTGGGAATATTTCCCGCACGACGATGCTCGTTCGCGCGCATATCGCTGGGGTGAAGACGGCATCGGGGGGATTAGCGATCGCCATCAAATGATCTGCTTCGGACTGGCGCTCTGGAATGGGCGCGATGCAATTCTGAAAGAACGCCTTTTCGGGCTGAACGGTCACGAAGGCAATCACGGTGAAGACGTCAAAGAATATTATTTCTACCTGGACTCCACCCCCACGCACACGTACATGCGGATGCTTTACAAATATCCGCAAGCGGCATTTCCGTACGCACAACTAGTCGCAGAGAACCGGAAACGCGGCAAGGACACGCCGGAGTACGAGTTGGTGGACACCGGCGTGTTCGCGGAAAGCCGCTATTTCGATGTATTCGTCGAATATGCGAAAGCGGACGCTGAAGACATCCTAATCAAGATCACCGCCGTGAACCGTGGGCCGGAGCACGCTTCGTTGAAAATTCTGCCGTCGCTGTGGTTTCGCAATACGTGGTCGTGGGGCAAGGATGTGCGGCGGCCCATCGCGCGCGCGGCTACCTGTGTCCCTGGCAGCGTGTGCGCCGAGCTGCAGCATTGGCAATACGGGAAGCGCTGGCTGCTCTGCGCCGGGCGGCCACAATTGCTGTTCACGGAAAACGAAACGAACATGCAACGCCTGTATGGGGGCAACAATCGCTCGTACGTTAAAGACGCGTTTCACGTCTACGTGGTCCAAGGCGACAAGTCCGCGGTCAATCCCAAACAGACGGGCACCAAGATGGCGGCTTTGTATCCCGTCGAGCTGGCGCCAGGCCAGAGTGTCACCCTCAAGCTGCGAATCACCGACATGGAGCCGCTGGACACCATGAATGAAAGATCGGAAATGGCGGGAACGATCGGTTCGCCCGCGCACGCCGAGCGCGGGGAAGGCGTTCCGGGATCGAACGATTTCGGTGAGGGCTTCGACGCTATGTTCGCGTTGCGTCAAAAGGAAGCTGACGAATTCTACGCCTCGCGCATTCCAGCAGAATTGTCCGACGACGCCAAGCAGATCATGCGGCAGTCCTTTGCCGGCATGTTGTGGTGCAAGCAGTTCTACCACTACGACGTGCACACTTGGCTGGAGGGCGATCCGGCGGGCCCTCCTCCTCCAAGGGAGCGCCTGAAGGGCCGGAACAAAGAATGGACGCAGCTCTATAACGACGACATCATCTCCATGCCCGACAAATGGGAGTATCCCTGGTACGCCGCGTGGGACCTGGCGTTTCACTGCATTCCCATCGCGCTGATCGATCCGGATTTCGCGAAAGAGCAGCTCATCCTCCTGCTGCGCGAGTGGTACATGCACCCCAACGGGCAATTGCCGGCCTACGAATGGGCTTTTGGAGACGTCAATCCCCCGGTGCACGCGTGGGCGGCGTGGCGCGTGTACAAGATCGAGCGGCGTGTGCGCGGCGTAGCCGATCGCGCATTCCTGGAGAAAGTTTTTCACAAGCTGCTGTTGAACTTCACCTGGTGGGTCAACCGCAAAGATCCCGAAGGAATGAACATCTTCCAGGGCGGATTCCTGGGCCTGGACAATATCGGAGTGTTTGACCGGTCGGCGCCGTTACCCACGGGCGGCCATCTCGAACAATCCGACGGCACCAGCTGGATGGGCATGTATTGCCTGAACATGCTGGCGATTGCCCTGGAGCTGGCGAAAGAAGACCCGGCGTACGAGGATGTCGCCAGCAAATTCTTCGAGCACTTCGTGAACATTGCCCACGCCATGAACGACATGGGCACCGACAGCCGATCGCTGTGGGACGACGCCGACGGTTTTTACTACGACGTGCTGCAACTACCGAACGGCGAAGAGCATTTCATGAAGATCCGGTCCATGGTTGGACTCATTCCGCTGTTCGCCGTAGAAACGCTGGAGCCGGAGATCATCGACCGCCTGCCGGGATTCAAGCGCCGCATGCAATGGTTCATGGACAATCATGCGGATGTTCCGGCGCACATCGAGTCATCGGAGCGTTCGGCGCGAGGCGTGCGCCGATTGCTATCGCTCGTGAGCCGCAAGCAGCTGACCCGGGTCCTTGCGAAGATGCTGGATGAATCTGAGTTTTTTTCGCCGTACGGCGTGCGCGCATTGTCGCGGTATCACTTGGACCATCCCTACGAAGTCTCTGTAAACGGCCAGGTCAATCGCGTGAAGTACGAGCCAGCAGAGTCAACGACAGGTCTGTTCGGCGGAAATTCGAACTGGCGGGGACCCATCTGGCTTCCCGTGAACTATCTGCTGATTGAGTCGCTGCAAAAGTTTCATCACTATTTTGGCGAGGATTTCAAGGTGGAATGCCCAACCAACTCCGGCAGGGAATGCGATTTGTGGCAGGTCGCCGCGGAGATTTCGCGCCGCCTGGTGCGCATTTTCCTGCGAGGAGAGGACGGACGCCGCCCAGTTGCCGGGGGAACCGAGGTTTTTCAGAACGATCCACATTGGAAGGACCTGATTCTGTTCTACGAGTATTTCCACGGCGACAACGGCGCCGGCATCGGCGCAAGTCATCAGACCGGCTGGACTGGCCTGGTGGCCAAGCTCATCCAACAAAGTGGCGAGTGATCCCGGTGAGTGACACTGGTGTGGACCCCGGAGCCATCCGGTTTGTACCGGCGCGGCTCGATCATGCTAACGCATTTTTAACCATGATGCGCGCGCTCGAAAACTCCGACCCAGGGACTACCCCGTTCGATGAAGCTCGGCGGCGCCTAGTCTTCGAACAGTTCGTCCAAGACGACACCTATGGCCGGGCCTGGCTGATTGCTCTCGGACCACAGTATGTCGGCTATGTGGTACTGACTGTTTCGTTCAGCTTCGAGTATCGCGGCTGCGATGCCTACATCGATGAGTTGTATATTGCTAAAGAGCACCGCGGGCAGGGGATTGGCCGGCAGGCCATGGAATTCGTCGAGGAAGCGGCGCGCGAGCTGGGAGTCAACGCGATGCATCTGGAGGTCTCTCGCGGCAATGACGCGGCTCTGGAACTGTACCGCCGCGGCGGCTACGTCGATCACGACCGGCATTTGATGACCAAGTGGCTGACTCGCGAGAGCTCTTGAATTTGCAGGAAGCGAACGGTACGGGAGAATTTGGAGACGCTAGTGTCCAATCGAGCTGAAAAATTGCGAACCAAGGGCGATCCGCGCGGGCCTCAGGTCGAAGAGCGGGCTCGGGTCGACACGCCGTCGGCAGCCGCAAGGACGCCGGCGAAGGGCGCGCGGGCTCCACGAAAGAAAGCCGCTGCCGCCGAGCCTCCATCGGTCTCGCATGGCGAAAAGATCACTTTCGGCCGGGAAGTCTGTGGAAACCTGGACGCCGGTGTGGCGCGAGAATGGATCGTGACCAACGGAATCGGTGGATTTGCCTCTGGGACGGTCGCGGGTTGCGCGACGCGGCGCTACCACGGCTTATTGGTGGCGGCGTTGCTCCCCCCGGGCGGGCGCACCCAACTCGTCGGCGGTCTGGATGAGGTGGTCCGTTATGCCGGCGTGGAGTACTCGCTGGCAACGCACCAATGGTCCGACGGCGTGGTCGATCCGAAAGGATTCCTGAACATCGAAAATTTCCGCCTGGACGGGATGACGCCGGTGTGGACCTATGCGCTGGCCGATGCGCTGCTGGAGAAGCGCGTGTGGATGCGTCACGGCGAGAACACTACGTTCGTGGAGTACACGCTCGTGCGCGCCAGCGGCGCCGTGGAACTCGACCTGAAGGCGCTGGTCAATTACCGGGATTTTCACGCGACCACACACGCCGGCGATTGGCACATGAAAATCGATGCGATGGAGAATGGCGTCCGAATTGCGGCTTTCGACGGTGCCGCGCCCTTATATCTGAAGTGCGCGGGCGCAACCTGCGAGCCACGCCATGAGTGGTATCGGAATTCCTTTTTGCCGGTGGAAAAAGAGCGGGGATTGGACGACCACGAAGATCAACTGTTTGCCGCGTTTTTCCAAGCGAAGCTGAAAGTTGGGTCGAGCCTGTCGTTTATGGCTACGACGGAGGCTTCCAGCGAACCTGATGGCGCTGCCGCTCGCGCCCAGAGCGCGGAGCGAGAAGCGAAGCTCTACGAATCGTGGCGCGCGGAGAATGAAAAGACGATGGCGGGCCAACCGAGATGGCTTCCGCAACTGGTGCTCGCCGCCGACCAATTCGTCGTCAAGCGCAGTTTGCCTGAGCATCCCGACGGCCGCAGCATTATCGCAGGCTATCACTGGTTCGGTGACTGGGGTCGTGACACCATGATTGCGCTGCCAGGGCTGACGCTGGCGACCGGGCGCGCCGATGTGGCGCGGCAGATTCTACTGGCCTTCGCGGAATACGTCGACGGCGGAATGCTGCCGAATAATTTCCCGGATGCCGGCGGGACACCCCGATACAACTCCGTGGACGCGGCGCTCTGGTTTTTCGAAGCGGTACGGCAATATTTTGCCGCAACCAAAGATGGCCGCACGCTCCTGCAGCTTTTTCCCACGCTCGGCGAAATGATCGATGCCCACGTGAAAGGCACGCGATACAACATTCACGTTGATCCCGCCGACGGGCTGCTGTACGCCGGAGAACCCGGAATACAGCTCACCTGGATGGATGCGAAGGTAGGCGACTCGGTAGTCACGCCGCGAATCGGCAAGGCCATTGAAGTGAATGCCCTGTGGATCAACGCGCTGGAAACCATGGCCGAATTTGCGCGTCTGCTGGCGCGGCCCGGCGGCGGGTACGAAAAACTTTCCGTCAAAGCCCAGAAAAATTTTCAGAAATTTTGGAATGAGGACCGCGGCTGCTGCTTCGATGTGATCGACGTGCCAGGCGCGGGCAACGACGCGGCTTTGCGGCCGAACCAATTGTTCGGCGTATCGCTGCCTGTAAGTCCCCTGACGGAAGAGCAGCAGAAGTCGGTTGTCGACGTGTGCGCCCAGCATTTGTTGACGTCCTATGGACTGCGTAGCCTTGCGCCGGGAGAGCCGGGATACCAAGGTCACTACATGGGCGGACCGAAAGATCGCGATACGGCCTACCATCAGGGCACGGTGTGGGGCTGGCTTCTGGGGCCCTTTGTGCTGGCACACCTGCGCGTGTACGGCGACCGCGCCGAAGCCATGCGTTTCTTCGAACCGTTGGGAATTTCGGTACACATGTATGGGCTCGGGACGCTAGGCGAAATCTTCGAGGGGGAAGCGCCATTCACGCCGCATGGAGCAATCGCACAGGCGTGGACTGTCGGCGAGGTTTTGCGGGCCATGCGCGAAATTCAGAATCACCGCGAGTAGCACAGGCACTCCTGTTTAGCCTGAGCTTCGAAGGGCCTGTGCCAACGTAAAATCAGTCGAGGTGTCATCCGTCCAGCGCGACTGACATTCATTCAGCCCCGATTGTTTCGTAAAACTCGATCAAGACTTTCCCACCACGATCGGTCGGCACCAGAAAGAAATTAATGCGCGTACCGTCCGCCCCCGCGCGGGCCTGCGGATAAATCGGTGTCACGCTGAAATCCTCCTTTAGAATCGCGGTAGCGCGATCCACATCCAGGCAGCGAAATTCCACTTGCTGGATTCCTTCGCCAAATCTCTTCAAAAAGCGGGCGATAGCTCCCTCTCCGCTGAGATCTCGGGTCGTTAAAATATCGAGTGATATCTCAGTCGTAAAGCGAAGCTCGAATTCTTCAGCGTCCTGGTCGGGGGGGACGTGGGCAAGGTGCGGATCGCCATTCGCTCGCTGGATGCGCGCAAACGTGTCAGGAAATACCGCCAGGCCCACCGTCACCAGTTGGCCCCACAACAGACCATGGAATTCGCGATTTGCAAACCAGGACGAAAGCACCGGGCCGGCAAGCGCTAAGCCTTGGCTGTAAATCGCCGCCGCGGAAATGGTGCGAACAGCGACGTTAGGAGAAAAAAGCCCAGGTACGTTGAGAGGCGATGAACTGGACATGTTCGGCCTCAAAATTGTAGCGTAAACCTGAATCCAAGAGCACGCTGCGGAATCTAAGTAACCGGAATGGCGGCTGTTTCATCGGAAGGTTATGCCGAAGCCTGTTTTGTTAACCGTGGATGACGATCCCGAAGTCTTGCGGGCCATCGAGCGCGACCTGCGCGGCCACTACGCCCAGAAGTATCGCGTCATGCGCGCCGATTCCGGCGGTGCGGGTCTCAGCACCCTGCGCGAACTCAAAGCCCGAAACAACCCCGTCGCCTTGTTGCTGGCCGATCAGCGCATGCCCAGCATGGACGGCGTCGGCTTTCTCGCCGAAGCCATGGATATTCATCCGCAAGCCAAGCGCGCCTTGCTGACCGCTTATGCCGATACCAACGCCGCGATCGACGCCATCAACGAAGCCAAAATTCACTACTACCTGATGAAGCCTTGGGATCCGCCGGAGGAAAAACTTTTCCCGGCGTTGGATGACCTTCTTCACGATTGGAACGCGCAATTCCGCCCCCCGTACGAAGGCATCCGGGTGCTCGGCACGCGCTGGTCTTCGCGCTCCTACGAACTCCGCGAGTTCATGGCCCGCAATCAAGTGCCCTATCAATGGATCGATGCAGAGGTTGCTTCCACCGATCCAGAAGTCCGCCAGCTGATTGCGTCGCTGGGACCCGAAGCCGAGACGCTGCCGCTGATCCTGTTTCCCGACGGTCAACGTATCGCGGAGCCTTCGCAGCAGAGCATTGCCGACAAACTCGGCTTGCGCACCCATGCGCAAACCGATTTCTACGATTTGGCTATTGTCGGCGGCGGTCCCGCGGGTCTCGCCGCCGCCGTTTATGGCGCCTCCGAAGGTCTGCGCACGGTGATGATCGAGCGCGAGGCGCCGGGCGGCCAAGCGGGCCTAAGCTCACGCATCGAAAATTATCTGGGATTTCCGTCCGGACTAACGGGAGCCGATCTTGCGCGCCGCGCCGTGGCCCAGGCCAGGCGATTCGATGTGGAGATTTTGTCGCCCCAAGAGGCGATCAGCGTGCGCGTCGATGGCCCGTATCGCTACATCAAACTCGGCGATGGAATTGAAATTTCCTGCCACGCATTATTGCTGGCCATGGGCGTTCAGTGGCGCACGCTGGACATTCCCGGCATCGATCGTTTTCAAGGCGCCGGTGTCTACTACGGCGGCGGAACGTCGGAAGCGTTGTCCTGCAAGGGCGAAACCGTATACATTGTCGGCGGCGCAAATTCCGCCGGCCAGGCCGCCATGCACTTCGCGAAATTTGCTGGCAAGGTGATTATGCTGGTGCGCGGCGAATCGCTGGCCAGCACCATGTCGCATTACCTGATCGAGCAGATTGAGAAAACCTCGAACATCGAAGTATGGCTGCAAACCGGCGTCACCGAGGTGCACGGCGACGCGCGCCTGGAAGCCATCACCATTTGTCGTGGCTCGGTGGGCCGCCCCGAAAAACTTCCCGCCAGCAGCCTGTTCATTTTTATTGGCGCGCAGCCGCGCACCGAATGGCTGGGCGATTTGATCGAACGCGATCAGCGCGGATTTGTGTTGTCGGGTCCGGACTTGCTTCGTGACGGAAAGAGGCCGGCATCCTGGACATTGGATCGCGACCCGAGCCTGCTGGAAACCAGCGTGCCGGGGATTTTCGTGGTTGGCGATGTGCGACACGGTTCCGTCAAGCGAGTCGCCTCCGGCGTTGGTGAAGGCGCGGTGGTCGTGCAATTCATGCATCAGTATCTGGCTAAGGTACAGTGACGCGTTTGCCGGGGTTGCGCCCAGGCAGTTGCTACGTGAAAGCGACAAACGAATGACAGAGATGCCCGACGAGACCGCAGATCTGTACGGTACGTTAAAGGTTCCGAGCAATCCATCGGACAAGGCTTCCATCTTCACCGCGCTTCGCAAAGTAGCAATTTTCTCCGATCTCCCGCAATCCGATCTCGACTGGTTCGTCGAACGAACTCACGAGTTTCGTTTTGAGCCCGGCGAAGTGATGATGCAGGAAGGGACACCTGCCAAATTGATGTTTGTGCTCTTAGTAGGTGAGATTCGAGGGCGCAAAGAGTTCGGCGGCGATGGACCGGTGATCACGATTGAGGCGCCCACGGTTACCGGCCTTCTGCCATTCTCCCGACTGAAGAGCTACAAGCTAACGATCCGGGCAACGCTGCCGACCTGGGGGTTGGCCTACTCGCACACCAGGTTTGCGGAGCTGTTGCAGCACTTACCGGAGCTCTCGCAACGCCTCGTCGGCATGTTGACCGATCGCGTGCGCAGCTACACGGAAGTCGAACAGCAAAGCCAAAAGCTCGCGGCGCTCGGGAAGCTCTCCGCCGGCCTTGCTCACGAGCTGAACAATCCGTCCGCCGCAGCGCGCCGTTCGGCGAGCACACTGCGCGAGTGCCTTGCGCGACTGCGCGAAGCGGTCCGAGCCTCCGCCATCGGCCCCGACGACTGTGCTCTGCTCGCGGAGCGTGAGGAAGCGATTCGCACATCGCTCAAGCCGGCGCAATATAAAGATGAGTTTGCGCGCGTCGAGCGCGAAGAAGCGATTCAGACGTGGCTGGAAGCCCGGAATGTGAAGGACGCCTGGCAACTCGGACCGCTTCTGGCTGAGGCCAATCTTACCAACGCGAATCTCGAGACTTTTGCCAGCGTGGCGGGAGTGTCCCTGGGGCCGGAACTCACTCGCTTTGCAACCCTGCTTGAAATGGACCGCATTGCCAGCGAGCTAGACCAAAGTACCGCAAGGATTTCCGATCTTGTCCGCGCGATCAAGGAATACTCCTATATGGATCAGGCGTCCATGCAGGAAGTGGATATTGCCAAAAGCCTGGACACCACGCTGACGATCATGCACCACAAGCTTAAGCGCAGCATCACCGTCACGCGCGACTACGCTCCGGATCTTCCGAAGGTTATCGCC
>Ga0137403_10004647_pt1 | contig 16126 bp, 16 predicted proteins | sample CZOMad2_1_16fung_FD_122057 | JGI IMG/M metagenome (GOLD analysis project Ga0137403, IMG submission 122057) | Vadose zone soil fungal communities from Angelo Coast Range Reserve, California, USA - CZOMad2_1_16fungal (Hybrid Assembly) | ecosystem: Environmental > Terrestrial > Soil > Vadose zone... | reverse complement strand
CTCGCCGTGGATATCCAACCTCTCAAGGAACCCACGGTGGCGGGCGCTCGCAGGTCTTTGTGGGTCCTGTTCGGCTCGGTCTCGTTGCTGCTCCTGATTGCCTGCACGAATATCGTCGCCCTGCTTCTTGCGCGAGCGACGCAACGTCATCACGAAATTTCGGTGCGGTTCTCGCTCGGTGCAACTCGCGGCGCCGTCATGGCGCAGCTCCTGACCGAAACTTTTGTTCTAGCGTTGTGTGGTGCAGCGCTCGGGCTCATGGTGGCGGGTGGAGCGGCTAGTGTGTTCCGCTCTCTCGCCGCGAATCTTCCGCGAGTGGACGAAATTCGGCTTGATTGGCGGATCGTGCTGTATTCGCTGGCGTGCTCAGTGGCGGCAACCCTTTTGTGTGGATTGGTCCCCGCCCTTCGCGGCGCGGGCTCCGGCGTTTCTGGTGCACTGGCACAGGCCAGCCGGACACAAGTTTCCGCGCGCAACCGGTTGCAATTTTTGCTGGTAGCCGTGCAAGTGGCGCTGGCAGTCACGCTGCTCGCGGGAGCGGGATTGCTGTTGCGAAGTTTGCAGGCAGTGGGGCGGGTGTCGCCCGGTTTCGACTCTAGCCATATTCTGACCATGCACATCAGCGGCTCCTGGGGAGAGACCGCGGACATGCCCGGACTGATTCACCGCGTCGATCGCACTATTGATTTCCTGGGCGCGACGCCGGGGGTCGAGAGCGCTGCGACTACAGCAGCGTTGCCCGGCGTGCCTGGAAAATACCAGACGGAACTTAGGTTTCTCGAAGGCGAGAACGATCCGGAGCGCAAGGTGGTTGTCGAAAGCCGGTTTGTGTCCCCGGGATATTTCCGCACGATGAAAATTCCGCTGCTCAGCGGGGAACTCTGCCGGGAAGACGCGAAGTCCACAAATATGATGGTGAATCGCAGCTTTGCCGACACTTTCCTTGGTGGCGGCGACGCTGGCGGACGACATCTGCAGACCGTCGGAGTTTCGTTTGCGCTACAGGGGCAGATTCAAGGCATTGTCGGCGACGCACGAGAGCAAGGGTTGAGTCGTGAACCCACAACTACCGTCTACTGGTGCATGAGCGCACCTCTGCCCGATCCTTTTTACCTCGTGCGCACTCACAACAATCCGCTGACCATGACGCACACGCTGCGAGCCAGAATCCACGAAATCGAACCGAGCCGTTCGGTTTTTGATATCGCTCCGCTGGATCAGCACTTGGACGATGCGTTGTCAGAGAATCGCCTGCGCACTGTGTTGTTGACGTTTTTTGCGGCGACAGCAGTGTCTCTGGCTTGCATCGGTCTGTATGGGACGCTAACGTATTCCTTGGGTCTGCGCCGCCGCGAAGTCGGTTTGCGCCTGGCCTTGGGCGCTTCGCGCGGCAAAATCCTCAAGCGATTCTTGCTGGAGGGCCTGGGCGTTTCGTTTTTGGGTTGCGTGGCTGGGTCGGCCCTTGCCGCGGCCTCTGCACGCACGCTGGCGGGAATGCTTTATGGCGTGTCGCCATCCGACCCAGCAACGTTGTCCGCAGTCGTCTTGCTCGTGCTGATTGTCGCCGCCGCTGCTTCCCTCGTGCCGGCCATTCGGGCTGCTCGTGTCGAACCCATGAAAGTGCTGCGCGAAGAATGACCTTACGTTAGCGGGCGGCTAAACTAAACGGCGCCTTGGGCGCGCAGGTAGGCGGCTATTTCTGGATGCTTGCGTTCCTCGGCAATTGCCGTCGCGGATTTGCCGTCGTTGGATTTTGCGTGGATGTCGGCGCCGTGAACCAAAAGATCTTTCACTATGCCGAGATGTCCGCTGGCTGCGGCCGCGAGCAGCGGAGAGTAACCGGGCCCGTACCGGTAATTTGCGTCGGCGCCATTTTCGAGGAGCCAGATCGCAATCTGTTCGTGGCCGCCAGTCACGGCGCCGGTGAGGCCGTTGTAGCCAGTGCCGTTGGTGGCTACGGCGGTCACGTCTCCGCCCTTTTCGAAAAGATAGCGAACGATGGGAAAATGGCCAAAAGCGGCGGCCAGCGCGAGTACTGGGAAACCGTCGGGCGAGTAATCGCGGGCTAGATCGGGATCCTTTTCGAGGAAGTGTTCCACGGCTTCGAGCTGGCCTGCGGCGACGGCTTCGTGAAATTCGAGGTGAACACCGTGGGCGATCAGGAGATCGCGGATATCGGCTCGCCCTCCGTATACGGCGGCTAGCACCGGCGATTGGCCTCGTTCATTTTTGGCGGAGGCGAGTGCCGGCTCGGCTTCAAGCATAGTTCGAGCGTTCGTAGCATCTCCGGCACGGATTACGGCAAAAAATTCCTTCACGTTGTCCATTTGAACTCCGAGTGTCGATTTGACGCTGCGCTTTGGGATGCGTAGGAAATTGTACCTGCGCGGAGGGGCTCCGCTTCTTCAATCTTGCTATTTTTCGGTTGCCCGTGCGGCGTTGGAAGATCTTCGTGCGGATTGCCACGAGGGATCGAACCTTGGTGAAATGGGGCGCAGCGGTGCTGCGCCCCTACAAATGGTCGACGGTTGTCGGAATCCTTATTTCACGATCAAAGACCGGTCAAGAGGCAGCGGCTTGCTTCGGCTTGTAGGTTCCTGGAACGGTGCGAGCGGAAATCGCCAAGCGATTCCATATGTTGATGAGGCCGGCGATGATCGATAGGTCGACAATCTCCTTTTCGCTGAAGTGCTTTTTCACGGCTTCATAGGTTTCGTCCGGGACATGTGTTTGCGAGACTAGCGTGAGTGATTCGGTCCATTCCAGTGCGGCACGTTCACGGTCGGAGTAAAACGGAGTCTCGCGCCAGGCATTCAGTTCGTACAAGCGCTGCTCGGTCTCGCCGAGGGCTCGCGCATCTTTGGAATGCATATCGATGCAATAGGCGCAGCCGTTGATTTGGGATGCGCGCATCTTCAGCAAGTGGATCAGCTTGTGATCGAGGCCGCAGGTGGCGATGTACTTCTCGAGAGCGTACAGCGATTTTTGCGCGTCCTGGGCGTATTTGCTGAGGTCGATTCTCGGTTCCATAACTTTTCTCCCTTCCGGATGAAACAGCGTGAGCGCGGCGGTGGCTTACGGAATTCTGAGGATATCGCAACCACAGGTAGCTCTCCGCCCCGGTCGTATTATGTTCCTTTGGAATGGATGAGCGAAGGGCGATTCGCGTTATCTCAAATTTCTGCAAACGGAGCGATCGAGTTTGGCGGCCGGAATTAGCGGCGGGACCGGTCCTTGCGAACCGCTTCGTCGATTAGCGCGTCGAGTTCGTTCCGAGTAAGGCGCACGCCGGCGCTTTCACCGCTGTCGCAGGTGACCGGCAGGTCGGCGCCACCGCCGGGCGGCGGCACGACAAAATAGCGAGTCCTTGCGGCCATCAGCTTGGCGACTTCGCGGCTTGAGAGCAACGTGGGCGTACCGGCCATTTCCGCGGCGAGGGTAATTTTCGCGAAATGCTCGATCGTTTCCATGCGGAAGAACGCGGTGATCAAGTCCGGACCGCAGGTGACCGCGCCGTGGTTCGCCAACAGCAATGCATCGTAGTGGGGAACGTAAGGCTCGATGGCGGCGCTTAATTCAGGGGTTCCAGGGGTTCCATACTTCACCAGCGGAATTTGTCCCATCCCGACGATCACTTCTGGAAGCAGGGCCTGGTCAAGCGCGCGCCCTGCAACGGCGAAACCGGTGGCGGTCGGCGGATGGGCGTGGCAGATTGCGTGAACATCCGGGCGCATGCGGTAAAACAAAAGGTGCATGGCCAGCTCGGACGACGCTTTGCGGGCCCCCACGACATGCCGGCCTTCAAGGTCAATGATGACCAGGTCATCGGGCGCGAGCATCCCTTTATTCATGCACGTCGGAGTAGCGAGTACGCGCTCCTCGTCCAGCCGTACGGAAAGATTGCCTTCGCAGGCGACAATGTATCCGCGCTCGTACATCCAGCGCCCCGCAACACAGATGTCCGCCCGATGTTGCTGTTCGCTCTTCGCGGAACCGGGTAAGAGAGATTCCGTGGACATGGCACAGCTCCTTACTAGCGCCGCATTATCATCGGAACCGGCAGGGGACACAAGGGCTTATTGCACCCCGTGGAGCGGGGACGCAACCTGCATTTCTTACGATTTCACCGGGGCTAGGCGTAAATTCCGCGCAATTTCAGCGCGCTGGCAACGCGGTCGATCGCCAGCATGTAGGCCGCGATGCGGTTGTTTACCTTGTGCAATTCCGCGTAGCGGACCACTTGATCGAACGCACTTTCCATCACGTCCAGGAGGCGTTCGTTGACTTCGCGTTCGCGCCAGAAAAAGCCCTGGCGGTCCTGCACCCACTCAAAGTAGCTGACGGTGACCCCGCCGGCATTACCCAGAATGTCGGGAACGGTGAAAATTCCTTTACGGTCGATGATCGCGTCGGCCTGCCATGTTGTGGGACCGTTCGCGCCCTCGCAGAGAATTCGCGCCTGCACCTGATCGGCGTTTTTCTCTGTGATTTGATTTTCGATCGCAGCAGGAATGGCAATCTCGCAGGGCTGGAAAAGGACGTCCCGCGCGGTCATCTTTGTGCCACCGCCGGGGAAATCCTGCAGCCCTTTCTTCAGCGTGTACACCCAATCGATGACCTTTGCCACATCGAAGCCTTTTTCGTTGTACAACCCACCGCCAATGTCGGCGAGCCCCACAATTTTGTAGCCCACGTTCTGCATCAGCAAGGCAGCTAAGGAACCCACATTGCCGAAGCCCTGCACCACCACGCGGCAGCCTTCGCGTTTGATTCGGAGCTTCGCAGTCGCTTTGTCGCAGCAGATCATCACGCCGCGGCCGGTAGCTTCGCGCCGACCTGCTGAGCCGCCGAGTTCAATGGGCTTTCCGGTGACGACCGCCGTCGTCGCTTGGCCGACGTGCATCGCATAGGTATCCATCACCCAAGCCATGGTCTGCTCGTTGGTGCCCACGTCTGGCGCTGGAATGTCGCGCTCTGGGCCAATCCAGTTCGCCAGCTCCGCCGTGTAGCGCCGCGTCAGCCGCTCGAGTTCTCCACGCGTCATCTTGCGCGGATCGCAGATCACCCCGCCTTTCGCTCCCCCAAACGGAATATTCACCACCGCGCATTTCCAGGTCATCCACGTCGCCAGTGCGCGCACTTCATCCAGCGAAACATCCGGCGCAAACCGGATCCCGCCCTTGCCTGGCCCGCGCACCGTCGAATGCAATACGCGGTAACCGGTGAAGACCTCGAGTTGCCCGTTATCCATCCCAATCGGAATGTAGAGCGTGACCTCCTTGCTGGGATATTTCAGGTAACGGTAGACACCTTGTTCCAGCCCCAGTTTGTTCGCCGCCACTTCAAAACGCGCTTCGGCGTTTTGGTAGACATTCATTTCTTCCGGGACTGGCGCTTGCGGCATGCAGACATCTCCTCCGACGGGATCAACCGTCGCTGAAAGCTGGGCCTGCAGTCGACGCGCAGGCAGATTTTAGGGGGCGAAAGCAGGTCTAAGTTGCGGGCTACCCACCCGCGAGACCACCTTTACCCGGGCCGCCAGTATACGAACCTGTGTTTCGCGTCGCAAGCCGCCCGAAAGGTGGGACACGAGCTAGTTACTCGTCCTGACCAAGCAGAGGATACGCCCGCGGCGCTGCAGACCAATACGCTCTCCCCAACCCATTGAATATTCAATGGGTTGGGGAGAGCGGAATTTTGCGTTGGCGTCCACACGAATTCGGGTGTGAAGATGTGCCCGTCCTCGAAAAGCGAGGGGGCGTTGCTCTGACGCTTACCCTGTGCGGTTTCTCTTTCCAAGTTGCAGAGAGAACCGGCACCTTTTAGAAGTACAACCGGACGCGGCGCGATGTCGCTCCCGCCGGCTGGTCAGTTCGCTCCAAGACGAGTCTGAATCCCCAGCGCGCTACTCGTGCAAGCGCCGAACACGCCGATTTTCGCGTGGCGTTTGTGGCTTGCAGCGCCACCGGAGGTGGTCTTGGAGCCGATTTCTCTCACCGATTCGCAGGCCCTCGAACGCAGACAAATTCCCATCCATCCAGGCGTCAACGCGGTTGAAGGCTACAAGGCCTCGAAAGATGGCGATGGCCTGCGTGCTCGAGGATTTACCACAGATCATCCAGCGAGGCGCCGCGGCGCTGACGCCCGCCGAAAATGAATTGTTGAAATGGCTAGGCGTTTTCTTTCGCAGGCCCACGCCTGGCAAATTCATGATGCGGGTGCGCATGCCTAACGGCTTTGCCACTAGCGCGCAGCTCCGCGTCATTGGCGATTTATCGCGCCGTATAAGGAACAACGTGCTGGACATCACCACGCGGCAACAAATCGAACTTCGGGGATTCACTCTCAAAAGTGTCCCGGAAATCTGGGATAAAGTGGACTCCCAGGAACGCGCTATCCGCGGTAGCAAGCTGGCTGCCAGTGCAATCGTCCTCGGTACCCACAGCGAATGCCCTGAAGTGAATCACGAACACTTGCAAAGAAATTTGAGCAGCGGATGTGACCGAAGGAGAAAATCATGACGGATTACGTGAGTCCCAAGGATCTGGTCCACGAAGCAGTGCAGTTGGCAGCGAAAAAGACCACTCTCTCGATCAAGGACATGTTGACTCGAGGAATTCTCGCAGGCGCGTTTCTCGGGTACGCGACCTCTCTGGTCTTCAATGATCTACTCCCAGGGTCTGCCTCCCCTCGTCGGTGCGATTCTGTTCCCGGTTGGATTTGTGATCCTGGTGCTGCTCGGTCTGGAGCTTGCGACGGGTAATTTTGCGCTGCTGCCTGCCGGCTTGATGGCCGGAACCCTTCGATTTCCGCAGCTCCTTCGGAACTGGGCTTGGGTCTATCTCGGAAACCTAATTGGCAGCTTGCTCTACGTGGCGCTGTTTTATCTAGCCGTCACCAACTGGCACACCGGGAATGGAGGCGCGATGGCCGATCTTCTGAAACAAGCGGCTCAAAAGAAGACCCTGCGTACATGGCGCTGGGCTCAAGCGGCTGGGCTACCGCCGTCGTTAAAGGCGTGCTATGCAATTGGATGGTGACCATTGGGGCCGTGCTGGCCCTAGCTTCGCGGTCCACCGTGGGAAAAATCGTCGCGATGTGGCTGCCCATTCTGACCTTCTTCGCTCTTGGGTTTGAACACGCGGTGGTGAACATGTTCGTCATCTCATCAGGCATGATCTTTGGCGCGCCCATTTCCGTAGGCCAATTTCTCTTTTGGAATTTGCTTCCGGTTGCCATCGGCAACATCGTTGCCGGGGCGCTTTTTACGGGCGTGGCTCTTTACGTGACCTATCCCTCTGCATCGACGCACGCTGTGAGCCCCGCGCCGCAGATGACGGAGATGCAAGAGGAACGAAAACTTGCATTTGGCCCAGCGTCCACGACCAGTCTCAATCCAATTTGAACTGCTGGCTGTAGCGTCTCGCGTCCGAAAATGTATTTCGCCCCGATTGTGACTACGTAGCCGCACGCTCGAAAACATGTGATGATATCGGCGATGCAAGCTCGCACGACGCCTACGGGATTTGCCGGCCTGCGCGTGCTTTCGTTGGAGAGCCGCCGGGCTGCGGAAATGGGCAAGCTCATTGCAACGTACGGCGGCACGCCGATGGTCGCGCCCACCATGCGCGAAGTTCCTCTGGAATCGAACGTGGAAGCAAAGGCATTTACGCGCGAATTACTGGCGGGCGGCTTCGACATGGTGATACTGCTGACTGGAGTCGGCACCCGTGCTCTGACGCGGGTCGCGGAAACGGTGTGTCCGCGCGAGGAATTTATCGCGGCGCTGCAACGCATACCCATCGTCGCGCGGGGACCCAAACCGGTTGCGGCGCTGAAGGAGTTGGGATTGTCGGTGACGCTGGCGGTGCCAGAACCCAATACCTGGCGTGAGTTGTTAGTGGCGCTAGACGGAACGCGCGAATCACTCCCGGTGCATGGCAAGCGCGTTGCCGTACAGGAATACGGCGCTCCGAACCCGGAACTCCTGGCAGGACTCGGCGAACGGGGCGCGCACATTACGCAGGTTCAGGTTTATGAATGGGCGCTGCCGGAAGACACTGGACCTCTCCGCAACGCGGTTGCAGCAATAGCCGGTGGCGAGGTGGACGTGGCGCTGTTCACCACTTCGATCCAGGTCGTCCATTTGCTGAAGATCGCGGCAGAAATGAATTTGGAAGAATCGGTGCGCCAGGCGTTCGCGCGAATCCTGGTCGGCTCGATCGGTCCGGTAACTTCGGAAGAACTCCGCGCGCACGGGATCACCGCCGACTTCGAGCCTTCTCATCCGAAAATGGGATTCTTAGTGAATGAAGTCGCGCAACGCAGCGCGGAATTGGTTGCGCGGAAGCGAAAATCCGCAGCTCCTCATTGAACCGCGCTCAAGTAGCTTGATCGAAAACTATTGCAGGCGGAACTGCACGGTGACGGTTAAATGCATGGGCACCGCCTTGCCGTCCAGCGTAGCAGGCTGATATTTCCACTGACGCAGCGCGTCCATGGCCGCCTGATGCAACAGCGCCGGCCCGGACATTACCTTCATCGCGGAAATCCTGCCGTTTGGATCCACCACGGCATCGATGCGCACAGCCCCCTCGATGCGTTGGGTTTTCGCAAGCGCGGGATATGTAGGGGGTACGGCGGTAAGCAAATGAGCCGGCTTCACGTCGCCTCCGACGGGAAGTGGAGCGGCCGGAGCAACCGGCTGCTTCGAGTTTCCACCCACCAATCCACCGCCGAAAGCGTCTCCCGCAGGCGCGACCTGGCTGCCGCTCAGGGAGAGCGCAGCGTCCGCGTCACCAACTTCCGGCGCAGCAGGATTGCGATTTGCTTTGGGCGCGGCGAGATGCACCGGGCCAAGGCTCGACCTCTTCGCCTCGGGCACAGACTGCGGCTCGGCCAATTTCTTGTATGCGGACAATTCGGCTGCGGCATTTTTTTCTGGCGCAATCTTGACCACTTCCGAAGCAGGAGTAATCGATTGCGAATTCGTCGGTACAGAAGAACTCTGCGGCTTGGCCACGGGCTCCGAATTGATGTTCGATCGATTCGGCGAAGAGACTTCCGCCGGACTACGCCCCGCGGGTTTTTCTGAACCACGCGGCGCGGCAGGGGTCGCGACAGGCGTCGCGCTCGGTGCCACCACTTCGGGCGCCACCGCCGCCGTAGATGTTTGCTGCGCGGGGGCAGACGGCCGGCGCGCATACCACGTGCCGCCGGCGGCCGCCAGGAGAAGACCCGCGGCGATCGCACCGATCAGCGCTCCTTTATTTTTGTTCTGATGACCGCTCTGCACCGTGATCGCTTCTTCAGTGAAATGGCTGCCGTGCGAAATTTCCGCGGAGGCCGGAACTTCTTCTACCTGCGCGATGGCCGGGGCAGAAACGTCCTGCACTTCAAACTCGATGACTCTGTTGGCGTTGGCCGTGGCTTCGACCCTCGCTGCCGTTTCGTTCTGTGCCTGCGTGGCCGCGTTGCGCGCCAGGGGCTCGAGCCACGACGGAATCTTGACCTGTTCATCGTCCAGGGACGAGTGCATCTGGATGGGCGCGTTCTTCGGCGGCGGAACCACTTTCGGAGCGGCGTTTTGCGGCTTCGCGATCTCCACCACCTTGGCGAGCGATTCCAGGGTCAGCGGTTTGTTCGGAGGCGGCTGCGGTACCATCGTCGCCTGCACGGGCGTCGCCGGTACTTCCGCGGCAAATAGCATTGACGCGAGTTGCTCGTGCAAGCGTTCCGACTCGCGCAGGAGCGCATCCGCTGAACCTTGCGAGCCAACCGGCGTCGGCGACGGCTTGGGCACAACGGGCGCAGCGCTTCTGCTGTCCGAAGGCCGTGCGGTTGACGTGAGGCCGCTGCCGAATCCATCGGTAAGGCCGGGCGCTTTGGGCAAAGGCGCACGCGGGACTACATTAACTGGCGCGACATTGGGCTGCGACGCAGGGCTTGGCACAGTTGCGACCGGCTTCGGCTCCGCGGCGCGCGGCAAATTCAAGGTTGGCTTCACTTCCGCATTCAACGCACTGGTGGTGATCGTCGCGGCCGGCGCGTGAGGCGTTTGCACCGGCGTCACTTTCGGTTCCACTCGCTGTGGAACGCTGTTCACGGCAGGCGCATCCACCCGGGGTGCAACCGATGGCGCTGCGCGTTTCACCGCAGCGAATGCGCTCGGCTGCGCGGCAACACGCTCTCCCGGGAATCGCATACCCCAAAAACCCGGAACCGCTTCCGTGAATTCCAATTCGACGTAGCCGCTCACATTCCTGTAGTTCTTCGACTTCACAACCTGGCACACTACTTCTTTTTTCGTTTTGTCGTTGGTCAGAAACAACAACTGTCCCGCAGCCACCGATGACGCCAGGCGAATCACCCCGCCATTGCTGAACACCAGCACCGTCTGCGTGGTTTCCGAAAAAGGCTCGCGCTTATCGCTGCCTTCCACCGTTCGCGCGCCATTCACGGTCACCGGTACTTCCAACGGCACGGGTTGCGGCTTTCCGGCATTCTCGTCCTGCGCTCCCACGGACGCGGGGCGCACACCGGGCGCTGTGGAATTGGGATTGGTCACATCAAGATCCTTCGCGGTTGGCGACATTGGCGCGCTCACTTGCTGGGCAAGAGTTTTTGTTGGCCCAAGCTGACTCGACACTGGCGAACGCAGCGATACGTTCGCGGCACTACTGAGTCATCGTACGAGCGGACCCCCGCGAAAATATACTGGCCTTCCGTACAGGTGTTCGAGCCTTGTAACGCGGACGCCGGGCGAACGCCCGTTGGGCGGAGCCAGCGAAACGCGACGGTTTGGTCACCCGATTTGGGGCGACGTGCCCAAAACCTGTCATTCTGAGCGCATCCGACGAGGATGAGCGAAGGAGGTCAGCTACGCCAAGACATTAATGTTTCGTTAAAGTACGTCGTTGAATTTTCTCACGTGGAGTTTACGTTGAGATCCTTCGGCTACCCTCATCGGGCAGCCTCAGGATGACAAGTTTTTGCCTGAATTGCGCAGTGCCTGACGATATATTTTCGCGCTTACACGAGAGGGGCAGTCAAACCAACCCGGCAGGGGTGGCTTGCCCCCGCGAGAGCCTTGACTACAGCGAGAACAGCGGTTTGAATTGCTCGTCGATTTCGACCTGGTAGCCGGTGACGAGCTTGTTGGTTTCGTTCGCCATGCCGATCACCGCCTGCAATTCATGGAACATGGCGTCGGTCATACCTTTGTTGCGCGCCGAAGCGGTGTGCGACGCGATGCAATAGTGGCAGCTGTTGGTAACGCTCACCGCGACATACAGCAATTCCTTTGTGAGCGGGTCGAGCGCGCCCGGCGCCATGATCTGTTTGACGTCTTCCCAGGTGCGCTTCAGCGTGGCGGGATCGTGGGCGATCGCCTTCCAGAAATTGTTGATCCAGTCGGTTTTCCGCGTGGCCATAATGTCGTCGTAAATTGCGCGCACCTCCGGACTCGCGTCGCCGTATTCGATCAGTGGGAATGTCGCCATGGTCTCTCCAAATCGTTGTCGGGTAAGAGCTTCTTAGACGTTAGCAGGAAGCGGAGGCGACGCGCAAAAGGCTCGCGCTCGATTGTCGCAGAGTTCGGCCGCGAATAAGAAAAGAAAGAGAGGGAGAGGGAAAAACTAAACTAGCAAGAGCGCATCGCGGCGGCCAGTTCCAGGTTCGAGCGCAGTCGGCATTCAATCTGCACCGCGGCGTACCGCGCGCAGACGGCAAGTTCCTGCTCGCACCATGCGGCCACTGCCGGCATCCGCTGGCCAGCCACAGCGGCCATTCCATCCACGATGCGATAGTAGAGGCGAACAAGGCCCAGCCCGTTGCTGCGTGGGGTCAAGTCCAGCGTTAAATCATGAAGCCCGGCAAGGGTCTGGAAGTCGCGTCCCGTCACACGGCCGTTTTCGATACTGGCAGCCGCCAGCACATTCTCAGAAACCGGCTGGCCCGCCACAGCAGTCAGGACCGCTCGCCAGTAATACAGGCCAAACTGGAAGAGCGCCACGATGGAGATCGCGAATAGCATAACGGCGAACATTACGCCTCTTTCTACTCGGCAATTCTGTCAACGCGAGCGGATCGCACCAATAGGTCGGTGGTACTAGTTAAATAGACCCTTCGGGCAGACCCTACCCGGCCGAGCATCCGGATCTCGACTAGCTAGTGGTGGTGACTTTCGGACTTGCGTATGGGCTTGGTTGATCCTACTCTGCGTCCCGCCGGTTCCCACCTCAGGAGGAAGCGATGCTGCGAAGTATCGGTATTCGACTGATTTCATTATGCTTAGGCGCAAGCGTCATGACAACTGGACTGACCTTGCCAATGCAGACCAGGGTCGACAGCCCCGACTCCGACCGATTCGCCATCCTGGAAGTCCTTAAAAATCAGCAAGCTAACTGGAACAAGGGTGACGTTGATGCTTTCCTCGAGGGCTATTGGCACTCGCCGGAACTTACCTTTTGCGGAACCGGCGGCATTGCTCGCGGGTGGGACGCCGTGAGAGCGCGGTACGAGAAGAACTACGCGGATCGCGAGGCCATGGGCCGACTGGAGTTTTCCGCACTTGAGTTTCGGTTTCTCGAACCCGATGCCGCCCTGGTTTTGGGTCACTGGCATTTGACGCGGGCCAAAGGCGACGTCGGCGGCGTGTTCAGCCTCGTCTGGAAGCGCCTCCCCGAGGGCTGGCGAATCATCCACGATCACACCAGCGCCGTCGAACCTGGGAATGAGAAGTGAGAATAGGGGCAGGGACCGCAGGCTCCTAAGCCGATAGAGGTGATACGCTTGGCATCGCAAGTTCGCGGAGAATTCGCTCTCGCACGGCCTTCTTAGAAATGATCAGTTGCGCCGCGCCAATGTACTGCTCGCGGAAAGCTCCTTCGCTCCATCCCAGGCAAAAATCCCACATGCGCTGAAATCGCTCGTCGAAGCCCATGCGCCGGACATCCACAAGCCGCCGAAAGAAACGTTCGCGCCAAAGCGCGAGCGTCTTTGCGTAATGGGTGCTGATGTTCTCCGTGTCCGTCAAGATCAACTGGCCACCGCGCAGCAGCGAACGCCCGATTTCGTCGATGGACGCCAATTCGGCGCCCGGAACGACGTAAGTCTGTATCCAATCGACGCGCTTTCGATATTCGGCGATCTGCCACTCTGGCAACGTAATCGTCTGCAGTAACATCGACCCTTCCGCGGTCAGCAGGCGGTCGCACATCTTAAAGAATTCATCGTAGTGATGGAATCCGGCCGACCCGAACATCTCAATGCTGACGATCTTGTTGTACTGCCCTTCCAGGCGGCGGTAGTCCTCCCTCACGAAGCACACCGAGCCCGGCGCGACGTCGGCTCGCGTGAGCCGCTCGGTAGCATACTCGTACTGAGCCGGGCTGGTCGTCACTCCGGTCACATCCGTGCCGTAATTCCGCGCCGCGTGAATCGCGAACGATCCCCAGCCGCACCCGATTTCCAGTACGCGGTCGCCAGGCCGGAGGTGCAGCTTGCGGCAAGCCAGGTCGAGTTTCTCCAACTGAGCGATTTCCAGCGAATCATGCTGGTGGCGAAAGTATGCGCACGAATACGCCATCTCCGAATCCAGGAACAGACGATAGAAATCAGTACCCAGATCGCAGTGCGCGCCAGTGTTTTTCCGGAAGCCTTTCATCGTATGCGCGCCGAGACGATGATGCAGCCGGGAAGCCATTGCGCGAAGACTCGAAAAGACTCGGTACTGCGCATCCAGTAATCGCAGATTGCGCACCGCCACGCGCACCAAGGCGACAAGATCGGGCGTGGTCCAATCGCCGTCCACGTACGATTCACCCATGCCAATATCCGAGCCCGTCACCGCGCGCACGAAAAACCGTTCGTCGTGGATCAAGGCCATGGCCCGCAGGCCGGCGCCTGGTTCGCCAAAGGCATAGGTGTCCTCCGGACAAACAATCTCCACGAAGCTGCCTTTCAGGTTCTGCAGCGAGCGAAAGAACATGGCCTTCGCGTGATCCTGTAACCAGCGATTCATCCGGTGAAATTCCCTCCCGGCTCTTCCCGCCAACCACGCCCGCATTCGCTCAGGCCATCGCGATCGCGAAATTGAACCGTCAGGTGGTTCGATGCTGCGCGCGGCGCTGAGACACTCGTCAGTCCGACAACGAAATCTGAGGAACGCACCGGATCCAGTGCGCGCCGTCAAGGGCATCCGCCCGCAGCGCTCGGCATACGTGGAGGTCATATATGCAAACTCTGGGCCTCATTGCATTAAACTCTTCCCATGACGGCGCAGGCGCGACGCTGGACCACGAAAGTGTGCCCTGCGCGCAGCACGGCACATCAAAGAGGAAGGAGGCAAGCACTCCTTCATGCGACGGTTCTTGGTGCTGTCACTGCTGGACAGATTGGGCCTGAGAGGGTTCCGAGTTCTCCAGCGGAAGGCGAGATGAGCGAAGGGTTTTTCCATCGACGACTGACGCGCCCACTACTCGACCTGCTCCGGCAAGGAGCTACGCCCGAGAAACTCGCGCTCAGCGTAGCCCTTGGCGTTATGCTCGGCGTTTTTCCTAGGTTCGGAGCGACCACCATGCTTTGCGCTCTGGCCGCGTTCGCGCTGCGGTTGAACTTGCCGGCGATTCAGATCGTGAACTACTTCGTCTACGCGCTTCAGCTCGCTTTGCTGATTCCTTTCTTCCGTCTGGGCGAGAAGCTCTTCCGCGCGCCACATCTCGCTCTTTCCGCGCCGCAGACTTATGCCATGATTCACGCCAATATGGGTAACGCCATTCGCTCGCTGTGGACCACGACGTGGCACGCCATCGTTGTGTGGGGCCTGGTGGCGCCGTTGTGTGCCGGAGCACTCTATGCGGTCCTCGCACCGACGTTCCGCCGCGCTGCACGCCGAGGTGTCACGCGCGTTGCCGAGGCCGCCTGATGCTGCAACAAGCTGTCCACTTGGCATTGATTGGCGCGGCCGTCGTCCTCGCGATGATGTTTGTGTTGTGGCTTATCCATCTATTGATTCGCAACGCCGCGATTGTGGACGTCGGATGGGCCGCGGGCCTTGGGACTCTGGCGCTTTACTACGCCGTGGCTGGACCGGGATATTCGGCACGCAAGTGGCTTATCGCCTGGATGGCCGGCTTCTGGGGATTGCGACTGGCCGCGTATCTTCTTTTCACGCGGGTCTGGGGTTATCCCGAGGAAGGGCGTTACGGGCAACTGCGCAAGGAATGGAAGAATAACCTGGCGCTGCGATTCTTGTTTTTTTTCGAGTTTCAGGCGCTGCTGGTGGCGGTGCTCTCACTGCCGTTTTTGCTCGCTTGCCTCGACACCAACGTGCCGCTGGGATTCCTAGAAAAATTCGCCCCGGGAATCTGGCTGGTCGGGATGATCGGGGAGGCGGTCGCCGATCATCAGCTCAGCGCCTTCAAGAAAAATCCCGAGAACCACGGCAAGACGTGCCGCGCTGGTCTTTGGAAGTATTCGCGCCACCCGAATTATTTTTTTGACTGGCTGGTCTGGGTGGCTTTTGCGGTTTTCGCGCTGGGCTCACCATGGGGTTGGCTTGGCGTGATTTCTCCCGCGCTGATGCTTTATTTCTTGCTGGGCGACACGGGAATTCCCGCGACGGAAGCGCAAGCGGTGCGCAGTCGAGGGAACGAATATCGCGCGTACCAGCGGACAACCAGCACCTTCATTCCGTGGTTCCCGAAGAAAGAGCAAGCCTGAATTCTCCGCCGTCAAAAACATCTCGTTTTTGCACATCTTGCCGAGATGGGGCGCAAGCAGTGCTGCGCCCCTACAAAAACTTGCTGGGACTGAAATCCTGCGCCATCGGTCGGATCTTGCGCTTGAGAATTGTTGCCACCCGACTGGTCACAAGATGTCTAGAATTTCCTCGTAACGTTTGAATGGCGGGATCAGGTAGGCGCCGGCTAGTTCGGTGCGGGCCCACGCCAGCATTTCGCGGGCGACCTCGAAGCCGCGTTCGCGTGCGGCGGCGCCGGCGGCTTCCATCGATTTCAGCACTGGTTCCGGAATCACGATGCCGGGGACTTCGTTGTTGAGGCGCAGGGCTTGCTTGTGGCTGTTGAGCGGCCAGATGCCGATCAGGATCGGGATGGGTGGTTTG
>Ga0137403_10004645_pt1 | contig 16129 bp, 16 predicted proteins | sample CZOMad2_1_16fung_FD_122057 | JGI IMG/M metagenome (GOLD analysis project Ga0137403, IMG submission 122057) | Vadose zone soil fungal communities from Angelo Coast Range Reserve, California, USA - CZOMad2_1_16fungal (Hybrid Assembly) | ecosystem: Environmental > Terrestrial > Soil > Vadose zone... | reverse complement strand
TGGTTCTCGGTGGTCGCCGTCTCGTCAAAAAAAACCGTATTGCTCGCATCGGTACCTCCTTCGAGCATGTACATGAACCCGACCTTGCCCGCCGTCGGCGATGTGTGGTTCACCCACGCATGGACCCAGTCCATGGCGTTCTTGTCCATGCACATGGGATCGGGTCCCGGTGTGGCAGGGTTGTCCGGCATGCAGGTAAACCCGTTGCCACCCTTGCGCAGCGTGCGCATCTTGCCATCGGCTTGCATCGCCACGACGGTCGCGTTCTTGCCGACACTTGCAGGTGCGGCACTCATCGCACTCTTGATCAGATCGGCATCGCTCGGCGCTGCCTTTTGGTCTTGAGCGTTTGCAAGGAGACACAGGGCCAGCGTCGCGCAGGCGACACCACCCGCCATCACTTTATTGTTCATGATATTACTCCCCACGAAAGAGCCAATCAGCGTAATTCGCGCGAAGTCTCGTTCATTGCAATGCGCGGGTCACGCCGCGACGCAGCACCGACTGCGGGCGGCCGACCTTGGTCACAAAAGATCGGGAGTCCGTTGATCGAATTCGGATCGGTAGTACTTTCATGGCTACTCCGTCGTATCCGCACCGGCCAGGTCACATGGCGGGCTGCTTCCGCTTGAAATGCTGGCAGTTCAATTGCACGCGCTCGACACCGCGGTACTCATTGACTTCGAGCCGATAGGCAACCTGTATTTTCGCACCGTTGCGCAACTCTGGATCCTCTGCGGCGCCGCCAAGGTAGCCGAAGGCGATCGCCTCGGTCGGTTCGCCGTCCATTCGATCGGCCATTCTGAGCTGCATTTTAAGATGCTTGCCGCCGACGATCCGCGCGTCGACGACCTGGAAGTCCCCGTCGAAGACGGGCTCCGGAAAACCCTGGCCCCACGGGCCGGCGCCGCGCAGAACCCGGGCGGTGTCGAGTGAAAGCTCGGTGGCCATGAGCGCTCCGTCCGAGTGAATCACGCCCGTGAGCGATTCGTGGTCGGCGCGCGCGGCAATCTCGGCCGCAAAAGCGGCTCTGAACGCCGCCAGGTTTTCCGCCGGCAGGCTCATCCCGGCCGCCATGGCGTGGCCGCCGAATTTGTCGATGAGGCCCGGGTGACGCGTCGCGATGCTGTCCAGAGCGTCGCGGATATTCACGCCGGAGATGGAGCGCCCCGATCCGCGCAGAGAACCATCCTCGGCGCGCGCGAAGGCAATCACCGGACGATGCAGTCGGTCTTTGATCCTGCCGGCGACCAAACCCACCACACCTTGGTGCCAGCTCTCGTCGAACAGGCACAGCCCGAATGTTTCGCCGCCATCCTGGCCGAAGCGCACACCGGCGGCGACGTCGATCGCCTCGAGCTGCATGCGCTGTTCGATTTCGCGCCGCTCCTCGTTGAGCTTGGTAAGCGTCGCGCCCAGACGTGCTGCGTCGGACGCATCGTCGGCCAGCAGGCAGGCGATGCCCACGGTCATGTCAGTGAGCCGCCCCGCCGCGTTCAAACGCGGCGCCACGGCAAATCCCAAATCGGCCGCGGTGATCAGTTCGAGGCGCCGGCCCGCCGACTCGAGCAAGGCCCGAATGCCGGGCACGCAACGGCCGGCGCGAATGCGGCGCAACCCCTGAGCCACCAATATCCGGTTATTGCGGTCCAGCGGCACCACGTCGGCGACGGTGCCGAGAGCCACCAAGTCGAGCAGCTCCGCGGCGCGAAAATCGTCCTGGACCAGAGTCCTTGCGAGGGCGGCGACGACGTAAAACGCGACACCCACGCCGGCCAAGGCTGGACTCGCAAATCGAGCATTCGCGAGGTTAGGATTGACGATGACCTCCGCACGCGGCAGCACGGCGCCGGGCAGATGGTGATCGGTTACCAACACCGGTATACCCAAATTCCGCGCCGCCTCTACCCCGGCCACGCTCGACACGCCATTGTCGACGGTCATTATCAGAGAGGGCCGGCGCGTTGCCGCCAGCGCTACGATTTCAGGGGTGAGCCCATAACCGAAGCGGAATCGATTGGGCACCAGGAAGTCGACATGCGCAAAATGCATGGCGCGCAAGCTCCGCACGACCAGCGCCGTGCTGGTGGCACCATCCGCGTCAAAATCACCGATCACCAGCACTCGTCCCGCCGGGCGATGCGCAGCCAGAAGTTGGGCCGCCGCATCGACTCCCTCGAGCGATCGGACCGGCAGGAGACGATCCAGCGATAGGTCCAAGTCCGCATTGCTCTGCAGGCCGCGCGCCGCATACACGCGCCGAAGTACGGGATGCACATCCGCCGTGAAGTCGCACGCCGCCGCCGGCGGGCGCCGCCGGATCTCGAGTGAGTTCAAGCGAAATGCTCCCACCAAGGTCGATGACGGCGCCATCGTCGCCAGTTCCAGCGTGCGCCGACGCCGAAACTGCGGCCGTCCGCCGACAGTTCGAGCCGCGCGATCCGGCCGGAGCGTAAATCTGCAAGAGAACGCTCGAGCCAACTCGACTCCACATCACGCCACTCAGCCGAACCCGGTTCCGCGGCGGTCACCATGACGCCGGAGGCCGCGCCCGACGATTCGCGTCGCGCCGCGAACGCACTGAAGAAGGGATCATCGCCCGCCGTCCAGCCATCCACCGGCGGCAACGACGTGAGCGCAGGACCGCCTCCCCACAGCCACAAGCCGTTGACCGCAGCCGCCGCATTCGCAGTCCGTGACCGATTAACGGCATGCTCGAACAGCCACATCTCGATTTCACTCATGAGCTGACGCAGGCGCGCAGCGGCGGTGCCGGACGGTAGATAGGTCTCGATTCGTTGATCGAGCACTTCCTCGGGATCGTGGGTCATCACGTCGAGCGCCTGATCAAGGAGGCAATAGAGGTCGGCGCTTCGGCCGGCGAGCAGCCGGATGCCGGCGTCGTTCCAAACACGATTGAAATCGACGGCCAGGGCGTCGGCTTCCGCCTGCCGGAGGGACAGGATACCGTCGGCGGGCAACCGCACGTTGCTCATCTCGGCGATATAGTGAACCGGTGTCGCTAGAAGCACCGACGCCGCATCCACCGCGCCGATTTGGGCGCACGCGGCGGCGGCGCCCACACCCGGCATGGACGCGACGCTCGGCGCAATGAGGCGAAACGCATCGGCACGCCAATCGGTGACCGCGGCGGAATCATCGGCGCGCGCCAGCAACCGCTCCAGCAACTGCGAGCGCCGCCGGTTGACCGCGCCGTAACGGGTGAATCGGAAGTAATGGGTGAACACGAACGCTCCGGCGCCAATTTCAGTATCTTACGCATATGCGCTTCACCCAAGACTCTACTTCAGCCAGCAATCTGGTCCGCGCGTACGGGAGCGGCGAGCTGCGCGTCAATGACAACGTATACCGCAGCGCCATCATCGTCAGCGCCTCCGCGGTCGAGGCGGCGCCCGACATTCATGACATGGAGGACGTTGCCCGGCTCGCGCCGCCGCGCATTCTCGCGCAGGATCCGGAGCTCGTTCTGTTGGGAACTGGGCCGCGCCAAATCTTCCCGGCAGCATCCTTTCGCGCTCAGTTCCTAAGCGCCGGCATCGGTGTCGAGGTCATGGATACGGGTGCAGCCTGCCGTACGTTCAACGTGCTGGTGGCGGAGCAACGCCGCGTGGTGGCATTGCTGATGGTGTGATGCTGATGAATAAAATGGCGGGGCGCTTACGGAATATACTGTGAATACGGTATCGAGGATTATTATTGTTCTTCTTGATCTTGTTACTCTTTTATCCCTATGACCCAGTGTAAGCCTACAGCGCCCCGCGAATGGACTTTCCCGATAAGCGCACAGTTAAACACACGGAATGAGCGGTCGCAAGCAGCACGCGATTGGATACATATATTATATTTATCAACGACTTAAGCATCTATACTAGAAATAACTCTACTCTTGGAAATCACTTTACTCTTGGAAGGAATTGTGCAGGATCGACGGGTCTGCCGTTCTGACGTATTTCGAAATACAGGACCGGCGAGCGGTGAGCACCCTCGCCCTCCCCCATGTGTGCGATCACTTGGCCCGCGGCAACTTCTTGGCCGTCGTGCACGAGCATCTCGCGATTGTGGGCGTACGCGGACAGCAAACTGTCGGCGTGTTTGATGATGACTAGATTGCCGTAGCCGCGCAGACCACTGCCCGTGTAGACCACGCGACCGGCACTCGCGGCGCGCACCTCCTGACCCAATCGCCCTGACAGAAGAATCCCGCCGCCCGGCACAACGCGGGGTGAGCCGACCCGGTCGGTAGGCCAAACCCACTTCTCCTGGGTGTTGCGCTCGCTGATGGGGTTGCCGGGTGGCGAGGGCGCGCCCTGTGAGTTCGATGCGCCTCCATTGGGCGCGCCTCCGCTCGGTGCGGCCGCTGCCAACTCTGGGAGCGGGCGCGGCTTGCTCACCTGCGGAGTCGCCGAAGATGGCGGCGGCGTCGATCGCGGTTTCGCGGCTGGCGGCACCGCCGCAGCGGCCGCGGCCGGCGCCGGTTTTGGCGCGGCACGGGGCGCGGCACGCTCGGGCGATGGCGCCCTTCCCGGGCCCAACACCAAGACCTGGCCTACCGAGATGCGGAAATCGGCGCCGATGTTGTTCCATCGCGCCAAATCGCGAAAGTCGAGATCGTGACGCCAGGCGATGCTGTAGAGCGTGTCCTGGGAACGCACCACATAGCTTTCCGGGCCGGCGCCGGCGGTATCGGCGCACGAACTCAGCAACAGGCAACACAACCCAACGGTGCAAATCGAGCGCGAGACGCGCAACGCTATCGCTGCAATCCCGATAGCAAGGGTACGAAACTCACGGGGCCGAGCGACTGGCGTTCGATCCGCGTCTCACCCTTGGTGTAACGATAGAGCTCTTGGCGGCCATCAGGCCCCACCGGCGCGACCAGTCGGCCGCCGATGCAGAGCTGCTCGAACAGAACGGGCGGCACGGCATGCGGCGCCGCCGTCAACAAGATCCCGTCATACGGCGCGCGCGCCGCCCAACCGACGTTGCCGTCATCGTGACGGAAATTGACGTTGCGAATCTTGAGCTCGCGCAAGGTACGGCGCGCGCGCGCCAACAGGCTCGCGATGCGCTCGATGGTGTAGATCTTCTCCACCAGCGGCGATAGTACCGCCGTCTGATAACCACAGCCCGTGCCGATCTCCAACACCTTGCGGAGCTCCCCGGCCGAGAGTAGAGCCTCGGTCATGCGCGCCACCACGTAGGGTTGGGAGATGGTTTGGCCGAACCCAATCGGCAGCGCGGTGTCCTCGTAGGCGCGGCTGGCCAGCGCCTCGTCCATGAATAAATGCCGCGGCACGTTGCGAATCCGATCGAGCACGCGCTGATCGGCAATACCCTGCTCCTGCAGGCGCTGCACGAGGCGTTCTCGCGTGCGCGCCGAGGTCATGCCGATACCGCTGAGTCGCGGACCTTCCATGAAGCTACTCAAGGTTGAGCCACTTCTGCAGTTCGGGCAGAGCGGCGTGACGGGTCAAATCGATTTGCAACGGCGTGATGGACGCATAGCCCTCGGCCACGGCATGAAAATCCGTGCCGGGTCCCGCGTCCTGGCCCGCACCGGCGTTGCCCACCCAGTAGACATTGCGGCCTCGCGGATCTTTGGCCTTCACGATGGGCTTGCTGCGATGACGGCTGCCGAGCCGCGTCACCCTGATGCCCCGCAACTGACCGTCGGGCAGATCCGGTACATTCACGTTGAGGATGACCGGCCCCACTTCCGGCCCGTGGAAACGCCCTTGCGACATCTTACGCACGAGTTCCGCCGCCACCTGCGCGGCGGCGGCGAAATTGCGCGGACTTCCCGGCTCGACGCAGAGCGACACCGCGATGGAGGGCAGACCGAGGAATCGACCCTCGACGGCCGCGGCCACCGTGCCCGAGTACAGGGTGTCGTCGCCGAGATTGGCGCCGTCGTTGACCCCTGACACCACGATGTCGTGCTCGAAGTCGAACAGGCCGGAAATCGCCAGATGCACGCAGTCGGTCGGCGTCCCGTTGACGTAGTAGGCATCGGTGTCATAACGCGCCGCGCGCACCGGCACGTCGAGGGTGAGGGAGTTGCTCGCGCCGCTGCGATTCCGATCCGGGGCCACGATGGTCACGGCGCCCAATGGCCTCATCGCAGCCCCAAGTGCGGTCAGCCCCTCGGCACGGTAGCCGTCGTCATTCGAAAGAAGGATTTTCACGAGATCTAACAGCCTGCCCCAAGCTGGCGGGTGTCGCCGTGCGGACTATACTGTAACGCCGGAAACCCCGATAGCCGATAGAGTCCACTAGTCATGGTCAAACAACGGTCCACAGATGCTGAAACATTTCGCGCGGCGGTGCGTGATGTCACGCCTTTGGCGCAAACGCCATCCGTGGCAGGCCTCGCCACACCTAAGCCGCGTGCGCGGCCGCGCATCAACCCCGCGCCTGTGGCCGGCGACCTGCCGCTGGTCGAAGGCCTGCCGGCGGACGAATCGGCTCCGGCGGCGGATGCCGTGTCCGGCGACGAGGCGCTCTCTTTTCAGCGCGCCGGCGTGCGCATCCAGGTGATGCGCCGGCTGCGCCGCGGCTTCTACCCGATCGACGATGAACTGGATCTTCACGGGCTCAGTCAAATGGCGGCGCGCGGCCAGCTCGCCGAATTCATTGCTCGCAGCCGCGACCGCGGCTGCCGCTGCGTGAGAATCATCCATGGCAAGGGCAATCGTTCAGGCGCGCGCGGCCCGGTTCTCAAAACCGCCGTGAACCTTTGGTTGCGCCGGCTCCCCGACGTCATGGCTTTCGTTTCTGCGCGCGCCATGGACGGCGGTGCCGGCGCCATGTACGTACTTCTCCGAGCCTAAGCTGAGGTAAACGATGAATCCGATCAGAGCATGGGCCGCACGGCTGATTCTTGCTGCAAGCGTGACCACCCCGTCATTGGCCGCCGACACTTTCGATCTAGTCAGCGAGAGCGAGGCCACGGCATGGAACGCCGTGCAACCTAAGGAGTCGAAGGATTTCAGCACGCGAGACTTGCGCGATAACAATTCAGCGCCCACTTGCCACTCCACTCCCGATAACGACGCGGACAATCCGCAGATACGGATTGTCGCGCCGCCTCTGGGACGACCCTTGACGGCGCCGCTCGATATAGACATTCAGTTCGTGCCGACCAGCAGCACACCCATCCGTCCCGATACCTTCCTCGTGTGCTACGTCGGGCTGGTCACCATGGACCTCACCAAGCGGATCACCGATCGGGTTACTGTTTCTGAAAAAGGGTTGCATGTGACCGGGGCACAGCTGCCGCGCGGCCGCCACCATCTTCTGTTGCTCATCGCGGATCAGCGCGGCCGACTAGGCCGGCGTGAGGCAGTGCTCGATATCTACTGATTCCTTGACGAATGCCGTAACCCTACCCGCCCTGGTCTTGCTGCCGGGGCTTGACGGTACTGGAAAACTCTTCAGCGAGTTTGTGAAGGGTTTGAGATCGAGCGTGGATTCGGTCATCGTGAGCTATCCGAACGACCAGCCATGCCCGTCGTGCGGCAAAACCGCGCGTCCAACACCTGCCCGTAGCGTCGGCACCGTGCGCCGACCGACTCCAGTATTCGTGCGGCGCGACCGCTACCACAATCCCGGTGCTAACCCGGTCACTCCTCGTCCGCGTCGAGTTCCGGGACGCCTTGAAATTCGCATATTTCGCGCAGCACAGCGGTGGCGAACTGACCGCGGCCCAGCGAGAAACTCAAGGTCAGAGTACTGGCGTCGCGCTCCACGGATAGCTCGCGAACCGCGCAGCGCAGCGCGCGCCGCTCCTGCGTCAACCCTTCGGCGGCCAGCAAATCGGCGACCGTCGCCAATTCGCGCGACACCGCGAGTTCATGCTGCAGCGCCTGACCCTCGCTCGCCGGGTGCCCGCGGCCCCAGAGAGGACCCGAAGGATGCACATCGAACACGCTGAGGCGGCGGCGCAATTCATCATCGACGGAGGTGACGTTGAAATGACTGCCGCTGCCGTCGAGACTGGCCACATCTCCCGGAGCGAGCTGCGACCAATCGCCCGCCTCCACGCGCCGCGCGAGCAGCGCATTGAACACGAGGGATCGCGCAGCCGACAGCGCAAAGCTGCGCTCCACTCGGCCGCGCGGAGCAATTCCGCTTTGCACCCATGCCGCGACCCGATCGAGATTGTAGCCGTCGCGTCCGAAGCGTTGCGGTCCGAAATAATTGGGCGCCCCATGCGCCCGCAAGGCGTCGAGCTTCGAGTCCAATTGTTCGCGCGTCCAGGTCACATTGCGCAAGCGGATGCGGAAGCGATTGCCCGACAGTGCGCCGCGCCGGAGCTTGCGCAGGTTGGCGCGCGCTTCGAGTACCTTGAATTCAGCCGTACGCACATCGACCCAAGACTCGGCCGACGTGCCGAGATTCGGCACGCTGAACCACTGCACGGCAACGGCATGACGATCCTTGAGGCCCGCGTAGCCGACGTCGCCGCCCGGCACCCCGGCCAGGCGGGCAATCTCGGCCGCCACCCAGCGGGTATTGGCGGTGCGCTTCTCGACGCGCAGCAGCCAGTGCGGTCCCGTTCCCGACGGCTCGAAGGACAGCTGCTCCTCGACATGAAAATCTTCGGGGGTGGCTTTGAGCTCAACCGGCGGAAGCGGCGCACCATGCGCCCTCGGCGGCTGCAATGCGGCCCGCGTCCACGCGTTCACGGTCCGAGCAGCACTGATGCGAGCGCGGCCAGCCCTTCGCCGCGGCCGATGAATCCCAGGCGCTCCGTGGTCGTGGCTTTGATATTGATGAGCTGCGCCGGGACGCCGAGATCAGCGGAGAGATTCGCCGCCATGGCGGCGCGATGCGCGGCGATGCGCGGCGCTTCGGCGAGCACCGTGACATCCGCATTGATCAATTTCAGTCCCGCCGCCTGCATGCGCTTTGCTACCACCCGCAGGAACACGCGGCTGTCGGCACCGCGATACTTGGGATCGCTGTCGGGAAAGTGCCGGCCGATGTCGCCGTCTCCCATCGCGCCCAGGACGGCATCGCACAGGGCATGAATGACCACGTCGCCGTCCGAATGCGCCACCACACCCTTGGGATGCGCGATTCGCACGCCGCCCAGAACGACGTGGTCGCCTGCGCCGAACGCGTGCACATCGAAGCCTTGTCCGACTCGCATCGGCGTATCCTCCGTCATCTTCAATACCCTCGCGGCGACGATCAAATCTTCAGGACGCGTCACCTTGACGTTGAACGGCGAGCCTTGCACGAGCCTCGGCCGCAACCCTAAGCGTTCGACCGCCTGCGCCTCGTCGGTCACCGCGATGCCGGCGAGCGTTGCTTCCTTCAGCGCATGGCGCAGCTCCGCAAATGCAAACACTTGCGGTGTCAGCGCCCGCCACAACCCCTGGCGATCCACGGTCGCAACGTGATCTCCCAATTCGCGTTTGACGGTGTCGACGATAGGCGCTGCGAGGACCGCGCCCGGGCTCGCCGCCGCGCCCGCGCGCCGCGCCGCGCCGGCGCCGACTGCGTCGAGCAAGGCGCCGAGGTCGGTTGCATTCAAACACGGCCGCGCCGCATCGTGCACCAGCACCCAATCAGCCGCGGCGGCTTCCAGAGCCAGCGCATCCAGGCCGTTCGCCACGGTGTCCTGCCGATTGACGCCGCCGATGGTGGTTCTGAGCTTCGGACTTTGAAGCTTCGCCGCGACGCGCGGCCACTCTGCATCGTCGGCGGCGAGCGCAACCACCACCGCATGCACGCGCGGCTCGGCCAGGAGCGCGCGCAGCGACCATTCCAGCACCGTGGCGCCGAGCAGCGGCGCATATTGCTTCGCGCCTAAGCCCGGAGCCGAAGCCGTAAAGCGTTCACCGCGGCCCGCCGCGGGAACTATCGCCCAGACGCGCGGCGCCGCGAGAACCGGCATCACTGCGCGCGAGCGGTGACGGCGGCAGCAGGCGCGGCGGGGGCTTGGGTGGTCGCGGTCACGACTTGGTAGAAGGTTTCGCTGTTGCCGACCATGCCCAGCTCGCTGCGGGCTCGCTCTTCGAGCGCGGTCAGACCCACTTTAAGATCAGTCACCTCCGCAGCCAATTGCCGGTTGCGTTCACGCTGCTCGCGATTGGCCGCGGCCTGCGTGTCCACGGCAGCCTGAAGGCGCGACACCTCGCGCAATCCCTGATCCGAGATCCAGAGGCGGTATTGCAGCAAAACCAGCGCCAGAGCCAGTACGGCGGAAAAAATCCTCATGGGGTCAGGAGCTTAGCATGAACTCTTAAGAAATTGGTACCGACAATGCACGCGCGCCGGCAAAAGCGGCCTTATCCTTGAGCTCACCCTCGATCCGCAGCAGCTGGTTGTATTTGGCGATGCGGTCCGAGCGCGACATCGAACCGGTCTTGATTTGGGTGGCCGTGGTTGCGGCGGCGATATCGGCGATGGTCGAGTCCTCGGTTTCACCCGAGCGGTGCGAGACCACGGCGGCATACTTGGCCTGGTGCGCCATCTCGATGGCGGCCAGCGTTTCTGTCAATGTGCCGATCTGATTCGGCTTGATGAGAATCGCATTCGCGATTTTCTTGGCAATGCCTTCGGCGAAAATCTTGGTGTTGGTGACGAACAAATCGTCGCCCACGAGTTGCACCTTGGATCCCAGTTTCCGCGTGAGAATGGCCCAACCGTCCCAGTCGCCTTCGCTCATGCCGTCCTCGATGGTCACGATCGGGTACTTGGCCGCAAGATTCGCCAGATAATCGGCAAACTCGGATGCCGTGAATCGCCGGCCCTCGGATTCGAGCGTATAAACGCCGTTCTTGAAGAACTCGGTGCTCGCAACATCGAGGCCCAGATAAATGTCCTTGCCCGCCCGATACCCTGCTCTGTCAATGGCCTCCAATATCGTCGTGAGAGCCGCCTCATTCGACGGCAGATCGGGCGCGAAGCCGCCTTCATCGCCGACCGCTGTGTTGAGCCCGTCGGCATGCAGTACCTTCTTGAGCATGTGGAAAACTTCGGCACCGTAGCGCACGGCTTCCGAGAAGGACGGCGCACCGATCGGGAGAATCATGAATTCTTGAATGTCGACGCTGTTGTCGGCGTGGGCGCCGCCGTTGATGATGTTCATCATCGGCACCGGCAGCGTCAGATCGCCGGGCCCGCTCAAGTGCCGGTAGAGCGGCAGGCCATTGTCGCGCGCGGCCGCGTGAGCCGCCGCCATCGACACCGCCAGAATGGCATTCGCGCCCAGGTTGGATTTGAAGTCCGTGCCGTCCGCTTTCAGCATCTTGGCGTCGAGCCCGCGTTGATCCTGAGCATCGAAGCCGATCAGAAGATCACGCAGCGGCCCGTTGATGTGTGCCACCGCTTTGAGCACGCCCTTGCCGGAATACCGCTTCGCGTCGCCGTCGCGCAATTCCACAGCCTCGCGCGAGCCGGTGGAAGCGCCGGAAGGAACCGCCGCTCGGCCGACCACGCCGGAGTGCAGCATCACATCCGCTTCGACGGTTGGATTGCCGCGTGAATCGATGATTTCGCGGCCGCGGATATCGACAATACGACTCATGGGAATTCTCCGTGCCGGATACGTCGGCATTGATGCTGGGGAGGAGACACCTCGCAGGATGTCAAAGCAAGGATTCCTCGAAAGGTTGCTTTTTCACCGCCGCGTCCAATTCCTTGAGCGTGGCCAGGAGCGAGGCCATGCGATCCAGAGGCCAGGCATTCGGGCCGTCCGACAAGGCTTTCGCCGGATCGGGATGCGTCTCCATGAATAATCCGGCGATTCCCGCGGCGACCGCGGCACGCGCCAGTACCGGCACGAATTCGCGCTGCCCCCCGGAAACATCGCCTTTACCTCCGGGCAGCTGCACCGAGTGCGTGGCATCGAACACCACCGGACATCCCGTGCCGCGCATGATGGCGAGGGAGCGCATGTCCGACACCAGATTGTTGTATCCGAAGGAGAACCCGCGCTCGCAGACCATGATGCCGGCGTTGCCGGTGGAACGCGCCTTGTCCACGACATTCTGCATTTCCCAGGGTGACAGGAACTGTCCCTTCTTGATGTTCACGGGCTTACCCTGCGACGACACAGCGACGATGAAATTGGTCTGACGGCACAGGAATGCCGGCGTCTGCAGGACATCGACGACGGCGGCCACGTCGGCGAGCGGCGTATCTTCATGCACGTCCGTCAGCACCGGCACCCCGATCTCCGCGCGCACGCGGGACAGCGCTTTCAGGCCCGCATCGATGCCGGGTCCGCGAAAGCTGGTGCGAGAGGAACGATTGGCCTTATCGAATGAGGCTTTGAAGATGAACGGGACACCGAGCTTGGCCGTAATTTCCTTCAGGCGTCCCGCGACATCGAGCACCAGTCCCTCGCTTTCGATGACGCAGGGACCCGCAATCAGGAAAAACGGACGCTCGGACCCGACCTCGAAAGAGGCCAATTTCATGCGGTCGCGCGCCCGGGCTGCAGCGCGGCGCGATACTGGCGGGCCGCTCGGACGAATCCCGCAAAGAGAGGATGGCCGTCGCGGGGCGTCGAGGTGAATTCCGGGTGAAATTGACTTGCCACGAACCAGGGATGCGAGCGCAGCTCGATGAATTCCACCAGGCCGTCGTCCGAGAATCCCGAGAAGCTCAAGCCGGCCGCGGTCAATTCCTCGAGATAGTGATTGTTGAATTCGTAGCGATGGCGATGGCGCTCGAATATCGATCCCTTGCCGTATAACGAGTGCGCCAGGGAGCCGGGCACCAGCTTCGCCTCCTGTGCACCGAGGCGCATGCTGCCCCCTAGGTCGGATTTCTCATCGCGTACTTGTTGACCGCGCTCCAGGTCCTGCCACTCCGTGATCAAGGCGATCACCGGGTGATTGGTGGCGCGATCGAACTCCGTACTGTTCGCTCCCTTCAACGCCAACACGTTGCGCGCGTATTCGATGATCGCGAGCTGCATCCCCAAGCATATGCCGAGATAGGGAATACGGTTCTCGCGCGCAAAGCGTATGGCTTGAATCTTTCCCTCGATGCCGCGGTCGCCGAAGCCGCCCGGAACCAGAATGGCATCCATGTTCTGCAGGGCCGCGGGCCCCAGGCGCTCGACGTCCTGCGATTCGAAATAATGAATGTTGACGCGGGTCCGCGTCTTGATGCCGCCGTGCATCAGCGCCTCGTTCAGCGAAATATAGGAGTCGCGGATCTGCACGTACTTGCCCACCATGCCGATGTCGACCACGGCCTCGGGGTTCTGCTTGGCGGCGACGACCGCTCGCCATTCGGGCAGATCCGTGGGCGGCGCGTCCAGGCGCAGCTTGTCGACCACGATGTCGTCCAGGCCCTCTTCGTGCAGCAGCATCGGAATCTTGTAGATGTCGTCGGCATCGACCCCGGAAATCACGGCGCGCTCCTCGACATTGGTGAACAAGGCGATCTTGCGGCGCTGCTCGTCCGGCAGCGAGTGCGCGCAGCGGCACAGCAGAATGTCCGGTTGGATGCCGATGCCGCGCAGTTCCTTGACCGAATGCTGTGTGGGCTTGGTCTTGATTTCGCCGGACCCTCCGACGATGGGCACCAGCGTCAGATGCATGTACAGCACGTGATTGCGTCCGAGTTCCACGCCCATCTGGCGAATCGCCTCGAGAAACGGCAATGATTCGATGTCGCCGACCGTGCCGCCGATTTCCACCATGCACACATCGGCGTCGGCGGCGCCCATGCGGATTCGGTACTTGATTTCGTCGGTAATGTGCGGGATCACCTGCACCGTCGCGCCCAGATAATCGCCGCGCCGCTCCTTGGCAATGACACGCTCGTAAATGCGTCCGGTCGTGAAATTGCTGTTGCGCCCGGCGGTCATGCGCACGAAGCGCTCGTAATGACCGAGATCCAGGTCGGCCTCGGTACCATCGGCGGTGACGAAAACCTCGCCATGCTGGAACGGGCTCATGGTGCCGGGATCCACATTGATGTAGGGATCCAACTTGACCATGCTGATCTTGAGCCCGCGTGCTTCGAGGATGGCCCCCAGGGAAGCGGATGCAATGCCCTTGCCCAGCGAGGAAACGACGCCGCCGGTGACGAATACGAATCGAGTCATGTAGTCACCGCCGATAAGAGGTGGGAATTCGACGGGAGTTCAGGTTAGCAGAACATGAGGCCTGCGACAATCCACTTAGACAACAATCGGCCCGCCCTCCCAAACGACCGCGAGACCCGGCTCGAACGGAGCCACGCACCAGCGCGCGTCCACCCAAAGGTCGGCGACGGCAATGAGGGCGTCGCCCGCGAACACCAGGGGCAGCGCGTCGCGCATCCACGGCAGCACGCCGTGCGACTGACACAGGTGCTGCACACTCTGGCTCTTGGCTTTCGCACCGGGCTTCAAGATCTCGCCTCCGTCGCGCCGGCGTACGATCACGGTGTCCGGCAAGCGCCGCGCGTCGATGCCGCCGGTTTGCGCCGCCCAGCGCAATGTTCCCGAATTCGACCCCAGATCGACTCGCGAATCGGGAGCCACGCGCCAGTGCCGCGTCCCTTCGAGGCGCGGCGGGTGAGCGTCCGTCAGGAACACTCTCCGTCGATAACGCCGCAGCGCATGATCGCCCCACACGATCGACGGCGAGTGATCGGCTTTCGCTTCGAAGATTTGCCTCAGGGCCTCGTTCAGGCGCCGAGTGGTCGGCGGTTCGACGTTGGCATCAAACAGCCAGAAACGAAGGGCATTGATCCGTTCCCGCGCACTCATCGCCCGCAGACCCGGCACCGACAGCGCGTCGCCGTCGCGCAATCGGCCCACATCGGCTGCGGCCGCGCGATCCAGCAACTCCTGCGCATCGGCCACGTGTCGCGCGGTGCGCGCGAGTGTCGCCGCCGCGCCGGGCCAGCGCGACCCGATCAGGGGCCAGACTCGCCGGCGCAGGTAGCCGCGGTCGAAACGCAAATTCTCGTTCATGGGATCGATGACGGAGGCGCCGGCCACGCGCGCGCCGAAGGCAAGCAGCTCGCTCTGCGGCACATCCAGCAGCGGCCGTAAATGCCAACCGCGCCCCAGCGGGCGGCAGATGGGCATGGCCGACATGCCCTTGAGGCCCGCTCCCCGTAAGGCCTGCAACAGCAGAGTCTCCGCCTGGTCCTCGCTGTGGTGAGCCGTCAATAAGCATTCGCCGGGCTCGAGCTCCTGCTCGAGCCCGGCATAGCGCGCATCGCGCGCCGCCGCCTCGATCGACGCGCCGGGCGGCGCCGGAACCTCGACGCGGATCACGGTCAAGGGAATGTGGAGGCGCTCGCACAATGCAGCGCAGGCCTGGACGAACGAAGCGGCGGCAGTCTGCAGGCCATGATCGATATGCACCGCGCGCACCCGCAGGCCTCGCACCCTCGAGTCCAGGGCGGAAGCGGCAGCCAACAACCCCGCCGAATCTGCGCCGCCGCTCAAGGCCACCACCAGCCCCGTGGCGCCGGCGGGGGTATGGGCGTCAAGGACCGCGCGCAGGGACGCCGCGGAAAAGCTCATGGGATGTACGTAGCAGGGTTGCGCGTCGCGCTGTGCGACCCGCTACGCCTCACGGAACGCGCCGAATCCGCGCACGCGCGCTTGCCGCGCATCGAGCAATTGCGTGACCGGTTGATTGCGGAGTTCAGCCAGATTCTTGATCATGCTCTGCTTGACGACCTCCGCCATGGCCTGCGGGTCGCGATGCGCGCCGCCGTGCGGCTCTTTCAGCACTTCGTCGACCAGTCCGAGCTTCTTGAGCCGCTCGGCCGTGCCGCCCATGGCGTCGGCCGCGATTTCCTTTTTCTCCGTGCTCTTCCACAAGATGGAGGCACAGCTTTCGGGGGAAATGACTGAATATACGCTGAACTGCAGCATGACCAGCCGATCGCAAACACCGATCGCGAGCGCCCCGCCCGATCCGCCCTCACCGATGACCACGCTCAGCACAGGCGCCGCCAAATTCGACATCTCGAACAAGTTGCGCGCAATGGCTTCGCTCTGACCGCGCTCTTCGGAACCTATGCCGGGATAGGCTCCCGGCGTGTCGATCAGCGTGACGACCGGAATGCGGAACCGCTCGGCCATCATCATCAGGCGCAGCGCCTTGCGATAGCCCTCGGGCTTGGGCATGCC
>Ga0137403_10004644_pt1 | contig 16130 bp, 15 predicted proteins | sample CZOMad2_1_16fung_FD_122057 | JGI IMG/M metagenome (GOLD analysis project Ga0137403, IMG submission 122057) | Vadose zone soil fungal communities from Angelo Coast Range Reserve, California, USA - CZOMad2_1_16fungal (Hybrid Assembly) | ecosystem: Environmental > Terrestrial > Soil > Vadose zone... | reverse complement strand
CGGGAATTTCTGCTTACCGAAGGAACCGATCAGCGTTACGGAGCGCGTCACTTGAAACGCGCCATCGAACGCAACATCGTTTATCCGTTGGCGAATCTTCTAGCCACCGAGCAAGTGCATATCGGCGATTTGATTTGCATCGACTTTAACAAAAAAGAATCCTGCCTGACGTTTACGCGCGAGGGAGAAAATCTCACCATGCCCGTGCGGCGGCAGGAACCGGTGACTTTATTGCGCGCGTCGCAAGCGAAAAGCGGAAAGACCGTGGAGACTCCAGCCAGTGGCCCCGTGCCTGAGCCGATGCCACGCATGGCTCGCTAAAAAGTTTCCCCCATCACCACCCCTGAAACGGCCCGGGCGGGCAGCTGCCTGGGCCGTTTTCTTTTGGGCGATGAATGGCCGCTGCCAAATTCAAGAAATAAGAAAAGCGCCGTTGTCAGTGGACCGGCGTTACTGAACCAAGGGGCTGGTGTCGGTGCGGCGCTTCAGGGTTGGACGATCGTCGTCGGAGCTGGGATCGGCCGTGGTTGGCGAAGTTTTTTGCTTGTCGGTCTGTTCGGTGCGAGTGCGCAGAGTCGGCTTGCCGGGGCCGTTGTCGATGGCTTTACGCGCGAACATCACGTTGCGCAGGCGGCTCTTGACGGAATCGAATTCGGATGAAGTGACGATATATTCCGGACGTGACGGGAGAATTCTGGCAATCTCTTTTTGTGTGTTTTCGATGCGGTCCTGGGTTGGCGGGTGCGTGGAGAACGCTTTTCCGATGGTGCCGGGACGGCGCTTCTCGTCGGCCTGAATGCGCTCAAAGAAAGTTACGTAGGAGTTGGGATCGTAGCCGGCCTTGTACATATATTGCAGGCCCAGGAAATCGGCTTCGCGTTCGGCGTCGCGGGAAAACTTCAGGAAGGTCATGGGAATCAGGAAGTTCATGCCCTGGTAGATTCCGTAACCGGCCCAGCCGTAGGGAAGCATGATCATGGCGGGAATGGAGGCAATCTGGATCAGGTCGCCTTTGGTGGCTTGCTTGGTGCCGTGGCGCGCTGCTACGTGAGCGATTTCGTGAGCCATGACGCCAGCCAGTTCGGACTCTTCCTGGGCGCGAAGGATCAAGCCGCTGTTGACGTAGAAGAAGCCGCCGGGAAGCGCGAAGGCGTTTACTTCGTCGGAGTCGATCACCTTGATGGTAAAAGGCACTTTCGCATCGGAGTTGCGAACGAGATTTTGGCCAACACGATTGACGTATTCAGTGACGATAGGATCGTCGATCAGCTTGGAGGAGCGTTCCACTTCCTGGGCGAGAGACTTGCCGAGGCCGATTTCGCGTTCGATGGAATAGAAATTAATGCCTTTGCCGACGCTGCGGTTGCCGACCGCGTCCACATCTTCCTTGGTGTTCTTGGGCTTAACGTTGTCCGGCGAAGCAATGGGCGTATCGGAGCCGGGATCGCCTTTCTTCTTGGCTTCGGCGGGCGGAGCAGCGGGTTGTGGCGGAGGAGGCAGCGGCGCGGGCGCGGCGCTGGGGTCCTGCGCGGTGGATTGGGGGGCGGGCTGCTGGCCTGACGAATCCGGTGATTGGGCTAGCGTGAATCCGGAACAAAGTAGCGCGGCAAGCAGCGCGCCTAAAAGCTTTGCAGAAGTGGGTTGCATGATTAGCCTCCCGACAGGAAGAAGTATACACCTCTTCCACGGTTCGGTATCTCTTCGCCTTAAGATGACAAGGCGCGGGATAAGGTTTCTCCCGGTGAAGGGACGAAGTAACGATGTGACGAAATAAAGACATGGCGAATAGCGAGCAACGACCAGATCCAGTTCGCTTGCCTGGTCGGCGTCGGGGCGCTCCGTTCTGGAACGCAGCGCTGGCCGAGTCGAGGCGGACTAACGGGGAGGTCGGTCTACCCCGGATACTCTTGCAAAGGGTGCGGAAGTGATTGAAAAGAAGCGAGATGGCGTGTCGCTCATTTGCAAAGAGTGAAAACGGGTGCGCAAGTGATTGAAAACAAACGGACGAAAATCTCGCTCTTGGCGCGAGGAGAGCGCAAAGAGTGAAGAATGAGGAGCCACTGCGGGCACCAGCAGCGTTTCGGCCGGCGCATTTCCGTCGATTGCGTCTTGCCGTTGAAAAGAGAGTTACTTGAGGCGGTCGCGGGGCGCAATCCGAGGTTGGACCGCGAGTTCATAAGGGAGTTACCATCGAAGATACAAATGTCGATAGTACTAATACCTTAACGGTTCGAAGCGATGTAGCAAAAATCGTTTCTGGTGCTTTTATTTGTCGAGTAGAAATTCGTTCACCGTCTGCACGAACGCCTCGGGTTCTTCGTAAAAAGGAAGGTGCCCGCTGCGCTCAAACACCACAAACTTAGACCCATTAATGCTGCGATGGATGCGGTATGCCACCAGAGGAGCTACGTTCATATCGTGACGTCCGGTAATCACCAGGACAGGAAACGTGAATTTTACCAACTCCGGATTCAGATCAAATCGAGCTAGGTCAGCTTCCACCTTCTGGTTGACTTCCTTACTGAAAGCGCTTGGACTAAGTCGAGCCAAAAAGGCATCGCGCTTCTCTGGTGAGTAAAATAACATCGTGAGGTACTCGTGGATCGAGATGTTTGACGCGGCTTTGTCGCCGAGTTCGTTCGCAAAGGCCACAGCCGCCTGCCGCTCCGTGGTCTCGGGAAAAACCTGATCGAAAAGGAAAATCGTATCGCCCCACTTCGGCGCTGCGGAATCAACCAGGATCATGTCTGCGATGTGCTCCGGATGCCGTGCAGCGTAGGCCATGCAGAGAAGTCCACCGTACGAGTGCCCTATGATGTCAAATCTGTCAAAACCCAGATGCGCGCGCAGTGCCTCCAGATCATCAATCTGATCCGCGAGCAGACTCGATTGCGTGGCTTTCAGCGGCCCGGACCGTCCATTCCCGCGCTGATCATAAAACACAATCCGCCGACTCTTTCCGAGCGCGTCCCAAGCCGTAGATATATGCAAATACGTGTGATCAAATCCTGGTCCGCCGTTCACCAGTAAGAGGGGCTTACCCGGGCCATTGCCAGTAATTTCGTAATACAGTTTTCCGCTTGGACCATCGAACGTTTGCCCGTCTTCCTGTCGTACCGCTTGTTGTGGTACAGCTTGTGCCATTCGGGGTTCCGCAAAAAATAGCAAGGTGAAACACAATCGGATAAATATCCGCAGCAATCTCGTTGCGGTTCTAGGTCCGTAAGGAAAGCAGGGCATTCATTCCTCCTAGATTTTAGACAATCCGCTCACCTTACGCGGATAGCTCAGTTTTTAACAGGAGTAACATTCGATTGTCCGACTCCTAAGGTAGTTTGCAAAGCGTGGGCGACTGGAGAAGTAGGAACGAAGAGCGATCCATGGTTTCAAACACCGAAGCGAAGGCCACCCAAGATCGGTCATCAAGTTGCGGCTGAGCCATCCGTGGTTTTAACGGAACAGGGCGAGGCGGTCGAAAGGAAGAACGGAGACGCGTCTGGTGGCGCCGGAAGCTATACTTGTGCTCATGCAACCCGAGCAAGAAGTCATCAATCGATGGACCGGTTCTGCGCCGTACTGGGAGAAGCATCGCGACGTCATCCGGCAGATGTTTGCGCCGGTTACCCAAGCGCTGGTCGAGGACGCGCAGATTGGTGCTGGGCACGTGGTTCTGGATATTGCCACGGGCCCGGGGGAACCAGCGTTGAGCGTGGCTGGCTTGGTTGGACCTAAAGGCAAAGTGTTTGCGATTGATCCCATTCCGGAGATGGTGGCAGCCGCTCGGCGGGCGGCGGATCGTCTTGAGTTAGGAAATGTGCAGCTTGAGGTGGCCTTTGCGGACAAAATGCCGTTTCCAGCCGATAAATTCGATGCGGTGATCAGCCGGTTCGGGGTGATGTTCTTTCCGTCGCCGATTGACGGGATACGGGAGATCTTGCGAGTGCTGAAACCGGGACGGAAACTGGCTTTGGGGGTCTGGCATTTCGCGGAAAATAATCCTTTTCACTATTCGGTGTCGCGGGTCATCGACCGCTACGTCGAGTCGCCGCCACTTGCGCCGGATGCTTTGGATGCATTCCGCTTTGCCACTCCTGGCAAGTTACGAACCATACTTAACGAGGGTGGTGCAATCTCGGTATCCGAGCGGCTGCTGCAGTTCCCCATACAAGCGGCAATCTCACTGGAAGACTTTTGGACGCTGCGCATTGAGATGTCCGAAAAACTTCGTGAAAAGATCGCCCGACTCTCAAACGATCAGATGATTGAAGTGAAGCGCCAAACGCTCGGATCTCTTCGTGAGTATTCCAGAGATGATGGGATGAGTTTCCCTGCTGAGGTTCTTATAGTGAGCGGAGCCAAGGCCGTCCCACATAGCTGAACCTCCTTTCGAAAATGCGATAGTGCAAACAGAAAACGACAAAAGACAAACGACAAAAGAACCGACCTGAAGGTCGGCCATTACAAGGGCCGATAGAAAGATTCAGTCGTCTAGAGGTTGCGGAGGAGGTAGCGGACGGTTTTGGTGTTGTTGTGGATGGCGGCGCGGCCTACTTCGTGGAAGTTGAGGCTGGCGTGGAAGGCGTCGGACACGGGATTGGGCGGAGGGCTGATTCCGTGGAGAACTCTGAAATCACGAACCGCGCACCCTTGGAAAGAGTATCTAAGACCCTGCTTGCCCGCCACGGCGGGCAAGCGGCAGGCAAGCTGGGTCCCGCAATATCGTCCGGGATGGAACAGACCAAATGACAGCCGGCGATGGCGCGGCAGCGCGTAGAAAACAGTGGGGTTAGGCGTACCGCTTTCCAGTCGGGTTTCTACCTGCGCTACCTTATAGAACGGGTGGGGTTTAAGGAGTAGGCTCGGGCCACGTGATTGATTGCACGGGCCCAGCGGTTTCATTCAATTCACAGCGCCCGCATCCGACAGGGTCAACTCAAGAAAAAATGGACGGGCAGAAGGACGGAAAATGCGTTTCGCGAATGCAGTTCGATTGTTGGCGATTATTGCGCTACTAGTTGGTGGATTGGCGTTGTCGGGGACCGCCTCGGCTCAAGTTGCCGTCGAGTTTTCGGTGGGATTCGCTCCGCCGGAATTGCCGGTATATGAGCAGCCGATTTGTCCGGGAGAAGGCTACATCTGGACGCCGGGATATTGGGCTTGGGACGACGACGATCAAGATTATTACTGGGTGCCGGGGACCTGGGTGTTGGCGCCGCAAGCTGGATACCTGTGGACGCCGGGATATTGGGGCTGGGGCGGCGAGGCATATGTTTTCCATGTGGGTTATTGGGGGCCGGTGGTGGGATTCTATGGCGGCATTGATTACGGCTGGGGCTACACCGGACACGGATATTATGGCGGACGATGGGATCACGACCATTTTTATTACAACCGCGAAGTGAACCACGTCGACGAACGAGTAGTTCGCAATGTGTACAACGTGCACGTGGAGAACAACGTCAATATTACGCGGGTGAGCTACAACGGCGGAAATGGGGGCGTGAACGTGCGCGCAACGGCGCAGGAAGAAGCCGCCGCGCGGGAACGGCACATCGGGCCGGTGGCGACTCAGAATGAGCACCTACAGGCGGCGCGAGGCAATCGCGAATTGCGCGCGTCGGCGAATCACGGCAAGCCGCCGATCGCGGCTACGGCAAGACCGGCGGCGTTTAGCGGAGGCGGCGTAGTAGCAGCGAAGGCTGGCGGCAACTACAATCCGCCGGCGAATCGCGGCGGCAACGGGAATCGCGGTGGAAATACGACCAATCGACCGACGAACGAGAGTCGTCCGGTGAACGAAAACAGCCGGCCGGCGCCGGCGGACAATCACGCAAATAACAATCCAAACCGGCCGCCAAGTGCGAACAACCGGCCGGAGACAAATAACCGGCCGACGTACAGCCATTCGACGGAGTTGCCGAAGCATAGTGCGCCGCAGGCTGAAGCGAATAGCAATCAGAAATACCAGCAACAGCAGGAGAAACTGGCGCAAAAGCAGAACCAGGAGCACGCGAAGCTGCAACAGAAGCAGGAGCAGGAACATCAACGAGTGACGCAGCAGAAAGCTCCGCCTGCACGGCAGCAGCAGATGGAACAGAAACATCAACAGCAGACCCACCAGATGGAACAGAAGCATGAACAGCAGCAGCAAAAAGTGCAACAACGTGCGGCGCCGAAGCAGCAGGCGCCTCCGCGTCAGCAGAGCCAAGAGAAGAAACCGCCGCACTAAGAGTGGTGAGTTTCAATCCGAAACGTGCAGTGCAGGGAGGTTAGGTGGCCGGGCGAGTGTCCGGCCACTTCTTTATTTGCGGCGGCGGTTGATGGGAAACTGGCCGAGGCCTGCTAGAGCCGGCGGGCTTGACGAGGCGCGCACTTTCCTTGACGATGATTGGGTCCGTGGACGATTGGGAAGACAAGATTATGCGGCGAACCATTTTGGGCGCGGCGATGGTGCTGGGCTTTGGCGTCTGCGTGATGGACTGTGTCGCGGCGCAGGACAAAGCCTCGCAGCCAGTGCAAAGTGAAGGAACGGCGCCTGCACCGGCAGTCAAGAAGTTGACGATTGAAGTGAGCGGCGGAGAAAAAAACGTTGCGGTAGAGAACGCCAGTGTTTATTTGAAGTACGCGGAAGAGAGAAAACTTCGCAAAGATAGAAAGTATGCGCTGAACGTGAAGACTAACCGCGATGGAACGGCGCACATTCCAGATCCGCCACTGGGAAAAGTCTTGATTCAAGTGGTTGCCGAGGGCTGGAAAACATTTGGAGAATATTATGATCTGGACGACGCCGGTGCGGTGATTAAAATACATTTGGACCGTCCGAGGAAATGGTACTGAAAGCAGGCGCGGGAAATATTTTGGGGGAGTGCCCTGAAACAGTGCAAACCGCATCAGCTTGTTGGAATACGGGAAGTTAGGTATGTGCGACGCAGGTTTTTGCACAGAGTTATCCACACTTCTGTTCAAAACTTTCACGGAAGAGAAATATTTCTTGCGAAGTTCGGCAGCGATTGTGCTCATTGGGAAGAAATACGGCCTGCTGAAAACTCAGAGCTTAGCGCGATGAAAGGTTTCACGAATGGATGAAACGTTCGAAGGACGGTTTGCGCAGGCGCAATTGCTGTGGGGAAATATTACGGCACGTCCGATGCGGGCGTTCTTGAACATTGTGGCGATTACCATCCAGGTTTTTCTGGTGCTGATGATTGTCGGGCTGACGACCGGGGTGGTTTCAGAATGGGGCAAACGAGTGGAAGGGGTGGGCGCGGATATTATGGTGCAGCCACCGAATTCGTCGATGTTTCTAGCATTTTCGCGAGCGGTGCTGCCGGAATCGCTGGCCGACAAAGTGGCGAAATTGCCGGGAGTGGATGAAGTGGCGCCGACGTTGACGCTGATGGATCAGAAAAATTTTGTGTTGGTGTACGGAATCGACTACCGAAGGTTTAACGCGCTGAGCCGAGGATTCTTGTTTCGCTCCGGAAGGCCGTTCGAAGCGGCAAATGAAGCGATCGCCGACGATATCGTTGCGCAGTCGAAGCATTTGAAGGTAGGCGACACGATCACGCTGCTGAATCACGCTTTTACGATATGCGGGATCGTGGCGCACGGGAAAGGCGCACGTTATTTTATTCCGCTGAAAACTGCGCAGGACATGACCGGCGCGGACCAGCGGGTTTCGATGCTGTACGTAAGGAGCAAAGGCGACGTGGAGGCGACGCGTGAGCAGATTTTGAGTGTGGCGCCGGGCGATGGCGTGAAGTCCATGGCCGAGTATACGACGTTGATGAATTCTTCGAATTTGCCGGAATTGAAGCCATTCATTCGAACCATGGTGGGACTGGGGATGGTGATCAGCTTTCTGGTGGTGCTTTTGAACATGCACACCATGGTGCTGGAGAGAACGCGCGAAATCGGCATTTTGAAGGCGCTGGGAAGTTCGCGGCTAGACATCGTGAAGTTGTTGCTTGGGGAGACGCTGGTGCTGGCGCTGCTGGGAGGCGTCACCGGGATCGCGCTGACATTTTTAGTCGAGGGAATCTTGAAAGAGACGACGCCGTCGCTGCAGATTTTGCTTACGCCGGGATGGCTAGGAGCGGCGTTGTTGCTGGCGCTGGCGGGAGCTGCGGCGGGAGCGGTGTACCCGGCATTGCGAGCGGCGAGCTTCGATCCAGTGGTAGCGCTGGCGTACGAATGATTCCCCCGCGGGATTTTGCCAGGCAGTAATCTTCACAACAAGTTGCGCGCACTGATTGCCAGTTTCGAACCAAACTGATATTAAGTTGAGTTCGCAATAGTATGGGTGGAGTCCGCCTGGTGCCTGCGGCAGTCTAAGCGGGAACAGCTTGCAACTGGCTCGTGCGGACCCATGAAAGTAAGTGTTCCGAGGAGACCATTATGAAGAAGGCAGTGGTGTTGTTGGCGGCTGTTGCTTGCGCGGTTGGTGCTTCGCAGGTTTGCGGACAATTTGGATTTAGCGCCATCAAGCGGCCGAACATCGCGAATATATTCCACCCGGTGGTGGGGGCGGGCACCACCTACGAAGAGACGAAGAAAGACGGGAAAAAGAGCACCATGGAGATGTCTATCGTGGGAAGCGAAATGGTAGGCACGCAGCAAGGGTATTGGATGGAGGTGGGGCACGCGGGTAGCAGTGCGGAGCAAGTGACTTACGGAAAGATGCTGGTTACGCCGACGGATTTTGCTTTTCACAAGATGGTCTTCGTGATGCCCGGATCCACGCAGCCGATGGAGATGGATGTGGATGCCGCGAAGTCGCAGCGCGACAACTTGGATAAGAAGCTGGAGAAGTGGCATTCGGTTGGGAACGAAAGTATCAGCGTGCCGGCGGGAACTTTTTCCTGTGAGCATTGGACCAAGGACGAGGGAAAAGGCGACGTGTGGGTGAGTTCGAAAGTGTCGCCGATGGGAATGGTTAAGATGGTGGATGAAAACGAAACCATGGTGCTGACGAAAGTGATCAGCGACGCCAAGAGTCATATTACTGGCACGCCGGTGAAGTTCGACCCACAAATGCTTCGGCAACGGATGGGACAGAAGCCGCAATGATCGTTGAACAAATCGGCGAGAGAGGGGATGGATGAGCGAAATTCGCATGGCACCGGTTAGCGACAAGCATTACCAAGCGACGATTTTAGAACGGCGAGAGTTGTCGGAGGATTTGTGGCTGGTGAAAGTTGATCCCGGAGGACCATTCCAATTCAAGGCCGGGCAGTACGCGACGTTGGGTTTCGATTTCGAAGGCCGACGGATTGAGCGAGCCTATTCGATCGTATCTTCGCCGTACGAAGAGGGATTGCTGGAATTTTTCCTGGAGCTGGTGCCGCAAGGCGAGCTTACTCCTCACCTGCACAAACTGTATCCAGGCGACAAGCTGTATTGCCGGAAAATTGCCAAAGGGCGGTTCACGCTCGATTTGAAAAGTGGGCGGACGAATCACCTGCTGCTGGCGACGGTGACGGGGCTTGCGCCATTTGTCAGTTATGCGCGAACCCTTTATAAAGATTGGAAGTCGGGGAATTCGCCGATGCCTGGGAATCATAAACTTTACTGTTTGCAGGGCGGAAGCCGCTCCTGGGAATTCGGGTATCGCGATGAAATGGAAAAGTACGCCGCGGAAGCTCCCTGGCTGAAGTATGTTACGACTGTGAGCAGCCCTTGGGAGGATTCGACTTGGCAGGGAGAGACTGGGCGCGTAGATGATTTGATTCGCAAGTATACGGATTTGTGGGGCTTGAAACCGGCCGACACGACCGTGTACCTGTGCGGACATCCGAGCATGGTGGAGAACGGACGGGGAATCGTGCAGCGAGCCGGGTGGCAGAAAGGCTCGATGTTTGAAGAAGTTTATTTTCAGCCAGCGAAGGAAGAATGAAGTAAGAAGGAATTCTGTCGTCAAGCGATGGTGGCTAACGGCGAGCGCACTCGCGATTCATCATGGCTGGTGTTTCGGCGTCGGATCGCTGGGAATTTGGGCTTATTGTCCGCTGGGTTTTTCGCTTGCTGCAAGCAATCCAAAGTTTTGTCGAAAAAATGCACGGAATCCTTCAGTGTCATTATCAGTGACGGCTTAGATGGAATTTCTCCGCCGGGTTTAATCACCGAGCCTTTAAATCCTCGACTGATGTTCACATAGCGATTCCCGAGAAGCCCCTCAGTCTCCAACGTGGCATTCGAGTCGCTGCGAATTGTGTCTTGTTCACGCTTCTCCAGCTGCAAGACCAACTCAATTCGTCGCTGAGGGCTCGCCGATTCTCCGGCAAGTTTAATTGCACTCACCGAACCGATTTGAATACCGTCAAGCCGGACCGGGGCATGTACGGTCAAGCCCGATGCTTCTTGGACCTAGACACTCAACTGGTATTTCGGAAGGAGAAGGCCGGAAGACCACAGGTAGTAAAAGACGCAGAAAAGCAAAGCTAGGCCGAATAAAACTGCGGCGATTCTCAGTGCCCGATCTGAAATGCGAATTGTAACTTCCGCCATTTCTGTGCCCTGTGTATATTTTTACTCGTCGAAGTAAATGAGGGCAAGGAAGAATCGGAAGCAAGGAACGCAAAAAAGGTGAGCGGAATGCTCACCCTTTTTGTTTTTGGCACGACTAAGATCGCAAGAAAGCTCGGAGCCGGGCTGAAGCCCGGCACTACACGAGAAAGAGACGACGACGCGGTTGGTTAAACGCCGGGGGCGTCGGCGGCTAGCTGGTTGGCGACGTCGTTGACGGTGGAAAGTGGGACGGCGACGTGGACGTTTTCTTCGTCATTTACGACATCGATCTGGATCTTTGAGCCGACGGTAGCGACTCGAACGTGGTCCCGGCCATCTTGTACGTCCACGAAGGTCGTGTCCGGGTAGCGACGAAGCTCCGAGGTGACAATTCGCAGCAGAGGCAGACACTCGGAAGCTTCGGCTGGCATCTCGCGGAAGTGGCGTTTGGGCACGAAATGCATGGCCATAGGCACGACGGCAGCGGGAACCCAGAAATGGACGTGCGAACCGCCGTCGCGATATTCGTCCACATCCACTTTGATGACGCCTTCGCGGAAGGTGTAGACACCGGCGACAACGACCGTGCTAGTGAGAGCGAGCGCACATTTGGCGAGGATGATCATGGTTTCTTCTCCAAGTCCTTAGTCCGAGATATTTTTGGAATCGAGCCAGATGCGAACTGTGTTGTCATCGCTCTTGACGGAGACGAGTTCGGTGTCGCCATGAGCGGAAAGGGCGCGCAGGGCCGCGACGAGGTCGAGTTCATCTTTGCCGGCGGAGAAGAGGGCATCCACTACTTTCATGGGAATTTTGACATCGACCCGAGACTTTTCCGTGGACTTGGCATCCTTGCCCGAGCCCAGATGCTTTTCGGTGACGTGAACCAGCATGTAGCCGTTCTGCTTGGCGACTCGAACATCGGAGTCGTTACTTTGGACGGTGACGAATTCGCCGTCCTTGGCGGTACGAACCGCGTCGAGCAGAGTTTTGAGGTCCACGCCGTTCATGTCGGTGTCGTTGAACCGGACTTTGCCGTTATGGAGGCGGTCTTTGTTAATGGCGGGGAGAACTTTTTCGGCCATGTCCAAGGGTACGTTGACGCGGACGGTTTCGTTCTTGGAGTCGGTGCTGATCACGCGAACATGCAGCCAACGGTCGGAAGTCTTTGAGGAATCAGAGGTTATGCTGACCGATTGGGCGTATAGTGCGACTGGCGCGAACAGCAAAGCAGCGGCGAGAGCGACCGAAGCGCGGCGGGCCAAATTGTGTGAAATCGGGCGTTGCGAAAGCTGGCTCATGTAAAGATTCCTCCTCGAGGACGGCATGCGAAGCGGACCCTGACTATAACCGGATTGGCCGCGTCTGGTAGAGATACGCGGGGCACTTGGGAAAAGTTCCAAGAAGGAACGAAGAGGGCTGCAAAGGATTTTGCCATCGGCGCGGCGTACGGGGCGTTTCGGACGGCGATCTTCCACGTCCCTTGACCCCGTGGCGAGCGCCTTCCGGTATCTGCGTCGCAGCGCGGCACCGCCATGGAACGCGACCATCAGCTGCTCGTCGGTATCGGCGGCTGCGGACCTCTCTGCTTTGGGATTTCCGGGCGCGTCGTTCAGGCGTCGCCTTGCTGCCTCCGAGTCTAGAACGAACGCTGGCAATGCGTCTTGCGTGAGTTCCCGCCATCAGCCGTCGCTACTGGTAATGTCACGAGAGGGCGAAAAGTTCCCGGGGCATGGTGGGGCTAGAGCCGAACGATGACAGACTGTTTCGTAACCTTTGAGGATACAAATACTCCTAGTAGTGCGCTGTGGTGTTCCCATGGAGATCAGGTAGGAGTGTTGATGCTGGCGAGTATTTTAGCAGCATGCGGCGGGCAACTGTGAAGAGTGGCGAAGCTACAGCAGCGGCGGGAAGAGACGAAGCCGGATTGATCGCACGAATCCTGGCGGGCGAGAAAGAGCTGTTTCATGAGCTGATTCGGCCGTACGAGCGAATGGTGTACATGACGGTGTTCGCGATCGTGCGGAATGAGACCGACGCGGAGGACGGTGCGCAGGATGCGATGGTGAATGCTTACCGGCATCTGGGGAAGTTTCGCGGCGAATCGAAATTTAGCACCTGGCTGGCGACCATTGCGATGAATGAGGGTCGCCAGAAACTGCGCAAGTTGAAACGGGCCAAGGAAGATTCGCTGGACGAGCCGGTGCAAGGCGAGGAACAGGAAGTTACGCCGGCGCCGCTGACTGACTGGCGGGAGATACCGCTGGAAGCGCTGGAGCGAAAGGAGTTGCGCGAAGCCTTGCGAACCGCGGTGGCGGAGTTGCCGGGAATCTATCGGCAGATCTTCATGTTTCGCGACCTGGACGGAATGAATGTCGCGGAGACGGCGGCGGCACTGGGAATCAACGAAAACATGGTGAAGGTGAGGCTACACCGCGCGCGGATGATGCTACAGAAGCGGCTGGCACCGTTCTTGAAAACGACGGCCCCGGCGCGAAAGGGATTCTGGGGGAGGATGCCATGGAGCTGAACTGCAAGCACGTGTGGGCACACATCTCCGACTACATTGACGACACCGTGACGGCTGAACTGCGCGCGGATATTGAGCGGCACCTGGAGCATTGCGAGATTTGTTCGGCCATTCTGGATTCGACGAGGAACATTCTGGTGCTGACGGCGGATGACCGGACGTTTGAGTTGCCGATGGGATTCAGCAAGAGATTGCATGAGCGGCTGGCGCGGGAGCTGGCAGACGAAGGGAATGCGCCGGTGGGGAACTAACGAAGTAAAGAACTACGAAATAAAGAAATAACGAAGGAAGGAGCTGGCTACGGGGCGCGGTGGATCATGGGGTGGGTGATCCATTCGGCGGTCAGCAGGATTAGCGTGAGGATGGAGAGGGCGATTTGCAGGCGTTCGGAGTTTAGCTTGCTTCGCGTGAGAGGTTGTTGACGCCATTGCGATGCGGGTTTGTTGCGCAGGTGGCGAATTTTCCAAATTACAAATAAATTGATCAGCGAGCCGAAGAGCGCTAAGAGCATCATCGGGATTCGGATGGCGTCCTGGTGAAAGCCTTTTGCGGGAGCGTGAATACCCGCTGCCGCGGCGAGCGCGCCGAGACCGATGGCTACGCGGATGCCGCTGATGGCTATGACCGCGGTGCAGGCGCTTTGCAGGATAGCGAAGACAATTCCGGACCAGCTTAATAATTTGAGTCGAGAAAGAAGCGAATCCGCGGAGTCGCGCGGAACTTCTTTGGGGTCGAGATTCTGTTCACTGGCGATTTTTTCAGCCACAGAAATCCAGTGTAGCGAAGTACGAAATTTGCGTCCAATTTGTTCAGGATATCTGAGGCTAGCGATCAAGTTTCAGACGCGCGGAACGCGCAAATCCCGAGAAGGCGTTAATCCGCTTTCCGGCCGCCAAGTCGCGCCTTCGTGTATCCCGGTAGCTGACGATCATCGAAGTAAGCACAGTTCAATGATACGCGTTACCTCAAGCGTAACGGACTGCGGATTCTTACGTTGAATTCGGAGGTTAGGATTTTTTGGAGGATTTGGCGGGTGACGGTTCGGCGGCTTGAACGCGCCAGGGAAGGCGTACCGGGTCCACGTTATAAATGCCGATCTGATTGGATTCGGAGGTTCCAATTTGGCCGACCCAGGCAACGCGAAAACGGGCTTTGCCGTGCCAGCGGCGCTTCACTTCGATTACTTGACCGGGCGCGGTGAGATAAGCGACGCCCTCGAGGCGGGCGCCGTCTTCGCTGATGTCCGTGGTGTAGGAACTTTGCGAAAAGGGATTGCCATTGCGATCATGACCGCGAACGAAAACGCGAAAGGTCTGCGCTGCGCGCTGGCTGCGGCGTGTCTTACGCCAGAAGGTTGGAGCCGGTTTTTGAAACGCGAGGCCTACTTCACAGCCGCCTTGCGGATGCGGCTGGCCGAACACCACGCGAACTTCCTGCTCTTCCTGCGTGAATTTGCTGACGATAAAGAGCTTGTCGCCGAGATTTACCGGGGTGTTGAGCCGGACTAGAGTGCCGTTGGCGTTGAACATGAGGGTGGTGGTGGTCTCATGGAACGAGCCAATGACTTTGCTCCAGCCGTAGACAACGACAGGGACATGGAAAGGTTTTCGTTCGCTCGCGCGGCGCGGCTTCTTTGTCTGCGGCGGGGAAAATAGCGGGGAGTTTTTTTGTGATACAGGAGAGGATGGTTGCTTTTCCATTCCTTCCAGTGGAAAGGCCTGCTGCGCTCCGTGGGTGGGACATTCAAAAGTGCAGGGTTGGGAGGAAAGTTGCTCGAGAGTTTCGGAGCGAGCGTGCAAGGTGATCCAGTCGTCGTAGTCACCGTAGGGACAACGGATGCGAAGGGAATAGGTTTTGGAGGTGCCGGAGAGCATGAAGATTTCCTAACGTCTATGTTACGCGAGCTGCGGGACAGTGGTAGCGGGAGAGAAGTGGTTGGTTGCGGGAGAGTAATCTGTAAGGGAACTTGAGAACATGACGGGAGGCGGCCATGGCGAAAGACGAGGCTCGGAAACTGGCTAACGATTGGATGGCGGCCTGGAACGCTCATGATTTGGACTTGATCATGACGCACTATGAGGATGCGATTGTGTTGACTTCGCCGGTTGCGGCGCAGCTGTTGGGGACGGCTGACGGCAAGGTAATCGGGAAAGCAAATTTGAGAGCGTACTTTCAGCGCGGGCTGGAGGCTTACCCGGAACTACACTTTCAACTTGAGGACGTACTGTGGGGCGTGAACAGCGTGGTGCTTTACTACACAAATCAAAAGGGGACACGCACGGCGGAGTTTATGGAGCTGTCAGCGAATGGAAAAGTGGCGGGGGTGGTGGCGAATTACAACGCGTGACAATCGGTAGAACTGTCGCCATTAGAGAGTTCGCTGGTTGAAAGACCTCGGCCTACCTCCCAGCTTGTGTTGTACGCCTATCGCCACAAGGACCAGACTACTCAGACCTGTGACCGCAAGGGCCAGGCGAACCAAGGGGTTTTGGACCGGCGTAACTTTTCCCCTCCACCACGTCCAATCGAGGCGAATTTCTCCGTGAGCGAAGCAGCAACGGGATCGGCGGCGAACACCGCGCCGACAATGTCCAGAAAAAAAATCCAAACAGATCACCTCCCGCAATCTTTCCGGTAGTCGAAACTACTTCAGTTTGGCCAGGAGCTGCTGGAAACGGGGGTCGTCGCGCAAGATGTCGTAGTCGGGATCGTGTTGGACCCAGTCGCGTTTACCCCAGCCGCAGGCGAAGACGCGTTCGAGAAATTCGAGAGCAGCTTCTTTCTGGCCGGCTTTGGCATGCAGGCAGGCCGCGTTGACCAAAGCGCCGACGTCGTCGGGATGTAGTTCAAGAGAACGTTTCGACCACTCGATGGCCCGTTCTTTCTGGCCGTCTTCGTAGAGCGCGCCGGAGCCGAGCGACAACGCTCGAACATCACGAGGATTTAGAGCCAGCGCGCTTTCAGCGCGTTGGATGCCTTCTCGTGCGGCGTCGCGCGATTCTTCCATTCGGCCAAGCATGCGCAAGGATTGCGAGAGGAGCATGGGACTCTGAAAGTCTTCGTGGCGAATTTTGCCGGCCATGCGGAAGAGATC
>Ga0137403_10004643_pt1 | contig 16130 bp, 15 predicted proteins | sample CZOMad2_1_16fung_FD_122057 | JGI IMG/M metagenome (GOLD analysis project Ga0137403, IMG submission 122057) | Vadose zone soil fungal communities from Angelo Coast Range Reserve, California, USA - CZOMad2_1_16fungal (Hybrid Assembly) | ecosystem: Environmental > Terrestrial > Soil > Vadose zone... | reverse complement strand
AGGCGATGAGCGAAGACTTCCATCTCGAGCCCCTTCCCGCGGACGCCGATACCGGCGATCTGCTGGAAGCTCTTGGGCCGATCGAAGAGCGGCCGCCGGAGTCGCAGTATTGCGTTTTCCGCAGCGGGCGCGAGCGATTCTGCCTTCCCGTTCTGGACGTCGAGGAAGTTCTGGACTGGCCGTTGCTGACAAAGCTGCCGCTTGCTCCGGCGTTCCTGATCGGAATATTTAATTTGCGCGGGGCCATCGTGCCGTTGATCGACATTGCGATTACGGAAGGCCGCCGGCCGGGATTGCTGCCCAAGCACGTAGTAGTCGCTTCCTTGCGCGCCGAGAACCATCACGAGGACCTTCGAATCGGCATCGCGTCCGATGAAGTCATAGGAACCTATTCGGTGAACACGGAGGATTTGCTCGAGCAAGCGCCGGAAAACGTGCCGCATTGCATCGGAATGTTGCGGCATGACGACCGCCTGGCGTTAGTGATTGATTTGCGCCGGCTGCTCGAGGTTTTTCCGGGGCCGAACATTTGAGATTTGTGGAGTCAACGCCGATGGATGGCGAGGGCTCCGCGGAAGAGATTTGGAGGGTGGCATGAAATCGCGATTGAGTTCCACAATCTGGACGCTGGTCCTGCTGAACGGAGTGGCCGGCTTCGTCGTTCTCGGGCTGGCCTTCAGCGCCGGGAAGAAAGCCGGTGAAGCGTCACTGTTCGACTTCGGCTCGCCGGCCGGGGGAACGGTGCTCCTCGCCATCGTCCTTGCGCTGGTGATGGCAGTGATCCTCGCATGGCGGTTTGGCGCATTGCTCGGGCCAGTGCAGGCACTCGCTGAATTTTCCGAACGGCTGGCCGCAGGCGATCCACGGGCCCGCGCGGAGGTTACCTCGAATGATGAACTGGGCTACATTGCCGATAATCTGAATCGCGCGGTAGCCAAGGTCTCCAAGGCCACGACCAACCAGGACGCCAACGACGCGCTGCAGCGCAGTATCACGGAATTGCTGAATGTCATCAACCAGGTGGCGCGTGGCGACCTGTCGCAACGCGGCAAGGTGACCAACGACGCGCTCGGCAACGTAACGGACTCGATCAACTACATGCTCGACAATTTCACCAAGGTTCTCGAGCGCGTGCGCAAAGCGGCCATGGAAGTGACCGCGTGCTCCAATAACATTCTGGTGGCCGCCGATGAAATGCAAGCAGGCGCCACGCAGCAAGACCAGGAAATTACGAACACGTCAAGCGCCGTCGAAGAGCTGACCGTGTCGATGAAACAGGTTTCCAACAACGCCGAGGCGAGCGCCGAAGCGGCACGCCGCGCGCTGGATGCCGCCGAGCAGGGCAACCGCGCGGTACGCGACACACTCGAAGGCATGCAGCGCATCCGCGCGTCCGTGCAAGCGACCGCCAAGAAGATTAAGTCGCTGGGCGACCGTTCGCTGGAAATTTCGGAAATCATCAACGTGATTAACGACATCACGGAGCAGACAAACTTGCTGGCGTTGAACGCGGCCATTGAAGCAGCACGCGCGGGTGAGGCGGGACGCGGCTTTGCCGTCGTCGCCGACGAAGTCCGCAAGCTTGCCGAACACAGCCGCAGCGCCACAAAGGACATTGCAGCGCTCATCAAGGCCATTCAGGCGGAGACGAACGAAGCTGTGGTCGTCATGGAAGAAGGCACCAAGGAAGTGGAAAGCGGCGCAACCCTTGCCGATCAGGCAGGCCGCGCGCTGGACGCCATCTCCAACGTGGTGCGCCAGTCGGCGGAATTGGTACAGGAAATTTCGCTGGCATCGAAACAACAGGTGCGCGGAACAGAAGGAGTCGCGCACGCCATGCAGATCATTTCCAGTATTACGCGGCAGACATCGCAAGGAACGCGCGGGACAGTGGCAACTGTAAGCCAACTCGTCAAGCTGTCGGATCAATTGAATGAAGCGCTGGCGCAATTCCGCGCGTCGTCCAAAGCGGCGGCAAACGAAAATTCCGAGCGGCCCGTCCCGGCAGGCGCTCTTCGTTAAGCAGTGGCGCTCTTTCTCGCCAAAGGGCGGGAGTAAGAGCGAAGCACAGTAAACGGGAGCACGATGAGCGAACGGCAGGGACACGGGCAAGGGCTGAGCGAACACGAGCTGAGCGAAATTCGCATGTTGATCGAAGAGCGAACGGGAATTTGCTTCGATGAATCGCGCGAGCGCTTCTTCTCCACGCGTGTGCGTGAACACCTGCACGCAAAGGGCCTGGAGCGCGGCACGGAACTGCTGCGCGCCATGCGCAAATCCAACGTCGAATACGAGGGGCTGCTCGAACGGCTGCTGACGCAGGAGACTAGTTTTTTCCGCTATCCCGGCGTGTATGAAGCATTTGAGAAGCGCGTCCTGCCTGAGCTGCACGCCAAGAAATTCTGGAAGAATCCCCGCACGCTGAGGATCTGGAGCGCCGGCTGCTCAACCGGTGAAGAGCCATATTCGATCGGCATCACCATCGCGGATTCGCTCTCATTCGCGGATGCCTGGAACGTGGAAATACTTGCAACCGATGTCGGACGGCACGCGCTGAAGCATGCCGAGCGCGGAATCTACAAAGGGCGCAGCATCGCCAGCGTCAGCGAGAAACAGTTGGCAAACCATTTTACTGAAGTCAGCGGCGGGCATCAGGTCAAGTCGCGGCTGCGCAAGATGGTCTCCTTTGCGCAGATGAACCTTGCCTCAGCGGTGTACGTGGGCCGCATGGACATGATTTTTTGCATGAACGTGCTGATCTACTTCTCAGAGGAGCGGCGGCGTTCTTTAGTGCAACGGTTCTACGACACACTGGAGCCGGGAGGGTATTTGTTTCTCGGTCACTCAGAGTCAATCTCCAAGATGACGGTGAAGTTCCAGGCTATCGTGTTGAAGGATTGCATTCTTTACCGGAAACCGACAGCAGATGAATTGCAAAAACCGGAACTCGTAGCGGAGGGACGAGCGTGAGCGCGCTGGACCGCGAAGCCATCGAGATGTTCCTCCAGGAAGCCTCGGAGAACCTGCAGTATCTGCGGGAATACGTCAGCGTGCTTCAGGACGTGGACCCGCGGCGGGAGGATCTCGAACGGCTATACATTTCGGCGCACACGCTAAGCGGCACGTCGGCGAGTTATGGATTCCCACGATTCTCTGAAATTGCCGGAAAACTTGCGCACGTTTTTCAATATGCGCTGAACGCGCCTTTGGGCAGCGATCTGCACGGGCCGTTGACGGAATTCCTTTCTGATGGAATTTCGCTGCTGGAAACGGATCTGTTGGAAATCAGCGACACCGGCAAAGAGAATGTCGACGATATTGCTGTTTTCAAAGAGCGCTATCGCTTTGCGTTCCCCACGGAACCGCCGCCGCTGAACCTTTCGCAAGCGGAACCGCGTGACCGGTTCGCTGCGGAGGAGCCCGATGAACCCATTGTCGCCGCGGCGACGGGTTCTTATTTCGACGCGCTGCCGTTTGACGAAGCGGTGCCGGACGAAATCCTTGAGTTTTTCCAGCCGGAAGCAGAGGAGCATCTCCAGGTTGTCAGCGATTGCCTTATCTCGCTGGAAGGCAACAACAATCCGGAAGAGATCAACAAACTTTTTCGAGCCATTCACACGGTCAAGGGCTCCGCGGCGCAGGTTGGCCTGAAAAGACTGGGAGCGATTGCTCACCGCGTCGAGGATTTGATCGGACGTTTGCGGGATGGCGAGATTGAACCATCACCTGCGGTCGTGGATTTGTGCCTTGAGTCCGTGGACGTCTTGAAGAAGACGCTCCACCGGCAGTGGGCCGACGAAACGGAGATGCGGACTGGCGTAGATTCCCTGCTTGGGCGCATCGCGGAGTTTGCGCCGCTTGAACCAGAAGAGCTGGAAGGTTCAGCGGAGGCTGGCGCCGCTGCCGATCCTCAGCATGCAAAGGAAACTGAAGTCGCACCGCGAATCGCTGGCTCTGTAAAGAAGGCCGCAAAGCAGGTCACAAGTGCAGCAACGACTGTTAAGTCGGTTCGAATTGCGCTAGCCAGGCTCGATCGCATGATGAATACGGTCGGTGAATTGGTGATTAACCGCACGCGCATGGTAGGCCGCGTGGCGGAGCTCGAAAAGCTCGTCGAAACGCTGAGCTTCTCAAAAGAGCGGCTGCAGGGGAAAGTTGCGGAGTTCCAGGAAAAGTACGAATTCAACCGCATCAGTAACAACCGGACCGCGCCGGCGCCCTGGAACCCTGCGCCGACTCCGCAGATGCTCACGAGCGCGGCGGCAGGCGACACATCGTTCTGGTCCGAATTCAGCGAACTGGAAATGGACCGCTACGACGACTTCAATATCTTGTCGCGATCGATGGCGGAGATCTCGGCAGACGTCAACGAAGTACTCTCGCAATTGGAAGGGTTCATCGGCCGGGTCGAAGGCGACATCGACGAATTCACCAAGCTGGCGCATCACCTGCAAGATGAGATCACCGCCGCACGAATGGTGCCGATCGGCACGCTGTATTCGAGATTGTCGCGCGCCGTCCGCGATGCCGCCAACTCTACCGGCAAGCATGTCGAGCTGGATCTTTCCGGGAGTGAAACGGAGCTCGACAACAACATCATTCAGCAGATTTCCGATCCGCTCGTACATCTGGTGCGCAACTCTGTGGCACATGGCATCGAGCAGAGCGCCGACCGCACCGCCGCCGGCAAATCGTCAACCGGAAATATCATGTTGCGTGCCTACCACCGCGGCAACCACATTTACATCGAAGTTGAAGATGACGGTGGCGGAATCAACTACGAGCGCGTAAAGCAAAGCGCCATCGAGCGCGGGCTTGTTTCCGAGGAGACCGCACACAGACTCACGGAACGCGACCTTCGGGAAATGCTTTTCCATCCAGGTTTCTCGACTGCTCCGGTGAAGACAGAATTGGCTGGTCGCGGTGTCGGGCTCGATGTGGTGCGGGCAAACCTGAACGCGCTCAACGGCGAAATCGATATCCAAAGCACGAGCGGCAAGGGCACGAAATTTACGCTCAAGGTGCCCCTAACACTGATTATTTCTCCGGCTCTGTTTGTGCGTTGCGGCGCGACAAATTTCGCTCTGCCATTGGCGGTGGTCGAGGAAATCCGTCGCTTGCGCGCCGATGAAATCGAGGATGTCGGTGGAAAGTTGCTGACCAAAGTACGCGACGTAGTTACCGAAGTCGTCCGTTTGGACACCTATCTGGGATTGCCGCCCCTCGAACCGATCAATGGGTACTTCCGCATGGTGGTCGCAAATGCGGGAAACCGGAAGATTGGCCTTGTCGTTGAAGAAGTTGTCGGCAAGGACGAAATCGTTATCAAAAACCTAGGCGAATATCTGCGCCGAGTGAAGCTCTTCCCCGGCACAACGATCGCGCCCGATGGCAGCCTCATTCTGCTGATTGATCTGAACCGCATGGTAGCGACAGAACCCAGCGAACATCGGCAGATACAGGCCAGCGCCAGCGCCGCCCGAATCTTTGCTCCGGGCTCGGCGGCGATTGCGAGCGGAAGCATTCCTTCTGAGGCCATCGACCGCGTCGAACAAGAGCGCGTCATAGTCGTGGCGGACGACTCCATCAGCGTGCGCAAATTCGTCGGCCGGATGCTGGAGAAAAACGGCTACCGCGTAAAACTGGCCGCGGATGGACTGGAAGCCGCCGAACTGGTAACTCAGCACGGCTGCCATCTCGTCATTACCGACCTCGAGATGCCGCGCATGACCGGTTATGAATTGATGGTGCAACTGCGCCAGACCCCTTCGACGCGGCGAATTCCCGTGATGGTTGTGACCTCGCGCGCGGGGACCAAGCATCGCGATCGCGCGATGAAGGAAGGCGCCACAGCGTTCCTGACCAAGCCGGTGCAGGAAGATCAATTGATCGCCGCGGTCGAACAACTCATTGGAACGGAGGCGCCAAGGCTCGTAGCGCCGGTAGCGTAAATAAGATATGGCGGCCACCAACAAAAAGTTTCGCGTGCTCGTCGTGGAGGATTCCGCATTCATGCGGAAAGTCCTGGAAGGGATTTTCAACGCTGACGAACAATTGCAGGTTGTGGGCAGCGCCAAGGACGGCCGCGAAGCTGTCGCGATGGCGGAATCACTGAAGCCCGATGTCATCACCATGGACATCAATATGCCTCACGTGGACGGGCTCCAGGCCACCGCGGAAATCATGACCACGAATCCAAAGCCGATCGTCATCGTCAGCTCGGAATCACGCGAGGGAGCGGCCAGCACTCTCCGAGCGCTGGAACTCGGCGCGATTGAATTTGTGGCTAAGCCGTCAGGCGCCATTGACCTCGACATGCAGAGCGTGAAAGAAGAACTGCTTCGCAAGGTGCGCATGGCAGCTAAAGTGCGCGTCGTGCGCACGGCTTCACGCGTGGCTTTGACAATTCAGAATGCGAACGGCTCCAAGACTCCTCGGCCCGCGCCAGTGAGCGCCCGCCCCGCGCCGACTTCCGGCCTTGATCAGCGCTTCCCTGTAGTTGTGCTGGCAGCATCGACCGGCGGGCCGGCTACCGTAATGCGCATCGCGCCGGGTTTCACGGCGGACTTCCCTGCCGCGGTGATTCTGGTGCAGCACATGCCGGCAGCGTTCACGACGCAGTACGCCGCCCAACTCGCTGAGTTCACGGGAATTCGCGTGAAAGAAGCAGAAGCCAATGAATCGCTGCAGCCGGGCACTCTTTATATTTGTCCCGGCGGCCAGCATCTTCGCGTAACGCCGACCGGCCGAATCCAGCTTGACGGGACAAGCGGACGCATCGCCGGATACTTGCCGAACATAGACGTCACCATGGAATCCGTTGCCGCCTTTGCCGGCCCGCTGAGCATTGCGGGCGTGCTTACAGGGATGGGCAACGATGGCGCCAATGGAGCGAAAGCTATCAAGACCGCGGGTGGCCTGGTGCTGGCGCAGGATGAAGCGACCTCCGTGATTTTCGGCATGCCTGCCGAAGCCATCAAGGCCGGTGCTGTCGATCAGGTGCTCGGGATCGACGATATTTATGCCGCCATCGAAAAGAGGGTGCTGGGAATTTGCCGCACGGCGCCCGCGGGAGTCCGCTGATGCGGCTGGCGGCCCCAGCAAAGGCGAGTCTCGCAAAGACGGAACAGATCATTCTCTTCCGCGTCAGCGGACAGCTATTCGCCGTCTCCTCCGCTTCGGTCCAGGAAGTCCGCAGCGCGGATAGCATGTCAGGCGCAGCTACTGAAATTAGCGCACCGGGGCTTCGAAAAGTGCGGCACGTCCTCAGGCGCGGAGACAGGTCACTCTTCATCGTCAACGGCGCTATGCACTTCGGATTGCATGCGGCGGCGGGAGCGCTCCTTTTTGTGCTGCGCAAGACGCGTACTGCGCTTTTGATCGATGGCATCGAGAAGATGACGACAATGACGCGGCTGCAGGCGCTTCCTCTCTCCTTCTGCCACGAAGAACGGCGATGGTACCGAGGTCTGACGGCTCTCGACCAGTCGGTCGTGCCTGTAGTGCATCCGGAAGGGTTCTTATCGCCCGAAGAACTGGCTTTGCTCGATGCAGCTCTCTTGGAAGCGGACAATTCCGCTGGCGAGGCACTCGAGGGAACAAATTCCGCGCAATGACCATGTCGACCGAACTCGAACTGCAATCGTTCGTCCTGCTTCGGCTGGGCGAGCGGCGGTTTGCCGTTTCGGCAAAGCAGATTGCCGAGCTCGTTGCCCCAAGCCGGGTTTTTCGATTTCCTCACCGAACACCGAAATTGGAAGGCGTGATTCTGCGACGTGGCCGGATTGTTCCGGTCTGCGACGTTTCGGAAATGCTCCTCGGAAAACGTCTGACTTCGCGGCGTTTTTACTTGATCGCCGTGCGCAATTACGGAGCACAAAGAGAATGGGTCGCCGTACCCGTTACGGGTGAGTGTGAATTGATCAATGCCGAGATGATGGCGGCAGCGGAGTCCGACGCGCCACACGTCGCGGGTTGGTTGTCGCATGACGGCGACGTGATCGAGGTTTTGAATCTCGATGCGCTCACGCCAGGTCCGGAGCACTCACTTACGGAAGCCGCGGCGCAGCCTAGAGCGGAGGCACGGCCGTGATCCCCGCCGGAGGTCCCTTTAAAGTCCTTCTCATTGACAGCAACGTCTATTTTGCAAAGCGCCTCGGCGACGCGTTGAGACGCGAGGGTTTTGAAGTGGTATCCAGTACCCAAGCGGCTTTCGCCCTTACCACGCTTGAATACGACGCGCCGTCTGCCATTGTCTGCGCGACGAACATGCGGGAGATGGGCGCTCTGGAGATTGCCAGAATCATTCACGCGGATCCAAAAAACGCGAATCTGCCCGTTGTCGCGCTTGGCGATGGAAGCCAGCGCGCCTTGATGGAAGCATTCCAGGCCGGCTGTGACGATTACATTGACCGCAACCGGCAGCCCGCGGTCATTGCCGCTCACGTGAAGCAGATCCTCGTCAGCAAAGCGGAGGGGTTTCAACCCACGCAGATGCTTGCCCAGTCCGACACGAGTCTCAGCGGCAACCTGACGCACCACGACCTCACGGGCGTCATGCAAATGCTGGGGCACGCGCACCAGACGGGCGCGTTGCACATTAACGCCGGCGAGACGGATGGTGTGCTGTTCTACGACGCCGGAGCCATCACTCACGCGGAGTGCGGCAACCTATTTGGCGATGAAGCCGTGATTCACATTTTGAAGAGCCTAGGAAATACCAACGAAGGCGTTTACAAATTTACCTACGGAACTGCGTCGACACAGCGCACCGTGCTGCGTTCGGCCACCGATCTCATGCTGGATGCCATGCGCGAATTTGACGAAGGAACGCGTGACATGGCGGACAAGGAAGCGCAATGAGCGAAGCGATGACCATTCCGCCGCTGGGCGAAGCTCCGGCCAAGCGGACACCCACCGTTTACTTCATCGATGACAGCGCCACGATGCGCGAAGTCATCAAGATTGCTTTTCGCCGCGAGAACATCAACGTGATTACGTGTGCCGACGCAGCCTCGGCTCTGGCCCAGTTCGAGCAAAATCGCCCTGACGTCGTAATCACCGACGTGATCATGCCCGATCAGGACGGCTACTCGGTCTGCAGTCAGATTAAACAGCACCCGGATTTCAGCGAAACACCTGTGGTGCTGATGTCCGGCGTGGTCAACAAGAGCGTGGCCGACAAAGCAGTTTCCGTGAAGGCGGACGAACTGATTCGCAAACCGTTCCAGCCGCAAGAATTGATTGGGCGTGTGAAGAGCCTTCTGCAACCGAAGAGTTCAGTGCCCGCGCCAACAGCCGACCGATCGGAGCCTTCCAGCGCTTTGAGCAATCTTTTTTCGCCGCCTCCGGTCCCGGTGGCGCCGCGGCAAGCCGCACCTCCACCGCCCGCCACAACGGAATCTGCGTGGCCACGGGCGCTTGCGGAGGCATTCATACCGCGGCAGCCTTTGCAACCGCAGCACGATCAGCAGCAATCGCCTTCCGCGCCGGTTCGCCCTGCGCCTACCGCGGCGGACGTTCAGAAGCTTCGCGTCGAAATCGCTCATTTGGATTTGCTCGTGAAGAAGCTTCAAACTGAACTACAGATCGAGCGGCAATACAACCAGGCTCTGGAAACCCAGATTCGCACACTCACGGAAGTGAGCTAGCCGCGCGAAGCCGCGTCTCACTTCTTATCATCGATTGAGCCCACCCGGCGGATAGTTGACGCTCGAACGCGGATTCAGTAGCCTCACTCTGAATCCTTCAGTTATTGTTTTGCAATTCTGTGCTGGCCAGGGGGACGTCGATGGGCGACAAAAGTGATTCCGGCATTTCGCGCCGTGAATTTGCGCGTCGCGCAGCCTTTGTATCCGCGGCTGCGTCTTTGGCACCCGCAAATCTCCTTACCTCAGATTCTATTGCCGCACCGCTGACGGCGCAGCAACCCGATAACACCTCGAAGCTATCGCCTGAAAGCCAAATCGAGGTCGACTCCCGAATTCAATCGATCTTCGCTAAATACGGGAGCCGGCTCACTGCCGCTCAGAAAGCCGATATTCGGCGATTGGCCACTGAGGCGCAGCCACCGCTCGAACGTCTGCGTGCGTTTGCAAGCGATAACGGAGATGGACCAGGTCTTTATCTGAAACCGCTGATGGAGCGCGAAAAGAAGTCCTCGCCGACGCTGGCGACTCCGAAACCGGCAAGTACACCCAAGAGTCCCTGAGGAGCGGCCCGAATGCCTGGCGACGAACTTTTCTATCTCTCTGTAAGCGAACTCGCGAAACGCATCGAAGCAAAGAAGCTCTCGCCTGTCGATCTGACGCAGGCCTATCTCGACCGCAGCCAAAAATTCGGACCGCGCTTTAACGCTTACGCCCGGCTGACCCCGGAAATTGCCCTCGAACAGGCAAAGGCAGCGGAGAAAGAGATCCATCGCGGCCACTATCGAGGACCACTACACGGGATTCCATACGCCGCGAAGGACCTGCTTGCGGTGAAGGGGCTGCCGACCACGTGGGGCGCGAAGCCCTATGCCAATCAGGTATTCGATTACAACGCTACCGTGATCGATCATCTAAACCGAGTAGGCGCTGTAATGCTCGGCAAAGCCTCCATGATCGAACTCGCTGGCGGGATGGGCTATCGATTCGCCTCCGCATCCTTGCAGGGTGAAGCCAAGAATCCCTGGGACACCACTTGCTGGACTTGCGGTTCCTCGTCTGGCTCTGGAGCAATTGTAGCCGCAGGTCTGGCAGCGTTTGCGATCGGCACGGAAACATGGGGCTCCATCATCTGCCCCTCCGCATTTTGTGGCATCAGCGGCTTGCGACCGACCTACGGCCGCGTGAGCCGCTACGGCGCGATGGCGCTCGCTCCCTCGATGGACAAGATCGGCCCGATGGCCCGTAGCGCGGAGGACTGTGCGCGCATCTTTGCCGCGATCGCCGGTCACGATCCAAAGGACCGTGGAACAGTGCCCATCGATAAGGGCGCGTTCACCTTTTCGCCATCCATGGAATTACGTTCGCGCCCGCTGAAAATTGGCTGGCTCACCAATGCATGGAAATCGCTCGCATCGGACGTTGCCAAGCCCATCGACGTCGCCAACCGGATTCTCAAGAAGTATTTTTCCAGCGTGAAGAACGCCGCCTTGCCCGCCGGCCCCTGGGAGGAAGCCGGCAGTATCATCGTTGCGGCGGAGTGCGCCGCTTCGTTTCGCTCCCTAATTCGCTCCGGGCGAGTAAGTGAATTGACAGATCCTTTGGGTCAAATCGCCGGTTATGTGAACGAGCAGTATTCCGCAGCAGACTATCTACAAGCGCTTAAGGTGAGAGAAATCGCTCAGAAGAAAATGGATTCCTTGTTTGATTCGTTTGACGTCATTGCGACGGCGGCACAGCCGGTTCCAGCAACGCCTCTGTCCTTGAATCTGGAGACCGATCTGGCTTTCCCTGACCCCCTCGGAGGCATCGGAAATATCTGCGGCCTTCCGGCAATGTCCGTTCCTTGCGGATTCACGGACAAAAATCTGCCCGTCGGGCTGCAATTCGTTGCTAGAGCGGGTGACGATTATGCGGTAATTCAGGCGGGGCGGACCTTTCAAGCGCACACCGATTGGCACAAGAGGCATCCCAAGATTCATTAAGACTCGTACGAAAATCCGGCTTGCGGAAGAATTCCCCCAACCTCAGACTGGTTTCGGGATTTCATGAACGGCGTGAAGTAGCGCCCAGCGGCGACAAGGAGGCGATTCCGTTATGCACGATACCTGGAAAGATATGTTCGTCATGGGGCTTCCCCTAGCCGAGAAGATTCTCCGGCCGATCATTGTTTATGCGTTTCTCGTTGTCAGCCTCAGGCTTTCCGGGAAGCGTGAACTCGTTCAGCTCAATCCGTTTGACCTGGTTGTCCTGCTGACCCTCTCGAATACCGTTCAGAACGCCATCATCGGCGACGACAACAGCGTCCTTGGCGGCATCATCGGCGCGACTTCTCTGCTCGTCACTAATTACCTTGTGGTTCGCTTCCTCTACGATCACCGGAAACTGGATCAGTTGGTCGAAGGCAGGGCTGACGTGTTGGTGGAAGGCGGCAAGGTGCGCATGCGGAATCTGAAGCGCGAGCTAATCACAATGGCGCAGCTCGAAGCGGCCGCACGGAAACAAGGGTTCGAGTCGCTTTCGGAAGTCGAACAATGCATCCTGGAACCCGGCGGCACGCTCACATTTATCGCTAAGAAGCCGAGTGGCGAGGACGTGCGCCACCAGGAATTGCTTGGAAAACTTGAGCGTCTAACACAGGAAATCGCCCAGTTGAGAGGCTCGCAACCGCCGGCGCGCGCGTAATTCAGTGCAGGAAGAAACCCGTCAGCGCAAGTCCGACGCCCAGTGCGCCTATCAGCATCCCGCCAAACCAAAACAATTTGCGTTTCGTTAGCATCGTAATGGAACAAATCACCAAGCCGATCTCCAGGAAAGCCTCACCCCCATCAAAGCGGTCAGCTTTTCGCCCGGCCAGGTCGCGTTCCACTTCCAGGTCCTTCGCCTCTTTGCTTATGTCTTCCTTGTCGCTCTGGTAGTGTTCGACTTCTTTCTGGTACTTCTCTCGCAGGGCTTCACCCTTTTCCTTATCCAGCGAGGCAACGATATTCACCACGTCTGAGAATCCCTGCGTTTCATGCAGACGGACACTCTTGGCCTGATACTGTGCCCACCGGTCTGCCGCCTGACTTTGGCGGAGCAACTCTTCCGTATGTGCGCGATGGCCCATCAAGGTCGCTGCCGCGACAAGCACTGCCATGATGGAGATCGTGATGGAGACCGGAAATACTAGCGGGTCATCCTCCTCACCGTGATGCCTCTCGGGAAGTTCGATTCCCTCACTCATCTGTTAATTCTCCTTGATCTGGGTTCAGAGGGCAGGATCTGACGAAATCACCTGCAGCGACTCGCGCGCTGCGGCCAACGTGCGGTCAATGTCCTGGGACGTGTGCGCCGCGGAGACAAAGGCTGCTTCAAACTGCGACGGGGCCAAAAAAATGCCTCGATCGAGCATTTCGCGAAAAAATCTCGCGTATCGTTTGGTGTCCGAGCGCTTGGCATCCGCGTAGTTTTTCACTGGCTTCGGTGTGAAAAATACCGTCGCAAGCGAGCCGATGGCGTTGACCTGGGCAGGAATCCCTGCGCCCACCAGCTCCGCGCGAAGGCCAATGACCAGCCGCTGAGCGAGTTGTGTCATCTCCTCGTATAGCCCTGGCGTGGTGAGCTGTTTAAGCGCAGCAATTCCGGCTCGCATCGCCAATGGATTCCCCGCCAGCGTTCCCGCCTGATACACGGGGCCGAGCGGCGCCACTTGGTCCATCAACTCGGCGCGTCCGCCATACGCCGCCACGGGAACCCCGCCACCAATAATTTTTCCGAGTGTCGTCAGATCCGCTTCGATTCCAAACTGTCCCTGCACGGAGCCGTTGCGAAGACGAAATCCTGTAATCACTTCGTCGACAATCAGCAGCGCGCCATTCTTTTTGCAGATTTCTTGTAATCCCTTCAAGAAACCAGTCTCTGGGGGCACGACTCCCATGTTTGCGGCAATGGGTTCGACGATGACCGCAGCAATTTTATCTTTATGCGCGAGAAATACACGTTCAACTGCGCTCAGGTCGTTATAAGGCACGTTCAACGTCAACGCAGCCAGCGTCGCGGGCACTCCCGGGCATTCCGCTATCCCAAGCGTGGCGAGGCCAGAACCTGCTTGTGATAGGAAGCTGTCCGCGTGCCCGTGATAGCAGCCTTCGAATTTAACGATGAAGTCTCGCCTCGTCGCTCCGCGTGCCAGCCGCGCCGCGCTCATCGTTGCTTCCGTGCCGCTCGAAACAAAGCGAATCTTTTCAATGAATGGAATCGCACGGGTGATCAGCGTCGCCAGTTCCAACTCTAGCTCGGTTGTCACCCCAAAACTTGTGCCGCGTCGCGCCTGGTCGGCAAGCGCTTCACTGATCGCCGGATTCGCATGTCCCAGAATCATCGCTCCCCACGAGCACACATAGTCGAGCAGCTCGTTCCCGTCCGCGTCGTAGAGATACTGCCCGCTGCCGCGCTCGATAATCAGCGGCTCGCCACCTACGGACCTGAACGCCCGTACAGGGCTGTTCACGCCGCCGACCAGCACCTTCTCGGCGCGTTGAAAAATCTCGCGCGAACGCTTGCGCTCGCGTTTCAATCGGGTTTGAACTGTAGTCATGTAGTCTCGTTTAGACTAGCACGCCTTCAGCCAGCGGGCGACGTCCTTGGCATGGTAGGTAAGAATGATTTCCGCTCCGGCGCGCTGCACGCCCGTGAGAATCTCCAGCACAACCCGCTTTTCATCCAGCCAGCCCTTCTCCGCCGCGGCTTTCACCATGGCGTACTCCCCGCTGACGTTGTAAGCGCCCACCGGCACATCAAACGCATCGCGCACCCGCCGGATCACATCAAGATACGCTAGCGCCGGCTTGACCATAATCATGTCCGCGCCTTCTTCGAGATCGAGCTCCACTTCCTTTAGCGCTTCCCGCGCATTGGCAGGGTCCATCTGGTAACTGCGCCGATCGCCAAATTGAGGAGCGGACTGAGCCGCTTCCCGGAATGGTCCGTAGAAGCCGGAACAATATTTTGCAGCATAAGAAAGGATGGCAACGTTCTCGAACTTGTGTTCATCAAGAATTTCGCGAATGGCGCCCACTCGCCCATCCATCATGTCCGACGGGGCGACGATGTCAGCGCCGGCGCGCGCGTGCGAGAGTGCCTGCTGGGCAAGAATCGTCACGGTCGAATCATTTGCCACTTCACCATTCTCGACAACACCGCAGTGCCCATGGTCCGTGTATTCGCAGAGGCAGACATCGGTAATGACAAGAAGTTTCAGTTTCGCCTTGCGAATCGCTTCGATGGCTCGCTGCACTACGCCATCTGCGCCGAGCGAGCTGGCTCCGCGTGGGTCCTTGGACTCGGGTAATCCAAAAAGAATGATCCCGGGAATTCCAAGCGATTCCACTTCGCGGCATTCCTCCACAATTTGATCGACGGACTGCTGATGGATGCCCGGCATCGAGCTAACTTCCTGGCGGACCTTTGTTCCCGGACAGACAAACATGGGGTAGATTAGTCCCGACGTTGCAAGGCGCGTTTCTCGAACAAGACCGCGCAGGGCCTCGTTTCGCCGCAAACGCCGCGGCCGATGGGTGGGAAAACTCATTCTCTTTTTGCTCCTGCCGACGCTTGCTTCACTGTGCCCGCAAAATATTCTTCTAACGCCTCGACCACAGCCGCGGCCGTTGTATCGGCCGAAATCACGAGGCGCCTAACGCCAGCCTCCCGCAACGTATTTGCCGTGACGGGCCCAACCGCAGTAATCGCCAGTTTATCCTGCAGAGAACGCAATTGCTCACTCCCGAACAATTCAGCAAAATATTGGACCGCCGACGGACTGAAAAAAAGTACAGCGTCCGCCGCGCCTTCGGCAATTTCTCTTAACTTTTTTTGATCCTCGCCGGTTGGCCTCAAAGTGCGATAGGCAATCACTTCCGTAACCTGCGCTCCGTTGCGCTTCAACCTAGACGGTAAGTCCGGATTTGCGCGATCGCTCCGCGGCAAGAATATTTTCGCTCCTTGAAGCTGCTCTCCCAACTCTTCTGCTAAGCCAACGCCATTGTGCGTCTCCGCGACGTATTCGACAGGAAATCCCGCCCGCCGGGCCGCTTCGGCGGTTACAGGGCCGACAGCCGCAATTCGGAATTTGCTCCCAGAGCCAATCAGGCTGCGCTTCAACTCCTCGCCACGTTTCACCAGCGCGCGCACTGCCTGCGCGCTCGTGAGAATCATCCAATCGAATTGCTCAATGCCCTTTGTCGCCGCATCGAGCGGCGCAAAGTCCTCTGGGTCCGCGAAGGACACTAGAGGAAGCACCACCGGAATCGCTCCTCGTGTCGAGAGTTCGCGCGCCATCGCCTCGCTCTGCGCCGCCGAGCGCGTAATGACAATGCCCTTGCCTGCCAAGGCGCTTGAACTTGTTTCAGCCACGCTGCCGGCTCACTTCTTCCAAGATGTTCTGCGCGCCCGCCTCGATGAGTATCCGCGCCATGTGCTGTCCAAGCTGCGCGGCCTGAT
>Ga0137403_10004642_pt1 | contig 16133 bp, 16 predicted proteins | sample CZOMad2_1_16fung_FD_122057 | JGI IMG/M metagenome (GOLD analysis project Ga0137403, IMG submission 122057) | Vadose zone soil fungal communities from Angelo Coast Range Reserve, California, USA - CZOMad2_1_16fungal (Hybrid Assembly) | ecosystem: Environmental > Terrestrial > Soil > Vadose zone... | reverse complement strand
CTGTAATTGCTAAATTTCTTTCCTTTGAGTCTTGCTGTTGTTAGTGTTGTCAAAGAAGACATCATCTCTGCAAATGTTTCAACTACTTTTAAATCTTCAAATGTATCTGTTGTTTCCTAATAGCCCTCAAACTCCAGTTGAGAAGATATTGTTAAATTCAATCTTTGTGCATTATCTTTTACAGCTTGTTCTAGTTTAGTAGACTTTAGAGCGTGCATACGTACACGAATGGTTTTTCCCTCAAAAAGATAGAACCATTTATCAATGAGCTTTTGATTACTAAGCCCATCCATCAACGTTGAAATGTCCACCAAAGTCTTTTTTGGATTGCTAATATCAAAATCAAGTTGGTACCAATTTGGTATATTAATTCTTTTACTCATTTTCTATATTTTATTCTTCCCCTTTTTCAGGATACATTTTCTTCTCAAATTCTTGCGATCTCTTTAGATAAAGCATATAGACAGGTAAAAAAGGCAAAATTGTATGAAGTAGAAGTCCAAAGTTTTCTTCTGTTAATGTGTTTGGAGGAAGATTATATTTAAACTTATCATTATTTACCCCCCAGAACATACTCAAAGCTAAATAGTTTGGATGGGTAAGCTCACAAAGCAAATCGTACTGTGATCTAAAATAATTCTGCTTTACTTCCTCGTCTGTCTTTTTTAAGTCCTTAGCAACTAAGTCGTTCGCTTCATCAATGTAATCAAGCACATTGTAGGCTTTTTTAGCCATATCTGTTATTTGTTCACTAGTAGCAAATTTTGGATGATCAGTTCGTGAACCCATTGATGCTTTGTATAAAATCTTGTCAGCTTCCACATACTCGCCAGCATCTATTCTCTTTTTTACTTTAGCATAAACAAAAATCAGAGCCGCAATAGACTCCAAACAATTTCTAGCTGTTGAAAATGCTTCAGGGTTTTGATTTTGCAAACCTAACACCAAATAGTCAATCTGTGAATGAAAACGCAAATGAAGTATGTTTAGAAAATGACTAAAGTGGACAGGAATATCTTTTTGTTTAATTCCTGTAGGCTTGCTTGGTATAGATATTGTACGAAAAGTTTTAAGAGATCGTTGAAATCGAAAGATGTCTTTTATTTGTTCTTCAAATTCAGGATACTTAGTAATTAATTCATCCATGTGGGTTGCATTATATCAAAAAGATTATGTATTCAAATATCATGTAATTTTATTAGTTTGAGAAATGCTAAGGTACAATTTTGCCACAATGGAAAACATCCGGGCGGAAGACCCAAAACATCAGAAGAACAAAAAACTAAACGCAAGGAAGATCTGTTACAGAAATTGGAATTAAATGAGAAGCTATCAATTGTGTAACGTGTTACACAATTCAGTGTACCCTTAAAAAGGAAAAAGTTCAGATACTTTTACTTTTAACGCATTGGCAATTTTGTAGAGGGTTTTGAGTGATGGTACTCTATGTCCTGTTTCAATAAATTGAATATATTTCGCACTTAATTGTACTTTTTCTGCTAAATCCTCCTGTCTCAGACCAATTTTTTGTCTTAATGTTTGAATATGTCTACCTAATTGTTTATCATGCTCAGTTGCCATGAATTAAGGGTAACAAGCAGTCACCTTTTCATAAACCAACTGTGTGTTACCCTCAATAATTGACTTTACCCCTACTGTGTGTTACTATAGGGGCACGAATTTAGATATTACTATGAAAAAGAAATGGTACAAAACATGGTGGGGCGTAATACTGTTGCTGGTGGTTTTCTATCCTGCTGGCCTTTTCTTCATGTGGAGAAATACAAAATGGAAGCCAAAGATAAAATGGGGAATTACTGCGTTCTATGCCCTTTTCTTTCTCTTTCAATACGCTGTGGTTCGTAGTGCAAGCAATTATAAAGCCCCACCTCAACAAGAAGCGGTAAAAGAAGTTAGTAATACAGCACAGCCAATGAATACACCCGCTCCTACAAAGCGTCCTGAGGTCGTGGCAAAAGTTACAATAGCACCAACAAAAGCTCCAGCCCCTACTAAAGCACCTGAGAAGAAAAAAGAGGTAAAGAAAATTACTGAAAAGATTAACAATCTTGTAGCTGAAAAATATCCTGATTTTGAAGTTACTATTTGGAATAAGAATGCAGACTTCGCCTCTGAGGGACAGGTTCCTTATGAAGTTGTTCTTAATGGTTCTTTCAATAAAACTGCTTCGAGCTGTGATGCGGCAAAAAAGACTGCTTACTATATGTTAGAAACTCTCTATAAGGATAATGAAATAAGACCCACTTTAAGCAGGGTTATGATTACCTTTCCCTACTATTTAAGGGTAAGTTTGGGAGCCAGCGATGGCGTTCCTATGGCAGAAAATGGTAGTTTTTCTGGTCCAACTAACTTTTGGACTGTTGTGGAAAAAGCAGGGTTAGGTGAAGATGAAAGCGGAGAAATGAAAAATCGTAGTTGGGCTACATATTTACCTAAGTGCGAATGAATTTAAAACTTAAATAATTTGTTTGAATTCTACATACGTTGAAACTAATCTTGATTAGACAGTAATTTCCCCTTTATAGCCTCGTTACAATATGGCGTGAAACGCCCCACAATACGCTCAGACAAGAGTTTCTTCACAATACGAGTAAATAGCCATATAATGAAGTATTTGTATTTGACTTCGTGAACTCCTGCGGCTAGACTCCTGTGAACTTAATGCAAAATACGAGTAAAAAGTTAGATGAACTACTTGCAGAAGCAAGAGCAATTCGTTTTGCTATGGAGCATAAAGCATTATCGTACATGGATGCAAAAAAACGTGTTGAATTAATTCTTGAGAGGCTTAATGAAGCTGGCAAGTGTATAGCCAAAAAGTATGGAGTAAAACATAGAAAAATTACGTTTAAAAACTTGGGAACAAACTTTTAATAATTCACCTCATTAAATTTAATCCATTTAACATGTAAGGCTTTTTATTCTCTTGAATAATCTAAAAATGTTAATAACTGCTTTTTCAAAAGAATTAAGTTATAATAGTTTTGTTATTTATAAAGATATAATATTCTATGGTAGAGATTAGAAAAGGCATTACATCAAAGCCTGCATCGAGTCAAAAACTAATCGACTTCTTCAAAAGTCATAATGAACTTGATGGTCACTTATATATAGGTTATCCTATTTTATTTGCCGCAGGAGAAAGTACAACAATAGATGCCTTGTGGTTATCAAAAAAGTATGGCGTTATTGTATTTGATATTGTAGAAGGGACTTCACTAGATGATAGATCAGAAATACAAAATGAGTTATATGCAAAAACAAATTCGTTATTCCTACAACATCCTAAGCTAGTAGATAAGCGAACTCTCGCTGTATTAATGGAGGTTATAACTTTTGCTCCAGCTTGTAAATCCCATAAAGCACAAGGCTTGTATGCATTTGATGATAAAAGTTTAATAGAAATTATAAAAAAAATGCCCTCTTGGAGTAGAAAAGATTTATATGAATATCTAACAGCAGTAATTCAATCTGTAATAAAATTAAAAATCGCTGACAAAAGATCAAATGTAAAACAAGCGGACTCTAAAGGTGCTAAGTTAATAAAACTGGGAGCAACAATAGATAATTTAGACTCACAACAAGAAAAAGCAATTATTGATTTTAATGAAGGGATACACAGAATTAGAGGTCTAGCTGGTTCAGGAAAAACAATTGTGTTGGCACTAAAAGTAGCATATCTCCATGCACAAAATCCAGATTGGAAAATAGCAGTAACTTTTAATACACGTTCTTTAAAAAATCAGTTTAAAGAGTTAATTGAACGTTTCTGTATTGAAAAAAAGGGGGAAATGCCTAATTGGGACAATGTAAGAATTTTACAAGCATGGGGTAGTCCTAAAAACAATGGAATATATTACGATTTGTGTAAAGAACATGGAATAGAATACCTTGATTACAAAGCGGCTAGTCAAGCATGGGCACAAGCTAAGCAAACTGATAGATCAGTGTTTGATTTTATTTGTGCAAAAGCATTAACTGAAATTAAAGATTATAAAGAACAGTATGATGCAATTTTGGTGGATGAGGCTCAGGATTTATCAAATTCATTTTTAAAGTTGTGTTTTAACATGCTCAAGCCTCCAAAAAACTTAATTTACGCTTATGATGAATTACAAAAATTAAATGTTGGTTCCTCGCTTGGGAACCCTCAAACAATATTTAGAGTGAAAGACTTTACAGATACAATTTTGTCTAAGTGTTATAGGAATTCACGTCCAGTATTAGTAACTGCTCACGCATTAGGTTTTGGTGTATATAGAAATGTTGAGGAAAAAGAAAAAATTGTTCAATTTTTTGACCAACCACAACTATGGCAAGATGTTGGATATGAGGTAAAGGAAGGGAAGCTAGAAGCCGGAAGTAAAGTAGTTTTGCATAGAACAGAAGAGTCGAGTCCTAAGTACCTTGAGTCTCATTCAGATATTGAAGACATCTTAACTTTTAGATCGTTTAAAAATTCACAAGAGCAAGCAAAATGGGTGGCAGATGAAATTGAGAAAAATTTAAAAACTGACGAACTACTATTCAAAGATATTATCGTTATTAACCCAGACGCCTTAACAACAAAAAGAGAAATAGCTTTAATAAGGTCATTATTGCTTAATAAAAGCATTAATAATCATATCGCAGGCGATTTTAATGCGGATGTATTTTTTGAAGAGGGTTCAATAACGTTTACGGGTATAAATAGAGCTAAAGGGAATGAGGTTCCAATGGTATATATTATCAATGCTGACGATTGCTTTGAGGGACAGGAGTTAATAAAAAAGAGAAATACTCTTTTTACAGCAATTACAAGAAGTAAAGCATGGGTTCGCTTATGTGGTGTTGGAGATAGGATGGATAGATTAATAAAAGAATACGAAGAAGTTAAAAAAAGGGATTTTGAGTTACATTTCACTTACCCTACGGCAGAAGAAATTCAGCGGCTAAATCTTATACATCGTGATATGTCTTTAAGTGAGAAACAAATAATTAACAAGGATGTAAATGCATTGAGGGATATCTCTGATGCAGTAGAAAGAATTAGAGATGGCAAGAGTTATATTGAAGACTATCCCAAAGAGTACCACGATATAATTGGGAAGCTACTAAAATGAAGCGAGACATTATAAGGCAACTAAAAAAATATAACCACACTCTTAGTAGAAAAGAGTATTTGTATAGACCAGAACGTTCCCATTGATAGAAATAATCAAATTATTTGGAATGGATATCAAGATATTTCCTTTACGCTTAAAAATCAAGAATATGCAGATATATATGATGAATGTTTAAGTAATAGGGCTTATAACTTTTTGTTACTTGATGGAGCAATTATTCAGATGATGTATAGGTTTAATAGGAGAGGTTCATTAAATGAACATCGATTAGCTTTTTATCCCAATCCTAATTTGGAAAGATATCAAGATAGTCCAGATGATTATGAAGATAGGTATTATGGAAATAAATTATTTACGGAAATGTATGAAAATGTGGTAGTAGCCTTTCCAGTACGATTTGATTTTAACAATGATCCAGCTCGTTTTGTTGAACTCGATCATCCTCAATCACATATGACTGTTGGTAATTATCAAAATTGTCGTATACCAGTTAGTCACCCAATAACTCCTTACAGATTTATGGATTTTATTTTAAGAAATTTTTATTTTGATAAATTTAAATCTGACGTAGGAGAGGCAGTATTTAATTGTTCATTAAGACCAACTAAAACAATCACAGCTTTAGAAAGCAAGAAAATTCATCTTGGCTTTGAATTTTAAATATAACTCCCTTGTGACTATAATTAACGCATGCAACATACCACCCAAGACCTAACGAACTTTCTCAAGACTCTCCATAACGCTGAGGAAGAAAAAGACGATATTACGAACGTCAAATATATAATTTACTCTCGAAAAAGTACAGAAAGTTCAGAAAGACAAATACGTTCACTCGCAGATCAGGTTACAGAATGTAAATCAGTAGCTTCAAGCAAAAATCTACAGCTTTATTCTGCTAAACCTATTACTGAGTCAGAAAGCGCAAAAGAGCCAGATATTAGACCAAAATTTCGCCAAATGATAAACGAAATCAAAGGTGGAAAATATGGAGGCATTATTGCATGGCATCCAGATAGACTTGCTCGCAACATGAAAGAGGCAGGGGAAATCATTGATCTTATTGATAAAGGCATCATTAAAGACCTGCAATTTGTTAGTTTCACATTTCAAAATAACACAGCAGGGAAGATGCTTCTTGGCATCACGTTCGTGCTTTCAAAGCAATATTCAGATCAACTCTCTGATAATGTTCTTCGTGGTATCAGACGAAGCATTGAAGAGGGGAAATATCTCAGTAAAGCTAAACATGGCTATTATAAAGACGTAACTCAATACTTACGTCCTGATGGAGATAATTACACGCTTATTAAAGAGGCTTGGAAAATGAGACTTGATGGCAAAATGCAAGAAGAAATCGCAGACTATTTAAATCAAAATCAGTATAGCAAGCCAACAGACACAACAGGAGAAAATCACGAACCATTTGTATTTAGCCACAAGCGTATTTCAGAACTTTTTAAAGACTCAACCTATTGTGGTGTATTGGTATATGGAGAGAAAGAGAAAAAAATTGTTGACCTGACAGAAGTATATGATTTTGTACCAATGATCTCAGTTGATGAATTTCTGAAAATAAATAAATTTTCAAGTCTTGATACCTTTAAGCAACGATTTAAAGTAGACAAAGAGGGTACAGTGAAAGCTGATTTGCTACGAGGAAAAGTCATCTGTGGCTACTGCAATCATTCAATGACATCTGGACTGACACCAAAAATGAATAGGAATAAAGGCTTAACCCATTATTACAACTACAGATGCGCTGAGAAAGGCTGTAGGTCTCGCATAAAGGCTGTGAGAGCGCATGTAGTGGTAAATTACGGCATTGACTATCTACGAAAGCATAAGTTTGACTCAAGAGAGGTTTATGAGCATTATGTGTATGAAATGAGACGTGTCATTGCCAGTCAAGAAGAATTGCTGGAAACACAAAGACGGAGTCTTACGAGCGCAAAAGTTGATACTGACGATAAAATTGTAAAAATAAAAGATCTGTTACTACAGGAAACAGATATACAAGTAAAAAACGTCTTTAAAGTGGATTTAAAGAAAGAACAGGCTAATGTTGCCAAGCTCACTAAAGACATAGAGAAAGTTAAAGAAGAAAAAGCAAAGCACAAACAAGCAATTCTGAGTTATGAGCAGTTTCTTGAACTTTTCAACGATTTGCCTAACATAATAAGCAAAACGAAGACTTTGAGTGAGAAAGACTTTTTACTTGGAAAAATCTTCTTGAACTTTATTGTGAAGAACAAGAAAGTGCTGTCCTGTCAGCTAAATCAACCATTCGATAAGTTCAAAAAACGAGGAAAAACTGAAAAAATCCTTTCTGGTGCGGATGAGAGGAGTTGAACCTCCACGCCCTTGCGAGCACTACCACCTCAAGGTAGCGTGTATACCATTTCACCACATCCGCAATTAAAACCCAATAATTAATAAATAACTCGCTGTGCCCAAGAGAGGACTCGAACCTCCATGCCTTTGCAGGCACAGCGTCCTGAACGCTGCGCGTCTACCATTTCGCCACCTGGGCGCCTAATTACTTTTCAATACTATGCCTTCGGCCGTCTACTCCTTCGTTCCTCAGGATCTCGCTACCGCTCGACATTTCGCCACCTGGGCGTAGGATTCATTTTAGCAAAATGAGGCAGACTTGACAATCTTTAATAATTTTGTCACGATAAGACTAACTCCATGAGAAAGTTACTTTTTACCACAGCTTTCTTTATCGTAATACTATTTGGGTTTCTTTTTTCCCTGATGATTTCTCTTGTCTTGTATCGTTATCCTTCAAGTGCCTCTCTTGCAAGCAGAGGAGGAACAGTTGCTTATGCTGCTCTTCCCACGACACAAAACATTTTTTCGACTGATATTACAGCAACTGATGGAAGAACAGAAAAAATTCGCCAATTTTTTGAAAGATATAATTCACCACTTGAACCCTACGCGCAAGATGTTATAACAGCAGCAGATGAGTATGGCCTTGATTATCGTTTGGTTCCAGCCATCGCAATGCAAGAATCCAATTTATGTAAAAAAATCCCAGAAGCATCATATAATTGCTGGGGGTTTGGAATCTATGGAAAAACAATAACAAGATTTAGCGATTATAGAGAAGCAATTTATACTGTAACCAAAACATTAGCTACCAAATACAAAGAAAATGGATTAACAACGCCAGATGAAATTATGACTATGTATACTCCTTCCAGTAATGGCAGTTGGGCCTTTAGTGTAAATCAATTTATGAATCAACTTCAATAATGCTGCGCTTTAGGCAGAGTTAATGACGCTTTTCTGCTCTAGAATTAGGGTATTGACAAACCTATAGTTAAAGGTTATAATACCCAATAGATCCTAAGGTATGTGCCCAAAACACATACGTTAGGATTTTTTTATGAAAAAGATTGTACTTATACTTGCAATTTTTGCTTGTATATCTACGTTATTCGCCCCACAAGCCTCCGCAAAAACCTCAGCACCCTCTGCGACACTTATTTCTCCTTCTGATATGCCTATCAAGGAGCAAGATAAACGTGCTCAAATACTCAAAAGCTATTTAGAAGGTTATAATTCACCTTTGGCGCCTTTTGCCAAAGATATGATTGAGGAAGCTGATAAGAATAATCTTGACTGGAAGCTTGTTCCTGCTATTGCTGGTGTCGAGTCTTACTTTGGTCAACAAATACCTCCTTACTCATTTAACGGCTGGGGTTTTGGAATCTATGGAAACAATGTAAGACGATTTGGTTCATGGAAAGAAGGAATTACTGTCGTCTCTGAATCACTTCGTCAAGATTATATGAATAAGTGGGGAGCAAAGGATATTAATGAAATTGGTGCTCTTTACGCAGCAAGTCCAACGTGGGCATATAAAGTGCAGCACTTTATGGACGAACTTGATCAGGCACAGACAACTACTGCAACTAATACTCTTTCAATCTCTTTATAATTTTAGTATAATCAATATATTCAAGGGCAGAAGAACCTAAGAAGCGGACGTGGCGAAATGGCAGACGCGCAAGGTTTAGGATCTTGTAGCCGTAAGGCTGTGGGGGTTCAAGTCCTCTCGTCCGCACTCATGCGGATAATAAATGTATGACAAAATCAATACTTGAAAGACAAAAAGACGGTACCATTAAGGTAACAATTACTCTTCCACACGCTGAAGTCGCAACAACACGGACGGAAGTCGTCAATCAATTAGCCCAACAAGCCAATATTCCTGGATTCCGCAAAGGAAAAGCTCCAGAAAAGCTCGTTGAAGGCAAACTCAATGAAGAACAAGTCCGAGAAGAAATCCTGAAAAAACTTATTCCTCAGGCATATACAACAGCTGTTCAAGAACATAACCTCAAGCCGATTATGAACCCTAAATTGCATGTTGAGAAAATTGAAGAGGGTACCGATTGGGTCTTTCATGCATTTACCTGTGAATTGCCTACGATAGATTTAAGCAAATACAAAGAAGCTGTACAAAAGGTAACAGCAAAGGGCAAGATTGTTGTTCCCGGAAAAGAAGAACAAAAACCAAGTATGGATGAAATTGTGCAAGCTGTCATTGAAAATACCACAGTACAAGTTCCGGGTATTTTGGTCGAACAGGAGACTGATAGGCTAATTGCGCAACTGCTTGAGGATATTAAGAAACTTGGCCTGAGCCTTGATCAATATCTCGCAACAACCAAAAAATCGCCTCAAGATCTCCGTGGTGAATACGCTATGCGTGCCCAAAACGATATCAAGCTTGAATTTGTTCTCCAGAAAATCGCTGAAGAGGAAAAAATTGCTGTTGACGCGAAAGAAATCGATGAAGCTATCGCAAAAGCTAAAAACCCCGCAGAAAAGCAGAATCTTGAGGCTAATCGATACCTTCTTGCAGGTATTTTGAGGCAGCAGAAAACACTTGATTTTTTAATGAATTTGTGATAGAGTGCCTCTGATATGGCAGCTAAAAAACATATTGGAAGAGCTGTACGTAATTCACACGAGACAGAACAAGCTAATTTCTCCAGAAACGTAAAAGCCAGCGTTGAAACAGCAAAAACGCAACTCGCAGATGGATGGGGTTCTGACTTTTTAAGTCAGTTCCTTGGTCTTAAATCTGAGAACAAAGGACATTTTTCTCCAGAACAACCGTTATCTGAAAAAACGAATGGTCCAATATCTCTTTTTGATGCTTCAAAACATGGTAAACATGAAAACAGCAAAAAACATGGCGTGGCTGAAAAACAGAGTAGAGGAGAAGGACAGAAAGACGCAGCTATTCATTATAGTAAAGAAGTTGCTGATACGACAAAAGTTTCTCGACAAGAATTAAGAGAAATGAATGGAAGAGTTCAAGAGATTATGGCTGAGTTAAAAAAACTTGTACTTACATCCCGTGTTCTCCAAGTAGAATTTTCAGATGTCACCACGCAACAAACTCCCACCAAGGTTGGACAATATGATGTCAATTTTTTGGAATTTGTTCTTAATACGGTTCGTGAAGCTCGAAAGAAAGTTCAAGACTCTGGTATGTGGTTAAATGCTGTCAAAGGAAAAGGTGGCAAAAAAAGATGGGGCAATAAAGAAAGAAAAGACTGGTTTGGAAATACAAGCAGATCAATGTCAAACGAAAGTGTTGTAGCCAACCAAACAGGCTGATCTAAAATCCTCATTGACTAATACGAAACCCTTCTGTTAGAATCTTTTTATACATACTATGAAATTTTCAGTTATTAACATTCTCCTTCTTATTACCCACTAGGGCGGGAGGATAATGTTGCATTGAAAACTCACCCGCCAAGATAGGCGGGTTTTTTTATGTCATATGAGATACGAAACAGAACCTAAAATAAGAGAAACAGATAAGGTAGGAGTACGTGCTACTCACGAAACCAAAGGTGCTTCAGGATTACACGATACTGAAAAATTGCAGCTACAGACATTAAGAGAAGCGCTTCCACAGCAAGTTAATGTGATAGGAATACTTGGAAAAACAGGAATAGTCGTAACAAGTGAAAAAGGAGAGGTTATCGGTGCAGTTCGAGGACCTCAAACCATTTCTCAACATCACGCCGATCAAGGTGAATATATACATGTTACATTTGGAGGAGAACAGACAGCAAAACATATTGAAAAAAGCACCTTACGTAAATTTGGGACAGAAAAAGCAGCGGAAATTGCCAAAAACTTAACAGAAGCAGCTAAAGGCAGTATCCACCTACCTTATTTTGCTTCAAGAAGAGGATCAGAAATAGAATCATATAGAGTGAGAGTAAACCATGCAGATGGCAAAGCATCAATTGTAAAAGCACCTTATGAGAACCAAGAAGAATTAGTACGAGGAATGGAAGAAGCTGCGTTAGATCCTGCTGACACAATTGAGGAAGGTATGATAGACAGAGCAAAGCATGTTATTCAATCCAGTGGAGATCCTGATGAATTTCTGCTTAACACAGCAGTACCTATCGTTGGCACGGCAAATGATGAGGGGCTCAAAATGAATAATGGAAAGTATAAAGAGTATGTAGGAGAGGTCGCTTCAAAATTGAAAACACGTATGGGACGTTTTGATGAATACGGTGGACAAGTAGCTGACTTTGTTGCTGAAAAAATGGGCTATCGCAATCTTGAGACAATGGTAAAAGAAGAACCAACGATGGCCTATTGGTTTAATGCGGCAGGACATCATAGTGTAAGTTTACCTCATATTAAACAAGATCAAGAAGGATATATTGTCCCGACAGAAATAGCTATTGCAGCAGCTGATGTAGCAGCATCAGATATGGGAAAAATTGCAGAACTTTTGATGTATTCTTCACCTCTTATCTTAGGTGAAGCCCCTTCTATTAATACTCCAGAAGGTCCAAAGAAGCCACTTGATTATCGGGACTTGTATCGCCATCTTATGGGAACAACCTTCCCGGGAGATTTAATTAGAGATCCACAAACACTCTATGATCGAATGAAAAAAGGAATCATTGATGAAGAAACTCATACGCTGGATCGATCCGCTTTTCGTACAACAATGCCTGATGGACAAGTTTTCTCTTCGTGTCATGGGCCTGTACGATTAAGACATGTTGCTCCTCGTAATGGTGAGCCAATTAGTAGAATAGAAACAACAGGTCCAGGCTCAAGCTTTTCGCTCCTCGATGAATATGCTCGAGATGTTTTGCTGGATGTATTTAATTTAGCGGCATTTGAGGCAGTTGCAAACCGTTCTCATCCTGCCGATTATTTTAAAGATAAATATCCAACCTTGACTATTAGTAGTAATAGAATGGATATTGGTAGAGGATACAATCTAAACGGCCCGAGTGATCTTATTGCAGGAAAAGCTATTGAAGAATGTCTTACTTTTCTTAACGAAATGGCAGATAAGTATCCACCTTTTGCAAAAAATATCTCAATTGCTCAAAACCGTATAGCAAACTTGCGACAAGAAGCAACGGCAGTAAACTTTGATGAATATGCGCAGGATCCTGTTGGTCCAGTTAGTCAAGTTATACAAATTATGCATCATCGTGGCTATACACCTGCAAAGATAGCTCAAGATGTTGCAAATTATGAATTAAAAATGGCGAAAGCTTTAATAGCAACTCATGGTGATGCTGAGCCTTTAATTCATGGACTAAAGTAATAAATTATATAAACCCTGTCAGGTTCATGTCAGTGAAATAGTCCTTTACAAACATTTAAAAAAGTCTATAATCAATTTATTACTATGCAATGTAAACACATGCTTAATCTTTTTATTATTACCCCCTAAAGGCGGGAGCATTTGTGCTTAAAAGTTACCCGCCAAAAAAAAGAGGCGGGTTTTTTTATTTTATGAATACACAAAATCAACAATTATTACGAATAGACGCAAAAGAACTTGTGCAACAGACACGAAAATTCTTACAAGGATTAACATCTACCAGTAATCCAGTAGGCGTTGTTTTAAAAACAGAAAACGACAATCAAAACTATAATTATGTTGTCGCATATGAGCAAGATGAGTTTATTATTGTCATGCCAAATGGCACTGATGAAACTGCCAAACTATATGGCAATTGGGATGAAGCACTTATTTGTATCCAGAGAGCAGTGAATGGACAAGAAAATGCAGCACAGAAAACCCAAATTGTTTTGACACAATATAGCAAAAACGTAGATTAAGTTTTTGGAGAGAGTAATACTTGCATTTAGAAAAGGTTGTCTTTATAATAAAAATTATCTTATGAATTCATTTTTGAAAATAAAAAATCTTATTCATGTTATTCTTACCGTCTGAGGCGGAGGTTTTATTATACAAAAACCAGCCGCCAATAGAGGCGGTTTTTTTATTGTTATGAACGATGCTATTTTGAAACTGACAAAACAACTTATGAAGATTTCCTCAACAAAGGATGATGCTGAGGCGCTTTCCGCGGCTTTAGATATAGTAAAAAAAGAACTACAAGGATACTATCCAATTGAAGAATATGAAAGTCAAGGTATTAAAAGTTTACTGATCCATAATACGACACATCGAACGAAACATTTTAAAATCATTCTTAATGCACATGTTGATGTCGTCACTGGAACAAAAAAACAATTTTCTCCTCTTGAAAAAGATGGTAAGCTTTATGGAAGAGGCTCATATGACATGAAAGCTGCAACTGCTGTCATGGTAATACTCTTTAAACAACTTGCAAAAAAGATTTCTTATCCTCTTGCACTTCAAGTGGTAACTGATGAAGAAACTGGAGGACTCAATGGGACACATTATCAAGTCAAAGAGGGATTACGTGGTGATTTTGTGATAACAGGAGATTGTGGTTCAAATTTAAATATTGTCAATCAAGCAAAAGGAATCATGTGGCTCAAATTGCACTCATCAGGTCGCAAAGCACATGGAGCCTATCTTTGGCGAGGAGATAATGCTTTATGGAAATTACATCACGCACTGGCAGCTTTACATAAAATTTTTCCTGTACCGTCTGAAGAAAAATGGGTAACTACTATGAACTTAGCAAAGATAGAAACAGACAATAATGCTTTTAATCACGTTCCAGAAGGTGCGACAGCATACTTAGATTTTCGTTTTATCGCTAAAGATGAAAAAAATATTATGGCAAAAATAATAAAAGCAATTTCTCCAGATATCGAAATAGAAATAATGTTTTGCAACCCTCCTGAATACGTTGCGCCTGATAATGACTACCTCAAACGACTTGGAGAAATGGGGAAAAAAGTTATTGGAGAAGAGCCACAACTCATCGCTGCACATGCTCCATCAGATATACGACACTATAACGAAGTGGGCTGTGTTGGCGTAGGCTTTGGACCAAAAGGTGCTTATCAACATGCAGATGATGAATGGGTTGATATTAAAAGCCTAGAAGAGTATTATTATATTCTAGAGAGGTTTTTATTATCTCTAGAAAAATAAGATGCGTGATCAAATCGTAAGATTAGCAAAAGATCTTATTACCATTCCCTCAGTCAGCGGAGATATTGAAAAAGCAGTTGAAATTCTTGAATTTGGCAAGCAACAATTAGCAAATTTTGCATTTACTCCTTTTGTTTCAAATACCTATCCCAGTCTCCTTTTTAGTAATCAAGGAACCGATCGAAGAACATTTAAAATAATTCTCAACGCGCATCTTGATGTCGTTCCAGGGAAAAAAGAGCAATTTCATCCTTACGAGAAAGATGGCAAATTATACGGCAGAGGCGTTTTTGATATGAAAGCTGCGACTGCGGCAATGCTTCTTTTGTTTAAGAATGAGGCACATAAACTATCATTTCCTTTCGGTCTTCAATTAACAACAGATGAGGAACTAAGCGGTTTTCATGGCACACGATACCAAGTTGCTCAAGGAGTAAGAGCTGATTTTGTTATTATGGGCGAATGTAATAGTAATTTAAGAGTGACGAATCAATCCAAGGGAAGACATTTGATAAAAATAATCATTGAAGGTAATACAGCTCATGCAGCGTATCCGTGGCATGGCAAAAATGCCCTATGGGAAATGTATCAGGCCCTTAATCCGCTTATGCAGGCTTTTCCGACACCTAAAGAAGAAATATATAAAACAACTGTCAGCATAACACGCATTAAAACAGAAAATGACGCAACAAACAAAATTCCTGGTAACTGCACTGCTTTTCTTGATGTTCGTTATGCTCCAGAAGATAAAGATACTATCATTGCAAAAATTAAATCTTTATTGCCTTCAACCATTCGACTAGAGGCTGATCATCTACGACCCTATCACTCTGTTGAAGCAAAAAATAAATATATTACGAGTTTGAGAAAAATAACACAAGAAATTTACGGACAAGATTTACCTTTACGATTTGCTCATGCTACCTCTGACGCACCATTTTTTGCAGCAGTCGGATGTGATGCTATAGAATTTGGACCTGTAGGACAAAATGCTCACCAAGATAATGAATGGGTTGATAGTAACAGTTTGGAGACGTATTATTATATTTTAAAAAAGTTTCTTGCAACTGTTGATACTCATGTTAAATCTTCTCCAAAAATCATAAATCTTTCTTCAGAAAAAAAAGCACTGTTACCTCTATGACAGATCATATCATTGCGTTGGCAAAAAAATTTATTTCCATTCCCTCAGATGTGAACGATCGAGACATGTGTCTTACAATACTTGAAACAGCACAGGAAGAATTAAAAAAGTTTTCTTTTACACCTTTTGTCAAAGACGGAATTCCCAGCATGCTCTACGTCAACACAAAAGAACCGACAAAAAACTGCAAGATAATTTTTAATGCGCACCTTGATGTTGTGCCCGGTATGCGTGAGCAATTCACTCCTTATGAAAGGAATAACAGACTTTATGGCAGAGGTGCCTATGATATGAAAAGCGCTGCCGCGGCAATGGTGCGCGCATCGGGGGTCCAAACCATGCCGCAAATTACCTATCTGGAGGAGCGGGAGGCGCCGAGCGCCGAATTCGTTATGCCTGCCAACCATCTCGATTTGGACGAAGTCGGGGATTTCGGGCCTTCTTTCACCATTGCGGACGGGAG
>Ga0137403_10002325_pt1 | contig 16136 bp, 13 predicted proteins | sample CZOMad2_1_16fung_FD_122057 | JGI IMG/M metagenome (GOLD analysis project Ga0137403, IMG submission 122057) | Vadose zone soil fungal communities from Angelo Coast Range Reserve, California, USA - CZOMad2_1_16fungal (Hybrid Assembly) | ecosystem: Environmental > Terrestrial > Soil > Vadose zone... | reverse complement strand
AAAACCAGAAACTCGCCTTCGCGGGTTACCAGATCTACTTCGTTAACTGCTCCGAGCTCTCCTTGTTTAAATACCTTGGTCAGTTTCCGTGTTTCAACGACGGCCATTCGGTCCTCGGTTTATTTAAATCTATCAAAGATGCGTTTGTACTCGGCTTCCGCCGTCTTGGCAGCGTCCTCAGGAGTTGCCTTGCCGTTAGCCACGGTGGCAAACATCGTCGGGATCACCCAGCTTTTGAACGCCTGATCGATCGCTGCCGAGCAGTACCCGGGGTAGCCGACGTTTGTCGCCCAATCCAGCACGTCGCCCAGCACCTTGTATCTATCCGGAGGAGTCGACCGAGGATCATTCGAGATTTCCTTCGCCAAGTTGGGGACCGTCGACGGGAAGCAAGGGAAATTATAGAACTGGCCGGCCGTGAAACCGTCATGGAAGGCATCAATGTAATCGATCAGGAATTGCTGCGCGCCGTCTTTGTTCTCCGCAAACTCCCAGATCACGTAGCAATCCATCACATGCTCTGCCGCGATACGGCGGACAGGGCCCTTCAATGCCCGGCTGATCATGATGTTCTTATCGATGGGAAGTTTTTCCCGTTCCGCCTGGCGAGTGATGGAAATTGCGTTGGCTACGTAGGAAACCTTTCCCGCAAGCATCGCCTGGTTATTGGAGGGTGGAGTCCAGGTAAAGACTTCCTGCGTCTCCGATTCTTCAAACAGCGCCTTCATGTACTTCAGGGCTTCCACCGTGTTTTTGGAATTGATGGTGACATTGCCGGCCTCATCCTGCTCCGCTCCGCCAAAAGACCACAGTAGAGCGCGCATCGCCATACTGGTGTCGAGTTCCTGGGAGAGCCCGATACCACAGGGGTTCCCGAACTTCTCCTTGATGGCCTTGGCGCCCTTGCGGAGATCGTCATACGTGTCAGGTCCGTTGGGAAAACCCACTTGCGACCAAAGGTCCAGACGCCAGTTGCCCGGGTCCGGCGCATACGAATCAGAGAACGCGTAATACTTCTTGGTCTTGGGGTTGTACGTGGACTTGTGCGCCAGATCGATCTTCTTGCCGTGTTTCTTTTCCACTTCCTGGTACACGTGTGACATGTCGATGACCTGGTTCTCATAAGCTGCCGGCGGCGAGAGGAACATAAAGAGATCGTGGCCCTTCTTGGCCTGCGCTTCCGAGGCGGCTCGAGTATTGATATCGACGAGGTTGATGTGGTCAACGACTACATTGGTGTTGTGCTTTTCGCCCCACTGTTTGGCGAAGGTCCCGTCAAACCAGGTGTCATAAGCGGGAACAAAGTGGCTCCACTGCAAAATCTTGAGCGTTTTCTGCTGCGCAGCGGCCCGTTCAGGAAACAGGAATGCAGGTCCGAGCGCTCCAGCAGCAACGCCGCCGGCCCCGGCAATCTTCATGAAATCTCTTCGAGATACGCCCTTGCCCTTCTTCTCTTCCTTCATATTGCCTCCTCAGTCCTTCAACGATTGTTTGAAGCCCAAAGTGAATCTTTGATTTTACTTGCCTGCTTCCCCGTCAACGTTCTTCGCCAAAGCGCTTTACGTCTTCAGGAACATCTTTGGTCACTACCGGACGGTTGCCCTGCACCATCACCCGGATCTGCTCTACCACATCTGGATTCGCCAGCGTGGTAACGTCGCCCGTGTCCATTTGATTGGAAATTGCAGCCAGCACGCGGCGCATGATCTTGCCGGAGCGCGTCTTGGGCATGTCGGGCACAACATGAACTTTTTTGGGCCGGGCAATTTTGCCGATTTGGTGTTCGATGGCCTTGGTTACGGCTTCCTGAACGGCGGCGGCATTATGCTGGCCAGGCTTCAGCGAAACATAAACTTCCGGAACCCGGCCTTTTACTTCATCCACCACTGGGATCACCGCAGCTTCGGCGACTTCAGTCACCATCAGGCACGCTGACTCCAGTTCCTTTGTCCCCAGGCGATGACCGGCTACGTTGATCACGTCGTCCACGCGTCCGAGAATTCTGAAGTAGCCATCCGGGGCCTGGACCGCGCCATCACCGGCGAAATACGGCCAGTCACGCCAGTCTTTGCTCTTGGGATTCTTGTTGTACTTTTGGTAGTACTGCGCCACAAAGCGGTCGCGGTCGCCATAGATGGTCTGAAAGATTCCCGGCCAGGGATTTCGAATACATATATTTCCGGCCTTGCCGGAACCGCCTTTTACTTCTTTGCCTTCTTCATCAAAGATCACCGGATAGATCCCCGGCAGTGCTGGTCCAGCGCTGCCCGGCTTCATAGGATCGATGGCCGGTTTGGTGCTGCAAAGGAAACCGCCAGTCTCCGTCTGCCACCACGTGTCGACGATGACCGCTTCGCCTTTGCCGACGACCTCGTGATACCACTTCCATACTTCAGGCTCAATCGGTTCGCCCACGGTCGTCATGTGCTTGAAGTGGTAGTCGTATTTCGCCGGCTCGTCCGGCCCGGCTTTGCGCAGCATGCGGATCGCTGTCGGCGAGGTATGGAAGATGTTTACATTTAAACGCTTGGCCACGCGCCACGGTCGCCCCGCGTCAGGATAATTTGGCACGCCCTCATACAACACGCTGGTTGCCGCCAGCGCCAGCGGCCCGTAAACGATGTAAGAATGCCCGGTGATCCACCCGATATCGGCCATACACCAATAAACGTCGGTGGGATGCAGGTCCTGTATGTATTTGGTAGTGCCGGCAACATAGGAAAGATATCCGCCGGTTCCGTGCTGGCAGCCTTTGGGACGGCCCGTGGTGCCGCTGGTATACATCAGAAACAGCGGAGCTTCCGAGGGCATCGGCACTGGAGCAACCACTTGTCCTGCATATTTCTTCAGGACGTCTTCCACAAAGAAATCCCGGCCTTCGACCATCGGAGTCTTGGAGTGATACTTGCCCGCCTCGCGGCGCCAGACCAGGACTTTTTCAATCGTATGATTTTCACTCTTGGCTGTTTTGACTGCGATGTCGGCCTTTTCCTTATGGTCGGTCATGGCGCCGCTGCGGTAATAACCGTCAATGGTGACCAGGACTTTGCTGCCAGAATCAGCGGCGCGCATGCCACAGGCCTCTCCGCTGAACCCGCCAAAAACCACGGAGTGGATCACGCCCAGGCGGGCGCAAGCCAGCATGGTGATCGGCAGCTCAGGAACCACGGGCATGTGGATGGTGACGCGATCTCCCGCCTTCAATCCGGCGAAATCGCGCAACAAGGCCGCCATCTCATTCACCCGGTAGTAAAGCTCCTGATAGGTGATGGCCATCGGGGGGACTTCTTCCGGTTCGCCTACGAAAATAAGTGCGGCTTTGTTGGCGTACTGTTCCAGGTGCCGGTCCACACAGTTGTAACAGGCGTTGATCTTGCCGCCCGCATACCACTTCCAGAAAGGGGCGTCACTGGTATCGAGCGTGGTGTGCCAGTACTGGTCCCAGGTCAACAGGTCAGCATATTCACGGTAGCATTCGGGAAAATTCTTTTCACTGAAGCGCTCGTTTACGGCCGGATCCGTCAGGTAGGCCTGCCCGGCAAATTTTGAGTTTGGGTAATAGTACTGCTCTTCTTTCCAATGGACGGCGATCTGCGCCTCGTTGACCTCTGTCTCTTGTTCTTTTTCTTTCATTACGCGAGCGTCAGCCATGACCTGGACCTCTTGATTTCTAAATCGAATCGCGCTAACTCGCACAGGCCCGCAGGGGTTGGGCCGTAACGAACTAACGGGTGGCAACGGCTGCCACCCGCCAGTCCGAAACAGAATTATCCTACACCTACACAGCTATTTCTGCGCAAGCGGCAGGAGTTTCGTCTATCTGCGGACGCCTCCAGTCGCAGGAGCGGGCGTGCCTACCTCGGTCCAGATTTTCACGTTTCTCGGGTCACGCAGCAAGAGCGAGCCAATAACAAACGTGATGGCAGCGATGCCGATTGGGTAATAGAGACCATCGAATGGATTGCCGGTAGCTGCTGGAATCCAAACGCAGACCAGTGGTACCAATCCTCCAAAGACACCATTGCCGATGTGGTAGGGCAATGAAAGCGCACTATAGCGGATTTTGGCCGGGAATGACTCCACCAGGAACGCCGCAATAGGTCCGTAAACCATCGTGACAAAAATCACCTGAATGAAGACAAGCCACATCAATTTGGTTTTATCCGCGCCAGTGGCAACGGGGGCAGTTACGAGTTTGCCGGTCGCATCCACAGTTTGCGGCGTGAGCAAGGTCTGTCCTGTCGCCTTGTTCTTGGTATGGTCAACATGCGTCACATTGTTACCCGCGGCGCGTTGCATGGCGGGATAAATGCCAATATCAGTGCCCGGAACGCGATAGCTCACTGCGGCAAGAATTAATCCGGCCATAATGATCTTTTTACGGCCAATCTTGTCAGAGAGCCAGCCGAACAAAACGAAGAGCGGCATTCCGATCAACAAAGCCTTGGCCACAATAATTTGAGCATCCCTTGTTGGCACTTTCAGGATCGTCTGCATAAAGAAAAGAGCAAAAAACTGCCCGGTGTACCACACCACGCCCTGGCCGGCAGTCGCGCCAAACAAGGTGATCAGAAAGCGTTTGAAATTCTCAGGCACCGTAAATGCTTCCTTCAACGGCGTAGCAGAAGTCATGCCGGCGGTCTTGATCTGCTGGAATATAGGAGATTCTTTCATTTGCAGCCGGATATACAAGGAGATGATCACCAGCAGCAAGGAGACCAGGAACGGGATGCGCCAGCCCCAGTCCTTGAAAGCGACATCGGACAGCTGGCTCTGGGTTACCAGGATCACTGCAATCGCAAGGAACAAACCTAGGGTGGCAGTAATCTGAATGAAGCTGGTGTAGAAGCCACGCTTGCTGTCGGGGACGTGTTCAGCCACGTAAATTGCGGCGCCGCCATATTCGCCGCCGAGCGCCAATCCTTGCAGTACGCGCAGCACGATCAGGATGATAGGGGTGAACCAGCCAGCTGTCGCGTAGCTAGGCAGTGCTCCCACAAGGGCTGTGGCGCCACCCATGATCGTGAGGGTGACGATAAAGGCATATTTACGGCCCACCTTGTCGCCGATGCGCCCGAAGAAAAGCGCGCCGAAAGGACGCACCATGAAACCAATCGCGAATGTGGCCAGATAAGCGATGTACGCAAATAATTCATTTCCCGGTGGATAGAACTTGGGGGCCAAGAAGGTGGCCAACAACCCAAAAATGTAGAAGTCGTACCACTCGATCATGGTTCCGACGGACGAGGCCACAATCACTCCCCAAATCTTTGAAGTCGATATCTGGTCCGATGAAGTCACCGGCAATGCAACACTGGACATACGGCCCTCCTGAAAAAGAGCCAGGCCGGCCGGACCTGGTCCCTGTTATGTTGAGCTGATTTTAAAGCATCAAAACTGAGCATAATGCCGTATGAAAACGAACGGTTACCCTCTGTTTGCGCTTTCAAGAGACTTTCAACAATTCTTTGTACCTCACTTGAGAATTGTGGTCCCGGGAAACGCCCTTTGCCTGCCCCAACGGCAGGTCGGACAAGATTGTCATTTGGCACCCTAGGGTAGTCGGATTACCGTAGATGTCAAGTAGAAATGAATAGGGAGAACATGAATCGTCCACCGAGCGCCTTGCGGCGTGGCCTGTTTGGGAATCGGATCAGCCTGACTTTAAGCCCCCACTTGTGAATCCTCACTCGCAGGAATATCATGCACCATCTGTATTTACCAGCCATGTCGCTGATATCTTAAAAACTTCGGTCTTCATCACGCTGGGCATCACGCTGGGCCGAATACCGCCTTGAGGAGGGAAATTATGAGGGGAACCTTGAGTTTCGTTGGCAAACACATACGCCACATTACGATGATCGCATTGGCATTTGGTGGGATCGTAACGCTCTGCACCGGCTCCAGCCGTGCCATCACAGCGGACGACACAATCAACATCGGCGTAGTGATGCCCACAACGGGGAGTGAGAGCAAGGCCGGCGGATATCAAAAAGAAGGCATCGAACTGGCCATCAAACAGATCAACGACGCCGGCGGCATCATGGTCAAGAGCAAGGGCAAAAAGCTCAAAATTAACGAAATCTTCTACGATGACGGCTCTGACTCCAAGAAGTCCGCCTCTCTGGCCGAGCGCGCCATGAGCTCAGACAACGTGGTTGCCGTCCTGGGCGGCTATTCCACCGCGCTGGGCACGGCTGAATCCGTGATGGCAGACCGCTATAAGACCCCGTGGATCACCACAGGGGCCGGCGCGACAGCAATCTTCGGCAAAGGCTATCAGTATGCTTTTGGAACTCTCAGCCCGGTAGCGCTCATCGGGACCACGAGCGCGGAATTTCTAGGCAGCTTGATTGACCAAGGCAAGTTGAAGAAAGGGCTGAAAGTCGCGATCGTGGTGGAAAATACCGACCATGGCGTCGATTATGTTCAGGGTTTCACTGAGTGGGCCAACAAGCATGCCGGCTATTTCCAGGTCGTTATCAATGAGAAGTTCGAGTTGAACGCCACGGATTTTTCCGGTGTACTGCAGAAGGTAAAGAACAGCCACGCAGATATTTTCCTCTCCGACGCGCACTTGCCTGATTACATCACCATGCATCGCCAATACTTGCAGAATGGCCTGCATCATCAAATGGTAAGTTACGGTGCGCGTGGGCCTGAGAATGCCGCCCGCCAGGCTCTGGGCGCCGGCACGGACTACATCTTTTCCGGAATCTGGTGGTCGAACAAGCTTCCTTATCCCCAGGCCAAGAAGTTTGCCACTGACTACAAAGCTTTCACCGGGCACGATGTCGATTCCTGGTACTCCGCTCCAGCGTATGATGGCATGCGTATTCTGGCCCAGGCAATCGAGGCCGCAGGTTCATTGGATAAGACCGCTATCCGCGATGCGCTCAAAAAAGCCCAGTTGAAGGATTCCGTACTCCCTGGCCAGGTCTTGAAGTTTGGCGCCAACGGACAAACCGAATATCCCTTTGTGATCACGCAAAACAAACCCGACAACAAAGTGGATATCGTTTTCCCCAAAGATGCGGCAACTGGCGAGCCAGTAGCCCCGGCGCCGGGTAAGTAGGAACGGGGCCGGAAACTACACTCAATCACATGGATGCCGTCGAGTATCTCGACCTGCTATTGAAATCCCTGCTGCTGGCCAGCGTGTATTCGGCGATGGCCGTGGGCATGACCGTGATTTACGGGGTCATGAAAATCGTGAACCTGGCGCATGCCGGGTTCCTTATGCTGGGTGCGTACTTTGCCCTGGAATTGTTTCAACGCTTTCACGTTGATCCAATTCTCGGGTCTGTGCTCGCCCTGCCGGTTTTCTTTCTTTTTGGAATGGCAGTGCATTGGCTCCTGGTGCGCTGGCTTCCGAAATCAGATACCCCTACACTCGCGTCACTCCTGCTGATGTTCGGTTTCCTGCTCGTCCTGCAGAATATTGCATATCTCGTCTGGGGCAATGAGGACCAATCCATCCTCACGCCGCGTACGCTTTCCTCTGTGCAGATCGGCCAGATTTCCATTCCCAAGGTGAATCTGGTCGTGTTTGCCGCGGCGGTGATTTGCATGATCATTCTGCAGGTTGTGTTTCATCGCAGCTGGTTTGGCAGATCGATGCGAGCGCTGATTCAGAATCCGTATGCCGCGCAAATTGTCGGTGTTGACGATCAAAGAACCGCGCGGCTCACCTTCGGTCTGGGAACGGCTTTCGCAGGATTTGCCGGGGGATTGCTGGGCATGCTCTTTTCCTTCAGTCCCGATTTTGGCCGCCCATTTCTGTTGCGATCGTTTGTGATCATCGTGCTCGGCGGGCTGGAGTCCGTTTCCGGCGTTGCCTTAGGCGCGATCATGCTGGCGCTCCTGGAGACATTTGGGATCAACGTGCCTCTGCCGGTTTACTGGCATGGATGGTCTTTCCGCTACTTGCCTCCCAGTTACCAGCAGGTAATCCCATTTTCCTTGCTGGTGGTGGTGCTGCTGATACTGCCCAAGGGCCTGTCCAGTTTGTTTAACCGCAAATGGAAGGCCGCATGAAACGTCCTTCAGGGGTTGGGGGTTGGCTTAAGATTATTTTGCCGTGGCTATTGCTGCTGGTTTTGCTGCTTCTGCCTCAGGTTCATCTCAGCGACAATCTCATCCGGCTGCTGTTCATCACCGCGGTGTGGACGACCACCAGCCTGGGTTGGAACTTGCTCGGCGGCATGACCGGCCAGGTTTCGTTCGGATTTGCGGTTTTCTTTGGACTGGGCGCTTACACCACCGCCCTGCTCATGCACGCCGGGCATAGCCCATACTTCGGCTTTATCGGCGGGGCTGCCATTGCCATGCTGGCCTCTTTTCTGATTGGCCTGCCTACATTCCGCCTCCGGGGCCCGTATTTCGTGATCGCCACCATTGGCGTGACGGAGGCTGTCCGCGTGATCATGAATAATCTGGACGTCACGGGCGGCTCCAGCGGCTATCGCATCACGGAAGACCAGCCTTTCACTCCGAATGAACATTATTACTCTGCGATCGCGGCAGTAGCCCTGGCAGTCCTGGTTTCCACAATCATTGCCAACAGCAAGTTTGGCCTGGCTCTGCGCGCCATCAAACAAGATGAAGATGCCGCCGCCGATCTGGGCGTGAATCCTTACACATCCAAGCTTTGGGTCCACGCCATTGCCGCCGGGCTGACGGGCATCGCCGGAGGCATCTATGCGCGGCGTGCGGCGTTCTTTTATCCCGGCGACGTATTTGCCTTCCAGACAGGCATCTCCATTCTGCTGATGCCCGTGATTGGCGGTATTGGGACGGTATGGGGCGCGGTACTGGGCGGCGTGATTTATGGCATGGTGGAAGAGCAGATATCGGTGAAATTTCCCAATCTTCACCTGCTAATTTATGGTTCACTATTGATTGCGATCATCTTGCTGGAGCCTGATGGCCTGCTTGGACTCTTGCGGCGTCTCTTCCGGCTGTTTAGGAGAAAACGTGAAGATTCTGGAAGTCCTAACGCTGACCAAGTACTTTGGGGGCGTGGCGGCGTTGAAGGACGTGAGCTTTGATATCCCGGAAAAGCAAATCTGCGGCTTCATCGGGCCCAACGGCGCCGGCAAGACAACGCTGTTCAGCCTGATTACGGGCGCCGTAAGACCGTCCGGGGGCAAAGTCCACTTTCACGGCAAGGACGTCACCGGCATGGACGCTGCTTCCCTGGTGAAGAAGGGCGTCGCCCGCACCCATCAGGTCGTGCGTCCGTTTAAGGGCATGACGGTGCTCGAAAATGTGCAGGTCGCGGTGCACTATGGCCGCCGTGCGGTAACGCGCACATCCATAGCCAGGGAACATGCCATGGAAGCATTGAAACTTGTCGGGCTTGATCGCAAGGCAAACGTGCTCGCATCGGCGATCTCTCTGGGAGAACAAAAACGTCTGGAAGTGGCGCGCGCCCTGGCCACGACACCTGAGTTGTTACTGCTCGATGAAATTTGCGGCGGCCTGACCGGCTCAGAAACCCGCGCCATGATGGACTTGCTCCAGCGCGTGCGCGAAGGCGGCACCACGATTATGTATGTGGAACACGACATGAAAGCCATCATGTCCGTTTGCGACCGCATTACGGTGCTGAATTTCGGCCAGAAGCTGGCGGAGGGCAAGCCGGAAGACATTCAGAACGACCCGTCAGTGATTGAAGCCTATCTTGGCAAAAGCAATTTTGGGGACAAAAAGCGTGACTGAGCCGCAGGCCGCAGTAAATCAGCATAACAAGCTCCTGGTCGCCGAAGGCCTTGAGGTGAGTTATGGCTCCACGCAGGTCCTTTGGGGCGTCTCGTTTTCCGTGGCCAGAGGCAAGGTTACCTGCATGATCGGTTCCAATGGCGCTGGCAAAACGACTTCACTCAATACCGTCGCAGGCATCCTTCGGACCAAAAAAGGCCGGCTCCTGCTCAATGGAGAAAACATTACTTCACTTTCCACGCGCGAGCGCGTCCGACGACACATCAGCCTGGTGCCAGAAGGCCGTCAGCTTTGGCCGGGTATGTCAGTCGAGGAAAATCTGCTGATGGGATGTTTTCTGCGCCAGTTTCGCCCAAAGGCACACCCGGGATTGGAACGTATCTACGCACTGTTCCCCCGGCTCAAGGAGCGCCGCCACCAGATGGCCGGCACGCTTTCCGGCGGCGAGCAACAGATGTGCGCCATCGGGCGTGGTCTGATGTCAGAACCGCAGCTCCTCATGTTGGATGAACCCTCGCTCGGTCTCGCCCCCAAACTCGTCGATGAAATCTTCGAATTCATCACCAACATTGCACAACAGGGCGTCACCATTTTGCTGGTGGGGCAAAACATTAATTACACCCTGCAAATTTCTCATTACGGATATGTGATGGAAACAGGCCGGATCACGCTGGAAGGTCCCACGGAAATGTTGATGAACAATGAGTTCGTGCGCCGAGCCTATCTCGGAATCGCGGAAGAAGCACCATCAAAGTGAAACCTGGCTTCAGGCGGGACCTATCCAGGAATCATCGTGACAAGAGGAAAGGCCGCATCGCGCGGCCCTCTTTATTCCGGTCACATCAATTTGTAACTTGCGGCAAGCCGCAACCATCAGAACGAGAACATGTCCGTCAGATCGCTGCCGAGTTGGTTTCGAGCGTTCAGCGGAGCGAGTCCGAACGTGCTCTGGATAAATTTCAGTATTGAAACATTATCCATCTGAACGTGCGAGACGAAGTTTTTCTTCGCGAACGGAGAGACTACCAGCATCGGTACTCGCGGTCCGAAGCCCTGGGCATCCACCTGCGGTGGAGGCACATGGTCCCACCAGCCGCCGCTCGAATCCCAAATTACGATGACTGCGGTATTCGACCAGACCGGGCTTGCCTGTATCTGCTTAATGAAGCCGTCAAGCCAGGTAATGCCATTGGCTACAGGACCGCTGCCGGGATGCATGCTATGCGCCGGTGCGGGCTGTATGTATGAAACCGCGGGCAGGTTTCCGGAGCTTAAATCGGTGGCAAAATTTGAAAAATCTTTCACGTTTGCCGAGCTGTGCGCGTCGGTGAAGAACTGGAACGGGTTTTCCTGCGGCACGTAAAGGCTGCAATTGTTCAGGTCTTCCGCATACCAACTCCATTTCAGGCTTTTTGCTGCCAGTTGATCTCCCACATGCTGGAAGGTATATCCCGCGCTCGCCTTTACCTGGGTGTTACATGGAGGAAAGAAAGGCTGAAGGGTGCCCGGAGTATTGTTGTCATCGGCAGCCACCATATAAAGCTGGTTTGAGGGAGCATCGCCCATGACCGACGGGAAGAAATTGTCAGCCAGGGCAAATTGCTGGGCCCAACCCCACAACGTCGCCATCCCCGGCGTTGTGTTGTCGTAGTGCCCCATGGAAACCACACCGTTAAAAAATGCGTATTTGTCCATTCCGCCCAAATTCCACACGCGCAGAAAGTCATTGCGGGAGTGTGGCAAGTCCGAGGTAGAGGTAGCTGTCAGCAGCTGCGGTGTGACGGTAGCTCCAGTTGACGTTGTCTGGGTGAAGCCATGCACACCCGGCTGGATCCCGTTGGCGCCCGGGAACGTGCCGAAAAGATGGTCAAATGAACGGTTTTGCATGATCACTACGACTACGTTCTTAATCGCCGCAGCTTGGGTTATGGGAGTTGGAGTAGGTGACGGGGTAGACGAACCCTTGACACCACCGCATCCAATTGTTACGGCCAGAAATAGAGGGCTGAAAAAAAACAGAAATGCTCGTCTCAAGGGAACTGCACCTCTCAGTTGTCTTTGAGTGCAGCTCTCTCTCTCTAGTTGGCTCTGGCCTTCATGGTTTTTTAACAATCCGCTCACCCACCTAGTCCGATGGAGCTAAGGCAATCCGCACAAGCTCATTGGGCACGACGGCAGGGGGCGTAAAAACGCAAGATTTCAGGCAAAGTCTGAATAATCGCCAATTTGCTTGCGCAGACATCAGGCCAGATGTACTCTCCAGACCACCAATAGCCATGCAAAGTACTTTTCGGGATTTCCTGCTTTCATTTTGTCCGGCGAGGGTTCGGGAGGTTTGGCGGCCCAGTTCCCCGTTGACAGTCTTGCGCGCAGCGATGTGGAGTGGCGCTGCGCAGTTTCTTCTGATCGCGCTGGGTCTAATCATTCAATTCAAGGAACACTTCATCGCCCGTTCCCAGCAACTGGCTCCTCGTCTTGAGGGATCGAATGAGACAGGACAAGCGATCGTCACCGCCATGGTTGCGTTTGAATTCCTATTCCACCCGTTGTCATTGTTTCTGCTGTACCTGGCCATGGAAGGCGCTGTTCGCTTTCTTGGCGGCATCATCACTGCTGAAACTGTCCCTAGCCTGCTTGTTTTTCTCTTCTTCAAAATATCTGATTCAACCTCGCAATCCATTAGCCGACGCCGCAACGGCCCTCCCGTGGCCGATGCAATAGAAAGGCTTGCCGACGGCCGGATAAGGATTGCATCTGCCACGCTCAAGGCGGGATGGAACACCAGCGTTACCATTGGAATCGATGGTCAGTGGTTTGAAGTAGAACGCGAAGAGCAGGCTCACCTGCCGCATTCGTATGCCTACGTTCTGCGTCCCTCGCCGCCGGGGAAAATTCTTCGCGGCTACCACGAATATGACGCGGCGGGCGTATTGAAGGCCAGGTCAACTACGAAACCTGAACCGGTTGGAGACGTGTCTTGAGCAAAAAATGAGTCTTCCATTTTTGCTGAGACGGGTTACAATCCGAAATTAGAATCCTTCAACTATGGCAACATCAATTGCTCCGATCGCTCCGGTAGATCCGCCAGTCATCAAAGCCGCCGGCGGTATTCTGCAGCGCAGTACTCCTCGCGGCGATGAAGTGATGGTGGTTTACCGTAAACGTCACCAGGATTGGGTACTTCCCCGCGGCAAGGTGAAAGATGGAGAGTCCTTTCAGGAAGCGGCCATGCGCGAGGTGCAGGATGAAACTGGCTGCTCCTGCCGCATTGGAAATTATCTGGGTACCATTAGCTATTCTGACAACGGAGTGCCGAAGGTCGTCCTCTTCTGGAAGATGACGCTGGTTGAAGACAAAGGCGCCAGGAAAAGCGAAGAAATTGGCGAGGCATTGTGGCTCCAGATGCCAGCCGCAATCGAACGGTTGACCCATGCGCAGGAAAAGGCCCTGGTGTCGCGCATCGGAAGCCTGCCTAAACAATCGCAATTACCAGTTGAGCCTGCTTTACCACCGGTGAACCATGTCGCGCCGGCGGCGAGCCATGCTGCGGCGCCGATGCCCTACGTCAGCAAGAACGTGTCAGTGGCAAACCATCGAGCGCACTCGCGTCTTTTGCGGGAATGCGAAGCGTTTCGCGTTGAATTAGGCTTCCTTGAACGCCGCAGCGCGCGCGCTGATAACTTTTGGGCCATCGCGGCACATGAGCAGCTCAACAACGTGCTCCGCTGCCTGGAAAGTGACGATATCGAAGGCGGCTGGTTCGGATTGCATGCCGCGCAACGCTATGCTGTCTTTGGCATGAACCAGATCGAACTTGCCAATCGGGCGCACGTTTTGCGCCAGGAATCTCAGAAGATCAACTCCTGGCGCGCGGAGGCCATGGAGAGTCTGCTTTCCGGAAGTAGCGATCACCTCACGGCCGAGAATGTCGCCGATGCCATTGCTTTGCGCAATGAAGATTTCAGCCATCGGCACTCCAAGGCCGGGATCACCGGCGACCGCCTGCGCGTTCTTTTGGTAATTTGTGGATTGGCGGCAATTGCCGCAGCGCCATTTCTTTTCCTTTCCGGGCGCATACCGATGGTCGCCGCCGTGCTGTTTTTTGGGCTGCTCGGATCTACTATTTGTTCCGCGCAGTCGCTGATTGCCGGACGAAATGAGGCGGGCGTTCCCAATTTGTTCATTACCCTCACGCCGGTTCTGTTCGGCGCCCTCGCGGGGCTGGGCGGCTACGCCATTTATGAATACATGCCCTCCATCACATTCCACTCCGGCGAGCGCCATATCAGCGCGGTGATGGGGCTGGCTTTTCTCTTCGGCTGTCTGGGACAGCGCCTGCTCGTCCACCTGGCAGGTGGACGTAAGAGAAAGGCAATCCCGTCGTAGCTCGCGTTTTATTGCAGCTTATCGGCGATTCGACGCGAGATCTCCTTCATCTTTTGCAGGGACGACCGAGGCTGCATCACCGCGGACTGCAGCGCGAAATCAGCTTTGCCCTTGCGCACCAGAATTCCACCCAGACCGACATTGCCCTTCTCCGCGTGTCCGTCAAACCATGCTTCCTCGCCAATCCCACTCAACTGGGTGATATTCTTTTCACCGGGCTTGAGCCGGCGTAATTCCTTTGTGTTCTGCCATTCCTTGGCCTCTTTCTCAACTGAGTTTTCCACGTTTAACATCAGGGATACACGCGCGGTATCCAATCCCGGCTTGGGCGACGTTTCTTCATACATACAGACAATGGCGCCATGTCCTGGAGCCAGTTTCATCGGCACCCCCGTGATTGTCTGCGCGTCCTCAGGACTGAACAGCGAGCAGGGATCAATCTGCGTTTTGGGAGATTGTGGTTGCGTGTCACTACTGCTGGAGGCTGTCGACGACGGTGTTGGCGTCGCCGGGCCCGCTGCCCCGCTGGTTGAGGAAACACCACTACAGGAAACTTGGAGAAGACAACAGAATATTGCGCCGAAGCAGAGAACTTTCTTCATCATGTGCCTCCGTAATAAATTTCAGATTGTAATGAATCAAGTGGTAGATTTGCTATTCTTTCCGGCCTTGCCTCGCTTAAGATTCGTTCGGGCCAACATAAATTGAACTCACCCATGCCTCAGAACAACCCGGGTTCGTCACAATCTCTGGCCCGCCGGCTCGGATTGTTTGACGCCACCATGCTGGTGATGGGCGGCATCATTGGAACAGGGATCTTCATGAATCCCTATGTGGTCGCCCAGCGAGTACACACGCCGGCGTTGGTTTTGGGCGCGTGGCTAGCAGGCGGCTGTATCGCGCTCATGGGAGGCTTCATCTGGGCAGAACTTGCTGACCGTATGCCCACCGCTGGCGGCCAGTATGCCTATTTGCGAGACGCCTATCATCCTCTGGTTTCATTTCTCTATGGCTGGGTGTTGCTGCTGGTGATTCAGACTGGCGGAATGGCGGCCGTAACCGTCACCTTCTCGCGTTATTTTCTGGAACTTACCGGTTGGCATTCCGGCGAGTGGCAGATCGCTCTGGTCGCGCTCACTGTGCTTACGTTGATCAATTGCATGGGTGTCCGTGCCGGAGGAACAGTACAAAGCGGGCTGATGGTTTTGAAAATCGCCGCCATCGCCTTGCTCGTATTTGCTGGAGCCTTCCTGGTTCATGGACACGTCAACTGGAAACCTGCTTTTGACCAGCCGATCTCTCCCGGACTGTTCTCTTCCTTCGGGGGGGCAATGATTCCGGTGGTCTTCGCGTTTGGCGGGTGGCACACTGCAACCTTTGCGTCGGCAGAAATGAAAGATCCGCGGCGCGATCTTCCTCGCGCCTTGATCATGGGCGTCATCGCCGTTGCGCTGCTTTACACGTCAGTCAACTACGTCTGCGTTCGAGCACTGGGAATTTCTACCCTGGAGAACACCCCCACGCCCGCATCGGCTGTGATGCGGATGGCCCTGGGACAGCGCGGTGCAACCATCATTGCGCTGGGCATAGCTGTCTCTACTCTGGGTTATCTCAGCCAGAGCGTTCTCACAGCCCCGCGCGTTTACTTTGCCATGGCAAAAGACCGCCTCTTCTTTCGACAACTAGCCTGGGTCCATCCGCGAACTCAGGCGCCAGTGCTTGCCATCGCCATACAGAGTGCCTGGACCATGGTGATCTTGTTGACCGGCAGTTATGACAAAATCCTTAATTACGTCACCTCGATGGATGTCCTCTTCTGGGCGCTCACCGCCGGTTGCCTCTTTATCCTTCGCCGACGAGATACGGCGCGATCAGCATTTTCCATGCCCGGCCATCCTTATACGACTGCGCTCTTCTGCGTGGTCTGTCTCGCGGTAGTGGCTAATACCGTTTACAGGTTTCCTGCAAATACGTTGATCGGAATGGTGATTCTGGCGGCCGGTGTTCCAATGTATTACATTTGGAGA
>Ga0137403_10004641_pt1 | contig 16137 bp, 13 predicted proteins | sample CZOMad2_1_16fung_FD_122057 | JGI IMG/M metagenome (GOLD analysis project Ga0137403, IMG submission 122057) | Vadose zone soil fungal communities from Angelo Coast Range Reserve, California, USA - CZOMad2_1_16fungal (Hybrid Assembly) | ecosystem: Environmental > Terrestrial > Soil > Vadose zone... | reverse complement strand
TTGTCCTTCCACTTCGCCTTGTCCTTCGCGCCGACCACGTACATCGGCTGCAGCAGCTGGTGGTCCCACGCGCGGAACGTGAGCGGGCGTCCCTTGAGCCCGTCCGTCGTGCCCGCCAGCGTGTGGCCCTCCAGCGCCGCCACCAGCTTCGCGCTGTCCGTGCTCTTCGCCTTGTCGATCGCCTGCGCGATGGCGTGCACCGCGATGTAGTCACCGTACGCCTGGTTGTCGGGCGGCCGGCCCCAGCGCTTGATGTAACGCGCGGCCCACGCAACGCTGGCCGGCGTGCTGAGCTCGTGCCACCAGATGATCGGGAAGTGTCCGCGCAGCGCCTCGCCCACCGGCCACGCGTACGCGGAGTCGATGACGCCGCCGGCCACCTCGATCGTCATGCCGGCCTCGGCATACTGCTTGAGGAAGTTGGTGACGTCCGCCCCGGCCAGATTGTGGAAGACGAGGTCAGGCTTGGCCGCCTTCATCTTGGTGATGTACTGGCTGAAGTCGGTGGTGCCCGTCGGCGCCAGGTCGCTGCCGACCTCCGTGCCCTTGTTGGCGGCCAGCAGCCCGCGCGCCACGCGCAGCAGGTCGTGGCCGAACGCATAGTCGGAGGTGAGGAAATACCAGCGGCTGATCTTGCGCTCCTTGATGAGCCAGTTGCCGATCGCGCTGACGTACTGCGTGTTGCAGCCCTCGGTCGAGAACACGTAGCGGTGGCAGCGCTTGCTACGGATCTCGTCGGAGTTCGCACCGGCGTTGATCAGCAGCACCTTCGCGCGCTGCACCTCGTCGCCGACGGCCAGGCACGAGGCGGAGGAGACCAGCCCCTCGATGGCGACCACGTGGTCCTTCTCGATCAGTTTGCGCGCCTTCTGCACGGCCACGCCGGGGTTCGCCTCGTCCTCCGTGATCAGCTCGAGCTTGCGGCCCATCACGCCGCCCTTCTCGTTCAGCTCCTCCACGGCCAGCGTCGCCCCCTGCTTGCCGTACTCGCCGATGGCGCCGAGGAATCCCGTGAACGGAATCAGCTGGCCGATCCGGATCGGCTCCTGGGCGTGCACGAGGGCGGGGACGAGGACGTCGCGCGCCCCGACCGTGGCGGCGGCGGCCAGGCCGGTGGTCAGGAACTGGCGGCGATTCAGACGAGTGGCCATCGCGTCACCTCGCGTCGGGGGTTGGCGGCTTGCGGCACCGGCCAGGAACATGCGCCGGGCGCGAGGGCCTTGTCAATCAGTGATTCGGCGGGCTAGCGAGGCTCTTCGTTGTCGCGGTCACAGGTGAGCGCGCGGAATCGCGCGATGAGCGCAACGGCCGCTTCCTCGGCCTGCGTCAGGTGCGCGATGGTGTCGGCTTTGAATGCGGCGTCCGCCGACACCAGTGCCTCCAGCCGACCCCCGAGGCTCGTGATCTCGGCGCGGAGCCGGCCGTTCTCCTCGCGCAGCTCCTCGGATTCACGGGAAAAGGCGACCACCTTCTGCTGCAGCTCCGCGTACGATTCGACGCGCTTCTGAACGACCAGCGTCGGGTAGACGGCGAGGTCATCCCGAGACTTCGTGGGGCGGCGCCGGTCGACCCCGCGCCGGTCAGGCTCTCGGGGCACGCCGGATTTCCGGCGCTGGCCGTATCGTCGGTCGGCGATGACCTCGATTCTGACGTCGCCCCGCAGGCGCTCCTTGACCTGATCGAGAATGTCGGAGCGATTGCGGGCGACGATGAACAGGTAGCGTACGGGCGGCTCTGTCTGGTTCGGCATGCTTTCTGCCTCGTGCATGGAAAGCTGCCTCGTTGTGGTACCTGGCGGTTTCGTGCCCTCGCGACGAGCAACGCTCATGCCGAGCGCCTGACACTGTAGTCTGCACGGGTTCGCGCCAGCCGCCGGCCGCCGGGTGTCGAGAAACCGACGGCGCTGGACAGACACATGTCCGGCTGTTGACTGATCTCGCCGAGCCTCGGTGCCGTCAAGCCTGAAGGCGGCGAGGCCCTCTCGCGCTAGAATCACGCGTGCCCCGCGGCCCGCTCTTCTACGGCTGGTGGATCGTCGCCGCCGGCTTCGGCATCGAGTTCCTGATCGGCGCGCTCATGTTCCACGCCTACGGCGCCTACGCGCTGCTGCTGCGCGAGGAGTTCGGCTGGAGCAAGACGGTCCTGTCGGCGGCCTTCGCCATGTCGCGCGCGGAGAGCGGCATCCTCGGCCCCGTCCAGGGCTGGCTCACGGACCGCTTCGGGCCGCGCGCCCTCATCCGCGTGGGCATGGGCATCTTCGGCGTGGGCTTCCTGCTCTTCTCCCGCATCGACGGGCCCGTCGTGTTCTTCCTGACGTTCTTCATGATGGCGCTGGGCTCGAGCCTCGGCGGCTACCTGCCGGTCAGCGTGGCCATCGTCACCTGGTTCCGTCGCCGGCGGGCGCTGGCGCTGAGCATCAGCGGCATGGGCATGTCCACCGGCGGCCTGCTCGCGCCCGTCCTCGCGCTGTCGCTCACCCGCTTCGGCTGGCGCTGGACGGCTGTCGCCTCCGGCTTGCTGATCCTCGCCGTCGGCGTGCCGCTCGCACAGATCGTGCGACACCGGCCCGAGGCGTACGGCTTGCTGCCCGATGGCGATTTCGCGGGGGCGGCGACGGCGCGACCGGTCGAGGCGCGCAGCTTCACGGCGCGCCAGGCCCTGGCCACCCGCGCGTTCTGGTTCATCTCACTCGGTCACGGCGCCGCGCTGCTCGTCGTGTCCGCCGTCATGGTCCACATGGTCATCCATGTCACGGAGCGCCTCGGCTATTCCCTGCACCAGGCCGGCGTCGTCGTCGCGCTGCTCACGGTCATGCAGGCCACCGGCCAGTTCAGCGGCGGCTGGCTCGGCGACAGGCTCAGCAAGCGCCGGATCTGCGCGGCGTGCATGCTGGGCCACGCGACGGCGCTCATGGTGCTGGCGCTCGCCAGCGCCTACTGGATGGTGCTGCTCTTCGCCGTGCTGCACGGGCTCTCGTGGGGCATGCGCGGACCGTTGATGGCCGCCATCCGTGCCGACTACTTCGGCGCCGCGTCCTTCGGCACCATCACCGGCGTGTCGTCGATGATCGTGATGTTCGGCATGATCCTGGGGCCGCTGGTGGCCGGCGTGCTGGCGGATCGCACGGGGTCGTACGTCCCCGGGTTCACGCTGCTCGCGACGCTGGCGGCGGCGGGGTCGGTGGCGTTCCTCATGGCCCGGCGGCCGGCCGTCACGAGCGGTGCGCTTCGTCAAACGACCAGGAGCACCGCAGCCCGCACGCGTGGTGTATAACTAGGCCCCGTCAGCAAGGAGGCCACATGAACACGCTGTCGCGCAGGCACTTCCTTCGGGCGTCGGGAGCGGTCGTCGGAGCGACGATGGTACCGTCGGTCATGCGGCCGGGGCGAGCCCGGGCCGCCGACAAGGAGCTGACCCCCAGGAAACTGCCATTCCCGCCGAACGACGAATTCGGCAGCTACGAGCCGACCATCACGCCGGACGGCAACACCATCTACTTCGCCCGCTTCGCGGGCAGCGGCGACAAGCGCGTCCTCGGCACGACGACGGATATCTTCGTCACGCACCGGATCCGCCAGAGCGGCGAGTGGCCCGGGACGGGCGCCGACTGGACGCCGCCCGAACGGCTGCCCGACACCGTCAACAGCGACTCCATCGATCAGGAGCCGCGGATCACGCCGGACGGCAAGACGCTCTATTTCATGAGCCGGCGTTCGGGGAACGCGGATATCTGGGTCACCGAGAAGCAGCCCAACGGCGAGTGGACGAAAGCCCAGGGTATCGGACCCAGCGTCAACACCCAGAACACCGAGCACTGCTTCATGCCGCTCGGCCTCCCGGGTGCGGACGACACGTCCGTATTCATCTCCGTCAGACCCAGAGAGGCCGGCGCCGCTCCCACGGCGGACGTGTACACCACCAAGATGGACAAGGGTGTCTGGCAACCCGCCAAGAGATACGAAAGCAAGCTGCTCGACTCGATCGGTTTGAAGTGCCGCCTCAACGCCATCTCCCGGGACGGGCTGGTGCTCGGCGTCGTCTCCGTGCACGACTTCGGAAAGTTCCACACGATGGCATTCGTGCATTACGACCCGGCGAGCCGGGAGTGGAAGGGACCGATCGTCCCGGCGCCGTTCAATAATCCGGCGATCGATGGTGCATGCCCGATGTTCACGGCCGGCGGCGACAAGATGATCTGGTCGGCCGGCTACGACCGTGGGCCCGGGCCCGTGTCCACCTCGGGCGGCACCGGGTCGACTTACGACCTGTTCTGGCTGCCCACCAGCAACATCGTCGCCTACTACAAGGCGAAGGCCGGACTCAGCTAAGCGAGACCGTCCGCTCCGTGGCGGATATCGGGCCGGCGAGCGCGGGGCGACTCGGTCTCGCGCTCGTCGCCTGCCTGCTGACGGCGACCGTCGCCGCCGGACACGCGGTCCTCCAGCGGGCCGAGCCGCGCGTCGAGAGCACGCTGAAGCGCGCGCCCGACGAGATCAAGCTGTACTTCACTGAGCGCCTCGAGCCGGCGTACAGCGCCCTCCGCGTCCTGAACGATCAGGGCGCGCAGGTGGACCGTCGCGACAGCCGGGTCGACCGCGCGAACCCTGCGCTGCTCCGGGCGACGCTCCCGCCGCTGCCTCCGGGAACGTACAAGGTGCTGTGGCGGGTGCTCTCGATCGACGCCGACGTCACCGAGGGCACCTTCACATTCCGGATCGAATGAGGGCGCTCCTTCTCGCCGCGCTCTGGGTTCACCTCGTCTCCTGCGTGCTGCTGGTGGGCGCGTTCTCGATGCTCCTGCTCGCGGGACAGCCCCCGGCCCCGACGGCGCGCCGTTGGGATCAGACGCTCGTGAGCGGGTCGCGTCGGCTCGTGCTGCTGGCGATCGGCTCGGGAATCGTCTGGTTGCTGCTGCGGACGGCGGTCTTCGAGAACCGTCCCCAGGCGGCGCTCGAGCCCCGCGCCGTGTGGCACGCCGTCCTCGACACGTGGCCCGGCCTCGTCTGGCTCGCGCGTCACGGTCTGCTGATCGTGCTCGGCACGTTTCTGGCGATCCGTGGGAGCGTCGCGGAGCGGCGCAACTGGATCGCCGCGCGCGGCGAGGCGCTGGTGCTCGCCACGCTGGCGCTGGCCCTCACGAGCGCCTCCAGTCACGCCGCCGCGATCACCCCGGGCACGACATGGGCCGTGGCCGTCGACGTCACGCATCTCGTGGGGACGGGTCTCTGGGTCGGCGGCCTCGTGGCGCTCGCGCCGTTGGTACGAGCGGCAAGTCGTGACGACGGCGTCGACTCGCGCGCCTACGCGGTGCTCGCGGTGCGTCGCTTCTCCCGCGCCGCGCTGGGCGTCATGCTCGTCCTGATGGCCTCGGGCGTGCTGAACGCGATCGCGCAGGTGGAGAGCATCGCCGGCCTGGCCGGGACGACGCACGGCCGCTTGCTCGTCGCCAAGCTCGCCGTCCTCGTCCCGATCCTCGTCCTCGCCGCCGTGAACCGCGCGCGCATTCTTCCCGTGCTGTCTCCGAGCGTCGCCGTCGGGCACTCGGCGATGCGGCGCCTGACCGTATTCGTCGGACTGGAAGCCGCGCTCGCACTCGTTCTGCTCGTGCTGGCCGCGGCGATGACGCTGACGACGCCGGCCCGCCACGCGGAGCCGGTCTGGCCGCTGCCGTTCCGACTCTCCCTCGACGTTCTGGCCGACGCGCCGGCGACGCGGTGGCGCGCGCTGCTGGGCAGCCAGCTGGCGGTGGCGGGCATGGTCGCGCTGATCGCGGCGTGCGTCGTGCGGCGCCGGCGCGCGCCGGTGCTGGCCGGCGCGCTCGCGCTGGTCGCTCTCGGTGGGGGCGTCGGCCTTCCTCCGCTGGTGGTCGACGCCTATCCGACGACGTACAAGCGTCCGCTCCTGACGTATCACGCCGCCTCGATCGCCTCGGGGATGACGATCTACGGCGAGCACTGCGCCGCCTGCCACGGCGCCGCGGGCGCCCGCGCGCCCCTCGCCGATCTGCGCTTGCCGCCCACGTCACGCCGTCACGCGGGCGAGATCTTCTGGCTGGTCAGCCACGGGATCCCGCAACGCGGCATGCCGGACTTCGCCAGCCGTCTCGGCGAAGCCCGGCGCTGGGACGTGATCAATTTCATCAGGGCGCTCGGCGCCGCCGACGGCGCGAAGACGATCGGACGCCAGGTGGAGCTCGACCGCGCCTGGCTCGCCGCACCCGACTTCACGGTCGCCGTCGGTCCCCTGGCGCCGGGCGCGCTGCGCGACCACCGAGGGCGGCGAATGGTCCTGCTGGTGCTCTACACGCTGCCGGGCTCCCGCGCGCGAATGACGGAGCTGGCGCGCGGCTACGACGTGCTCTCCGTCGTCGGCGTCGAGGTCATCGCCGTGCCGACCCACGCCTCCTCCGAGGCGATCCGCGAGCTCGGCTCGTCGCCGCCCGTCCTGTTCCCGGTGATCACCGACGGCACCGGCGACATCGTGGCGACGTACGGCATGTTCGCGCCGGGACCTCACGCCGAGATCCTGATCGACCGTCAAGGCTACATCCGCGCGATCTGGAGAGGCCAGGCCGGCGGGATGCCGCAGACCAGCGCGGTCCAGGCCCAGGTGGAGAAGCTCAACGAGGAGAAGAGCCCGCCGCCCTTCCCCGACGACCACGTGCACTGATGAGACATCCTGTGTCAAGCCCGAGGCGCGCCACGGCTGCGCCGGGGCGCGTCCGAGCGATGGGGGGTATGGGGGGCCATATCGGGGCCCCCCACGACGATCGATGAGCTCGAGGGGGTCCGCGTGATGCCCGTATGGCAGGTGGCGCTGGTGCTGAACCTCACGTTCGCCGTCGGACTCGGTCTCGGCTACGCCGGCTGGGGCCGCCGCGCGGAGGCGCTCGACCGCGAGTTCGATGCCGCCCGCGCGCAGGTGGAGCGGCTCGAGCGCGAGCGCGCGGCGTGCGCGCCCGGCGCGCGCGCCGGCGAGCAGCAGTGGGAGGGGCGCGGGGTCGTCCGCGCGGTCTACCCGCAGCTGCTGGTGATCACGCACGAGGAGATCCGCGGCCTGCTGCCCGCGAGGACCACGAGCTTCCGGGCGGCATTGCCGACGCTGGGAAACTCGATCCGCGTGGGAGATCCGATTCGATTCTCGCTGCGGGGCACGCTCGCCGACGACGCCGCGGTGGTGGCGATCGAGCGGTGGTGAGCGCACGGCCTCCGCTTGATCGACCGTGACGTCCGTGACAGGATGCCGCTGATGGCGACCGAGATCCGGCGCACCGCGTGCTCGCTCGATTGCTTCGACGCCTGCGGCATCGTGGCCGAGGTCGCGGACGGCCGCATCGTGCGGATCGGCGGCGACCCCGAGCATCCGATCACGCGCGGCGCTCTCTGCAACAAGGTCAACCATTACCTGCGCGATCGCTTCTACCATCGCGACCGCCAGCTCCATCCGCTGCGCAAGGTGAACGGCCGCTGGCAGCGCCTGGAGTGGGACGACGCCCTCGACCTGATCGCCGCGAAGCTGACCCGCGCGAAGGAGCGCCACGGCACGCTGTCCGTGCTCTATCACAAGGGCAACGGCTCCTTCGCCGGCCTCAAGATCATGGGCGAGCGCTTCTTCAACCTCTACGGTGGCGTCACGCAAGCGGTCGGGCGGTTCTGCGGCGGCGAGGCCGACTACGGGACGACGCAGTCCTTCGGCGCGTGCGAGATCCACGACCCGCTGGATCTCGCCGAGCACACGCGGCTGTTCCTGCTCTGGGGCCGCAATCCCGCGGTGACCAACATCCACATGATGCCGGTCCTCAAGGAGGCGCGGGCGCGCGGCGCGCGCGCCATCGTGATCGATCCCGCGCTGACGAAGACCGTCCGCTACTGCGACGGCCACGTGCAGCCCCGGCCCGGCAGCGACGGTCACCTCGCCATCGGCATGGCCAAGGTGATCCTGGCCGGCTCCGACGTGGACCGCGCGCGCATCGCCGCCATCAGCGATCACTTCGACGACTACCTGGCCATCGTGAACGCGATGTCGATGGACGAGATCGTGCGGCGGACGGATCTGTCGCAGGACGCCATCGCCACCCTCGCGCGGGACTATGCCAGCACGCGTCCGGCCACGATCTTACAAGGCATCGGGCTGCAGCAGTACACGCGCGGCGCGCAGACGTATCGCCTCATCGCGGCGCTGGGCATCCTCACGGGCAACGTCGGCGTCCCCGGCGGCGGCGTGAACTTCGGCAACTGGCCGTGGGCCATCATGCACAAGCCGGTCGCCCTGGAACGCCGCACCGTGCCGGTGCGCACGGTCCCCGTGAGCAAGCTGGCGGAGGCGCTGCAGGCCACCACCGACCCGCCCATCACGACGGCGATGTTCATGGGGACGAATCTCGTCAACCAGATGCCCGACACCCTGGGCACGGTGCGCGAGCTGGCGAAGCTGGACTTCCGCGTGTGCGTCGACCAGTTCCTCACCGACACCGCGGAGTGCGCCGACGTCTTCCTGCCGTCGACGACGATGCTCGAGGAGGAGGATTTCCTTCCGAGCTACGGACATCTGTGGATGCAGCTCATGCAGCCGGTGGTCGCACCGGAGGGAACGTCGCGCAGCGATCTCGTGATACTACAGGCGCTCGCCGATCGCCTCGGCTTCGGACCGGACATGGCAGGCAGCCCCGCGTACTGGATCGATCAGCTCACCTCGACGTTCCGTCACCAGGGCATCTCGCACGCGTCGCTGAAGGCCGCGGGCGGCCGGCTCTGGCCCGAGGGCACGCCGCGCGTGCCGTGGGCCGACGGCACGTTCAAGACGCCGACGGGCCGCTTCGTCTTCCCGGCCACGTTCGACGACGACCCCGTGCTGCCGTCGCCGGAGTTTCCGCTCCACCTCATCGCGCTGGCCTCGGACAAGGCGATCAACTCGCAGATTCTCGAGGAGCGCCAGCAGGGAAGTCACCTGACCGCCCGGGTTCATCCGGCGGTCGCGCACGCCCAGGGTCTCGCCCCCGGCGACGTCGCGACCCTCGTCTCGCCGCGCGGCGTTCTGCACGTGAGGCTCGAGTGCGACAACGGGCTGCGGGCCGACAGCGTCTTCGTGCCGAAGGGCGAGTGGGCCAAGCACGACCGCGGGCTGAACGTGCTGACGGAGCCCCGCTTCACCGCGGGCACCGGCACGGCGTACAACCAGAACTTCGTGCGCCTCGAGCGCGGCTGACCTGTTCCCCGGAATCGTGCCCGGCCTGCGGGGCGAGCGGCGAGCGCTGGTGACGCCGACGATGGCGACGACCCATGCCGGTGGGCCGGGCGTCCTCATGGCCGCCTGGCTGATCCTCGAGATGGAGCTCGCCGCGCAGGACTCGACGCAGACGTTCCTGCCCGACGACCACACGACCGTCGGCTTCGAGATCTGCGTGCGCCACCGGCGCGCGACGCCGGTCGGCGAATCGTTCAGGGTCTCGTCCGAGCTTGTCGAAGTCGACGGCCGGAAGCTCCTGTTCCGCGTCGAGGCCCACAACGCGCGGGAGCTGATCGGCGAGGGCACGCTGCGGCGGACGATCGTGCGCCGCGGCAGCCTAGACCGATAGGTAGCGCCCTTTGAGCTCGGCTTCGCGCCGGTGGAACTCGGCGGTGGGGCCGGCGAACACCACCGTGCCCTTGTTGAGGACGAGCACCTGATCGCTCACCGCCAGCGCCATGCGCGCGTTCTGCTCGACGAGCAGGATGGTGACCCCCTCGCCCTTGAGGCGCACCATCAGCGCCTCGAGGTCGCGCACGAGGCGCGGCGCCAGGCCCTGCGAGGGCTCGTCGAGCATCACGAGGTCCGGGTTGCCGGCCAGGGCGCGGGCGATGGCGAGCATCTGCTGCTCGCCGCCGGAGAGGCTCCGGCCGCGCTGCCGCCAGCGCTCGCGCAGGACGGGGAAGTACTCGAAGATCCGGTCGAGCGTCCAGCGCGTGCTCTCGCCGGCGCGCCGCGTCGCGAGGCGGAGATTCTCACCGACGTCCAGATGCGGAAAGATCTGACGTCCTTCAGGGACGTAGCCCACCCCGAGCCGGAAGACGCGGTGCGGCGGCTGGCCGGTGATGTCCCGGTCCTTGAAGCGCACGGCCCCGGCGCGGGGCGGTGTGAGACCCATGACCGAGCGCAGCGTCGTCGTCTTGCCCGCCCCGTTGCGCCCGAGCAGCACGGTGATCTGGCCGGCCGGCACCGTGAAGGAGACGTCGCGCAGCACGTGGCTCTTGCCGTAGAAGGTGTGGAGCGCGTCGACGGCGAGCAGCACGCCTAGTCGAGACCCCCGAGATATGCCTTCTGCACGTCGGCGTTCGCGCGGATCTCCGCCGACGTCCCCTCGGCGATGAGCTGGCCGAAGTGGAGCACGCTGATCCGATCCGCGAGATCGAAGACCACGTCCATGTCGTGCTCGACGAGGATGATCGTCAGCTTCCGCTCGCGCGCGACCTGCCGGATGACCGCGACCGTCGCCGCGGTGTCCTCCGGCGACAACCCCTGGGTGGGCTCGTCGAGCAGCAGGAGCGCGGGCTCCTGGGCCACGGCCATCGCGATCTCGAGCAGGCGCTGATCGCCGTGCGGCAGGGTCGAAGCCAGCTCCTCGGCCCGATCGAGCAGGCCGAGCAGACGGAGGCTGTCGCGCGCGCGCTGCTCGGTGGCCTCGAGGATGGCCCGGCCGCCGAGGAGACGGAAATTGTCGCCGGCCTTGAGCTGGACGGCGACCCGGACGTTCTCCAGCACGGAGAGCTCCGGGAAGATGCTGGTGATCTGGAAGGTGCGCGAGATGCCGCGCCGGCAGCGCGCCGGCGCGGCGAGCGCGGTGACGTCGTCGCCGCGGAAGAGCACACGGCCCGACGTCGGCGGCAGGAGACCCGAGATCAGGTGGAACAGCGTGGTCTTCCCGGCGCCGTTCGGTCCGATGACCGCGCGCAGCTCCAGCGGCTGCACCGCGAGGCTGACGCCGGCGACGGCCTGGAGCGCGCCGAACGCGCGCCCGAGCCCGCGTGTCTCCAGCAGCGGCGTCACCCTCGCGCCCCGAGCCGCCGCGCCGTGCCCACCACCCCGCCCGGCAGGAAGATCACCATCAGGACGAACACGAGCCCCGTGAAGATCATCCAGTGCTCCGTGTAGCTCGAGAGCACCTCCTGGATGAGGATGAAGAGCATCGCGCCGAGGATCGGCCCGACGAGCGTGCCGATCCCGCCCATGACCACCATCATGAGCCCCTGGCCGGAGAAGACCCAGAACATCACCTCCGGCGAGGCGAAGCCGCGGAACGGCGCGAACAGCGCGCCGGCCAGGCCGGCGAACACCGCGGCGATGACGAAGACGACGAGCTTGAACGGGCGCGGGTCGCGCCCCAGGCTCGTGAACCGGCGCTCGTTCTCGCGGATCGCCTGCAGCGCGCGCCCGAACGGCGAACGGACGACGGCGCGACAGACGAAGAGCGAGAGCACGACGCAGGTGGCCACCAAAAAGTAGAACGCGTGCGGCGAGGCGAGGCTGGGCCCGCCCCAGAAGAGCGGCGTCTTCGGCACGCCCGCGATGCCGTCCGAGCCGCCGGTCAGGTCACGCCACTTGTAGGCCACCGTGTAGAGGAACTGGGCGAAGGCCAGCGTCAGCATCGCGAAGTAGATGCCGGTGGCGCGCGTCGAGAACCAGCCGACCGGCACGGCCACCGCGCCCGCCAGCAGCGCTCCCGCGAGGAGCGCGACGGGCACCGGCTGAGCGAAGTGCAGCAGCACGAGCGCGCTCGCGTAGGCGCCGAGGCCGAAGTAGGCGGCGTGGCCGAAGGAGACCATGCCCGTGTAGCCCATGATCAGGTCGAGCGACATCGCGAAGAGTCCGGCGATGAGCAGATCGGTGAGGAGCGAGAGCTGGTGGCGCGCGAGCACCCACGGCACGATCGCGAGCGCCACCAGCGCCACCAGTGCCCACAGCCGCGATGGAATCATTCCTCCTCGCCGAAGAGACCCCACGGCCGAAACACGAGGATCGCGCCCATCACGGCGTACATGATGACCATCGCGGTCTCGGGCAGGTAGAAGGCCCCCCACGTCTGAGCGGCGCCGACGATCAGGCTGCCCGCCATCGAGCCGCCGATGCTGCCCAGGCCCCCGATGACCACGACGACGAACGCGTCGACGATCACGCCGATGCCCATCCCGAGGTACGCGGTGGTCATGGGCGCGGCCGCCACACCGCCCAGCCCGGCCAGCGCACAGGCGGCGCCGAACACGAGGGTGCGCACGCGGGCGACGTCGGCGCCGAGGCAGTCGGCCATCTCGCTGTTCTGCGCGACCGCGCGGATCACGAGGCCGGCGCGCGTCCGGCTGAGGAACAGCCACACGGCGACGCCGACCGTGCAGCCGAGCACGACCAGGAAGAGCCGGTAGCGCGGGTAGGCGATTCCGGCGAGCGCGACCGACCCTTGAAGCATGGGCGGCGGGTCCACCGGCTTCGCGGTGGGGCCGTAGACGAGCCGCACCGCCTCCTCGAGCATCAGGGCCAGCCCGAAGGTGAGGAGCAACTGGTAGATCGGCGGCCGCCGGTAGATGAAGCGAAGGGTCGAGCTCTCGAGGAGCGCGCCGATGATCCCGACCACGGGCGGGGCCACGATCAGGGACAGCCAGAAGTTGCCGGAGAGCGCCACCGTCGTGAAGGTGAGGTAGGCGCCGAGCATGTAGAAGACGCCGTGGGCGAAGTTCACCACGCCCAGGATGCCGAAGACGAGGGAGAGCCCCACCGAGACGAGGAAGAGCAGGGCGGCGAGCGCCACCGCGTTCAGCAGCTGTTCGATGAGGATGGACACGGACGACGCTCCTGCGTCGATGAGCCTGGTTGCCCCTCGGCGGGGGAGAGGGAGCCGCAGCGACTCCCTCTCCCTCGGAGAGGGAGAGGGTTGGGGTGAGGGTTCCTTGCTACGCGAAGTCCTCCGTCCGGCACTTCGGGGTCACGCGCTCCCCCGGGTAGGTGGCGAGGATCTTGGGGATGAGATGCGGGTACTTCGGGTCCTTCGCAGCCTCGACGACGAACCCGGGCTGGACGGCCTGGTGGTCACACTTGCGCATGAAGAACGGTCCCTCGAGTCCCTCGTAGGGGGAGTCTTCCCAGGCGTCGATCACCTTCTCCACGTCGTCGGTGCCCGCCTTCTGGATCACCTGGGTGAGCCATTCGAGGCCCTCGTAGGTCTCGCCGTCGAACATGTCCGGGTACACCCCGTGCAGCTCGTGGAAGCGCTTCACGAAGTCGCGGTTTCTCGGCGTGTCCACGGTGAACGGGTAGCGCGAGCTGCCGATAGCCCCGGCCATGGCCTCGCCGACCGCCTTCATGTTCTCCAGCTCCACGATCTCCATGATCGGCTTCACCTCGCGGGTGAGGCCGAACTGGTAGGCCTGCTTGAAGAAGATGGTGGCATCCTGGCCCGGGAGCGCCATGTAGCAGCCCTGCGCCCCGGACTGCTTGATCTTGGCGACGTAGCTGGCGAAGTCCTTGGTGCCGACCGGCGGGTAGTCCTTGCCGACGATCTCCTTGCCTGCGGCCGTGATGAGCTTCTCGAAGGAGCCGACGCTGTCGCGCCCCCACGCATAGTCGCTGCCCAGCCCGAAGAAGCGCTTCATCGGGGACTCGACCAGGTACAGGCTCACCGCGCGCGCGCCCATGGGGCCGCTGGTGTTCACGCGGAAGAAGTAGCGGTTCCAGCTCTTCGCCGTGAGCGCGCCCGCCCCGTTGATGGTGGACATGAAGATGACCTTCCACTCGGGGCACTTGGCGGAGACGGCGAGGGCCTCCGAGGAGAGCACGACGCCGGTCAGGAACTTGACGCCGTCCTTCTCCACCAGCTTCTGGGCCTTCCTCACCGCCGTGGCGGGATCGCCTCCGGTGTCCTCGTAGATGAACTCGATGGGCCGTCCGAGGACGCCGCCCTTGGCCTTCATCTCCTTGGCGAACAGCTCGCAGGCGCGCTTGGCCTGCACCCCGTACTGGGCATTCCCGCCCGACAGGGCGGCCGGGAGGCCGATCTTGATCGGCTCGGCGGCCGAGGCCCGCCGCAAGTACGCGGGGAACCCGAGGCTCAGCCCGACTGCGCTCACGAGGCCTGCCGTCACGAATTCTCGTCGGGTCGTTTTCATGATCGCTCCTCCTGTGGAATTCGCCCGCCTCGGCGATCAGCCCCTTCGACGTGGTTGCGGAAGCGCGCCGTGCGTGCCCTTCTCGTGACGCGGTGGATTATAGCCGGCGGAGTCAGTCATCAGCAATGAGGCGCCGTGCCGGCCTCGATTGACTCCGGCGGGATGTCGCCCTAATCTCGACCCATTGCCGTTGCGCCATCGGCTCCGTCGGCGCTCATCGATACCGTGCTCTGTTAGCATCGGCCCCGCCGCGCTGCCGGTCGGAAGATGACCGACACGCGCGGTTCGAGTGTAGGAGGCGGCGCATGCTCTGGGTCGGCGTGGACGTGGGTGGCACCTTCACCGACGTCGTCGTCTACGACGAGGCCACGGAAGTCCTCCGGGTCGGGAAGTCCCCGACCGATCCCGGCGACCCCACGCAGGGCCTCCTGCACGCGTTCGCCAAGCTCGAGATCGCGCTGCCGGCGACGGAGCGGCTCGTGCATGGGACCACCATCGGGACCAACGCCATCCTCGAGCGCAAGGGCGCCGCGGTTTGGGTCATCACGACCCGGGGGTTCGGCGACACGCTGGAGATCGCGCGCACGAACCGCACGGTGCTCTACGACATCCGGGCGCTCAAGCCCGCGTCGCTCGTGCCCCGGCAGCGCGTGCTGGAAGTGGACGAGCGGATGGCCTTCGACGGCTCGGTGCTGCGTCCCCTCGAACCGGCCGACGTGGTCGAGGCCGCGACCCGGATCGCGGCGGCCACCGATGGCGGCGCTCCGGGCGCCGCCGTGATCTGCTTCCTGCACAGCTACGCCAACCCGCTCCACGAGCGGGCGGCGGCGAGCGTCGCGCGAGAGCGGCTGCCCGGCTGGTTCGTCTGCACCTCCCAGGAGGTCCTGCCCGAGTTCCGGGAGTATGAGCGCTTCAGCACGGCCGTGCTCAATGCCTACATCGGACCTCTCGTCGGCAGCTACCTGACCTCCCTGCGCGCGGCGCTCGCCGCGCGCGGCCACGCGGGCCAGGTGTTCATCACGACCTCGAGCGGCGGCATCACGACCGCCGAGGTCGCCGCGCGGTTTCCCGTTCACACCGTGCTCTCGGGGCCCGCGGGCGGCGTCGCGGCGGCGCTCCATCTGGGACGGATCACCGGGCTGCGGAACCTGATCACCTGCGACATGGGTGGAACGAGCACCGATGTCTGTCTCATCGACGAGCTGGAGGCCGCCCTCTCGACCGAACGGCACATCGCCGGGCTTCCCAACCGGACCCCGCAGATCGAGATCAACTCCATCGGGGCGGGCGGCGGGAGCCTGGCCTGGCTCGATGCCGGCGAGACCCTCCGGGTCGGGCCCAGGAGCGCCGGCGCCGCGCCGGGTCCGGCCTGTTACGGGCGCGGGGGCGTGGAGCCCACGATCACCGACGCCAACCTCCTGCTCGGCCGGGTGCCGGCGGACGTTCCGCTCGCGGGCGAGGTGAAGCTCGACGAGGAGCTCGCGCGCCAGGCCATGCACCGCCTCCTCGGCCGGGTGCCCGGGCTCGGGACCGAGGCCGGGCTGGCCGACGGGATCATCCGCATCGCCACGGCGCGCATGGTGAGCGCGATCAAGGAGATCTCGATCGCCAAGGGCCACGACCCCCGCGACTTCGCACTGCTCGCCTACGGCGGCGCCGGTCCGATGCACGCCGCCTTCATCGCCGAGGAGCTGGAGATTCCCCGCGTGGTGGTGCCGTGGGCGCCCGGGAACTTCTCGGCCTTCGGCTCGCTGATCTCCGACCTCCGGCGCGACTACGTCCAGACCCGTCTGCTCCCCACGCGACACGCCTCGTTCGCGGAGGTCGCGCGAGCCTTCGCGGCGCTCGAGGGCGAGGCCGGCGCGGCGCTCGCCCGCGAGGACGTCGCGGCGGATCGCATCGCGTTCCTCCGCACCCTCGGCATGCGCTACGTCGGACAGGCGTGGGAGCTGCTGGTCCGTGTCCCCGACGAGGCCGACTCCATGGACGCCCTGGAGGAAGCTTTTCA
>Ga0137403_10004640_pt1 | contig 16138 bp, 15 predicted proteins | sample CZOMad2_1_16fung_FD_122057 | JGI IMG/M metagenome (GOLD analysis project Ga0137403, IMG submission 122057) | Vadose zone soil fungal communities from Angelo Coast Range Reserve, California, USA - CZOMad2_1_16fungal (Hybrid Assembly) | ecosystem: Environmental > Terrestrial > Soil > Vadose zone... | reverse complement strand
GCCGTGGTCAGGCCGAGCTGCTCCACGCCGACCCCGCGGATGCGCGCAAGAATGCGCAGCGCGTTCATGTTGGAATGCTTGCCCTGCGAGGGGCCCATGCCCACCGTGCTGTAGCGCTTGAGCAGTTCGCTGGAATCGAATCCTTCCTGCGCTGCGTTTTCCAAGTCCTTGACCTGCAGGTCCTCGTCGAAGTCGACGAAGTTCTTGGCTTCCGGGTGATCGAATATGGGAAACCGATGCGAGGGACAGCGCGTGCTGCGCGCGACGGCTGTGCCGCTCGGCACGCCGAATCCCACATGAGCTGCCGCCTGCGATCCCGCGCGCCGGCCGTCGGCGAGACGCGATTCGAGATCGTAGACGCCGTTCATGCGGCCGGCTGCAAATATTCCCGGCGGCGAATCCACCGGGACGAACTGCTGCAGCTCCTCGGAAAATCGCGTGCTGCCGCCGGCTTGGAGATAGAGCTGCATGGCGGCCGCCCATCCCACGCTCATCAAAATCGCATCGCAGTCGATACGCCGCTGCGCGCTCGCATCGACGTGGCCGGCTTCATTCACCGGTGCGACCGTCAATCCGGCGACCGTGCCCTCCGGCCCGCGGACGGCCTCATAAGGCGCATGCGCCCGCAGCACGACCAGGCCCAGCGCCGCGCAGGCTGACACGGCCGCATCGCTCTCCGCGACCGCGCGCAAATCGACGATGGCGGCTACCTGCACGCCTCGCGCATGCAGCTCGAGGCAGGTTGCATAGGCATCCAGATTGGCGGCAATGATGACTACTCGGCGGCCGGGAGCGACGCCGTGCCGCGCGGCAAGCCGTGCCGCGCCGGACGCCAGCATGACGCCGGGCAGATCATTGTTGCGAAACACGGCCGGCTGCTCGATCACTCCGGTGGCAACTACCACGGCGCCGGCGCGCATCTTCGTCATGCGCGCCTGCTGCGCCAGCGCGACCCAGTGATCGGCGTAGTAGCCGGCGGCAACGGTAGCCGGAAACAAGGTGATGGAGGCCGAGTCGCACACCGCCCGGACCAGTGCCGTTGGCGCACCGTTGCCCGTGAGCCGCAGCGATTCATCCGCCAAGGCCACCTGTGCACCCGCCTGCGCCGCCGCCAGCGCAGCCGCCAGGCCGCTTGGGCCGCCGCCGATCACCAACACATCGCAGAAACCATAGCGCTTAGGGGTGGCCTCGCGCGCGGCGCCGAGAGTGACGCTTCCCAAACCCGTAAGCGCGCGAAACATGCGCTCCCAACGCGGGAACAGTGCTTTGGAATGAAATGCCTTGTAATAGAATCCCACCGGCAACAGGCGCGCGAAGCGATCCAGCACTCGCGCCTTGTCGCGCCACAGGCCGCCGAAGGTATTGACGGCCGACACGCGCATGCCATCGCGCAGCCAGGTCACGTCGCCGCGCACGTTCGGCACGCCGTCGACCTGGAACAGGGTGTTGCTGTCGTGATTCGCAAAGGACAGGATGCCGCGCGGACGATGGTATTTGAAGCTGCGCGCCATATACGGCACGCCCGCCGCCGCGAGCGCTGAGGAAATCGTGTCGCCCGAATACCCCTGATATTCGCGGCCTTCGAAGGTGAAGCGCAGCGCAGCCGAGCGATTCAGCCATTCCCCGGCGTGCGCCTCGAGGCGATGCATCATGGCGCGGCACTCGCCGTCGTCGCGGTCGGCGGCGGCAGGCCGCGACGCACCGCCTCCGCCGGAAAGGTGGCGATCACCACATCGCGAGTGGTGTCGCGCAAGACCACGAACCAGAAACCCGAGGCGATGTGGCACCACCACTCGTACTTGGCGCCGGGCGAACCGGAGCGATTGAACACGTAGCTGCTCCACTCGGCATCGCTGCATGTATCCGGGTCGGGGCTGCGGCGCACCTCGCCGCCGTACGCGAATTCAGATACGGGACGCGGGCCATTCAAAGGGCACACCAGGATCTTCATCAGTGGCCCACCGACGCCGCGCCTTTTTCACCGGTGAGCTGGTAGCGTGCGAAGCGATCGAAGGTGAACCCCTCGATCAAGGGATGATTGCGTCCCGTCGCCACGGTGTGACTCATGGTCTTGCCGCACACCGGCGTCGCCTTGAAGCCCCAGGTGCCCCATCCGGCATCCAGAAAGAAGCCCTCGACCGGCGTCACGCCCATGATGGGCGCGAAGTCCGGCGTCATGTCGGCGAGCCCCGCCCATTGGCGGTTCACCTTGACTTCGCTCAAGAACGGGAACATGTCCAGCATATGCGAGGCCAAACCCTCGACGAAATCCAGCGTCGGCCGCGTGGCATGCAGTTCGTAGGGATCCAGCGACGCGCCCATCACCAGTTCCCCGCGGGCGCTTTGCGACACATAGACGTGCAGCGAGCCCGACACGATGATGGGATCGAGCCAGGGCTTCACGGGCTCGGATACCATGGCCTGCAATGGATGCACGTAGATCGGCGTGTGCAAGTCCACCATGTCGAGAATTCGCGGCGTGAATCCGGCAACCGCGCACAATACCTTCGACGCGGCAATGGGCCCGCGAGTGGTGTCGACGCCGACCACCCGGCCGCCTTGCACGCGAATCCCCGTGACTTCGGTTTGTTGATGGATCTCCACGCCGCGCTGATCGGCGCCGCGTCCATATCCCCAGGCCACCGCGTCGTGGCGCGCAATGGCGCCCGGTTCATGGAACAGGGCGCCGAGAATCGGCGCATGGCCGCCGCAGGTCATGTCGAGCGAAGGAATCCCGCGCTTGACGAAAGCGGCATCGACGGCCTCGGAACGCACACCGTAGTGCTTGTTCACCTCCGCCCGCCAGCGCATGGTGCGCATCGCCGAATCCGTGTGCGCGAGCGTGTAGTGACCGCGCGCCGAATAGAACAAATTCAAATCGAAATCGGTGGCGAGGTCCTGCCACAGACGCACGCTCTCATCGTAGAATTTCACCCCCTCGGGAGTGAGGTAGTTCGACCGGATGATGGTGGTGTTGCGGCCGGTATTGCCGCCGCCGAGATAGCCCTTGTCGAGCACCGCCACGTTGCGAATGCCGTGATCGCGCGCCAGGTAGTAAGCCGCCGCCAGTCCATGGCCGCCCGCCCCTATAATGACCACGTCATAACCCGTTCTCAACGAGTCGTGGCGCGTGAACATGCGAGGTTCGGGATGCTTGCGCGATAGGCCAAAACGAAGTAAGCGATAGGGCATGCGAACTACAGCGGAATTCCCTTGACGCGACACGGGTTTAGCAGACGGTTACCATGTAGGAATATAAACGAAATTTTAACTGTGGAGCAAATCATTTGCGTATTGTGCAATGCCTCCGATGAGTAGAAAGCCGCCTTCCATCGGTCGCAAGCTCGAATCGGCGGGTATTCACTCAGGGAAGGCCCGCAGGGGCAAAGCGCCGGCCGCCGCCCTGGAGCGTACACAGAGTCCGGCCGTCGACCTCGGACGGACGGCGAGGCGTTTGCGCGAGGGCCAAAACCTGACTCTGGCCGACGTGGCGCGGCGGGCCGATATCAGCAGCGCCATGCTGAGCCGGCTCGAGACCGGCCGAGTCTCCCCCAGCTTGGAAACCATCGTCGCCCTGGCGCGGACGCTGGGCGTCACCGCGTCCGCCTTGATGCAGCGGGTCGGCGCCGACGACGGCGGCGCCCAATTGATCCGCGCCGGTGAGGGACTCGAGACCGTGCGCAGCGGCACCCGCCGCGGACATACCTACCACCTCCTGGCCGCCCAGCGGGGCCCGCGCAAAATCTTCGAGCCCTTTCTCGTGACGCTGAACGATCGCAGCGAGGTGTTCCCGGGCTTTCAACACCCCGGCATCGAGTTCATTCATCTGCTCACCGGCGTGATTCACTATCGTCACGGGCGCCACACCTATGTACTTCGGCCGGGGGATAGCTTGACCTTTTCCGGCGACATCGCGCACGGCCCGGAGCGGCTCGAGAAAGTCCCCATTCGCATGTTATCGCTCATTATTTACGGCAACGAGGACGACTGAGCATCGATACCGGGACGGCTGCGACGAGGCGCGCCGACTCCGCAGACAGCGATTGTGACACCGTGTAATATTTGAGGCCCGGCGGTTCTCGACAAGGATGTCTCCTATGTCTTTTCCCCATAAAACATCCTTGCTGCTTGCATTGATTCCGGCGACGGCGCTGCTTGACGCTTGCGGCGGCGGGGGCGGGGGTGGCGCCGCGGCCGGCGGCAGTTCCAGCAACGCCTCTGGGTGGGTTCAGGGCAAGTTTTCGCCGGCGTCGGCTTTCGCAGCCATGTGCGCGACCCCGCGGACCGGCACCGATCCAGCGACAGGCAAAGCCTATTTGGACCGCCCGGGCACCGCTCTCGACGAAAAGAACTGGCTGCGCTCGTGGACCAACGATCTCTACCTGTGGTTCGCCGAGGTCCCAGATCAGAACCCCGCCGGCTTTGCGTCCGACGCGGCTTATTTCGACGTGCTGAAGACCTCGGCAACCACGGCATCCGGCAAGCCAAAGGATCGATTCCATTTCACGTACCCGACGGCGGCTTGGCAATCTCTTTCGCAGTCGGGCGTGGAAGGCGGCTACGGGGCACGTTTCGTGACCATCGCCAACACACCTCCGCGCAATGTCGTGGTGGCATACACGGAGCCGGGATCCCCGGCCGCTGCGGCCCCGGCCAGTCTCGCGCGAGGGGCCCAGATCCTCGCAGTAGACGGCGTCGATTTGGTGAACGCAAACGATCAGACGAGCGTCAATACGTTGAACGCGGGCTTAAGCCCTCAGACGGTGGGAGAGACCCACACCTTTTCGATCTTGGACGCGGGCACGACGACGCCGCGTACGGTAACTTTGATGTCTGCCAATATCACCGAAACACCGGTGCAGAATGTAAAGACCATCTCCACGGCGGCCGGAGACCTAGTCGGATATATGCTCTTCAACGACCACATCGCGACCGCCGAAGGTGAACTCGTCGCTGCCTTCAGCCAATTGAAGAGCGCCGGCGTGCGCGATCTGATTCTCGACATCCGCTACAACGGCGGGGGCTTCCTCGACATCGCCAGCGAGGTCGCCTACATGATCGCGGGCCCAACACCGACGGCGGGGCAAACCTTCGAACTGGATCAGTTCAACAGCAAGAATCCGACCGTCGATCCGGTAACGCAAAGCGCCATCACACCGCTCGGCTTTCATACGACGACCCAGGGATTTTCGTTGACTGCGGGCCAAGCGTTGCCGTCCTTGAACTTGCCGCGAATCTTTGTGCTCACCGGCGGCAGCACTTGTTCCGCCAGTGAATCCATCATCAACAGCCTCCAGGGCGTCAACGTCCAGGTCATTCAGATCGGCTCGACGACTTGCGGCAAGCCCTACGGGTTTTATCCGACCGACAATTGCGCGGTGACTTATTTTTCGATTCAGTTCCAAGGCATCAACGCCAAGAGCTTCGGCGACTATCCCGACGGATTCACGCCTCAAAATACCGTTGCAACTCAAGGGGTCTTGGTGCCCGGCTGTTCGGTGGCGGACGACTTTGCGCACTCCCTCGGGGACCCCGCGGAAGGACTGCTCGCGTCGGCGCTCAGCTACCGGGCAAACGGTGTTTGCCCCGTGCCGCCAAGCGGCGTGCAGCCTGCCCCGCCGCTGGAGGCAGGAACCTATGTACCGCCGGCGGCGAATGGCGTCGTGATCAAGTCGCTCTGGCGACAGAACCGGATTTACCGTCCGCCGGCAGCGCAGTGAGGCGGCGGCGCCATGCAGGTGTGGCTCCGTACCGGCCTGTCATTGGTGCTCGGCCCGCTGCTATGTATTTGCGCATGGCCTGATCCCAGCGACCCGCCGGTCATCATCGTCAATCCCAGCGATCTGCCGGCCATCATCGTCAATCCGAGCGACGCAAGCCGGATGGAATTGGCGCGCGTCGTCCGCAAGGCCCTGCATGGCGCGCGGGTGACGCTCGCGGACGATGCATTGACGACTTCGAACATACTCGTCATCGAGCATGCCAATCCCCGCGATGCGTCGGGCCGGCCTCTGAATGGGCGCAGTCTGTACCAGCCCGAAAGATTCGAACTATTCGTGCACAAATCACGCTGCGTACTCGTGCGGTCCCGAACCGGCCGGCGGTGGACGCTACGGCACGCCGCGTGCGTCGCGATGCAAGCGGTCGATTGAGGAGCAAGCGGCCGCCGGCGCCACTGGATTCGCACTGGGAATTATCGATTCCTGACGGCACCGTCGCCACGAGCCGGTGGTACCGTTCACACAGAATATTCATTAAGCTTTCGACCGCCCCCCCGCAGGAGAGTCAACCGTGTTCAGATTCCAAACATTCGCACGCCTCGGCTCGCGCCACGCAGGCGCCCTGCTGACGGGCACGGTACTGGCGCTGGCGTTGCCGATGACGCCGAAGCCGGCCCGGGCCGCGACTCCGCCGCAGGTACCAGGCAATCTGGACGCAGCGCGATTGCTGGGGGCGGACAAAGAGCCGCAAAACTGGTTCACCGGCGGGCGCGACAAGGATGGCAGCTACTACTCACCCTTGGCGAGCATCGACGCGAAGAACGTCAAGCAACTCGGTTTTGCCTGGCAGTACGACCTGGGCGATCCCATGCGCGGCCAGGAAGCGACTCCCATCGTCATCGACGGAGTCATGTACACCTCTGGAACCTGGGGCTATGTGTACGCGGTGGATGCCGCCACGGGCAAGGAACTGTGGCGCTATGACCCGAAGCCCGACTACTTCATCGGCCGACACCCGTGCTGCGACCTGGTGAACCGCGGCGTGGCGGTGTGGAAAGGCAAGGTTTATGTCGCTTCGACCGACGGACGTCTGCATGCGTTGAACGCTGCGACGGGCAAGAAGATCTGGGAAGCCGATACCATCACCGATCACAAGCTGCCCTACTCCAGCACGGGTGCGCCGCAGATCGCAGGTTCGGTCGTGGTCATCGGCAACGGCGGCGCCGACATGGGCCGCACGGCCGTGCGCGGCTATGTCGCGGCCTACGATTTGGACACGGGCGCGTTCAAGTGGCGCTTCTACACGGTACCGCCCGCCGTCGGACAGCCCTACGAGAATCCGGAATTGGCTCAGGCGGACAAGACTTGGGATCCGCACCGCAAACCCGAGTTACATGGGGGCGGAACGGCGTGGGATGGATTTGCCTACGATCCAGCCCTCAATCTCGTCTACTTCGGCACCGCCAATGCGGCGCCGTATGATCTGCGCCAGCTCGGGCCGGCGAAGCTCGACAGTCTGTTCACCGCATCGATCCTGGCGCTCGACGCAGCCACCGGCCGCATGGCCTGGTACTACCAGACCACGCCGCGCGACAGCTGGGACTACGATTCGGTACAGAAATTGATTCTGGCGGAGCTCCCGATCGACGGCATCCCCCGGTCGGTGATCATGCAGGCCTCCAAGAACGGCTTCTTCTACGTCCTCGATCGTAAGACCGGCAAGCTGCTCTCCGCCAAGAACTATACCTACGTGAACTGGGCTTCCCATGTCGACATGAAGACAGGACGGCCGGTTCTGACCGGACAGGCCGATTGGTATTCCTCGCCCAAGAACGTGTACCCCTCCTGGGCGGGCGGCCACACCTGGAATCCCATGTCCTACAGTGCACAGACCCACTTGGTCTATATTCCCGTCATCGACGTGTCTGCGGTGTGGATCGACATGCTGCACAACGGCGGCACCATGAAGTACCTCGACGGATTCTTCACGGTGCAGGGCATCTTTCCGGATGACACCTACGATGCCGCCGCCTTGAAGAAACTGTATGGGCCGGTCCCTGACATGCATGCGATCAAAGCCGCGCGCAAGGTGAAGCCGGTGCGGGAGCTGCTGCGCGCCTGGGACCCGGCGGCGCAGAAAACCGTCTGGGAACACGAGACTTCCGCAGGGATTCGCGGCTACGACGGCGGCGTGATGTCCACCGCGGGAAATCTGGTGTTCCAGGGACGCGGCAGCGGCGAACTCTGGGTCTATGCCGCAGACACGGGAAAGGTGCTGAAGGTGATCAAAACCGGCAGCCATCTCATGGCGGCGCCCATGACCTATTCCGCCAACGGTGAGCAATTTGTGGCGATCCAAGCAGGATACGGCGGCGCCGCGATTACGGTGGGCCCCATCCCACCGAGCAGCGCCGCTCTCAAGTATCAGAACACCAACCGCATCATTGCCTTCAAGTTGGGCGGCGCCGCGGTTCCGACACCGGCGCCGCGCGTGGAAGAGCCCTTCGAGAAGCCCCCGGTCGAAACCGCAACCAAGGAAGAGCTAGACGCGGGCGAGATCAAGTTCGTCGAAGAATGTTCGCGCTGCCATGTGCTGGGGCCGAGCAGCACGCCGGACCTCCGCAAACTCAACGCCGGTCTGCATGCGGCGTTCAAGGATATCGTATTGAAGGGGGTGCTCGCGCCCGCGGGCATGGAGCGTTTCGACGACATCCTGAGCGAGAAAGACGTCGACCACATCCATGCGTACTTGATCGATCAGAGCTGGGTTGCGTACCGAGAGCAAGAAGCCGCGGCCGGGCACGCATCGGCGGCGCCTGCGCGCGCAGAGGCTGCAACGGCGCACCCATAGATGGCCATCCGCCTTGCCACCGTTGGGGATATTGCGGGGGTCGCGGGGCTGGTGGAGCGCTACTGGGAATTCGAATCCATCGGCGGTTTTGATCGACCGCGCATCGAAACGCTGCTGGGTAACCTGATCTCGGCGCCGGAACGCGGCGCCTGCTGGGTTGCCGAAGCCGAGGACGGGGTTTGCGCTTATCTGCTCGCGGTTTTCATGTTCAGCCTCGAGCATGGCGGCTTGATGGCGGAAATCGACGAAGTCTTCGTGTCGCCCGAGGTGCGGTCGGCGGGCGTCGGCGCAGCGATGGTGGCGACGGCCGAACGAGATCTGGCGGGACGAGGCTTGGTCCGACTGCAATTGCAGCTCGGGGTCGACAATCATGGCGCGCGGCGCTTCTATGAACGGCTTGGGTTCAGCCGCCGCGCGGGCTACGAACTGCTCGACAAGCCTCTCAAGGAAGGCGCGGGAAACGCATGAAATTGAACCGCGGAATTTTCGCGGCGCTTGGGTAGGGCGGCGTTCGTCACGGGCCGGCGGACGCAGCGCCGGGCGCTGCGGCATATTGCTCCGCGGCCTATAATGGGAGCATCGCTGGAAGGCACGGGGGAATGCCAATGCTGCAGCCTGGACTCATGATGGAACGGCCTCTGCTGATTTCCGGAATCATCGAGCATGCGGCGGCACAGTTTGGATCAACGCAAATCGTCTCGCGTGAGACGCACGGTCCTGTCTTTCGCTACACCTATGCCGAATGCGCTGCGCGCGCGCGACAGCTGGCGCACGCTCTGCGGCGCTTGGGGTTGGCGTCCGGGAGTGCGGTCGGATCGATCGCGTGGAACAATCACCGCCATCTGGAAGCCTATTACGCGGTATCCGGCAGCGGCATGGTGATGCACACCTGCAACCCTCGACTGCATCCCGAACAGCTGATCTACATCATCAACCACGCCGAAGATCGAGTACTGCTGTTCGACGCGACCTTCGCGCCTTTGGTCGAGGGAATTGCGCGCCGCTGCCCGAAGGTCGAGGTCTGGGTATGCCTCAGCGATGCCGCGAACATGCCCGCCGCGGGGATACCCAATCTTCGTTGCTATGAGGAATTGATTGCCGCGCATAGCGAGCAATTCGACTGGCCGGAATTCGACGAACGCACCGGCGCCGTGCTTTGCTACACCTCCGGCACGACCGGAAGCCCCAAGGGCGCACTGTATTCACACCGGGCTATGGTGCTGAACGCCATCACCGTCTGCATGCCCGGAGTGTTGGGTCTATCTCCCAGAGACACCGTGTTGCCGATCGTACCCATGTTCCACATCAATGCCTGGTGCATTCCCTATGCCGCATTGATCGCCGGGGCGAAGCTGGTATTTCCCGGACCGCGCTTGGACTGTGCCGGACTCCACGGCTTGATGGAAGCCGAAGGCGTAACCGTCAGTGCCGGCGTCCCCACGATTTGGCTGGGCCTGGTGCAGTACCTCGAGCAGAACGATTTGCGCTTCTCCACCCTGCAACGTTTAATAGCAGGCGGATCGGCCCTGCCGTGTCCCTTGATCGCCAGCTTGAAGGATCGATACGGCATCGACGTGCGGCAAGGCTGGGGAATGACGGAGACGGTCGCGGTCGCGACGTTGTGCAGCCTGGATTGCGAACAGCAGCAGCTACCGCCGGCGGAGGGGCACGCTATCGTCGCCAAGCAGGGAAAATCCGTGTTCGGCGTGGAAATCAAGGTGGTCGACGAACGCGGCGCCACATTGCCGCGCGACGGCAAATCGCAAGGCGAACTCATGGTGCGCGGGCAGTGGATCGTGAGCGGATACTATAAATGCGATTCCTCGCCGTTGGCGGCGGGCTGGTTTCCCACCGGCGACATCGCCACCATCGATGCTCGAGGCGTCATGCAAATCCGCGATCGCGTTAAAGATCTGATCAAGACCGGCGGTGAATGGATCAGTTCGATCGACCTGGAAAATGCCACTATCTGCCATCCGGCGGTGGCGGCAGCGGCGGTTATCGGCGTGAAGCACCCGAAATGGCAGGAAAGGCCCCTGCTCTTCGTCGTCCGCAAGCCGGGCCGGACCTTGGAGCGAGAGGAAATCCTGGCGTTCCTGGCGCAGCAAGTGGCCCGCTTGTGCGTTCCGGATGAGGTCATATTTCTGGAATCGCTTCCCGTGGGAGGAACTGGCAAAGTGCAGAAAACGGTTCTTCGAGAGAAATACGGCAATGTGTTCGGGTAGCCGCAGGAGAGGCACATGAAAACGAAGACTCATTCAGTCGCGCCCTTGGTCGGTCTGGGCGTTCTGCTGGCGCTCGCATTTACCGCGAATGCCGCGGATCCGCCCGACGGCGTGGCCGCAACGGTATCGCACGATGCCAAGGCGGTCGGCGAGACGGTCAAACATGATGCGAAAGTAGTCGCCGCGGCGGCGAAGGAAGGCGCAAAACAGGTCGCCGTGGCGGCGAAGGAAGTCGGGCACGAAGTTGGCACCAAGAGCAAGGAAGTGGCACACGAAGTTGCCAACAAGAGCAAGGAAGGAGCCCACGAGGTCTCTGCGGCAACCAAGCGCGGTGCGGAAAAGACCAAAGCTGCCGTGAAAGGCGCCAAAACGGACGACAAGCCGGCCAACGGCCCGGACAAGCCGGCACAGTGAGCAATCCGCACACCCACCCCTGAGCAAATCAGGGGTTCGCGCTAATTTTCATCGTTTGTCGGCACCCCGGCGCACGGCTATTGTTTCCGCGTGCGCGTGCGCGATCGGCTGACGGCCGCTACCCGATCGGCTGCAAATGACTTCGATAGTAAGCGCCGCGCGCGGCGTAATGCGCGGCAACCTCGAGAAGATTCTCGCGTTCCTCGGCAGTGAGCTCGCGCACCACCTTGGCGGGCGCTCCCAGGATGAGGGTGCCGTCGGCAAATACCTTGCGCTCGGTGATGACTGCGCCGGCGCCGACCAGACAGCCCCTGCCGATCACCGCGGCGTTCAATACAACCGCCTGGATACCGATCAGCGAGCCTTCACCGATCGTGCAGCCATGCAGCATGGCCTGATGGCCGACGGAGACATGGGCTCCCACCGTGAGCGGAAGCCCCGGATCCGTGTGCAAAACCGCGCCGTCCTGCACATTGCTATGGGGGCCGATGCTGACGGTTTCGTTGTCGCCGCGCAGGGTCGCGCCGAACCACACGCTGCTGTGGTCCTCGAGAACGACCTTGCCGATGATCGAGGCGCTCGGAGCGACATACGCGCTCGACGCCATCGTCGGTGAAACATCGCCCAACTTATACAAGGCCATACACCCTCCGCCGCGCAAGTACGTCGCGCATCATGGCCGCATCGACTCTGCGGGAATAGTCCCCTGCGCGGCGAATGCCGTCGCGCGTCGGCGCGGCGGGTTGTGATGAGGTAAATATACCTCCTGTATCATCGACAATCATCATGATTGACACTCCGACGAATCCTGACTATCCGCCGCGAGGATGGCTTAGAGCCTTGGTGCGCCTCTGGCTATTGAAGCCGGTGGGGTCTATGCCCTCCGGCAATCCGCAGCGCGCCGCGTTCATCATGGGCGCAGCATGGCTCTCGGTCTGGGTTGCGATCGATCGATGGCAATCGCAGCCGGACCCGCAGCTCTTCCCGAGCGGAATTCCGCTGCTTGCCTGGTATGTGCTGGCGGTCTTGGGGTTGGCCGCCGTGCTGCAATGGCGGGCGCGTCCGGCACCGGCGTTCGCGCCCGTGCTCGCATTGGCGATGGGGGCGGTACCGCTGCCGCTGCTGTTCACGAGCGTGATCGCGGCGTTTCTCGATCCCTGGTGGTACCTGGGCGCGGGCGCAGCCGTGGCTGTCCACACGCTGCTGTACTTCGCGCGCGGGCTGCACGTCATGACAGGGTATACGCAGCGCGCGGCTGCCTGCGCCGGCGTCGTGTTCGTCTTGGGTTTCATCTGGCTCACCGATTCACTGGACGTCATCCCGGATGTGTGGACTCCGCAGGAAGCGCAAGCCGCGGAGTCGGGCGACGCGCTTGCGGATGCCGAGGCTATTTTGTTCGGGCAGCCGGGCCGCATCGATGAGGCGCTGTCGGCCGTCGCCCGCGACAAGTCGCCTAAGCCTCGGGCCTATTTTTTGGGCTTTGCCGGGGTCGGCGATGAGAAAGTGTTCGCGCAGGAAATCGGCCTGGCGTCGAGGGTGCTCGGCGAGCGATACGACATGACGGCCAGAACAGTGTCGTTGCTCAACGATGCGCGCGATTTGGAGCGCGCTCCGCTCGCGACCGTATCCGGATTGAAGTACGCCTTGCGCGGCCTCGCTTCGCGCATGAATCTCGATCAAGACGTGCTGTTCCTGTCGATCTCCTCGCACGGTGCGAAGGATCCGGCCATCATCGTCTCCAATTCAGAGCTTCCGCTCCAGGATCTGGCCGACGACGATCTCGCCGATGCCTTGAACGAATCCGGCATCAAATGGCGCGTGATCATCATCTCCGCCTGCTACGCCGGCGCCTTCATCGAATCATTGCGGGACCCGCAAACCATCGTCATTACCGCATCGGCCGCCGATCGCACCTCGTTCGGCTGTTCGAACGACCGCGATCTGACCTACTTCGGCGAGGCGTTCTACCGGGACGCCTTGCCCACCGCCCACTCGTTGCGCGAGGCCTTCGATACGGCAAAGACCGTCATTGCCGCGCGAGAGCGCCGGGAGCACGTCGACGCGTCCAACCCTCAAGCGTTTTTCGGCGCCAAAATGGAAGCGAAGTTGGCCAGCCTGAGCATAAACTCCCAATAGCCAGAGAACATAATGAGACTGCCGCGAAGCGGACGCTCATTCCCCGCGCAAGCGGTTATGATTGACAGGACTTCGCTCTAGGTCACAAGCTCGCCGCCAGAGGCATGACGGAATGTCCTATGCTATTTGAAACGGTGTCTGCCGGCGGCTGCCGCTCCTACCTCATCGGTTGCGAGAAGACTTGCGCCGCGGTGCTGATCGACCCGGAGCTCAGCCAGATCGACCGCTACATTGCGCTGACCGCCAAGGACGGTTTGCGCATCCGATATCTCGTCGATACCCACACGCATGCGGATCATTTCTCCGCGACCCAGCAGCTCGCTCGCCAACTCGCAGTACCGGTGGTCATGCACAGTGCAAGCCCGGCTCCATTCATCGACCTGCGCCTGCAGGGCGGCGAACTCCTGGCAGTCGGAGCGCTCCGGCTGCAGGCACTCCATACTCCCGGCCACACTCGCGATTCCATGTGCCTGTGTGTCGAGGACCGCGTGTTCACCGGCGATACGCTGCTCATCGGTGGCACGGGCCGCACCGACCTACCGAGCGGCGACGCAGGAGCGCTGTATGAGAGCCTGTTTGAGGGGGTGCTCAAGCTCGATCCGTCACTCAAGGTCTTTCCGGCCCATGAATACAAAGGCCGCTCCCATTCGACCATAGGACAGGAACTGGCCGAGAATCCGCGGCTGCAGAAAAAAGACCGAGATGCCTTCATTGAGATGATGCAAAACCTGAATCTCACGATGCCCGCGCACGTCACCGAGGCACTACGCACGAATATGACTGGTGGCAAGACCGTGGCGCAGATGCTTTCCGAAGCAGCGGCGATCGTGCCATTCATGTCGCTCGCAGAACTCAACAGTTGTCTTGAACTCAGGAGAAATGACCTGATTTTGCTTGACGTTCGGGAACGCGACGCTTTTGAAGAAGGTCACGTTCCGGGAGCACGGCTATTGCCGCGCGGCCAGTTGGAACTACGTGTCAATCAGGAGTTGACCGATCCGACCAAGAGGATCCTTGTTTACTGCGAGTTTGGTCGCATTTCGACGCTGGCGACCGCCACGCTGCGCCAGATGGGATTCCGAGGCGCCGTAGCCCTTGACGGTGGGATGAAAGCGTGGCGTGAGGCCGGCTATCCATTGGCGTCGGGGAAAGAATCGTGAGCGGCGCGGGGCGAGAATTAGCGCCCGCCGGTCAAGGGAGCGTGCGCAAAGCCTCGAAGATGAGGTCGGATCATCTTGAAGTCCTCATCTGCGGTCAGCAGGGTAAAGCCATTTTCGCGACAGGTGATCGCAATCAAAATGTCGTTGACCAGAGAGCGTGGCCGATCTTTGTATGGCACGCCATCTTGGCGAAAAAGGGTTGCGAGGATGCGGCCGCAGTCCTTGAAGGCCATTGGGGACGGACCCACCACACGATTGCGACGCTCGAACACATCGAAGATTCCGTCTTGCAGGATTTTGGCCTGTGCGTCGGTAACAGCGCCAGCGCGCAGTTCCTGCATAACAACGGCGCTCATGTAAGTCATCGGTGCGTTACGTTCCAAGAAACCCTCCAGGGCCTGTTCCTTCAGGGAGTTTCGGATAGCATCGATGTATAAATTGGTATCGAGGACAAATTTGCGCGCCATCCTTAGCCCTCGGTCCGAGTGATCCAACTAGTCCTGATAGATGTCCTTCAGACCGCCGGCCGCCCGCAGACGCTGTATACCCTCCGAGATCTCCTGCCGGAACGCAATCGCGTCGAGGGCGGCGTCAACGGCTTCGGTTTCCGTCTTGACGCCCAGAGCCTTGCGCGCAACGTTGAGTTTGCGTTGGTCGATATGCAGATTCTTTCGTACCCAACCTCGGGGCGGGCGGCCAAGCCGCCGAGCGGAACCGGATCCACGTGAAGGAGTCGTCATGGTTGAATTCCTTCCATCTGTACGAAATTGAATATACTACTGTACCAAACTGGGTTCAAGAGAGCGCAAAAAGGTGCGCCGCCAATACTCGCCCGGACGAATAATCGGAATTGCCTGAATTGCCCGCATATTGAATATCGCGATCGACGCTAATCAGCATCGCGCCGGGGAAAATTGAATTTCTCAACCAGCTTTGGCCCCAATTCCTCGAGGATAAAGTCGGAAATTACCAACTCTTGCGCCCGCTCTTTGCTTCGGGACGATTTTATCGAAAAACGATAAACAAGTTGCCGAATATCAATAAAGATGATATTGTTTATCAATATCAATCCTGGAGTGCTCGATCGATGCCCCGTCCTTCATCTACCGCGCTTCCGATCGCCTACGTCGGCCTGCGCATCCTGATCGTCCTGAACTGGATCTACGGCGCAATTGTCCTTGCGATCCTCGTGGGAATGTTTGCAGCCGAACAATGGACGATGACGGCTCTCGGCGTTCCAACCTCGCCGCAATCCGGTCCGCTGATCATGGGCATGCGCGCGATTGCAGCGCTCGGACTCGTTGCCGTCCCGCTGAATCTCGCCGTGCTCAAGAGGCTGGTGGCGATGGTGCAAACGGTTCGCGCCGGTGATCCCTTCGTCGCCGCGAATGCATACCGCCTGCAGGTGATCGCCTGGATTCTGCTCGGACAGCAGATGCTCAGCCTCGTCATCGGGCTTATCGGCAAATCCGTTTCGACGCCCGGACATCCGCTTCATCTCGATGCCGGCTTTTCGCCCAGCGGCTGGCTGGCGGTCATCCTGACCTTCGTCCTCGCGCGCGTCTTCGCCGAAGGCGCGCTGATGCGTGAAGACCTCGAAGGGACGGTGTGACATGGCCATCGCCGTAAAGC
>Ga0137403_10004639_pt1 | contig 16146 bp, 12 predicted proteins | sample CZOMad2_1_16fung_FD_122057 | JGI IMG/M metagenome (GOLD analysis project Ga0137403, IMG submission 122057) | Vadose zone soil fungal communities from Angelo Coast Range Reserve, California, USA - CZOMad2_1_16fungal (Hybrid Assembly) | ecosystem: Environmental > Terrestrial > Soil > Vadose zone... | reverse complement strand
GGAGGGCGAGGCGCTGGCCAAGGCGATGGAGCTTGCCGGACGGATCGCACAAAACGCGCCGCTGACGAATTTCGCAGTGCTGCAGGCGCTGCCGATGATTGCAGAAGCCAATCCGCAAACCGGTCTTCTGATGGAGTCGTTGATGGCGACCGTGGCGCAGAGCGACAAAGAAGCAAAACTTCGGATTCGCGCCTTCCTCGACCGCAAGACCGCCAAGGTAAAGCCCGCCTGACATGAGCGCCAAACCCGACATGTCCGTGCCGACCAAGGGCGACCGACTGGCGCGGGGCGGCAAGGCACATCCGCTGCGCGCGATTTCGTTCGGCGATCCCGCGGTGTCGATCGATCGCCGCGCCGACGGCACCATCTATCTGAGGCCGAAAAGAGCACTCGGCGAATATCCGGAACGGCTGACCGACCGGCTGCACCATTGGGCGGAGACAGCACCAGACCGCATTTTCATGGCGGAGCGCGACAAGGGAAACGGCTGGCGACAACTCACTTATGGGGAATTGCTGGCCGCAAGCCGGCATATCGCCTCGAGCCTGCTTGCGCGCAATCTTTCGGCGGAGCGACCGATCGTTATTCTTTCCGGCAATTCGATTGATCACGCGCTGGTCGCGTTCGGCGCGTTATATGCGGGGATCCCATTCTGTCCGGTGTCGCCGGCCTATTCGCTGGTGGCGAAGGATTTTGCCAAGCTCTCCTATCTGATGCAGCTCCTGACCCCTGGCCTGGTATTCGCCGACGATACGGACAAATTCGCCCACGCGCTGGAAGCGAACGTTCCCCAGGGAACCGAGATCGCCGCCTCCTTTGGCGCGTTGCCCAACCGCGCCGTGACGCGGCTCGCCGATCTCCTGGCGGCGCCCTTGCATGGCAGCCTCGATGCGGTGCACGAAAAAATCGGCCCCGAGCGAATCGCGAAATTCCTGCTGACATCGGGTTCGACCGGCAATCCCAAAGCGGTCATCAACACCCAACGGATGATCTGCGCCAATCAGGTGATGATCCGCGAGACCATGGCGTTCCTGAAAGACGAGCCGCCCGTGATCGTCGACTGGCTGCCGTGGAATCACACCTTTGGCGGCAATCACAATATCGGGCTGACGCTCTATAACGGCGGCTCGATGTATCTCGACGCCGGCAAGCCGATGCCCGGCGGCATCGAGGAGACCGTGCGCAATCTGCGCGAGATCTCACCCACGGTCTATTTCAACGTGCCGAAGGGCTATGAATCGCTGTTACCTTATCTCCGCGAAGACAAGGTATTGCGCGGAAAGCTCTTCCATCGGCTGCAGGCGATGTTCTTCTCGGGCGCGGCGATGTCGCCGTTCGTCTGGGAAAGTCTCGACGAATTGGCGGTCCAGGAGACAGGCTTTCGCGTACCGATGCTGACGGGCCTTGGTGCCACCGAGACCGCGCCCTTCTTCATGTCGGCCAATCCGCTCACCAGCCGCTCCGGCCATGTCGGGCTTCCGGTCCCCGGCAATGAGGCGAAGCTCGTTCCCGACAATGGCAAGCTCGAGGTTCGCGCCAGGGGACCGAACGTTACGCCAGGCTATTGGCGTCAGCCGGAGCTCACCGCCGCCGCCTTCGACGAGGAAGGTTTCTATAAGTTTGGCGACGCCATCAAGCCGGCCGTTGCGGATGATTTGAGCGCCGGCTTCGATTTCGACGGCCGTATCGCCGAGGATTTCAAACTGGCGAGCGGCACCTGGGTCAGCGTCGGCCCGCTCCGCGCGCGCTTTATCGCCGCTTGCGCGCCTTTGGTGCGCGACGTCGTGATATCAGGCATCAACCGCGACGAGGTCTCGGCGCTGGTCGTGCTCGATCCCGACGGTTGCCGCCTGATCAATCCGACGCTCACCTGCGACGACATCGCCGCGGTCGCGGGCGATCCGCTGGTCCGCGACGCGTTTCGTGTGCGGTTTGCAAAATTTATCGCGACTTCGACGGGATCGTCGACGCGGATCGCCCGCGCCATCCTTCTCGATGCGCCGCTGTCGATCGATCGCGGTGAAGTCACCGACAAGGGTTCGATCAATCAGCGTGCGGTGCTGGATCACCGCAGCCACCTGATCGACGCGCTTTATTCGCCGACGCCGGCCGCGGACGTGATATGGCCGTAAGCCAAAGAATTATTCGTCTTCAGGAGGAAACCATGCAGTTGAAGGATCAAGCCGCGATCGTCACCGGCGGCGCATCGGGATTGGGCGCCGCCACCGCGCGCAGGCTCGCAAGCCAGGGCGCCAGGGTTGCCGTGTGCGACCTCAACGCCAAGCTTGCCGAGACCGTCGCCACCGAAATCGGCGGTGTCGCCGTGGTCTGCGACGTTGCGGACGCGGCCTCGGCGGAAGCCGCCGTCACTGCTGCTGCCAAGGCCCATGGCCCGGCGCGCGTCGTGGTCAATTGCGCCGGCATCGGCGTCGCCAAGCGGGTGATCGGCCGCGATGGACCGATGCCGCTCGCCGAATTCGACAGGGTAATCCGGGTCAACCTGATCGGCTCGTTCAACATGCTGCGGCTTGCGACCGCGGAGATGTCAAAGCTGGAGCCGCTTGCAAGCGGCGAACGCGGCGTGGTGATTTCAACCGCGTCGATCGCGGCCTATGACGGCCAGATCGGGCAATCCGCCTATTCGGCTTCCAAAGGCGGCATTGTCGCGATGACCTTGCCGATCGCGCGCGAGTTGGCGCAGTTCGGCATTCGCGTGCTGGCGATCGCACCGGGGCTGTTCCTGACGCCGCTTCTGGCCAATCTGCCGCAGGAGGCGCAAGACTCGCTCGCCGCGGCGATTCCCTTTCCGCGCCGGCTCGGTCATGCCGACGAATTTGCGTCGTTGGTGTTGCATATGGTCGACAATCCATACTTGAACGGCGAAGTGGTGCGGCTCGACGCATCGCTCCGCATGGCGCCGCGCTAGGTTTGATTCATGAGAATAGAAATGCAGCGCGCCAAGGGCTCAGTCTTACCTCTCCCATGGGGAGAGGTCGGTCCGCGCAGCGGACCGGGTGAGGGGGTAATATCTATCATGAACATCGTAACCCCTCACCCCGACCCTCTCCCTATGGGAGAGGGGGCACACTACCGTCGCCGCGATGTGCTACTTCAATCCGGCTATTCCAGATAAGGGCTCCGTGAGCGATGTTCGTCAATCGGCGCGACGTGCAGATCCAGTGGGGCGATTGTGACCCCGCCAACATCGTCTATTACCCGCGTTATTTCGAGATGTTCGACGACTCGACCTCGATCATGTTCGAGGCGGCCGGCTTCTCCAAGCAGGACATTGTCCGGAAATACGGCCTGGTCGGGATTCCCATGGTGGATACGCGGGCAAAATTCTACATCGCCTCGACTCACGGCGACTGGATCACGATCGAGAGCCGGGTCGAAAGTTTCAAGCGATCGAGCTTCGAGGTGACCCACAGGGTGTTCAAGGGCGAGGCGTTGGCGATCGAGGCATTCGAGACCCGGGTGCTGGTCGGACGTCATCCAGACGATCCCACGCGGCTGAAATCGGCGGCGGTGCCGGAGGAGATCATTGCGAAATTCATGCAGGGCTGACCTCAGCCGGCGCATGACGGAAAGAAGAGAAAGTTGTCCGCAGTTTATTGATTAGACCAGGAATAACATCCACGGGAGGAATGCATGAAGAAGCTCCGTCTCTCCGCCGCCGTTGCGGCGGCAGCCCTCGCGCTGCCGGCGTTCGCCGCGTGCGCGCAGACCAGCGAGATTACCATCGGCATCTCGATCTCCACCACCGGGCCCGCAGCGGCGCTCGGCATTCCCGAGCGCAACGCGCTCGAATTCGTGCCGAAGGAAATTGGTGGGGTGCCGCTCAAGGTCATCGTTCTCGACGATGGCGGTGACCCGACCAATGCCACCACCAATGCGCGGCGCTTTATCACCGAAACCAAGGCCGATATCATCATGGGCTCGTCGACGACGCCGCCGACCATCGCGGTGTCCAATGTCGCCAACGAGGCCGGCATTCCCCATATTGGTCTCGCGCCTTTTCCGGTCACGCCGGAGCGGACGAAATGGTCGGTGGTGATGCCGCAGCCGGTCCCGATCATGGGCAAGGTGCTGTACGAGCACATGAAGGCGCATAACGTCAAAACCGTCGGCTACATCGGCTACTCCGATTCCTACGGCGATCTCTGGTTCAACGACTTCAAGACGCAAGGCGTGCCGATGGGCATGACGCTGGTCGATGAAGAGCGCTTTGCGCGGCCCGATACCTCGGTCGCGGGGCAGGTCTTGAAACTCGTCGCCGCCAATCCCGACGCGGTCCTGGTCGGCGCCTCCGGCACCGCGGCGGGCCTGCCGCAGACCGCCCTGCGCGAGCGCGGTTACAAGGGCCTGATCTACCAAACCCACGGCGCCGCCAGCATGGACTTCATCCGCATCGCCGGGCCGGCGGCCGAAGGTGTGATCATGGCGTCGGGACCGGTGATGAATCCGGAAGGCCAGCCTGACAGCGCCTTGACCAAGAAGCCGGGGCTTGCGCTCAACACCGCCTACGAGGCCAAATATGGCCCCAACAGCCGCAGCCAGTTCGCCGGACATGGCTATGATGCGTTCGAAGTCCTCAAGCGCGTCATCCCGACCGCGTTGAAAACGGCAAAACCCGGTACGGTAGAGTTCCGCGAGGCGATCCGTCAGGCCTTCCTGAGCGAACGCGAAATCGCCGCGAGCCAGGGCGTCTACAACTGGACCGAAAAAGATCGCTCCGGCCTCGACGACCGCTCGCGCATCATTCTCACGGTGAAGGACGGGAAATACGTGCCGGCGATGTGAGGGGGCACAACACCTATTGTAGGGTGGGCAAAGCGAAGCGTGCCCACCATTTCGGGTGATGACGCTGATAAAGGCGGTGGGCACGGCGCAAGGGCGCCTTCGCCTACCCGACTTCTGTCTCAGCCGTCATGGCCGGGCGTGTCCCGGCCATCCACGTCTTGGTCGCCGCCAAGAAAGTAAGACGTGGATGCCCGCGACAAGCGCGGGCATGACGATGGGTATTTTTCGAGCGTTCAGCGCTTAAATCCCATCAACGTTTTCCTAAGCAAACCCGAGATAACTCGCCGCCACCCGCGGGTCCGCCGCGACATCCGTCGCGGTCCCATGCAAAATGAACTCGCCGAGCTCCATCACATAGGCGCGGTCGGCAATTTGTAGCGCGGCCTGCGCGTTCTGTTCGACCAGCAGCACCGATACTCCGCTCGCGCGCAACTCGCCGATGGTACGGAAGATGTCGGCGACGATGATCGGCGCCAAACCAAGGCTCGGCTCGTCCAGCATCAACAGCTTTGGGGCGCCCATCAACGCGCGGCCCATCGCCAGCATTTGCTGCTCGCCGCCGGACAGCGTTCCCGCAAGCTGCCGGCGCCGCTCTTTCAACCGCGGAAACAGCGCATAGACGCGTTCGAGCGAGATCGCCGCGACCGCCTTGGCGATCCGGAACGCACCGAGTCTTAAATTGTCCTCGACGCTCATGGCACCGAATAGCTCGCGATGCTCCGGCACCAGGCTTAGGCCCGCCGCGACGCGGTCCTCGATTTCGAGCCGCGCCAGGTTTTGCCTCGCGAAGCTGACGCGGCCCCTCACAGGCAGAATTCCCATGATGGCGTTCAACAGCGTGGTCTTGCCGGCGCCATTGGCGCCGATGATGGTGACAATCTCGTTCTCGGCGACATCGAGCGAGACCCCACGGACCGCCTCGACCTTGCCATAGGCGATGTGCGCCTCGGAGACCTGCAACAGCGCGCCCGGGCCTGCATTCATGCCACGGCTCCGAGATAGGCCCGGATCACATCGGGGTTGGCCTTGATCGCTTCGGGCGCGCCTTCCGCAATCTTGGTGCCGAAGTCGAGCACCACGATGCGGTCGGCCAGATCCATCACGAATCCCATGTCGTGTTCCACGAGCAGCACCGACATGCCACTGTTGCGAAGCTCGCGCAGCAATTTGGCGAGCTGTTGCTTTTCCATATGCCGCAGGCCCGCGGCCGGCTCGTCGAGCAACAGCAGCATCGGATCGACGCAGAGCGCGCGCGCGATCTCGACAATGCGCTGCTGGCCGAGCGACAAGCTGCCCGCGAGCGTATCGATGTGTGCGCTCAAGCCCACCCGCTCGATCTGTCGCGCCGCTTCCGCCAGCAATTTCGCTTCATCCGCTCGGTCGAGGCGGAGCATGCTGGCGAGCGCGCCGGCCTTTCCCCGTAGATGCGCGCCGATCGCGACATTTTCCAGCACCGTCATGTCAGGCACCAGTTTGACATGCTGGAAGGTCCTGGCGATGCCGAGTTTTGCTACCTCCTGTGGGGCTGCGTTAATTTTGTTGCCGAGGACGGAGATCGTACCGCCGGAAGAGGGAAGCACGCCGGTGATCAGGTTGAAGGTCGTGCTCTTGCCGGCACCGTTGGGACCAATCAGGGCGACGATTTCGCGTAGCCGGACGTCGAAGGAGACGTCGTTGACCGCGATCACGCCGCCAAACGCTTTGCGCGCATGATCGATCTGCAGAAGGACGCTGGGGGCTGCCTTGTCTCTGGTGCGCGGAGGCAAGGTGAGCGATGTGTCAGGCCGGTTGCGATGTAGCTTGAACGGTGTGTGCGCTATCAGCCACGGCCATACGCCGGTCGGGGCCAGCTGCAGCAGGGCCACCAGCAGGATGCCGAACACGATGGTCTCGAGCTGGCCTTCGCCGTGAAACAGATACGGCAAATAGCTCTGAAGAATTTCCTTGAGGATGACGACGATCGTAGCCCCTAGCACGCCACCCCAGACATAGCCGGCGCCGCCGACCACCGCGATGAAGAGATATTCGATCCCGGCCTGCGCCCCGAATGGCGTCGGATTGGCGGCGCGCTGAAAATGCGCATAGAGCCAGCCGGACAGTCCGGCGAGCACAGCCGCGTAAATGAACACCAGAAGTTTGGCGCGCGGCGTCTGCACGCCGAAGGCTTCGGCGGCGACATGGCCGCGCCGTAGCGCGCGGATTGCCCGGCCGGTGCGCGAGTCCAGCAGATTCGTGGTGAGCAGCGCGCACAGTAACACTGAACTCCAGATCGCATAATAGATCGTCCCCGGATCGATCATTTTGAACGCGCCGATCGAAAGCGGCGGGATACCGGAGATGCCGTCATTGCGGCCGAGGAATTCAAGCTTGCTGAACAGATAAAACAGGCCGAGGCCCCAGGCGATGGTGCCGAGCGGCAAATAGTGGCCCGACAGCCGCACCGTGATCAGGCCGAGCGCCACCGCCGCGATGCCGCTGACCAGGAGCGCGAGCGGCAGCGTCAGCCAGGGCGAGAGGCCGTAGGCCGTCGTCAGGACCGCGGTGGCATAGGCGCCGAAGCCGCAAAATGCCGCCTGTCCGAACGAGGTGAGACCGCCGACGCCGGTGAGCAGCACGAGCCCCATCGCCACCAGCGCGGCCAGCCCGATATTGTCCAACAACACGATCCAGAACGGCGGCATGCCCGGAATGAACGGGATCGCCGCCATCGCCGCCGCGAACACGATCATAGGGAGCCGCTGTCGCATTGCGATCAATCCTTCTCTTCCTCGACCGCGGGCGCTGCCAACGACCGCAACAGGAGAACCGGAATGATCAGCGTGAAGACGATGACCTCCTTGAAATTGCTCGCATAGAACGAGGAGAAGGCTTCCACGCCGCCAACCAAAAGCGCCGCGATCGCGGTCAAGGGGTAGCTCACAAGCCCGCCGATGATCGCGGCCACAAAACCTTTCAGGCCGATCAGGAAGCCGGTGTCGTAATAAAGCGTCGTGATCGGCACGATCAGGATTCCCGAAATCGCACCAATGACGGAAGCCAGCAGGAACGCGATTTGTCCCGATAGCGCGGTTCGAATACCGACGAGACGCGCGCCCAGGCGATTGACGGCAGTGGCGCGAAGCGCCTTGCCGGTGAGGGTGAGACTGAAGAACAGCCCGAGGCCCGCGATGAGCGCGAGCGTGATGACATAGACCGCGATGCTCTGGCCGGTGAAGCGCAACGGATCGATGGTGAAGACGGCGTTGGATAAAGCGGGGCCGCGCTGGCCTTCGGCACCGAAGAACACCAGCCCAAAGCCTTGCAGCGCGAGATGGCAGCCGACCGAGGCTATCAATAGCACCAGCACCGAGGTGTGGGCGATCGGGGCGAACGCGATGCGATAGAGAAAAAGCCCGATCGCCGCGACGATCGATAGCGACAGCGCGATATTGAGGGCAATCGGATTTTGACGGCCGGCGATCGCATATGTCAGGGCCAGGATAGCCGCCGGCAGCAGAACGTTGACCGCAAAGGCCCGTCCGACCAGCGAGAGCTGCAGCGACCTTCGGCCGGCGAACAGGTCGAGGCCAAAGGCGACGATGCCCATCGCCAGCGCCAGCCGCGCGGTGCCGGGCACCTGACCTGATGACAGCGTGGCGTAGGTCAAGGCGCCATAGGTGACGAATTCGCCTTGCGGAATCAGGATGATCCGCGTGACGGCGAATACCAGCACCAGCGCAAGCCCGAGCAGGGCGTAGATCGCGCCGTTGGTGATGCCGTCCTGCAGCAGGAACAGCATGATCGTCGTGTTCAAGACCGGGCGCTCCCCTCACCGGCCGGGCCGTGCGCGCCCGACTTCAACAGCCCCTGAAACGGGTCGCTGATATTTGATATACTTTATAACAATTATCCTATATAATCTCAAGGCGTGGCCGGATTCCCCGCTGGCCATTCAACCTATCGGGATTGCGAGCACCGAGCGATGACCGTTTCCAAAGCCGTCGATGTCACCAGGGCGCCCCGCCCCGCCCGCAAGGAGGGTATCGACAACGCCACCCAGGACACCCCGATCCAACTCGGCGAACTCGCCGGGCTGCTCGGCTATTCGCTCAAGCGCGCGCAGTTGAAGATCTTCGAGGATTTTCTACGCTGCGTCGCGCCGCTGCAACTGACCCCGGCACAATTCTCGGTCCTGCTGCTGCTCGACCGCAATCCCGGACGCAACCAGACCGAAATCGCCAATACGCTTGGAATCCTGCGGCCGAATTTTGTGGCGATGCTTGACGGCCTCGAGAGCCGCGATCTGTGCGCCCGAATGCGCTCGACCTACGACCGGCGCTCGCACATCCTGGTTCTGACCGAGAAGGGCCGGGTGGTGCTGGCGCGGGCGAAAAAACTCGTCGCCGCCAAGCACGAGGCGCGCCTCAACGAACTATTGGGTCCCGCCAACCGCGCCACCCTGCTCGGCATGCTGGACAAGATCGCAAGAGAGTTTTGAGGTACCCGCCTCGTCCTGAGGAGGCGCGTACGCGCCGTCTCGAAGGACGTGTTCGCACCGGGACCTCATGGTTCGAGACGCGCGAAGACGCGCTCCTCACCATGAGGGAAGGACCCATAAGCCGTTGATTTTGGTGAATGTCGAACCGTTCAGCTGGGGTGCAGACATCAAGCCGCGATGATACGGCCCGAGGCCTTGGGGGATTTGAGTCCTGTCAAGAACAGCCGTTCGATCTCAAGGATCGGGAGCGGCCGGCTGAACAGGAATCCCTGCATCTCAGTGCAGCCTTCGGACGCAATTTTGTCGCGCTGTTCCGTGGTTTCCACGCCTTCGGCTGTGGCGGTCATGCCCATTCCAGCCGCAAGCGCCGCGATGGCTCGTACGATATTGAGGGAGCCGGCACTTTCCGTAATGTCTTTTACGAACGACCGGTCAATCTTGATCTTGTCGAACGGAAAGCACTGAAGATAAGTCAGCGATGAGTATCCGGTGCCGAAGTCGTCCATCGCGATCCGAACGCCGAGCGCCCGCAACTGATGAAGAACTGCAAGCGTGGTGTCTCGGTTGTGCAGCAGGACAGTCTCGGTAATTTCGATTTCGAGCCGCGTGGGGTTCAGGCCCGAGGCGGCGAGCGCGCCAATGATGACCTGCATCAGGCCGGGGCTGCGAAATTGCACCGCTGAAATATTGATGGCGACGTGAAGATGTTCGGGCCATTGGGCTGCGGTCGTGCAGGCCTGCCGGATGACCCATTCCCCGATCGGGACAATAAATCCGATCTCTTCGGCCAGCGGAATGAATTCGGCCGGACCGACCAGCCCTTGCGTCGGGTGATTCCAGCGTATCAGCGCCTCGAACCCGCTGATTTCGTTGCTCGAAAGATTTAGCACCGGCTGATAGTACAGTTCGAACTCACCGGCAGGCAGCGCCCTGCGCATATCCTGCTCCATGACGCGGCGGGTTTGCATTTGCAGATCCATCGCCGGCTCGAAGAAGCGGAAGGTGGCGCGTCCATCGCCTTTCGCCCGGTACAGCGCAAGATCCGCATTTCGCAGCAGCCTGTCGGGCCTCAAGCCGTCACCCGGGCCGACCGCGATGCCGACACTGGCGCCGATCACGGCCTGATGGCCGTCGATGTCGAAGGGTTCGCCCATCAGTTTGATGATGCGCTCCGCCAGAGCTGTTGCCTCGGCTGGGTCGGTGATCGGGGCTTGCACGATGACAAACTCGTCGCCGCCCATCCTTGCGACGGTGTCGTTCTCGCGAACGAGCCCGCGTAGCCGGTCCGCGACGATCTTGAGAAGCTTGTCGCCGGCAGGATGGCCGAATGTATCGTTCACCGCCTTGAACTGATCGAGATCGAGGTGATGAACCGCGACCATTTCCTCACGGTGAATTCGGCGGCCCAGGGCTTGTTCGAGCCGCTCGTTCAGCAACACGCGATTGGCAAGATCGGTCAGCGCGTCGTGGTGGGCCATGTATTCGATCTTGACCTCGGACTGGCGCTGCTCGGTGATGTCTTCATGGGTCGCAACCCAGCCGCCGTCGGGCATCGGGCGATGGCGAATCTTGAAGGTGCGGCCGTTCCTCAACTCGACGATGCTGTCGGTAGGTTCGTGGGATACGGCGACCTTGGTGCGCCAGTGCAGGTACTCGTCCCTGGACATCGCGGGAAAGCTCCCCACCTCAAACCGCATGTCGACGATGTCGGTCAAGGGCGTTCCGGGGCCGACGCGGTCGCGCGGAAGATTGTACATCTCGACGTAGCGGTCGTTGCACACGATCAGTCGATGCGCGGCATCAAAGAAGCAGAGCCCCTGCGACATGTTGTTGATCGCGGTATCGAATTGCAGGTGGCGCACCCGCAGTTTCTCCTCCTGCTCCTTGCCGACCTCCAATTGCCGTTTCAAGCGAGCGCTCATTTGCTCCCGCGCGGTGATGTCTTCGTGAGTGGCCATTCCGCCGCCGCCCGGCATCGGATAAATCGTAAATGCAATGATCCGGCCGTCGGCGAGCTCCTGTACGGACGTGCGTCGGACGACGCCGCTTCCGATCAGCTCGCGGGTTTGCTCGTCGGGCTTCGAAGGAGCCTTGGATCCCAAACTCAACCGATGCTGGATGAGCTTCTTGATCGGGGTTCTCGGCCTGACCTGCTCGGGGCCAAGTCCATAGATTTCCATGTATCGCTTGTTGCAGAACACGAGTTCTTCGTTGTCATCGAAGATCATCAATCCCAACGCGAGATTGTTGACGGCAGCCTCGAGCAGCCAGTTCGGGTGGGCCGATTCCGGGTCGGTGGCACGCCGGGCAGTATCCGTCATTTGTGTTTCCCCTGCCGCAATGCGGGTGCGCTCCGGCAACGGAGCCCCCACATAGAAACCCAACGTGGTGAACCCGATCCACCATCGGGCGGCATTCTTCCGGATTGTTCGGAATTCGCTAAACAGAGCGTTAACGCTCTTGGTCACGCAGAATCGGCTTGCAGGTAGCGGAAGGCAGTTGGAGATCAGACGAAACACTCCTGCGCCTGCTCAATCCACCAAAATCACCCTTATGTCGTTGACATTGGTGAGCGTCGGGCCGGTCTCGAGGAGATCGCCGGTCGCAGTGAAGAACGCGGTCGCGTCGTTGTTGTCGAGATAGGCTTTTGGATCGAGCCCGAGCGATCTCATTTTTGCAAAGGTGTTTTGGTCGATCATCGCACCTGCGGGATCGCTGGCGCTGCCCGCCCCGCCGTCCGCGCCGTCGGTGTCGCCGGCCAGTGCCGAAATCCCTGGCGTGTCCTGGAGCAAGCCGGCCAGCGCCAGCGCATATTCCTGGTTGGGGCCGCCGCGCCCGTTGCCGCGCACGGTCACGGTGAGTTCGCCGCCCGAGAGGATCGCCACCGGCTTGCCTTCGCCGTGGGCCTTCAGCGCAAGGCGCGCGTGATTGGCCGCGACGTCGCGCGCCTCGCCCTCGAGGTCGGCGCCGAGGTCGATGATCGCGTAGCCGGCGTTCGCCGCTACCTTGACCGCGGCGTCGAGCGAGGCCCTCGGCCGCGCGATCAATTCGAACTGCGCACGCGCAAACGCGCCATCGCCGGGCTTGCAGCTTTCGTTGGCGGCATCGTCGAGCGCGCGGCGGACGGCGTCGCCGACATCGAGGCCGTATTTGGCGACGATGGCGCGGGCCTCAGCCAGCGTCGTCGGATCCGGCACCGTCGGTCCCGACGCGATCGCGGAAGGATCGTCGTGGGGAACATCCGAGATCGCCAGCGTCACGATCTCGGCGCGTTGCCCGGCGCGCGCCAGCCGGCCGCCCTTGATCCGCGACAAATGCTTGCGAACAGTGTTGATCTCGCCGATCGGCGCGCCCGAACGTAATAGCGCCCGCGTCACCTGTTGCTTCTGCGCGAACGACACGCCTTCGACCGGCGCGATCCAGTTGGCCGAACCGCCTCCCGACAGCAGTACCAGCAGGAGATCGTCGGCGTCCGTGCCCCGCGCCAGCTGCAAACTTTGCTCCGCACCCTTCAGCCCGGCTTCGTCGGGTACGGGATGGCCGGCTTCGATCACCTTGATCCGCCGCGTCGGCACGCCATGGCCATGGCGGGTGGTGGCCAATCCCGACAGCCGCGCCGGATCAAGTTCAAGCGCATCGAGATAGTGACGCTCCGCAGCCGCGGCCATGGCGGCGGCGCCCTTGCCGGCCGCCAGACAGATCACCTTGCCTTTGGGAACCGGGCGCAAATGCGCCGACAGCACGATATCGGGATGCGCGGCGGCGACGGCGGCATCGAAAATAGCGCGCAGGAGAGGGCGTCGGTCAGTCATTGCGCTACGTTGTTTGGCTTCGCGGGATCTTGAGTCATGCAGCCGGTTATCCATCCGATTCCCGCAAAAGAAAACCCCCGCGGGATCGCGAGGGTTTCGATAGCGCGCCCCGGATGCTGCGCAGCGTGCAAATGCTGCGCTGCTGATCCGGGGTCCAAATACTGGCTCGCCCCTTTGGGTCCCGGTTCTGCGGCGCAGCTGACCGGACGATGCTTCACATCGCCGGGAGAACGCTGCACCGCGTCCGGGACAAACGATCTAGCCGCCGACGTCACCGCTGATGATATCGCCGAACAGCACCCAGCGCTCGCCCTTGAACTGCATCAGCTGCAGCTGGCTGATCGGGGCGAAATTGGTCGCCGAGGTGTTGATCTTGATGCCGGGCAGCAGGACTTCGGTGCGGAAATCCTTCAGGCTTGCGGCCTGCTTCATGATGTTTTCGCGGGTCAGGTTGTCGCCGCACTGTTTGAGCACCTGGACCATCGTTTGCGCGACGGCGAAGCCGACCTCGACCGAGCCGTCGAGCTTGTTGCCTTCCGGGAAGTCCTTGGCGAGGAAGTCGAGGAATTCTTTCATCCCGGCGTCGTTGTCCCACTGCGGATCGGAAACATCCTTCACGTAAGCCGCGGAAATGATGCCTTGCGAATTCTCGTAACCGGCCGGCTTGATGACGCTGCCGACCGAGGCCGAGACGTTGTTGAGGATGTGGAGCGGCTTCCACTCGATCTCGGCGATCTTCTTGATCGCCTGCGCCGCGAATTTCGGCGTCGCGACATCGAAGAAGACGTCGGCGCCCGTCGATTTGAGCTTGACGATGTGGTTATCGACCGTGGGCTCGGTGGTCTCGAAGCTTTCCTCGGCGATGATCATGGAAGCCGCCTTGGCGCCGAGGCCGTCTTTGAGGCCCTTGACGTAGTCCTTGCCGTAATCGTCATTTTGATACATCACGGCGATCTTGGCGTTGGGCTTCTCTTTGAGAAGATATTTTGCGTAGATCCGCGCCTCGCTCTGGTAGTTCGGCTGCCAGCCCATGGTCCAGGGAAAGTCCTTGGGGTCGTTCCACTTGGTGGCGCCGGTTGCGACGAACAGCTGCGGCACCTTCTTGGCATTCATGTATTTCTGGATCGCGGTATTGGGCGGGGTGCCGAGCGAATTGAAGATGAACAGGACCTCGTCGCTTTCCACCAGCTTGCGCGCCTGTTCGACGGTCTTCGGCGGGCTGTAGCCGTCGTCATAGCTGATGAAATTGATCTTGCGGCCGTTGATGCCGCCGGCATCATTGATCTTCTTGAAATAGGCGGCCTCGGTCTTGCCGATCACGCCATAGGCGGAGGCAGGGCCGCTATAGGGCATGATGTTGCCGATCTTGATTTCGGTATCGGTGGCGCCGGTGTCGTATTTCTTTTGCGCGAGCGCGCCGCTGCCGGATGCGGCAAGCACCGCGAACGCGGCAACTGAGGCGATTGTGATTCTGTTCGCGATAGCAGGCATTGCGGTCTCCCTGTGGTCCATTGATTAGGATCGTGATTAGGATCGTGCGTGACGGCTCTCTTGATCGAAAGCTCCTTGTAACCTTGGCGTTTTGAGTACCATCTTACCGGGTTTCTCACAAGAAAAAGCCCCCTGCACGACACGTGGCGGGGCTGCTTCTTTAGTAGACTCCCGGATCGGTATTGGGCCGCCAGCGCCTGTTTTTTTCCGGCATTTTTTAGCGTTTCCTGAGTTTCCCGACGAGGTGCTGGCTAACCATGGCGACCTGCCTTGCGCCGTGCGGCACCAGGAAGATCACGAGAAACAGGATGACGCCGAACACGGCGCCGGAAAGACCCTTGGAGATGCCTTCGGCGATGTTCGGTACGAAGATGATGAAGGCGGAGCCTACGATCGATCCCGGCAACCATCCGACGCCGCCGACGACCATGCCGAGAAACAGCGAGATCGCAAGAGTAATGGTGTAGCCGTCGGGTGCGACGAACTGAACCGCGATCGCACCGAGGCCACCGGCCACGCCGGTGATGCCGGCTGAGACGCCGAACGCCAGCGTCTTGTAGAGCGCAACGTCAATGCCCATGGCGGAGGCTGCGATTTCGTTGTCGCGGATCGCCATGAAGGCACGCCCCGAACGCGACTTCAGAAGGTTGACGGAGAAAATATAGATCGCGATCGTGATCACGAGCGTGAAGTAATACAGCCACATGTCCTGCGAAACGGGCAGGCCGAACGGTGCATCCGGCTTGGTCACCACCAGGCCCTGCACGCCGCCGGTCCAATGCTCGAAATAGCCGAGCTTGAGAAGTTGCGGCATGGCGGTTGCCAACGCGAAGGTCGCCAGCGCCAGATAGACGCCCGAGAGACGCAGCGCCGGCTGGCCGAACAGAAATCCAAAACCGAAGCAGATGATGCCCGCGATCGGCAGCGTCAGGGCGTAGTTCACGCCGGCATGTTCCATCAGGATCGCCGAGGTGTAGGCGCCGACGGCGTAGAACGCGCTTTGTCCCAACGAAAATTGCCCACTGCCGCCGGTCAGGATATTCAGCGCCAGAACGGCGAGGCCGTAGATCAGGAGCATCGTCAGCTGGAAGATGATGAAGTTCTTCACGAACAGTGGTGCTGCGATCAGCAATGCCAGCATGATCAGCGAGGTCCCGGTGCCGAGCGTCATCGCCCTCTTGGGAACGGCCTCGATGGCGGGCGCTTCGGTGACGGCTTCCTGCACTGCGGTCATGATCAAACTCGCTTTACGATGGGCCGGCCGAACAGCCCGGCCGGCTTGACAACCAGAACGGTGATAATCAGCGCCAGCGCGATCGGCAGCTTCAGTTCATTGCCGACGCCGGGAATATAGGTGCCGGCGAGATTTTCGAAGATGCCGACCAGGAAGCCGCCGACCACCGCGCCGAACGGACTGGTGAGGCCGCCGAGCACGGCGGCGGCAAACCCGTAGATCAGGACGCCGCCCATCATGTTCGGCTCGAGAAACACCACCGGCGCGATCAGCATGCCGGCGATCGAGCCGATCGCCGCCGCCATGCCCCAGCCGAGCGCGATCATCCA
>Ga0137403_10004638_pt1 | contig 16149 bp, 5 predicted proteins | sample CZOMad2_1_16fung_FD_122057 | JGI IMG/M metagenome (GOLD analysis project Ga0137403, IMG submission 122057) | Vadose zone soil fungal communities from Angelo Coast Range Reserve, California, USA - CZOMad2_1_16fungal (Hybrid Assembly) | ecosystem: Environmental > Terrestrial > Soil > Vadose zone... | reverse complement strand
AAGCATTGACCCCCGCGGTGAAATAAAAAGCATCGTTATAACTTTTAAAAATTGCGTCCGCGTCAGTGGCCGTAAACGCCGGCGCGGATCGCGTCATCATGCCCAACGACGCAAAAACAACCATTACCTGAAGCATTCCACTGCTAGTTCGCGACGGCATTTACATTGGTTCCCTTGAACGATTTTACGTGCCAGTCGAAGTAGAGGCGGTTCCGGATGCTGCCATGGCTCGACTTAAGCGGCTGCTGAGCCGTAGTCCACCAGCCAGCGTTGGGAGCGAGTTCCCGGTCCACATCGGACACGGCATAGATGTCGCTCAGCGGACCGTAAGCTCTCACAGAGGACATTTTTATCGAATCATGTTTTGTTCCCGTTATGTTGTTCGGATACCCAAAAGGAAGAGGCATGGAAGGCACGCTGACGATGCCATTGGCATAAGGGGTGGTGAGCATATAATTTACCCTCGTCATGGCAGCCGTCGGAGCTTCTTTTGAAAATCTGCCATAGCCGGGGCAGAACATGACGGGAAGGTAGGCGAATTCAACACTCGACATCGTCCCCGGATCTTTGCCGCCCAAATATCTGGCCAGGTAATAACCAAAGTTCGAATACGACTGTAAAGTCGGATCTGGATGATCCGGCTTGTTTCCGTAAGCAGAGATGACCCCGCTCGAACAGGGTCCGGGAAGTTTGTCGCCGTTCTCATCCACATACAACTGCAAGGCCATACCCAACTGTTTGAGATTGGAAGCGCAATTGATGGATACAGCCTTTTCTTTGGCTCTCGCGAGCGCGGGGAGCAACATCGCTGCAAGGATGGCGATGATGGCGATAACCACCAGCAATTCAATCAAGGTGAACGCGATATTCTGTTTCGATCTTCTTTTCATTATTTTGTCCGATGCGTGAGGCGTATGTACTCCGTCCTCACGCATCATTGTTATTTCAATTCCATCCGTTCATGGATGACGCAGGCGATAGAACACCTTCGGCTGCGCCGGACTGATCGTGATGTTCAAGTTGGTGGCGGCCTGCGAACCTGTGATATCGAACCAGAAGTTTGAGTTCGCCAGATCCACGCTGTTGGACTGCGCGAGCCACCCGAGGTGGGTCCCGGGCCAGGTCAACGAGAGCGTGCTGCCGCTGACGCTGAACGTGATGTTCGTCGGATACGGCGCGATCGTGCTCGCCAGCACCGTGATGCTTCCGGTGGCGTTCGTGGCAGTGAGCGCGCCGTTCAATGGCGTCCAGGTGGATGGGAAGTTGGCGGGATAGTTTGCCGCCAGCGTGGCGAAGGAATAAGTGCCGCCGTTCAGGGCTGTCCCGTTGATGATGACGTTCTGGAACGTGTCGTTCTGGGTCAGATACATCCGCCCATTCAACACGAGTGTGCCGTTGGGGTTGTTGATATCGTAGGTGGTCTGCAACGCGCCCTGCGCGCCGACGGTGATTGTGTTCGTGCCGAGAGCATTCACCGCGCTGCCGACCAGCGAGCCCAGAGGCACGTTCCAGGTGCCGGTGTAAGGATTGTTGGCGTTGGCGATGTTCAACGACGCGCCCGAACCGGTCTGGAGGGTTGTGAAGGTGTTGTAGCCTTCAAACATAATGTTGCCATCGCCCGTCAGCGTGGATTGGATGTTGATGCTCCGCGGAGAAGTGTCATCGGCGGCCCAGACCACTGTGTTGGAGATGACATTTACCTCACCGGTGAGAATCGCCGACTGGCCGCTATTGAGGATACTGCTAATTTGGCCGCCGGCCATGACGAGTTTCTTGAAATTAACGGTCGCGGGATTGCCGCCCTTGATTCGGATAGCGCCCGCCACCGTCAAGCTGGTGTCAAACGTGCCGTTGCCCTCCACGCGGAGCACATCTCCCGGGAATGAAGCAGTCGTCGCCGAACCGGGATTTCCAAAATTCGGCGTCCGGAGGCCGCCGTTCGCCAGGATGGTGAAGGTGCTGCCGAAATATTGGCCGGACAAATCGGTGGCTGAACCCGGCAGACTCCAGGTGCCATCGGTGTCCCAGTCGCTGCCGGCGCCTTGAAGCACCGAAGTGGTGATGTTGGTCGCCGGTCCCACCGTGGGATTGACCGTCAATGCGGCGATGCTGCTGGTCACCGCGCCAAATCCGTTCGTGACAACTACGACCAGATTGCCGGCGTCACCCAAAACGAGGTTGCTGATGGAAAGACTGGCGCCAGTGGCTCCGTTGATGCGGCTGCTGTTGACGATGTCGGTGTAAGTGCTGACGCCGTCAAAATATTTCCACTGATAACTCAGCGACTGCGAGCCGCTGGCTGCAACAGTGAACGTGGCCGTCTGATGCTCGTAACGTGTCAGATTGGCCGGCGGCACCGTGATGACCGGCGGGAAATTGGAGACGCCGGACGCGGCTCCGTAAATGTTTTGAAGCTGCGACTGTGTCAACGACTTCGCGTAAATGGCCACTCCATCCATCGTACCGTCAAACTGCCGATTGTTGTTGGCCGTGTCTTCGCCAATCAACGTGTTGAAGGAGAAGCTTTGATTGACGTGGGTATGAGCCTGCGAGGCAGACAACAGGCCGTTTGTGTTCATGAGATAAATGGTGGCGTTCGTCGGCGTGATGACCAGCGCGACATACGACCAGATGGCCGGCGGCGGGGCGATCTGCGAATCCCAGCCAAATGTTCCCGCCTCGTTGTTCCAGGTGTAGCCCAGCGTGCGGTTGCCGTTGACGTCAAAGTTGCCGGTTAAATTCAAACCCGCCACCGTGCCGGAACCGCGGCAGAAAATAAGTCCGGCGTTGGCTGCCGGACCGCCCGGCTTAACCCACGCACTGAGGGTGACGGTGTTGGTGTTGAGATTCAGCGGCGGGATGGTCACATGCGAGTTGGCAGTGAATCCTTGAAAACGCACGGCGGCATTGGCTGCGTCGAATCCAGGGAAGCCATCAGTGGGCAGCGGGCCAGCGGTGGCGTTAAAAGCGTTCAGCGAATTAACACCATAAATTCCGTCCAGGTCGCCTTCATAATCAAAGGCAATCGTGTTGTTGGTTGAAGGATCTCCGGTCTCGTTAAACATATATAAGGCCACCGGCCCCGCGGCCACAGCAGCGGCTTCGTAATTCGTCGGCAACAGGAGCGTCAACGCAGCGGGACTGCTCGTCACCGAACCGCTGTTGTTGGTCACCATAACATCGTAATTCACCGCGTCTCCGCCGGAGACATTGCTCAACCGCAGCGTGGTCGAGGTGGAACCCGAGACGTTGCCGCTGTCAGTCAGAGGCGTGCCAGCCTTGCGCCATTGGTAATACAGTCCCGGAGAATTTGTCACTTCGAGCGCCACTGAGAAATGCGCCTTGCCGCCGGCATAAGCGCTGTCCGAGGCGGGTTGGCCGATGATCACCGGCACCGACACATAATTGGTGATGATCAGGTCAATGTATTTGGTCGTGGCATTGTTCGTCAGATAACCCTGCGGACTGCCGGGAGTCGGCAAAACCGCGCTCAGCGCGTTCAGATTGTTGCCGCCATCCACCAGGCCGGAACCCGCCGTGGTGTATTTGATGATATGGACGGTCGCCGGAATCGGACCGATGCTCGGCAGGGTCGTGATGTTGATCGTGTTGGCCGAGCCGGCGGTGTCGAACGCGCCGACGATGATGTTGGTGTTGGCAAGACTTGCGATCAGCGTGCTGTTGTTCAGCGTCAGCGCGCCGGCGACGGACAACTGCGTATTCGCCGCTGAAACATCCAGCGTCGAAATGTTGTTGGAAATAGACGAACTGGCGTTGATAGATGCCGCACTGGTCAAGGCGAGTGACCCTCCGTTAACGACGGTGCCACCAGTGTAGGTATTCGACGCCTGAAGCGTGAGCGTGCCACTACCTTGCGACACCAACCCGCCGGCCCCGGAAAGGACGTTGGCAATGACCTCCGCAAATCCGCCATTATCAAACGTCAGCTTGCCGGAAGCCAAATTAATGGAATTATTGCCACCTGTGCCCGCGAATCCGCTGAAAAAATTCCCACTGGCTGCCAGCGCGGTGATCTGCCCGCCGTTCACATTGATAGTGCCTGTACCCGCGCCTTTGCTGAATCCATTCACGGAAATGACGCCGCCATTGAGATTCACCGTGCCGCCGTTTCCGGCAAGGTCAGCCACGCGCATGACCTGCGCATTGAAGAATGTGGCATTGTCCTGGATGGTGAGCACTCCCTGCCCGTTGCCCACGTTGCCGATCATGACGGCGTTGGCGAGCGTGGAGACATTGTTCCAGGAAGCGTTGTCCTTCAGGATCAAGGTGCCGGAACCGCCGTTGTTGCCGCCGACCAGGAGTTGGTTTATCGGAGCCGTGCCACCAGACGAGTTCTGGTTCACTTGAGCATTCCCAGAGACGGTCATGACGCTGTTCGAGCTGGTGCCCAGCGCTCCCACAGTCATCTTTGGCAGGCTCAGCACGCCGCCACTGACATTGAAGATACAATTCGAGCCGTTAATACGGCTGTCAGAAGTCACGGTCACGGAACCGCCCGTAATCTGAACCGCGGAATTGTCCGCGACGAGTTGCAACGCGGCCATCGTCGAGGAGCCGTTGGAAATGATGAGCGTGCCGGCGCCGGTGGTCTGGACGTTGCCAAAAGTCGAGCTGCCAGTAAGAGTGGTGGCGCCCGTGCCTGCCTTTAAAAAGTTTCCACCACCGGTGATGCTGCCGCCGAAACTCGTGGCCTGGTTGTTATTGCCAACAGTGAGCGCAACCACTGCCGAATCGGCATTGAGCGTGGTCAAGTCGCCCGCGCCCGCCAGCCCGCCCAAAGTCGCCGCGGTGATTCCGCTGGCGAATCCGAGTCCGTTCACCACGTTGTTGCTCACGGTGCTGCTTTGCACGGCGGATGAATTTCCGAGCGTCAAGATGCCGCTGTTGATGACCGTTAGCCCGGAATGCGCGTTTGCCGCGCCGAGTGTCACATTGCCGCTGCCGTTTTGCGCGATCGCGCCGGGGCCGGAAAGGACATTGTTGAATGTGAAATTGTCCGAGCGGGCCAGGGCGAGCGTGCCGCCGATGTTCGTGACGGCGCCGCTGCCAAGGTTGCCGTTGGCGTCGTTGTTGCCGAGTTGCAACGTGCCGTTATTGATGGCGACCGCTGAAAAATTATTCGCCGCGCTGTTGTCAATCACCAGCGTGCCGCTGCCGCTCTTCGTGATCGTCGCGTTGCCAGTGACGGCGGAACTGCCGGCAATGATGTAGGTCTTGGTGGCGTTGTTGCTGATGCTCGAAGGCGAACGGTCGCCCGCGAGCGTCACAGTAATCGGACTGCTGCCGGTGGCGCTATCATCGAAGACCGACAAGGAACCTTCGGTATAATTTGTCGGGCCGCTCCCGGCGAGCAACTGCCAATTGAGCGTCGTGGTGTCCCAATTGCCATCGCCTATCGCCCATTTAACCGGTTGCGGGGCGGCGACGTAAACGAGCTTCAATTGCTTGGCAGTCGTGTCGTTGGTGAGGCTGGCTAAAAAACCGCCAACCGCGGGCAGCGTGCCGGCCACAAAACTGCCCGAACCGCTGATGGAACCGTAGCTCATCAGCAGGTATGTGCCGGGCCCAGTCAAGCCGCTGCCTGACACGCTCACGCTCACGGTTCCGTTCAAATTCAAAGCGCCGTTGACCAACATCGCTGGAATGGTCGAGCTGGCACTCGTGCTCAAAGTAAAAATGTTGGTGAGGTTACCGGAGGTCCCCAGCGTGAGGCTGCTGTTGGTGAGCGATTGACCAGGTGCCGCGACCTGCACTTCAAGTATTGCGCCGTCCGCCACCGAATAAGCACCCGCACCGGTGCTTCGCGTGGTGGTTACCAGCTTGGCGCCGCCCTTTACAACCGTGGGACCATTGTAAGTGTTTGCGTTCGTCAGGGTAAGTGAACCAGCACTGCCTGAATTAGTGATGGTCAAACCGCCGTCCGTCGAGGCATCCCCGCCGATGGCACTGTGTTGAAGAACCTGGCCGATGGTGACTCCTGCGCCGCTGTAATCAATAACACCTCCGTTATCACGAACATTGGCAGCGGTTAATCCGTTCATAAAAGCGGCGGCTTGTGACGTATTGGGACCCATTTTCAATGTCCCTCCATTAAAGTTAAAAATGCCGGTTCCGGTTCTGACAAAATTTCTTGCGACCAGGGTGCCGCCGTTAAGGTTGATGGTGCCGGTACCGGTGGCGTTAGCGCCAAGCCCGGTGGTATTGTTAGTGAAGAAAATAGAGCCGCCCGAAATATTAACTGTACCATTTGCGCCCGCACCATTGCCGATGGCGATTGAAACCGCAGAATTGGCCACACTCACCCTGCCCCCTTCAACACTTAAAGTGGCAACACTGTTGGCCGTGTTCGCCACACGAAAACCACTCCCTCCTCCATTATGAGCGGCGACACCCCCCGTCAGCACCCGAAGCGTAGAGCCATTGCCATCTATTTGAAATCCGAGGGAGCCGGGCTGGACCAACGCGCCACCGTTATCAATTATCAACGTGCCTCCCAGAGTGGCTCCGGCATTGAAAGACCCCGGATTACCCGTCATCGACACCGTCACATTCGTGCCAATAGTCGCTGTCTTGCCCGAAGCGACATTCACCGAATTTGCACCCGCACTTGCGGTAATAGTTACCGCTGTGTCATTGATGAGCGTATAACCAGAATTGGCAAAGGTCACAGTGGCCGCCGACAGGGTGCTGCCCTTGATGCCATAGACGCCATCCGCCCCACCGAAGATGGCGACATCGCCGGTGTTAAATATGGCGTTTGCCGTATTGACAGTGCCATCGCTCCAAAACGTTGATGCAGTATCCCACGTCCCACTCACGGGCGCGTTGGTGGTGGCCGAAGGCCCGGCCCAAAACTTGGAGGCCGCCAAGGCAGAACCGGGGAACACCATCGAAGCGGCAACCGAGAATGCTGTGAACAGAACTTTTCCGAATGTTGGGGTGAGGTTCATGGCCTTAAATGGTTTTTGTTTGGGTTAGGAACGGAGTACTGTCGGATTAAAAATCATCGCGGCCGCAGACCTGCTGATCGTGGGTGGACGGCGGAGTCGTTGATTTGTTTGCATAGGTCACCATGGGGTGATTCGGATTAAAGATGACGCAGCCGGGGCGTCTATCCCATCATGCAAACGGATGATTTTGACCCAACTGCCGGGTTCGATGATTCACTGAAGGGAGCGCCAACCAGGGCCTCAAGGGAGGCTTACTGCAGGTATTTCAACACCGCTTCCGTGCGCGAACGCACATGAAGTTTTTCGTAAATGTGCTGGAGATGCGTGCGGACGGTGTTGACGCTCACCGAAGTGCGGTCAGCAATTTCTTTGGTGGAATAGCCTTTTGAAAGCTGCTCCAAAATCTCCTCCTCGCGGTCAGAAAGATTTTCGACCTTGCGCGCGTCCTGGGTTGCTGCGCGGAAGGATTGCACGACCTGCCGCGCGATCTGGCTGCTCATCGGCGCGCCGCCTTGCTTGACGTCCTGAATCGCCCGGAGGATGTCCGCTGGATCGGCGCGCTTCAACAAATAACCGCTGGCCCCGGCCTTGAGCGCGCCAAAAACCCGTTCATTGTCTTCATACACCGTGAGAATCAAAATCTGTGTCGCCGGACAAATGTCTTTGAGCCGGCGCGTGCACGCCATCCCGGACATGCTGGGCAGATGAATGTCCATCAGCACCACTTCCGGGCACAGTTTGGGCAGCATCTTCAGCGCGTCCTCGGCCGAGCTGCACGCAGCCACGCACTTGAATCCCGGCGCGTCATTCAGGTAACGCGAAAGCGTGTTGCGAAAATCACGATTGTCTTCAACGATGCCAACAGTGATCATAATTCGATAGGCCTTCTATCCGCCCGGCCGGCCCGGGCCATCTTTTCAAGCGAAAGAAAAATGCGGCACGATGTTCCCTGGCCCGGTCTGGTTTCGCGCTCGAATTGACCGCCGATTTCCTCAACCCGACGCCGCATATTCAGCAAGCCTTCGCCAACAATAGCTGCGTCTGATTCGACAAACCCGCGACCGTTATCCTCGATGGTGATGGCCAGCCGATTGGCCTGCTGCTGAATGCGCAGCCACACTTCGGTGGCCTGGGAATGCTTGGCAATGTTGTTCATCGCCTCGCGCACGGCAAGATAAAGGTTATGGCGCACTTCTGAAGTCAGCGCTACTTCCGGCAGCGACTCGTCCACTTCCATCCGGCAGCGGATGGGCGTGGGCGCAAAAAATTCTTCCGCCACATGGCATAAGTAGTGGGCCAGCTTGGGCAGCGAATCGTTGGCGGGATTGATGGCCCAGACAATTTCATCCAGCGACGTGACCAGTTGATGCGATTTCTCCGACACCTCGCGCAACTGGTTTCGCGTTTCTTCCGGGACCGCTTCGTCGCGGCTTTCCACCGCGCTCAAAAATCGGATTTGCGTCAACGTCGCCCCCAGATCGTCATGCAAGTCCCGGGCGATGCGCGTCCGCTCTTCCTCCAAAGCGCGCTGGCGCTCGATCTGCTCGCGGAGATGGATTTCTCCGGCCAACTGGGTTGTCCGTTGCTCCACTTTGCGGCGCAGTTGCGTGATCCAGATGGAGGCGGCCAACAGGACAAACGACAGCCCGCCAATGACCGTCAGGGCATGTTGCACGGTCCACCACGATGGGCGCGACAACACCACCACATCATCCAGCGTGCGCGGTAAAAGCCGAATGCCGCCCACGCTGCGGCCCAGTTCCGAGTAGGGCACCGGATCCATCTGCCAGATTCCCGTGAGGCGCAGGCGGGAGCCCGGCATAATGTCCAGCGGCCGCCGGGTGTTTGAAGGCAGAAACACCTGCAGTGTGCGGCCGTAGGCAACCACCTCCATCACGAGACGTGATCCCATGATCTGCTGCCCGGTCAACTCGCCGTCAATTCGCACCAGCGTTGAGTCCCGCTTCCATTCCATGAAGCTGTCGGTTTTAAGGTCCTCAATTTTCATCTGGCCCGCGCCAATCTTTCTCGCCAGGACTTCCGTCAATACCGGCGAATAACCGTGCGTCTCGCGAAAGCCCAGAACTTCCAAGCGGTCGCCCGGAGAGAAATGCGGGATGGCGCTGCTCGTTTCTTTCGTGGCCGACGTGCGCCAAAACGACCACTGCGAACGTCCGAAAATTGAATCCAATACCACATCCTGCTTGTAAACAGCCATGACCGATCCAGTGCCGTCCTGAAGGAAAAGTTTTTGGCCATCCTGCAGCGTCAGCACGCCTTCCACACGAATCCGGTGCGATGGGTCCACCGGTCCGTTCACCTGCATAATGCTGGCAATCGACTGAAGGGGTTGGGAGAACGGCACCGTCGGCGCCTGTTCCACCTGCAAATACTCCAGGGAAGGAATCAACAGATGCACCCCCTGCATCCGGCCCAAATCATCCAGCGATGCAATGCCCACGCCGCAAACCCGCACGGTGGCATCCACGAGCTGGTTGACCACTGGCGCTGCGGCCGTGCCAAAGCTGGCAGTCACCGGCCGGCCATCACAGCTTAAGAGCAGATGCGCGCCGTCGGTAGCCTGCACCACGCCATCCATCTCAACCCACTCCGAATCCATCCGTCCGTTGGCCAGTTGCCCCAGGGGAGGATGTTGCGGATGAGGTAATTTGCCACGACCGATGAAAACGACCTCGTCCGCGGTGATGAGCGGCGTGGCGGCGTCACTAACGCCCACCTGGCCCGTGATTTCCACGTATTCTCCCAATTCCACCATTTTGCTGCTGTCAGCCGGCTTGACCACCACTTGTATCCCGGCCGAATCATCCTGCAAATAAACCCCGATCAAACTCGTGACCACACCACGGATGGTCACCGTAGGCCGACGCCTCCACTCTGCCAGATTCATCTGGCGGATCTGTGCAATTTTGGTGATGCCTGCGGCAATTGGCCCGCTGTTTTGGAACGGCTCCGACGCAACGGAAGGCTCGCCGTCCGATTTCTCTCCTGTGACCGGCAATTCCTCAAAACTCATCGCCCGCAATGACGCGGCCACCCAGATACCCTTGTCATTAAAACCGCCCCGACAAATGCCAGTCTCCCGCACCGAACGACCGGAGTCCGGCAACGTCTTCGTCACACCGACAACCGGCATGGAGACGTTGATACTGTGACCGGCTTCCTGTAATTCAAAAAAAACATTCCCGTCGATCTGCTGCTTGAACTTGATGGTTCCCTCGATTTCCGCCCACAGAAAATCAGCTTTTTTGGCGAGCGGTTGCTCTAGCGAGAAATGCGCCGGAGACGTGGCAGCATCCGAAGTGCGCATTTGAACGTGGCCCTGGCCGATACCCACCTGGCCGTCATTCCAGACCGAGACACCCTCCACCAGAATCCGCTGGCCGGGCACGGGCTGAAACAATTCTGGAGGACCATTCATTTCTAAAAACCCGGAATCATCCAGCAATTCCACGCTGCTGCTCCCGGCAATTTTCCCGGCTACAACAGCCTCAAGCCGGACCGGATAACCAGCCGCTGCCCGCATCCGCACTTTGTGCAGCCGGGCGATGTTCGTGATGACCACATTGGTCGGAGCCTGGTATTGCCACTGGATCCACGAGGCGCAGGTAGATTTGTCTTTTGGAGCATTCAGCCATTTGGTTTCGACCAGGGCGTCAAATGCGTGGTCCACCGACTCCAGTGGCGGGTTGTCGCCCTGGACAGTGATCTTATCCAGGTAAATCGGCGTGGGACTCGTGTCATCGGGCGACCTGCCCATCAACTCAATCTCGGCCAGCTGAACCGAATTCGCCGATTTCGGGCTGCGCACGCGGTCAATCCTCAGGCGATACACATTGAAGGCATTTGTGTTGGTCAGTTCAAACACCCGGCGCTGATGACGCTCCGAAAATATCTCACCCTCGCGCTTGTCCAAAGTCGTCCAGTTCTTTCCACCGTCATTGGAACCAAGCAGTCGCCAGTCCTGCGGGTCGCGTTGCTGAAAATCGTTGGCCGAGGTCAGCGCATAGGAACCCACCACTTTGCGCGGCCCTGAAGAAGAGGGATCGGCAGCCGTCACCGTCTCCACGCAAAGGGCAAGGCAAGCGACAAACCAGGAGGTGTTTTTGAGCCAACGCATGTAAGGGGTGACTTGCTTTAAGAGTATGCACCCGCGCCGGACAAATCAATCCGTGTCCGGAAAATGAAAATTAAATTGTGTAGTCATTGTGCATTGCTTGTCCAGTTCACGGGTAGGTTAATCTATAAAACACACTCCCGACATCCGGCACGAGCGGCGAAATCACCACGTTCGTTTCCGCCGCCCCGGCAACTTCAGACCAGTTGGAACCGAGACCGGTCGCGGAAGCATTCGTTTGCATCCACAATCGCCAACCGGTGTGTGTCGCCGGCCACGACAAAGTCAGATTGTTACCCGTCGTCTCTTGCGCCACGATATTGGTGGGCGCGGTGGAAATGCCATAAAACTGCAGCTCGGACACGTTGCAACTGCCATTGGCGGGAGAGACGTAGCGCAGGTAGCGAAATACCGCGCGGTTCGTGAGCGTGATGGTGGTGAACAAACCTTCCGGCGGCGTGTAACCGACAACGTGCAGCGTAACGGCGTCGCTGAAGTCCGCCATGTTCGCAGCTTGAAATAAACCCTTGAACATACGCGTGGACCAGTTGGCGCGCGGACAATAGCGAAGTGTGGTCACCGCCTTCTGATTGCCCGCGCCGAGATCCAACCCCACCCACGCGTCGCTCGTCGTCGGCGCGTCGAAAAATGTGGTGAGGCTGCCATCAAAAGCCTTCTCCTTCGTGTTGCCCGCGTTGGCAAAGGAACCACTCGTGCCAATAATGGTGCCGGTCAAAAGCTGGTTCGTGCTGATCGTGAAAACCGGTTCCTGAAACAGCCTAGCCACAAAACCGGAACCACCGGTGTTGGTGATGGTCACGGACAACACGCTGTCGCGCGTCACGGTGGTCCGCTCCAGGTTGCTGCTCGTCTCGCGGATGATCTGCGCTTGATAGGTCGTATTGGAATTCAAGAAGGTCAGCGGCAGCGTCCAGTTTTGAGTGACGACGGTATTCATGATGCCGATGAACCAATCCGGCCCTTTGCGCCGCGCTGTTGCGACGGTCGTGCCGAGCTGGCTCTGCAACAGAACAACGGTTTCATCCCACTGGCTGGGAATCGCTCGGATTAGCGGCGCAAACGCGCTGCCGGCGATGGTATCCGAGCGTTCGGCGTAGGTGAGCATCGGACCGGGCATATTGATGGCAGTGGCGATTTCGTAAGCCGACTGGCTGCCCAATAACATCGGCGTGAAATCCGCCGGCCCCGCCAGGAAACGCGTGAATGGCACCGGCATGGCTTGAATCGAACTCAAAAATTGCTCCTTGCCGAAGACCGCCTCGACTTCAACCAGGTTCGGCCAGGTGCGGAACTGTCCCGTGGGTTTGGTAGAGCCATGAAAATTCGCGACTAAATGATAGGCCGCCGCGTCGCGCAAAATATCTTCCTGCAACTTGACGCGTTCTTTCGCCGAGGCGTTGACCGAGTTGAAGTCGAAAAAGTCCGCCTTGAAGCCATCCGCACCGTAGGTGTGCAGTTGTTGGAAGAAATTGGTGCGCTGAGAAAATGTGTTCAGTTCGGAAGAAGTTTTCCACAACAACACTTTCACTCCTGCCGCGTGGGAAAAATTGACGACCTGCTGCACTTGCGGCCAGGGATTGCCCCCGTTCCACGCCGCCCAGCCGTCATCCACCGTGTTGTATTCAAATCCCAGCCGCGAGGCCCACAAGGAATTCGTCATCGCGTTCGTGTAGGTGATGCCGCCCGGTTGCGGACGCAGCCAATCCCAAACCGATCGCCCGGTCGTCGCCCAGGACGTCGCTGTGCCGTCAGGGAACAGTGTCGAATCGGGGGGTGGCGCGAGACTCTCCACAATATCATTGTTCACGAGCAGGTCCAGGTCTGCGCCGATCATGATAACGTTCCACGGTGTGTTGACTGCGCCGTTGACGGAAGCACCGGTGCCGCCGCCTTGATTGGCGGGATACGTCACTTGGAATTTTCGCCCGGTCGCATCCGCAATTTTAGTGAGATAGGGAGTGCCAAACACGCCCAGGGTGGACTCTGTGAACGCCAGAAATCCGTTCGTCCCCGGAAGCTGAATTGTCACCGGCGGCCCCATTGCGGAGTTGTTCGCCATCGCGGTAATGTTTGTGCCGCTGTAAACACCCTCGTAAACAGACGTGTTATTCTGCGACCAAACTGTGCTGTTGTCCGGAATGATAAAACTGCTGGACTCCGCCGTGATGTTCTTCGCCGTCAGATCGGTGAATTCATAACGGAACGCCACGCCGTTGCTGTAAGCGCGGAGGTTGAGAAAAAAGGTCATGCCCGACGCCGCATGATTCAGGGTGATGATCTGCCCCTGATATTGATCCACGCCTATCGCATGAATGCCGTGGCGCGACGGAAATATTTCATTCGTCGAGTAGCCCGTTGCGCCGCCAATAATCACACCCGAGCCAAGATTGGTGCCGTTGACCGTGATGCCCAGGGGCGAAGTTTCAATCACCGTGACTCCACGATACGTCATGGAATAACTCAAATTCCCTGATGAAGTTTGAACTGTCGCCAACACCGCGCCGTCCAGACCCGTAACCGTTACCGCCATCACGCGACCTGCGCCAAACGACAACAGGCCTGCCAGCATCAGCGCTCGCAACGGCTTCCAGCCAGATACATCGCAACGCATCACGGCTGCTCCCGGGATATTGTTAAGTATGCGGGATGCGAAAAACAGGTGATCATGGATATTTGAGTCGGAAGAACACGCTCCCTTCAAATGAATCAATCGGGAAAGTCATTTGATTCGTCACGTCGGAACCGGTGACATCCCACCAGTTCGTGCCGAGGCCAGTGCCAGGTGAATTGGTCTGGGCCTGCAAATGCCAACCGATGTGATCCGCCGGCCACGACAGGTTCAACGCGTTTCCGCCAGTCACCGTCACAAAGATATTTGTCGGATTCGTGTTGATGACGGCGAGTAATTGGATGGTTCCATCCAGTGCCAGCTTGTTGGTCCACGTCAGAGTCGAATCGACGTTCGGCAAGGTCACAGAAGAAAAACCACTGACCGGCGCGCCGAAAAGCTGGAAACTGTCGCCCGCCAGCAAGGCAGGACCAAGATTCGTGATTGTCAGCGTGCCGCCACCGGAAATTATTCCGCTCGTTGAGACGACTCTATCATTCGGCTGCGCATTAGTGCGGTTGAGTTCGATGACAGCCGTTCCTGCCATCGAAATGTCGCCTTGCACCGTCAAGGTGCCGATGGCGTCGCCGGGATATAGCCGGGAGCCGGGCAGCAGATTTAATTTTCCTAAAACACTGCCGCTGCCTTGCAGCATTTTTCCATTGCCCAGCGTAAAGGTCTGATCCGCCTTGCCGGAAACATCCAGCACCGCCGCGTTGGATATGGTGATGATCGAACTGTTCGCCAATGTCGCCGGGTCGCTGACCGCCAAAGTTCCCGCGCCGATGATCGTGCCTCCGCTGTGCAACAGCGCGTTGGACAAGGTGAGTTTGCCGCCGGAGATTTTTGTCAGACTCCCGCTGCCAGTGATGAAGTTTGTGCCGATCATCGCGAATGGGTTCGCGAACACCAGTGAGGCGTTGTTGGTGATACTGCCGGCGGCCGATCCGTTGCGCGCGCCGTCACCGAATTGAAGGACGCCGCCGAAAATAGTCACGCCCGCCGAAAAAGTGTTGGTTGCTGATAGGATCAGCGTGCCGACGCCGATCTTGACCAACCCAACCCGCCCAGTCACGGAAGTGTTATCCGCAATAACGCCGTAAAAATTTCCCCCCGTCGCGTTGCCGGTGCCGATCGTGAAGGTGCTGGTGGTCATCGCGGCGTTGTTAACGATTTTGCCGCCTGCGCCGCTCAGATTGCCGGCGTTGAGATCCACGCCGTTCAAATTCACCGTGCCGTAGCCGAGGGCCGCCGTGTTGCTAAACACCAGAGAACCGCCTGCGGCGCCAAGGTTGCCGGAGCCGGACAATTGCAACGTCTGCGGCGCATCCATGATCGTTCCACCCGTGTAGGAATTGTAGCCGGAGAAAATCAAGGTGCCGCCAGTCTGGCCGGCGCTTCCTTTCATGCGCAGAAAACCGGGGTCGCCGATGAGCGCGGAAATCGTGAAGGAATTTCCCTGCGGATCAAACCGCCCGCCGCCGGAACGCAACGTGACTTTGCCCGAGAATTCCGTGCTGTTCGCCGCCCAGTCCGCAACTTCGCCATTGTCGAGGAACAACTCGGTGCCGACGGAAACGCCTTTGCCGCCGCTGGTGTTTTTACAGGCGAGCACAGCGCCGTTCGACAACGTCAACGAACTGCCGGCAAAATAATGGCTCGCGGCGTCCTGCGGCGTGCGCAGCGTGAATCCTGAATTTAAATAATCATGCGCCGAGGACGGCGCGGTCCCGTCGGACCAGTTCAAGCCGCCTTCAAAACTGCTGCTGCCGGAAATATCCGTCGCAGTCAGCGTCACCGTGGTGGGACTTGCCGCCTGGGTCGGCGGCACAGCCAGCATCGCTTCGAATGATGAGATGCAATCGTAGGAATAGAAATTTGTCCCGGTCGGCGTCATCTGCGGCCACTGGCACCACGAGAGATTGTCCGACAGCCGCCGCCCGTTCCAGGCCGCGTTCGCCTGGCCCTGCAACCAGATCTGGTAAGGCGCCTGAATGTTGTGGTTCCTCATGAACTTGCCCAGCCAGCGGATGAAAATGGAATTGAAGATGGAATTATTTCCCGCGATGCCATAGCGCGGGAGGTAGCCGCCGCTGCCCATGGAATTCATCGTGTAATTCGCCGCGAGCAGCGCGTCGTTCGTCTGGCCGAGAAAATCCGCCGCGCCGATGAACGTGCCCTGATTGTAAGTCGTCGGCGTCTGGTCCACGGCGCCGTTGGTATTGATGTTGTCGTAAATGCGCCCGGTGCCGGAGTTGTAAAGAACCAAGCGCTCCCAATAATAAATGTTCGTCGCCTTGGCCCAATAATTCGTATCGCCATAAATTTGCCAGAGCAACGAGGCGGCAATCGCGCCTGGCCCATTCACACAGGCATTTTTTGAGGAATTCTTCGGATAGAGCCAATAGAGGCCG
>Ga0137403_10004637_pt1 | contig 16154 bp, 26 predicted proteins | sample CZOMad2_1_16fung_FD_122057 | JGI IMG/M metagenome (GOLD analysis project Ga0137403, IMG submission 122057) | Vadose zone soil fungal communities from Angelo Coast Range Reserve, California, USA - CZOMad2_1_16fungal (Hybrid Assembly) | ecosystem: Environmental > Terrestrial > Soil > Vadose zone... | reverse complement strand
CACCCCAGGCATTGATCGCTGGTCATCAGATAGACGCCGATGCGGGCCAGTTCGGCGAGCGCCACGTCGTTCGCCCCCGACACGGCATCGGTCGCCAGCACGATGCGGAAATCTCGATTGCTGGCGGCATAGACTGTCGCCAGCGGCCCGTTGGGAAAGTTGCAGCCGGAGATAACCAGGCTGGTCACGCCCAGGCCGTGCAGATGCTCCTCGAGTTGGGTCCGGTAGAAGGCGCTCCAGCGCGGCTTGTACATGATCCATTCATGGCGACCGAGTTCCTGTAGCTTGCCGTCAAGCAGCTGGTTGGAATCCAACCGTTGCTGCTGATCGGGCTTCAAGCCATCAACCAGTTCGGCACCCAGGGTGCCCGGCATGACAATGCGCTGGCCCTCCTCGATCGAGGCCCGGTTGCACAGCTCTACATTCGATCCGTCGCAGCGATAGAGACGCACCACATGGATGATGGGCCGGCCACGCTGGCGGAAGCCCTCGACCAATCGGACCATGGGGGGCACGGCGGCCATGGACCCGCCGACCTTGGCGGGCGAGTTGGGCAGGCAGAAATCGCGTTGAGCGGCGATGGTGAGCAACGCCACATGCTGGCGTTCAGGCGAAAGGTAGTCCCGCATCATCTCTATCCCTTTGGCCCGCGACCGGGAAACCAAACCGTAGTTAGAATACCCCAGAGCGACAACATCCATGCCGGCATGCGCAGCAACGGAGCCATGCGGCAAGTGCAGGTCATGCGCCATCCCGCTCGGCTCTCAGCTTCGCCCAATAGTCGAGGCGCTTGCGGATCTCACGCTCGAACCCCCGCTCGGCCGGCCGATAAAAGGTTTGGCGGGCCATTCCATCGGGGAAATAATTTTGCCCGGAGAAGGCGTCGGGCGCGTCATGGTCATAGGCATAGCCCTTGCCATAGCCCAAATCCTTCATCAGCCGCGTGGGCGCGTTCAGAATATGCTTGGGCGGCATGAGGGAGCCGGTCTCGTCGGCAGCACCCTGGGCCGCCTGAAAGGCGCGGTAGGTGGCGTTCGACTTGGGTGCGGTGGCGAGATAGATGACGCATTGGGCCAAGGCCAACTCGCCCTCCGGCGTACCCAGACGCTCATAGGCCTCCCAGGCCGCGATGGATTGGGGCAGGGCGTCCGGCTCGGCAAGTCCGATATCCTCCACCGCGAAGCGCACCAGGCGCCGGGCGATGAAGCGGGGATCCTCCCCACCGGCGAGCATGCGGGCGAGCCAATAGAGGCCAGCGTCCGTATCCGATCCTCGGAGCGATTTGTGCAAGGCACTGATGAGGTTGTAATGCCCCTCCTGCGCCTTGTCGTAGAGCGGCACACGGCGCTGGACCGCCGCTGCCAGCCCGGCATTGTCCAGGGTCTGGCCGGGCGGCAGCGCGTAGAGCTCTTCCACCATATTCAGCAGGTAGCGTCCATCGCCGTCGGCCATGGCACGCAAGGCTCGACGCGCCTCGGCATCCAGCGGCAGGGCGCGGCCCTCGGCTGCCTCGGCCCGGGCGATCAACTGTTCCATGGCAGCATCGTCGAGACGGTTGAGTACGAAGACCTGGCAGCGGGAGAGCAGCGCGCCGTTCAATTCGAAGGAGGGATTTTCGGTTGTCGCCCCCACAAGGATGACCGTGCCGTTCTCGACATAGGGTAGAAAGCCATCCTGCTGAGCCCGGTTGAAGCGGTGAATTTCGTCGACGAACAGGAGGGTTCCCTGCCCAGCCGCACGGCGACCCTTGGCGGCTTCAAAGACCTTGCGCAACTCCGCCACGCCTGAGAAGACCGCCGACAGAGGTTCGAAATAGAGGCTCGTGCGATCGGCCAGCAGGCGAGCGAGCGTGGTCTTGCCGCAGCCCGGGGGGCCCCAGAGGATCATCGAGGAAAGGCGGCCCCCGGCCAGCATGCGGCCGATGGGCGCGTCGGGCGCCAGAAGATGTTGTTGGCCGACGATATCTTCCAGCCGAGCGGGTCGCAATCGATCGGCGAGTGGGCGAGGCGCCTGAGATTCGAACAATCCGGTCAGCGGCGCCGGCCCTTCCCTATTCGATCTTCAGCGTGCGGGTTTCGCCGTTGCGCCGGAAGGCGATTTCCCAGTGATCGGCGCCGGCAAGGGCCGCCGTCAGTTCGTCGACCGTGGCGACGGGGTGCCCGTTGACAGCCGCGATGATATCGCCTGGCGCGAGACCGAAACGCTGGGCCGTGCTGCCTCGCCGGATCTGGAGTATGACCACACCCTTCCAGTCGCTGTTCAACTGCAACTGATCGGCCAAGGCCGGGGAAAGATTGCCCACGGTCGCACCGGCGAGCGGCTGCGCGCCGGTCAGCTGGGTCTTCTGGGTCGGCGGCGATTCCGGCGCACTGGCCAGCCTGATCGGCAGATCCATCTGCCGGCGATCGCGCAACACGGTGAGGGTGGCCTGGCTGCCGATGGTCATAGTCGCCAGACGGAACCGCAAGCTGCCCGGGTCCTCGATGGCTTTCCCGCCGATCGCGACAATCACATCGCCCTGCCTCAGCCCGGCGGCGGCACCCGGGCCGCCCGGATAAATGTCGTTGACGACGATGCCGGTGGGATGGTCGAGGCCCAGCGCTTCGGCCATGTCGGCGGTCACCCCCTGACCGCTGACGCCGATCCAAGGGCGATCGAGATGGCCGCCGCTCTTCTGCGCTGTCAGAAATGCCGCCACCATATTGGCTGGAATGGCGAAGCCTATTCCGACCGAGCCGCCGGAGCGTGAATAGATCGCCGTGTTGATGCCGGCTAGCTTGCCGTCCATGGTCACCAAGGGGCCGCCCGAATTGCCGGGGTTGATGGCCGCGTCGGTCTGGATGAAGAAACCATAATCGGCGATGCCCACGCGCGTGCGGGCGAGCGCCGAGACAATGCCGTTGGTAACCGTCTGGCCGACACCGAAGGGATCGCCGATGGCGAGCACCAGATCCCCAACCTGAAGTTCGTCGGAATCGGCGAGTTGCAGCGTCGGCAATTTCGCCGCGCCCACATCGATCTGCAGCAAGGCGAGATCGATGCGCTCGTCGGCCAGCAGGACGCGGGCGGGATATTCGCGCCGATCGTTCAAGACCACGGTGATCTGATCACTGTCCTTGATGACGTGATTGTTGGTGACGATCAGACCGTCGGCCCGAAGGATGACGCCGGAGCCCAGCGAGCTCTGCACCCGCTCCTGCGGCACACCGAAATTGAAATCGGGACCGAAGAACTGCTGAAAGAAAGGATCGTTGAAGAAGGGCGAAGCCGGTTGGTTCTGCACCACGCGCCGGGAGTAGATATTGACCACCGCCGGGGCCGCCTGTTTGACGATGGGGGCGAAGCTGTAGGCGATTTCGGCGCGCGAGCCCGGCACGCTCTGGGCGAACGCGCCCGCGCTCGGGCAGGACAGCGCCGCCGCCAGAAGCAGACATGCAATGGGTCGCAAATGCCCCATGGCCACCGGGAAGAGCCCTATCTCAGGCAGTCTCGGCGGGAGCCTCGTCGGCGGCGGCGGGCGTCACGACCGGGCCGGAATCCTGACCCTTGGCCGCCGGATCGCGGTCGACGAATTCGATGATGGCCATGGGTGCGGCGTCGCCATAGCGGAAGCCGGCCTTGAGGACGCGAGTATATCCCCCTTTGCGCGCCGCATAGCGTTCGGCGAGGGGACCGATGAGCTTGGCGGCCAGGCCTTCGTCCTGCAGCATGGAGATGAGCTGGCGGCGCGCATGCAGGCCGCCGCGCTTGCCCAGGGTAACGAGCTTCTCGACGACGGGGCGCAGATCCTTGGCCTTGGGCAGGGTGGTCTTGATCTGCTCATGCTTTACCAATGCTGCCGCCATGCTGGAAAACAGCGCCTTGCGGTGGCTCTTGGTGCGGTTCAGTTTGCGACCGCTCATCCCATGACGCATCGTCGATCTCCTTCAATTCCGGCCATGAAGGCCGATTGCGTTACCCGACGCCGCGTGCTTCCGGAGATCCGGCTCCGGCAACCGTGTAGGTCGAGGGGGGCCACCATGGCCCGGCAGCGATCCCAATCTTTAGTACGGCTCGTCCAGGCGCTTGGCCAATTCCTCAATATTCTCCGGCGGCCAGCCCTGAATTTCCATGCCGAGATGAAGACCCATCTGAGCCAGCACTTCCTTGATCTCGTTCAGCGACTTGCGTCCGAAATTCGGGGTGCGCAGCATTTCGGCCTCGGTCTTCTGCACCAGGTCGCCGATGTAGACAATGTTGTCGTTCTTCAGGCAGTTGGCCGAACGGACGGAGAGTTCGAGTTCGTCCACCTTGCGCAGCAGGTTCTTGTTGAACGGTGGCTCGGCGGTCTTCGATTCTTCCTGCGCCAGCGAGGGCTCCTCGAAATTGATGAAGAGCTGCAACTGGTCCTGAAGGATGCGCGCGGCCAACGCCACGGCGTCCTCCGGCGTGACGGCGCCGTTGGTCTCGACCTGCATGGTCAGGCGGTCATAGTCTGTCTTCTGCCCGACGCGGCTGTTGTCGACCTTGTAGGAGACCTTACGTACCGGGCTGAACAGCGCATCCACCGGGATCAGCCCGATGGGCGCGTCTTCGGCGCGGCTCGTGGTGGCGGCGACATAGCCCTTGCCGGTCTCGACCGTGAATTCCATCGACAGCGTGGCACCCTGGTCCAGGGTGCAAAGCACGAGATCCTTGTTCATGATCTCAATGTCGTGGCCAGTCTCGATCAGTTCGGCGGTCACCTCGCCCGGGCCCTTGGCCTTGAGGCGCATGCGCTTGGGCGCTTCGCCATGCATGCGCAGCGCCAGCTGCTTTATGTTGAGGATGATGTCGGTGATGTCCTCGAGCACGCCCGGAACGGACGAGAACTCATGGAGCACGCCGTCGATCTGCACCGAGCTGACCGCCGCACCCTGCAGCGAGGACAGCAGCACCCGACGCAGCGCGTTGCCCAGGGTATGGCCGTAGCCGCGCTCGAACGGCTCCATCGTTACTTTCGCGTGGAAAGGCGAAATGGTCTGAACATCGATAATTCGCGGCTTCAGAAAGCTGCTTTGCATAAAGGTGACCCTCTACGAGAAATTCGGATCGTTACGGCCCAAAAACGCACGGCCCGGCCGGTCAACTTCGGGATCGGCGGGCCGCGATCAGGCCGCGGTTACTTCGAGTACAGTTCCACAACCAGCGATTCGTTGATGGTGGCGGGCAGTTCGGAACGTTGCGGCTTCGCCTTGAACGTGCCTTTGAGCGCCTTGATGTCCACTTCAATCCAATCGGGGTAACCGCGTCCTTCCGCGGCTTCGGTCGCCGCCTTGATGCGCAGCTGGCTCTTCGCCTTCTGGGCCACTTCGATCACGTCGCCCTGGCGCACCTGGTAGGAAGGAATGTTGACCCGCTTGCCGTTTACCAGAATGCCGTTGTGGCGCACGATCTGGCGCGCCTCGGTGCGCGAGGCGCCGAAGCCCATCCGGTAGGCCACCGTATCGAGGCGGCTTTCCAGCATTTGCAGCAGCGCCTCGCCGGTCACTTCCTTGGCGCGCGCGGCTTCCTTGTAGGTGTTGCGGAACTGGCGCTCCAGCAGCCCGTAGATGCGGCGGATTTTCTGCTTTTCGCGCAATTGCGTGCCGTAGTCGGAACGGCGCAGGTTCTTCTGGCCGTGCTGGCCCGGCGCGTACGAACGGCGCTCGATGGCACACTTGTCGGTGAAACATTTCTCGCCCTTGAGGAAGAGCTTCTCACCCTCACGGCGGCACTGGCGGCACTTGGGATCCAGATTTCTTGCCACTACAGTCTCCTTCGATCAGATTCGGCGCTTCTTGGGCGGACGGCAGCCGTTGTGCGGTACCGGCGTTACGTCCGAGATGCTGGTGATCTTGAAACCAACCGCATTCAATGCCCGCACCGCGGATTCGCGCCCCGGTCCGGGACCCTTGATGCGAACTTCCAGATTCTTCACGCCACATTCCTGCGCCGCGCGACCGGCCTGCTCGGCAGCCACCTGGGCCGCGAACGGGGTCGACTTGCGCGAGCCCTTGAAGCCGGCGGCGCCGGAAGTCGCCCAAGACAGGGCATTACCCTGGCGGTCGGTAATGGTGATGATGGTGTTGTTGAAGGAGGCGTGAATGTGGGCAATCCCTTCGGCCACGTTCTTCTTGACCTTCTTCCTGACCCGGGTTGCTGCGGTAGTCGTTACCTTTGCCATGTCTTGAAATCCCTGTAGATGCGGTTACCTCGTCACGCTTACTTCGGGGCGGCGGGGGCCGGGGCTGCACCGGCGCCGCGCTGGATTGCCTTGCGCGGACCCTTGCGGGTCCGGGCGTTGGTCCGGGTACGCTGACCGCGTACCGGCAGGCCACGGCGGTGGCGCACCCCGCGGTAACAGCCGAGGTCCATCAGCCGCTTGATGTTCATCGACAGCTCCCGCCGCAGGTCGCCTTCGACAGTGAACTTGGCGACTTGTTCGCGGAGTTTGTCCATGTCGTTGTCGGACAGGTCCTTCATCTTGGTCGAGACGTTGACCCCGGAAGCGGCGCAGATCGCGCGCGCGCGCGCCCGTCCGATGCCGTAAATCGCGGTCAACGCGATCGCGGCATGTTGATGGTTCGGAATGTTTACACCGGCGATACGAGCCATAGTCGTCGTGGGTCCTAAAGTAGTGAAGTGGCGTTGCCGCCCGTTTAACCCTGTCGTTGCTTGTGCCGCGGATCCGTGCAGATCACGCGCACCACGCGGTTTCGCCGGACAATCTTGCAGTTCCGGCACATCTTCTTGACCGATGCCTGTACTCTCATTTTTCTCTCCTTCAACCGCTCTGTATCCCTGCTTGCGTTCAAACCCGGGCGCCTGGCCTCACTTGGCGCGGAACACGATACGCGCGCGTGTCAGATCGTAAGGCGTCAACTCCACCGTCACCTTGTCCCCGGGCAGGATGCGGATGTAGTGCATGCGCATCTTGCCGGAGATATGTCCCAGTACCACATGGCCGTTCTCCAGCTTCACGCGAAACGTCGCGTTCGGCAGGGTCTCAAGAATTTCGCCCTGCATCTGGATCGTCTCTTCCTTGGCCATGCTCCTCCGTTAACGGGTCGGGAACATCCCGCCCTTGAAGTTCGCCTTCTTGAGCAGGCTCTCGTACTGGTGCGACATCACGTAGGCCTGCACCTGGGCCATGAAATCCATCGTCACCACCACGATGATCAGCAGGCTGGTGCCGCCGAAGTAGAACGGCACGTTCCACTTCACGATCAGGAACTCCGGCAGCAGGCACACCAGCGTCACGTAGATCGCGCCCACCAGCGTCAGCCGCATGATGATCTTCTCTATGTACTTCGCCGTCTGCTCCCCCGGCCGGATCCCAGGCACGAAAGCCCCGCCTTTCTTCAGGTTCTCCGCCGTTTCCTTGGGGTTGAACACCAAGGCGGTGTAGAAGAAGCAGAAGAACACGATCGCGGACGCGTACAGCAACACGTAAATCGGCTGCCCCGGAGACAGCTTGCCGCTGATGTCCCGCAACCACGTCATGCCCTCGTTGCTCCCGAACCAACCCGCCAGCGTGGCTGGGAACAGGATGATGCTCGAGGCAAAAATGGGCGGGATCACCCCGGCCATGTTCAGTTTCAGCGGCAGATGCGAACTCTGGCCGCCATAGACCTTGCGACCGACCTGGCGCTTGGCGTAGTTGACCAGGATCTTGCGTTGGCCGCGTTCGACGAACACCACCAGTCCGGTAACCAGCACCGCCCCCACCAGCAGCAGCAGCACCAGCGGGATCGAGAACGCTCCGGTGCGCGCCAGCTCCAGCGTGCCGCCGACCGCACGCGGAAACCCGGCGGCGATGCCCGCGAAGATGATCAGCGAAATGCCGTTGCCGATGCCGCGTTCGGTGATCTGTTCGCCGAGCCACATAAGGAACATCGTGCCGGTCACCAGCGTCACCACGGTGATGAAACGGAACGCCAGTCCCGGCTCCAGCACCAAACCGCGCTGCGATTCCAGCGCGATGGCGATGCTCAGCGCCTGGAAAGTCGCCAGGAACAACGTGCCGTAGCGCGTGTACTGGGTGATCTTCCTGCGTCCCGACTCGCCTTCCTTCTTCAACTGCTCCAGCTGCGGCGATACCACCGTCAGCAGCTGCATGATGATCGAGGAAGAAATATACGGCATGATCCCCAGCGCAAAGATCGTGAACCTCGACAGCGCGCCGCCCGAGAACATGTTGAACATGTCCAGGATGCCGCCCTGCTGCGACTTGAACAGCGCCGCCAGTTGCACGGGATCGATGCCCGGCACCGGCACGTGCGCGCCGATCCGATAGACGATCAGTGCGCCGAGCAGGAACAGAAGCCGGCGCTTCAGGTCGCCGAACTTCCCGGACAGTCCCAGAAATGAGTTCTCTGCCAAGTTCTATTCAGCCTTCAATGACGCCGCCGGCCTTCTCGATGGCCGCACGCGCGCCTTTGGTGACCAGCAATCCGCGCAGTTTCACCTTGCGCTTGATCTCGCCGGCCAGGATGACCTTGGCCGCGCGCGCAGCGTTTGGCACCACGCCGGCCTGCTTCAGCACCAGGATGTCGATGTCGTCCCCCGCCACTTCATTGATCGCCGACAAACGCACCTCGACGGTATCACCGCCGGTCAACGAAACGAAGCCGCGCTTCGGCAGGCGCCGGTGCAGCGGCATCTGGCCTCCCTCGAAGCCGATCTTGTGGAAGCCGCCGGAGCGCGCCTTCTGGCCCTTGTGGCCGCGGCCCGCGGTCTTGCCGGTGCCGCTGCCGATGCCGCGACCGACACGCTTCCGGGCGTGTTTGGAGCCGGCTGCCGGTTTAATCTGGTTCAAACGCATTTACGCCTCGCACTTCAGCAGGTAGCTCACCTTGTTGATCATGCCGCGCACCGCCGGGGTGTCTTCCAGTTCCACCGTGTGGTTGATGCGCCGCAGGCCCAGGCCACGCACCGTGGCACGATGGCTCTCGCGGGTACCGATCAGGCCGCGCACCAGCGTGACTCTCACTTTCTTTCCGGATTTCGCGGCCGCTTTATCCGCGGGTTTCCTGAAATGCGAGTCATCTTTCGTGGCGGCTGTTTTCCCGACCGGCGCATTGCCTGCCGCTTGCTTGCCGGGTGCTTTTTCCCCGGGGGCCTTTTTTTCAGTCACTATTTTCTCAGGCATGGCTTACCCCAGGATCTCTTCTACGGTCTTGCCGCGCTTGGCCGCGATCTCGGAGGCGGTGCTCATCCCCTGCAGACCGTTGATCGTGGCGCGAACCACGTTGTAGGGATTGGTCGAACCGATGCACTTGGCGAGCACGTTGGTCACGCCCATCACCTCGAAGATCGCCCGCATTAGACCGCCGGCGATGATCCCCGTGCCCTCGGAAGCGGGCTGCATGAACACTTTGGCGGCGCCGTGCTGGCCGACTACCGCGTGCTGCGGAGTCCCGTTCTTGAGCGATACCTTGACCAACTTGCGGCGCGCTTCGTCCATCGCCTTCTGCACCGCCACCGGCACTTCGCGGGCTTTGCCCTTGCCCATGCCGATGCCGCCATCGCCGTCGCCCACCACCGTCAGCGCAGCAAAGCCGAGGATGCGGCCGCCCTTCACCACTTTGGTGACGCGATTGACCGACACCATCTTTTCGCGCAGGCCGTCGCTGCGCTCTTCCGTACGTTGTTGCATTCTGGCCATGGTCTAATCCTTCAGAACTTGAGGCCGGCTTCACGCGCCGCTTCGGCCAGCGCTTTCACGCGGCCGTGATATTTGAATCCGGCGCGGTCGAAGGCCACCTGTTCCACGCCCTGCGCTCTTGCCTTTTCGGCGATGCGCTTGCCCACCACCGCAGCCGCTTTAACGTTGGCGCCGTTGCGCACCTGTTTGCGCACCTCCGGCTCGAGCGTCGAGGCGGTGGCCAGCACCTTCGCGGCCGGGTCGATTACCTGCGCATAGATGTGGCCGTTGGAGCGGTAAATTGCCAGCCGCACCGCCTTCATTTCGGCGATCTTGGCGCGGGTCTGGCGGGCGCGCCGCATGCGTGACTGCTTCTTGTCGATCATGTCCGGTCCCGTTTACTTCTTCTTGGTCTCTTTGAGCACAACGCGTTCGTCGGCGTAGCGCACGCCCTTGCCCTTGTAGGGCTCGGGCGGACGATAACCGCGTACTTCCGCCGCAACTTGTCCGACCACCTGCTTGTCGATGCCCTTGATCACGATTTCAGTCTGCTGCGGCGTTTCGACCTTGATGCCCTTGGGCATCTTGTGAACCACCGGATGCGAGAAACCCAGCGTAAGGTTGAGCTTGTCGCCCTGTGCCTGCGCCCGATAGCCGACGCCGACCAGTTGCAGCTTCCTCTCATAGCCTTTGGTCACACCCTGCACCATGTTGGCCACCAGCGCCCGCAGAGTACCGGACAGCGCGTTCGACTGGATCGATTCGTCGAGCGGCTTGAAAACCACCTTGTCGCCGTCGCGCTTCACTTCCACACCGGAACCCAGGCGCTGCGACAACAGGCCCAGCGGCCCCTTGACCGAAATCTGGCCGGGTGCGAAGGACACTTCCACCCCGCTGGGAAGAGTGACCGGAAGATTTCCAATACGAGACATCTGTTCTGCTCCTCGTCCGCGGCTACGCCACGATGCACAACACTTCGCCGCCGACGCCGGTCTGGCGCGCCTTGCGGTCGGTCATCACACCCCTGGACGTGGACACGATCGCCACGCCCAGGCCGTTCATCACCTGCGGAATGTCCTTGGCCGGTTTGTAGATGCGCAGCCCCGGACGGCTGACCCGCTCGATGCGCTCGATCACCGGCCGGCCGGCGTAGTACTTCAGGCCGATCTCGAGCGCCCGTTTGGCGCCCTCCCCGCGCAGCGCGAAGTCCTCGATATAGCCTTCATCCTTGAGGACCTTGGCAATCGACACCTTGACTTTGCTCGCAGGCACGGCGACCGAGGTTTTCTCCGCGAGCTGTGCGTTGCGGATGCGCGTCAGCATGTCGGCAATGGGATCACTCATGCTCATCCAAAGTCTCCTGCTACCAGCTTGCCTTGGTCACGCCGGGAATCTCGCCACGCATGGCGATCTCGCGCAGCTTGCTGCGGCCCAGACCGAACTTGCTGAACACCCCGCGCGGACGCCCCGTCAGCGAGCAGCGATTGCGCAGCCGCACCGGGCTGGAGTTGCGCGGAAGCTGCTGAAACTTCTCGCGCGCTTGCGTGCGGTCCTCGTCCGAAACCCTGCTGTTGTTGATGATTGCGAGCAGCTCGGCGCGCCTGGCCGCGAATTTCTTCACGGTGGCGCGGCGTTTCTTTTCGCGATTGACCAATGCGGTCTTTGCCATGGCGACCTCAGCTCTTGAACGGGAACTTGAAGGCGGCGAGGAGCGCACGCGCTTCCTCGTCGGACCTCGCTGTCGTGGTGATGGTGATGTTCAGGCCCCGCAGTGCATCGATCTTGTCGTACTCGATCTCGGGGAAAATGGTCTGTTCCTTCACGCCCAGGTTGAAATTGCCGCGGCCGTCGAAGGAGCGCGCGGCAATGCCGCGGAAGTCGCGAATGCGCGGAATCGCCACCGAGACCAGCCGGTCCAGGAATTCATACATGCGGCCGCGGCGCAGCGTCACCTTGCAGCCGATCGGGTAGTCCTTGCGGATCTTGAAGCCGGCGATCGATTTCTTGGCCTTGGTCACCACCGGCTTCTGGCCGGCGATCCTGGTCATGTCGCCCACCGCGTTGTCCAGGATCTTCTTGTCGTTGACCGCCTCGCCCACACCCATGTTCAGCACGATCTTGTCGATGCGCGGCACCTGCATGGCGGTCTTGTACCCGAACTGCTTCATCAGGGCCGGCACCACCGCTTCGCGGAAATGCTGCTGCAGCCGCGTCGGTTGAACCGGTCCGGCCTTCTCCGCTGCGCTCTTCGCGGATGCGGCCTTCGCGGGCGCTGCTTTCTTGGCCTTTGCCGTATCTTCCTTCTTCGGCGTGTCTTCCTTGACCTTCGCCGTGTCTTCCTTGGCCTTCGCCGTATCTTCCTTGGCCTTTGCCATGTCTTCCTCTTAAGCGTCCAGCATTTCGCCGTTCGACTTGTAGATCCGCACGCGGCGGCCGTCGTCCAGCTGCTTTACGCCGATGCGGTCGGCTTTCTGGGTGGTTGGGTTGAACACCGCCACGTTGGAAACGTGGATCGGCATCTCCTTGTCGATGATACCGCCGGTGGTGCCCTTCATCGGGTTGGGCTTCTGGTGCTTCTTGACGCGGTTGGCGCCCTCGACCAGGATGTAGTCATCGCCGAGCACGCGCAGCACGGTGCCGCGCTTGCCCTTGTCCTTGCCGGTGATGACGATGACGTTGTCGCCCTTACGGATCTTGCGCATGATTGTTCCTTACAACACTTCCGGGGCGAGCGAGACGATCTTCATGAAACGCTCGGTCCGCAGCTCGCGCGTTACCGGCCCGAATATACGGGTGCCGATCGGCTCGAGCTTGGCATTGAGCAAAACGGCGGCGTTGGAATCGAACTTCACCAGCGAACCGTCCTGGCGGCGCACGCCGCTGCGGGTACGCACCACCACCGCGTGGTAGATCTCGCCCTTTTTGACGCGCCCGCGTGGCGCGCAGTCCTTGATGCTCACCTTGATGACGTCGCCCACTCCGGCGTAACGGCGCTTGGAACCGCCCAGCACCTTGATGCACATGACGGAGCGCGCGCCGGTGTTGTCGGCAACATCCAGCCTGGATTGCATTTGAATCATCTGCTTACTCTCTCTCCAACTTCGCCCGCCTGGTGTTTTCTACTTCGGCAGACCAGTTTTGGAACCCGTCCGGGTCGGAAGTCGGGGCGCCACGGACAAAGGCGACCCGGGAAAAAGGCGGCATTCTATGGAAAAAACTCCGCCAAAGCAAGGATTTCAGACTTCTTCCTTGGCCTTCTCCACCAGTTTCACCACTTTCCAGGTCTTGGTCCGGGACAAGGGGCGGGTTTCCTCGATCAATACCAGGTCGCCCGGATGGAATTCGTTGTTCTCGTCGTGTGCGTGATATTTCTTGGAGCGCCTGACGAACTTGCCGTAGAGCGGGTGCTTGACCTTGCGCTCCACCAGGACCGTTACGGTCTTGTTCATCTTGTCGCTGACCACGCGCCCGGTCAGCTTGCGTGCGTTGGTTTGCTGGTTCTCGTTCATGACTGCCTGGCCTTCTCGCCGATCAAGGTGCGCACACGCGCGATATCACGGCGCACCTTCTTGATCTCGCTGGTATTGTTCAGCTGCTGGGTGGCAAGCCGCATGCGCAGCGAAAATTGCGCTTTGAGGAGCTCATTGAGCTCCTTGTTGAGGTCGGCCGTGCTCTTGGTCCGGAGTTCACTCGCCTTCATTGCTTATCCCACCTGTCTGATTACGAACGTGGTCTGAATCGGCAGCTTGGAGGCGGCCAGCCGGAAGGCCTCGCGCGCCAACCCCTCGTCCACGCCGTCCATCTCGTAGAGCACCTTGCCGGGTTGGATCTCCGCCACGTAGTACTCCGGGTTGCCCTTGCCGTTACCCATGCGCACTTCCGCCGGCTTCCGCGAGATCGGTTTGTCCGGGAAGATGCGGATCCAGATCCGCCCGCCGCGCTTGATGTGGCGGGTCATGGCACGGCGCGCGGCCTCGATCTGGCGCGCGGTCAGACGGCCGCGGCCGATGGCCTTCAGGCCGTACTCGCCAAAGCTCACCTTAGCGCCGCGGGTCGCGACGCCGGTGTTGCGACCTTTCTGTTCCTTGCGGTACTTCCTTCTAGCTGGCTGCAGCATTCCTGGCTCCTCGTCTTCCTTTCTTCTCCGGCTCCGGCGCTGGCGCCACCACCGGCTGCTCGCCGCGGCCGAGCACTTCGCCTTTGAATACCCACACCTTGATGCCGATCACTCCGTAAGTGGTCTTGGCCTCTGAGAAGCCGTAGTCGATGTCGGCACGCAGGGTATGGAGCGGCACGCGGCCTTCGCGGTACCACTCGGTACGGGCGATTTCGATCCCGTTCAGACGACCCGCGCTCATGATCTTGATGCCCTGCGCGCCCAGGCGCATTGCATTCTGGATCGCGCGCTTCATGGCGCGGCGGAACATGATGCGCTTCTCCAGCTGCTGGGCGATGGAATCGGCGATCAGCTGGGCATCGATCTCGGGCTTGCGCACTTCCTCTATGTTCACGTGAACCGGCACGCCCATCAATTTCTGCAGTTCGCCGCGCAAATGCTCTATGTCCTCGCCTTTCTTGCCGATCACCACACCGGGACGGGCGCTATACACCGTAATCTTGGCGTTTTTGGCCGGGCGCTCGATCACCACTTTGCTGACCGCGGCGTGCGCCAGCTTCTTCTTCAGGAAGTCGCGGACCTTGATGTCCTCTTGCAGCATCGCCGGGAAATTCTTGCTGTTCGAGTACCAGCGCGAAGTCCAGTTGCGCTGCACCGACAGCCGGAAGCCGGTCGGGTGAATTTTCTGTCCCATGCTTACTCCTTGTCCCCGACCGTCACGTAAATGTGGCAGGTAGGCTTGGTGATCTTGAAGCCGCGGCCCTTGGCGCGCGGCATGAAACGCTTCAGGCTCGTACCCTGTTCGACGTGGATGGTCGTGACCGTCAACTCGTCGATGTCGGCGCCCTGGTTGTGTTCGGCATTGGCGATCGCGGACTCCAGCACCTTGCGGATGATCTTGGCGCCCTTCTTCGGGCTGAAGGCGAGCAGGCTCAGCGCCTTGTCCACCGGCAGACCGCGCACCTGGTCGGCAACCAGGCGGCCTTTCTGGGCCGACAGCCGCACGCCGCGCAATACAGCAGAAGTTCTCATCGTCATCTCTCCCATCGGCCCTACTTCTTCGCGGCTGCTGGCGACGCCGGCGCCGGCGCCGATGCACCGGACGGAGTGGCGATGACCTTCTTGTCTCCGGTGTGCACCTTGAAAGTACGGGTCAGCGCGAATTCGCCGAGCTTGTGCCCCACCATGTTCTCGCTGATATACACCGGCACGTGCTGCCGGCCGTTGTGAATGGCGATGGTGAGCCCCACGAAGTCCGGAAGTATGGTGGAACGGCGCGACCAGGTCCTGATCGGGCGCTTGTCGTTGGTGGCGCGCGCCGCATCCACCTTCTGCACCAGGTGATGATCGACGAACGGGCCTTTCTTGATAGAACGTGCCATGTGTCCTTACCCCTTACTTGCCGTGGCGATCGCGCACGATCATGCCGCGGGTGCGCTTGTTGCGGCGGGTCTTGTAACCCTTGGTCGGCGTTCCCCACGGGCTCACCGGGTCGCGGCCGGCAGCGGTCTTGCCTTCGCCGCCGCCGTGCGGATGGTCGATCGGATTCATCGCCACGCCGCGCACTGTCGGGCGTACTCCGCGCCAGCGCACGCGTCCGGCCTTGCCGATGGACTCGAGGTTGTGCTCTTCGTTGCCGACTTCCCCGATGGTGGCGCGGCAGTCGACGTGCACCTTGCGGATCTCGCCGGAACGCAGGCGCAACTGCGCATAGGTGCCTTCGCGCGCCAGCAACTGCACCGAGGTCCCCGCGGAACGCGCCAGTTGCGCGCCTTTGCCGGGCAGCATTTCGACGCAGTGGACCGTGGTGCCCACCGGCACATTGCGCAGCGGCAGCGTATTGCCGACCTTGATCGGCGCCTGCGCCCCGTTGATGACCTCCTGTCCCACCGTCACGCCCTTGGGCGCGATGATGTAACGGCGCTCGCCGTCGGCGTAACACAGCAGCGCAAGATTGGCGCTGCGGTTCGGGTCGTATTCGAGGCGCTCGATCCTGGCGGCAATGCCGTCCTTGTCGCGCACGAAATCGACGATGCGATAGTGATGCTTGTGCCCCCCGCCCTGATGGCGCGTGGTGATGTGGCCGCGGTTGTTGCGGCCGGCTCGCTTGCTTTGTTTCTCGACCAGAGCGGCAACCGGCTTGCCCTTGTGCAGGTTGGCGTTGACGACCTTGACCAGCGCGCGCCGGCCGGGGGATGTCGGTTTGACTTTGACGAGCGCCATTTACTTGGCCTCCCCTGCTGCGAAGTTGATCTCCTGGCCCGGCTTAAGGCAGACATAGGCCTTCTTCCAGTGCCGGCGGCGGCCGATGAAGCGGCCGAAACGCTTTTCCTTGCCCTTCACGTTGGCCACCTGGACGCTCTTCACCTGCACCTTGAACAGCAGCTCTAC
>Ga0137403_10004636_pt1 | contig 16155 bp, 12 predicted proteins | sample CZOMad2_1_16fung_FD_122057 | JGI IMG/M metagenome (GOLD analysis project Ga0137403, IMG submission 122057) | Vadose zone soil fungal communities from Angelo Coast Range Reserve, California, USA - CZOMad2_1_16fungal (Hybrid Assembly) | ecosystem: Environmental > Terrestrial > Soil > Vadose zone... | reverse complement strand
CGCATGGCGAGCGCCCGCTTTCGGTCTTCCCACAGCACCGGACCGTGGCTCGTAAACTTTAGCTCCTTTACGACGTTTGCCTCTCCCCGAACCGCAAATGTCTCTTTTTGCACCTTCATCGTCTCCCACCCGCTCGCAGTCTTGTATTGCAGCGGGTTGGCAGGATTAAGTTCTTCGATGTAAAGATCCTGCTGGTCCAGGCCGAAGATGGTAAAGCCCCAGGCGATGTTTTGATTGTGTCCCAGGGCGACGCCCGGCAGTCCCGGTTCCCCCGCACCAATCACATCCCAACCCGGCGCGACCAGATGGATGATGTATCTGAGAGAGGGAACTGCGATCACGCGATGTGGATCGTTTGCCAGCAGGGGCTTGCCGCTTTCGGTGAGTTTGCCGGAGATCGTCCAGTTATTGCTCTCTGCCAGCGCTTTACCCGAAAATTCTATTCGCGTGTCGCTGCCCACCAAACCCGTCAGAAGCCTCGCTGATAACCCACTAAAGTCAGCATTCGGTGCGGGGTCGAGGGCAACCACCGGATCCAAATTAAGCAACTCACCCGCTTTCTCTGTACCGACAGCGGCAACGAGTTGTGCGTGCTGCAACTCGCGGAAAGCGTTGCCGGTCATGGAGAACGCAGCCATGCGATTCAAACAGTCTTCCGGCTTCCAGTTCTCTGGTTCAAAGCCCGCTATTCGGAACTCGACCGGTAGCCCGGGTCCATTCGGCCTTTTCCGCTCAGCAATAAATGCGTTGATTCCATCGGTAAACGCTTCCAGAATCTCCTTTGTGTCATGCGCGTAGCTCCGGTATTCGGCATCTATGTCGCCACGATAGCGCAGCAGTCGCGCATTTAGATCGCGCGAAAGCGCGGCCGCGCCCAAAATCTCTGCCAGGCGGCCTTCGCCGGAGCGTTTCCAAAGTTCCATTTGGAATAAGCGGTCCTGCGCCACTACAAATCCCTGGGCGAAGAACAAATCGTGCTGATTCTGTGCATAAATATGGGCCACACCCCACCGGTCGCGAAGGACGTTCACGGGCTCCTGCAGCCCACGTAGCTTCAGTTTTCCCTGAGTTGTGGAAACTGCTGCTTTAGCCTGCACTTGCATGCTGGGCGGATTCTCGGCGCTCACGCACGGCCCGATCAGCAGGGTGGAAACGAAAAGAGCTAACGTCCTCCGGATAGTCATCAAGGCGGTCCCCCAGTAAGACGGAAAATGGCAATCAGTTTTTCTATCGAATCGACACGTCAGAAAGTTTATGTGAAGCAGAACAATTCCGCCTTGCGGGCATGGAACAAAAACGCGATCGATCACGGGCAGTTTTCTTGTGGCCAGGATCGCGGCTAGGACGCGTGAGCGCAAACCCCGCGACGACTCCTAGATCACAGCTCGGCACCGTCAGATTTCGCCAATTTTTTCAACTGTCGCCGGCGAGATTGTTTGCCGGTGTGATGGGCCAATGGACGCCGGCCTCACAAATGTTTGTCGTACCTGATCAGACAATTCCTCAAGGCGAGCGCTGTAGTGGACAGGAAACGGCTGAGTAGTCTCCCTCAGGGCCAGAAGATGAGAAGGCAGGCGCAGACGAGAAGTAAGGAATCGTGCTCGCGCGGATTTAACTGCTGAAGTCGAATCCTGGTGGCTTGCTTCGAGGCGACGGCCCTGACGCATCACGGGAACAAGAAGCGCCTCTGCTTCCGCCATCGATTCCTCGTCCAATCCTATGACATCGCTGGAGAATGTCCCGTCTTTCCCAGTGAACCGGAACACCTGCTTGCGGCCCGGATAGGTCTTCTTTTCTTCGCTGAATTTGGCTGCGCTGCGGACCTGGCCGTCCGTTTCAACTTCTACCAGCTTGTAGATGACGCCAACGGATGGAGCATCGGGTGAGGTGGAGAGTGCGGTGCCGACTCCGAAGGAATCAACGCATGCGTTATCACGCAGCAGCCCTTCGATGCGGCCTTCGTCGAGGTCACCAGAGACGAAAATCTTCACATCATTCCAGCCGCTGGCATCCAGCCGCTCCCGAGCCCATCGGCTGTCCGCAAGAACATCCCCGCTGTCCAGGCGGATGGCGCGTGGCTTACGACCTAGCGCTATGATTTTCTCGATAGCAGCTCTGACGTCATAGGTATCCACGAGCAGCGTGGACTGTTCGGGGAACACATCGAGAAAACTGCTGAAGGCTTCGCTTTCGTCTTCATGTGCCATGATCCAAGAGTGTGCCTGAGTTCCATACACCGGGATTCCGAAGACGCTCCCAGCATACGTGTTGGATGTTCCTTCGCAACCGCCGATGAAAGCAGCGCGGGCCGCGAGGACGCCAGCTTCAACTCCATGCGCGCGCCGCGATCCGAACTCAATGACCGGCCGGCCCGCAGCAGCGGTGGTCACTCGCGCCGCCTTGCTGGCGATGAGTGTTTGCAGATGGACAATGGAAAGCAGGCTGGTCTCTACGAGTTGGGCCTCCGCGATAGGAGCAGTCACGCGCAGCAAAGGTTCGCCGGGGAAGAAGATCGTGCCCTCGGGCAACGCCCAGACGTCGCCAGTGAAGCGGAATCGCGTAAGAAATTCAAAAAAGCCGCCGTCAACATGCCCAAACAGCGGAAGCGAGCGGAGATAGGAAATATCTTCAGACGAGAAATGAACATTTCCCAGAAAATCAAGCGCTTGCTCCAGGCCTGCCGCGACCAGATAGTTGCGATGAGGTGGCAGGTGGCGAACGAATAGTTCGAAAGTGGCGCGTGCCTCGAAGTGCTTCTGGACGTAGCCCGCCGCCATTGTGAGTTCATAGAGGTCGGTGAGCAGGCCAGATAAACGCCCGCCGGGATAGCCACTCATAGAAAGAGTCCCCTGGAATTTCAGACGCACGATATATCAGGCCGCCGTTTCGCCGACTGCTCCGGCGGCAAACTTGATTATCTTCGGTTTGACCAGCTTTTCGAACTCCTCCCAGGCCAGTCGAACCAATTCTCGATGCGAGCCTGCGTTAAATGCAATCTCCTTATCCTTCGCCAAGCTTTCATCCGCAAAAACCTTGATTCCGTACAAATTTCCGAAGGGTGGCATGGCGCCTGTTTCACAATCGGGGAACCGGTCTTTGAATTCGCTCTCGGAGGCGAGCTCAACAGTTGTTGCCTGCGCTTGCGCCTTAAGCCGGCTCAGATCGACATGAAACGACGCCGGAAGAACGGCCATTACCAAAGAATGGTCCATCTTGACCATAACCGTTTTTGCCAGCTCTTTCCCCGGAATATGCGCGAGGGCGGCAATTCCCTGCGCCGTGAAAGCGGGCGAGTGGGAGATGACAATGTATCTGACGTTGTGGCTGTCGAGAAATTCCCTCAGAATCGTAAGTGGCATAAAAAACCTCCTGCTTCGGCAACATTCTCTCGCGGCCTAATCAATGTTGCTATGACTCCAATCACATGTTTGGAGTATCTAATTATTGTGCGCTCAGGAGAAGTATTTGGCTATTCTCGCGGCTAGCTGCGCTGACTCATGCACGTCGACATCGATGGGGTATACGATGTGAGTAGGCTCTACCATCCACATGGGCCAGTTGACGCATCTGAATTGCGGCGCTTATCATTTTTGTTTGACCAAAGCACAATCGAACAGGTTAGGGGAGCGGCCTGGGGCCGCGAAGTCATTTTGTATGGAAAAGAAGAAGCTGGATTATTTCAGGAAGCGGCTGGAATCGCGGCAGCAGGATTTGCGGCGCATGGTTTCGCGTACGCAACAGGATGGCCGTACCGTAGATGAGGATTCGGCACAGGATATCGCCGACCGCGCCGCGAGCTCCTATACCAAGGAATTTCTCTTCCACCAAAGCAACAATGACCGTCAACTCCTGCAGATGGTCGAGGGTGCGCTCGATCGTATTCGTGAGGGCAACTTTGGGGAGTGTATCTCCTGCGGCAAGGAAATAAACCCCAAGCGCTTGGAGGCGGTGCCGTGGACGCGGCATTGCATTGAATGCCAGGAGAAGCTGGAGCAAGGGCTGCTGGAGCAAACGTCGCCATAGTTGCTCTGGTCATAGTTCGCCGAAGCCGCCATATTTTGGCGGCTTTCGTTTTCTTAAAGTGCGCCAGAGAACAAACTCTGCAAACCGAGGAGATAGGACCTACCCCGTGTCGCTGCAATACCTCAGCGGATTCGAGCGCGCAGCAGCCCGCCCTTTCTACTGCAGCGACTTTGGGGCGGAAAGATTTTTCGGCGTTTTCTTGTTCAGCAACGAAATCAACTCCTGCGCTGCGGGCGGAGCCTTGACCTTCCTGTCGCGAATAATATCTTTGGCGCTGAGTTTCTGGCCGTAGAGCTTTTCGTTGGCGCTGCCGTCGGAGCGCAGTGTGGAACCTTCGAGAGAGACTCCGGCGAACAGCCCCTTCGACCGTGAATAAGACAAGATCTCCGCTTTCATGACCACATCAGTAGCGGTTTCAGCCGTGCGCCCCTTTGGCCCGGCCGCCGCAGAGGCATCGGCGCCCAGTTTAACTTTGCTGCCCAGCAACGATTCCGCGCCTTTGGGATTCATCACCAGCAGCACGAAGTCTGTAGCCTCACCGCCGAGCTGAAATCCGATGTTCAATCCTTCCAATGCGTACATTGCCGGTGGTCCCCAAGGACCCGTGTAGTGCTGGCCGCTGCGGCAGATCATCACGCCTCGCCCGTAGCTGCCGCCAATCCCGAATGCGCCCTTTTTTACCGACGGCAGAATCACTAGGCATTCAGCCTTGTCGAGCAGATCCTGAGGAATGTTATCTGGGATATCGAGAATCTCTTTGAGAACTTCGCCTGACTCCTTGACGCGCTTTTCTTCTTTTACATCATTCGCGGCAAATGCGGGCAATAGCAACGCGCACGCGAGGAACATCGCTGACAGGGTTTTCATGAGTCCTCCGTTTGGTGAGCATTTCATCTTAAACCAGCAACGTGGGAGAGAAGCAAACGCCGATACGATGCCGACCGGCCGTCTTAAATTTATCTAGACTACAGCCGGGGTTGTCCGGGAATGACCAATTGGGTGCTCCTTTTGTAACTTGGCGGTACCCTTAGCCTCCCCTACAGTGAGAACAGTAAAACCAGCCACTGACGGCGGCTTTCGGCCCCTTACGTGCATCTATATGAAAGGGAAGCTGCAAGTCCGTGATTTGGCGCGGAAAACTAGGACTGGTCGAGCATGAAGTACATACGATGGATGTTTTTTCTCATGGTGGTAGCCGCAGTCGAACTTCCGCTGCTGGCGCAGTCTTCGTATGTGGCTTCGACCTCCGTTGCCGCAGCCTCGCGCAGTACTGAATCTGACGCAACCGATCCTGTCCTCACTATCAAAAAGCGGGTTGATGAAGTTAATGTTCTATTCATCGCGACCGATCGCCATGGCAAGTTCGTCCGCAATTTGAACCAGGGCGACTTCTCGATCCTGGACGATCACAAGCCGCCGCAGTCAATTAGCAATTTTCGGCGCGATACCGACCTGCCAATCGAATTGGGCTTGCTTCTTGATACCAGCGGTTCCGTCCGCAGCCGCTTTGATTTTGAAGAAGAGGCGGCAATCAGTTTTTTGCAGCACACGCTCCGGCCAAAATTCGATCGCGCATTTGTGATGGGCTTCAATGGCCATAGCCAGATAGCGCAGGACTTCACCGATAACGTTCAACTGCTCGAAGCCGGCGTCCATGGCCTGCAGAATGGCGGAGGTACCGCGCTTTATGACGCCATATACCGCGCGAGCCGGGATAAGCTGCTGAAGGACAAGTCTGATCGTCCGGTGCGGCATGCAATCGTCATTTTGAGCGACGGTGAGGACAATCAGAGCGATGTCAGCCGGGCACAGGCCATCGAAATGGCGCAGCGCGCCGAGGTCATTATTTATGCAATCTCCACCGACGACAGCGGATTGATCCTGCGCGGCGACAAAGTTTTGCAGCAGCTCGCGGACGCGACCGGCGGGCGCGCCTTCTTCCCATTTAAGACAAAAGATATTAAGAGTTCGTTCTCAGCTATTGAAGACGAGCTGCGCAGCCAGTATGTTGTTTCGTATAGGCCGGCCAATTTCGATGCCGATGGCCGCTACCGCTCGATTGAAATCATCGCCCTGAAGAAAGATCTCCAGGTCCGCGCCCGCAAGGGATACTACGCGCCCAGGCAATAGCTCAAGTCAGAATCCAGAAGTAAGAATGCAGAAGTCAGAATTAAGAAGTAAGAATGCACAAGTAAGAATGCACAAGTAAGAATGCGCAATCTAAGCCTGGTTTACTTCTGCATTCTGACTTCTTGATTCTGCATTCTGACTTCTTAATTCTGCATTCTAGTTTCTCACTTCTGCGTTCCGGGCGTCTCGATTGGCGGCACCGTAAGGTTGGTTTCGTGCTCGCACACGAAGATCGCGATCAGCCGCGCAGGATCTTTGTCGCTCACATTGGCGAATACCTCGTGCACGCCATTTGGCGGCTCGTAAAAATCCTCTCCAGCTTTGTAGACGGCTTCCGGCTCTCCTTTGACTTTGTGGCGAAACGCGCCGGCGGCGACATGCCCAATCACCGCGCAGGGATGGCTATGAGGCGGCGACGACTCTCGGGGCGCAACTTCGATATCGCTGACAAACACCCGCAGATGATTGCCATCCATTGCTGGAAGCTCATGAGAATACGCAGGTTGGGGTGCGCTGGCGGAGCTCGGCGAGCTCTGTGCAATGAGCATCACCGGAGTCGCTACAAACAGTACGGCCAATAAAGGCAGCAAACTCATCACGGATTGCTTGTGATCTCTGTTCGTCATAAATCCCTCGGCAAGAAGCTGGATTGCCCGCAATGGTAAACGCCGGCAAGTGAAACGCAAAGACCCCGTCAATGCGCGTTCTACCGATGCTACAATTCAGGAGCATCAGCCTGCATCTAAGGGCAGAGGGCCTAGCCACGTTTCCGATGTTCGCGCGACAACCCAAATTCGTACTCACGTTGCTGGCGGCGTACATACTCACGCTGTCCATCGCTTCCGCGCAGACCTCGAAGAAGAGCGCTCGTAAGCGTGCAGTGAAGCAGGAGGAGCCTGCGCCGGCCCCGCAACCTCCGCCTCCGCCACCTCCTCCGCCCACGCTGGAGCAGATGCCGGCTTCGGCGCCGCAGGTGTTCTTTCGCAATGGGCAGTTGACCATTGTCGCCCGGAACTCGACCTTGGGTGATATCTTGCGCGCAGTGCACACGCAAACCGGCGCATCGGTGGACGTACCCTCAAACGCGACCGAGCGCGTGGTCAGCAATCTCGGACCCGGCCCGGCGCGCGACGTGCTTGCCTCTCTACTGAATGGATCGCATTTCAACTACGTGATGCTCGGTTCGCCGAATGATCCACACATGGTGCAGCGGATTATTCTCACCTCGAAAGCTGGCGCAGCGCCAGAAAATGCATCGTCAGAAAATGCATCGTCGAACCCCAGCCAAGTCGCAACCCAGCAGGTTTATCCGCAACAGCCAGTTCCGCCGCCGGATACCGAGGAGATGCCAGTCGAGGAAGTTCAGGATGAGGCTGCTCCTGAAGTTGACCAGGCTGAACAGCCCGGCCAGCCGGAGGAGCAGCAAGCGCCCAATGGTCAGCAGCAGGTGAAGACTCCGGAGCAGCTATTGCAGGAATTGCAGCGTCAGCAGCAACAACAACAGCAGGGCGCACCACAAGGCTTCCCGCAAAATCAGCCACAACCTCAACCACAGCCGCAGCCACAGCAGAACCCGCCGCAGTAGTGGCAGGATTTGTAACGGTTGGGAAAATGAGAAATCAGTGACGCCAGAAGGCTCTGCTCGCAAAACCATAAGCCGCGGGTGCCTTCGGCCTTGTCCTGCTCGCCGTCCCCGTCTACGCCCAGAGTGGTCTAGCTGGCAGTGCCACGGCCTCCGTCAACAGTCTGATTCCTGCGAAGCTGGGCGCAGCCGTCGCTTCGCTGCGTGGGAACAGCCGGAACTTTTTAGCGAAGAGATCCGCGCAGCGTTCCGATCTCTGCGTTAGTTCAGGCGAGCGGCGCACAAGGGCGCCGCTGCTTGCCACGCGCCAACATCGATTTCGATCGGATAAGGTGAGAGATGAACGCAAATCCGAAAACGCAATTAGCACCGCAAGAGAGCTCTTACCAGGGGAGTGCTGAGCAGCGGTTGAAGGAACTCGGCATCAAGCTACCGGCACCGCCTGAGCCGTTCGGTGCATACGCTGAAGCGGTGCAGACGGGCAATCTGCTTTTTCTCAGCGGCATGCTTCCGACGGAAGGACACGGCGCGAAATTCGTTGGGCGCGTCGGCGCGGAGCTCGATGTGGAAGCGGGGCGCAAGGCCGCTCAGCTGGCGGCGGTCAACGTCCTCGCTGTCGCGCGGCAGCATTTGGGATCGCTCGACAGAGTGACCCGGGTCGTCCGGCTAGGCGTGTCGGTGGCCACTTCGGGCGATGTCCGCGATCAGCCGAAAGTCGCTGATGCCGCTTCCGAGTTGTTACAGGACGTCTTCGGAAAAGACAAGAGCCCATGCCGGCTGGTGTACGGCGTAGCAAGCCTTCCGCTCGGCACTCCGGTCGAACTGGAAGTCATTTTTGAGGTGATAGGGTAAAGGCGCGCGCGATGGTCGGTCGCGTGGCTAATAGTAGTAAGTTCTTTTCAACAACCACTGAAAATTATAGGAGGATTTATGGCAACGCTGAGAGTTGCGGTGAAACCAGAGGCGGCACCAATGAAGGCGGCGCAGATTTCTAAACCCGGAGCAGATTTCGAGCTTATCGAGCGCAAGATTCCTGAGCCGGGTGCAGGACAGGTGCGCATTAAGGTGCAGGCCTGTGGCGTCTGCCACAGCGACGTGCTCACGAAAGAAGGACTCTGGCCAGGAATTCAGTATCCGCGCGTTCCCGGACATGAAGTGGCAGGCGTCATCGATGAAGTGGGGGCCGGCGTTTCCGCGTGGAAGAAGGGGCAGCGAGTCGGCGTCGGCTGGCACGGCGGCCGTGACGGCACCTGTCGCGAGTGCCAGCGGGGAGATTTTCGCAATTGCCAGAACCTGAAAATTCCCGGCATCAGCTATGACGGCGGTTATCAGCAGTTCATGGTCGCTCCCGTGGAGGCACTGGCGGCGATACCGGAAACTCTAAGTGACACCGAGGCAGCACCGCTGCTCTGCGCCGGCATTACCACCTACAACGCGCTGCGGCACAGTGGCGCGTTCCCCGGCGACCTGGTGGCGGTGCAAGGGATCGGCGGTCTGGGTCACCTGGGAATTCAATTTGCGAACAAATTTGGGTATAAGGTCGTGGCCATCGGGCGGGGGTCTGAAAACGCGTTGCTAGCAAAGAAACTCGGAGCAAGCGTGTACATCGACAGCGGATCGACCAACGCAGCAGAGGCATTACAGAAGCTCGGCGGCGCACGGGTAATTCTGGCGACAGCCCCAAGCTCGAAAGCCATGTCCGAGTTGATCGACGGTCTGGGTCCAAACGGCAAACTCGTGGTGATCGGCGCCACATTCGATCCCATTGAGGTCACACCGATACAACTGATCAGTGGAAGTCGAACGATTCAAGGCTGGGCCGCGGGAACATCGGCAGATTCCGAGGACACGCTCAACTTTGCCGAACTGAGCGGCGTGCGTCCGATGATTGAGACGTATCCGCTCGAAAAAGCGGCTGAAGCTTACGAACGAATGCTGAGCGGCAAGGCGCAGTTCCGCGTCGTTCTGACAATGTGAAGGGGAGAGGAACATTATCGAGAAAAGACACTGCGAGCATTGGTCCTACGAGTCTCGCCTAAGCGGAGCTATACGATGCACCTTCTTACATTGCCCCGTTTGATCGAGTGCTGGCGGATTTCCTGCGGCGCATTGTTGATCTTCGCATCATTTCAATTGTTGCCTCAAACCCACGAAAAGGAACATCTCATGAAGTACCCGACCTTTTATCGCACAATACAGATAGCCGGGCTCTCGATTTTCTACAGAGAGGCCGGCCCGAAAGACGTGCCGACGCTTCTCCTGCTGCACGGACTTCCGTCATCATCGCGGATGTTCGAGCCGCTCTTCGCCCGGCTTTCCGATCGCTATCACCTTGTCGCGCCCGATTACCCCGGCTTTGGACACAGCGACTGGCCGGACCCGAAAAAATTCGCGTATACGTTCGATCACTATGCCGAGATCATGAATCACTTCACCGAAGCGCTCGGGCTCTCGCGCTACACGCTTTACATGCAGGATTACGGCGGCCCGGTGGGTTTTCGCATGGCCTTGGCCCATCCGGAGCGCATCGAGGCGCTCATCGTCCAGGACGCTGTGGCGCACAACGAAGGCCTGGGGGCGAATTGGAAGACGCGGCGGGCCTTTTGGGCCGATCGCGCTGCCAACGAAAGCGCGCTTCGCACAAATCTCCTGTCGCTGGCGACGACGCGCACGCGCCACATCGGAAACGATCCCAACGTGGATCGCTATGACCCCGATCTCTGGACCGATGAATTTTATTTTCTCAATCAGCCCGGCCAGGCCGACATTCAGAGCGATTTGTTCTACGACTATAGATCCAACGTGGAGGCCTATCCGAAGTGGCAAGCATGGATGCGCGAGAAGCGGCCGCGCCTGCTGGTGATCTGGGGCAAGTATGACCTCTCGTTCGATCCCGGCGAACCGGAACGCTACCGCAAGGATGTGCCGAACGCTGAAGTTCACGTTCTCGACGCCGGTCACTTCGCGCTGGACACCGCCGCAGATGAGATCGCCGCGTTGGTCCAACGATTTGTCGATTCTTCACGTGGGGAGTTGAAGGCGCGGCGCGCTGGCTGAGACCGCTATGAGAAAGCTTGCCTACTAATTATTGAGATCTAACGCGGCTAGGCGCATCCAACGCTTGAGGCTTTCATATGCGACCTGACATCATTCCGGGAGCTATCTTCCCCGACTACGAGCTTTCCGACCACACTGCGAAACGCAGCAAGCTCTCCGAACTGCAAGGACAACATCCGATGGTTCTCGTTCTCAGCCGCGGAGGGTATTGCCCCAGGGACCGCCGACAGGCTGAGGGACTAGTTCAACTGCATCGTGAGCTTGAGGTTGCCTATTGCCGGCTTGTCACCATTAGCACCGACAATATCACCGAGACGAATGAATACCGAAGCGGAGTTGGCGCCCACTGGCCTTTCCTCTCCGACGCGGGGCGTATCGTGCAAAAAGATCTCGACATCGCCGAATACACGGATCCTGTCAACAATCCCATGATCCCCCACGTGATTGTTCTCGAGCCCGGTCTTGTCATTTATAAGATCTACGACGGCTACTGGTTCTTCGGCCGGCCCACTTTAGAAGATCTCCGCCAGGACCTGCGTGCTGTCCTCAAGAAGTGCCGGCCGGACTGGGACATCACAACGCCTGAACTCAAAGCAGCGTGGCGGCAAGGTCGGAAGGAACTCTTCTATCCATACGGCAAAACGTACGCCCAAACTCTCGGTGAACAGGATTAGGAAAGATCTGGTCATTGGCTGTTTAACGGCATCCGCGAAAGGAGCGGCTACGTCAAACGGCTGGAAGGCGATCTCGAAAACGGATAGCTGTTGAAAACATCGCCACTACACCAGTAACGCCCAATGTGGTCTGTTTATGAGATGAGTAGATGAGTTCTAATCGCCGGCGTGGCTCTCGCTAGGCACCAGCATAGGCGTCGCGCGTACACGCTGGCGTGACTGGTAGGCAAACGCGTGCAGGATTCCGGTGACCGCGCCGTAGGTAGCCAAAATACCCAAGGTCATGGCGGTGATGACCGTGAACGACAGAATTAGAGCGCTTAGCAAACTTCCCAAGTTCGGCCCACTTCCCCAAGAGCTGCCGCAGCCGCATCTCCGGAAATCGGTCGCGTGATCGGTGGATCGCGCTGCGCGCCTTCACTTTACTCGCGTTGACGCTTGCTGCTGTTAGCAACTAAGATACGTGAGTAGAAGTGCGCAATCCCACTTTCCAACATTTCTGAGACGCCGTCCACGTTACGGAAGGACAGTTTCTAGAGCAGGATTACTGCAGTATTACTTCGGTTTTCGATGGCCATCACCAAGATCTCGGTGCGCGGGGCGCGCCAACACAATCTCAAAAATATCGACGTAGAAATTCCGCGCAACACCCTCACCGTAATCACGGGCTTGAGTGGATCGGGCAAGTCATCTCTTGCATTTGACACAATTTACGCCGAAGGCCAGCGGCGTTATGTGGAGACGTTGTCGGCCTATGCGCGGCAATTCTTGGATCAGATGGAACGACCCGATGTCGACGCCATCGACGGCCTGAGCCCCTCAATATCCATCGAGCAGAAGACCACCAGCCGCAGCCCGCGTTCGACAGTGGGCACCATTACAGAGATTTATGATTATCTTCGCCTCCTGTTCGCCTCTATTGGTGTGCCGCACTGCCCGAAATGCGGGCGCGCTATTACCAGGCAGTCGGCTGAGCAAATCGTCCAGCGGGTGACGGCCCTCACTCCCGAAGATCGGGTGATGATTCTGGCGCCGATTGTTCGCGGCCGAAAAGGCGAGTTCAAGAAAGAAATGGAGAAGCTGGTGGAGCACGGCTTCACCCGTGCGCGTGTAGACGGCGAGCTGGTAAATCTGGAAGATGAAATCCAGCTCGATAAGCGCAAGAATCACACGATCGAAGTCGTGGTTGATCGCCTGCTGGTGAAACCTGGAATCGAGCACCGCCTGGAGATGTCCGTCGGGCTGGCGATGAAATTGGCGGGCGGATTGGTGCAGGTCGCCGTGGTTGGCGGCGAAGAGCAGCTTTATTCGGCTCGTCTCGCCTGCCCGGATTGCGGAATCAACGTGCCGCAACTGGAACCGCGATCCTTTTCTTTTAACAGCGCCTACGGCGCTTGCCCCGAGTGTCACGGGCTCGGCAGCAAGTACGATTTCGATCCAGCGAAGCTGATCAATGATTGGTCCAAGCCGCTGCTCGAAGGCGGATTGGGTCCTGGCTCAGCCTCGCAGAATTTGATCCATCAATTGCAAATCGTGGCGGCAGCTTACGGATTCGATCTCGCAACACCGGTTGAGAAGCTTCCTGACAAAATTCAGAACTTGCTGTTTTACGGCGAGCAGGGAAAAGGTAGAACAGGCTTTCTGGGGATTTCTGGATACCTGAGGCAGGCGCTCGAAGAATCGACCTCAGAAGGTTACCGCGACTGGCTTATGGAACACATGTCGCCGACAGAGTGCCCGGCGTGTCGTGGCAAGCGCCTGCGTCCCGAGAGCCTGGCAGTAAAAGTGAATGGCATCTCCATCGCAGATTTCACTGCCTTGCCGGTATCTCGGGCGCTCGAAGTCGCAAGGAGGATAAAACTCACCGGGCGCGAGGAGATCATCGCCGGGCGCATTGTTCATGAGATTGTTGAGCGCCTGCAGTTTTTAGACGCAGTCGGCCTCGGCTACATTTCGCTTGCTCGTTCCGCGGCTACGCTCTCTGGTGGCGAAGGGCAGCGCATTCGGCTGGCAACGCAAATTGGGTCGAAGCTTCGCGGTGTCCTCTACGTGCTGGATGAGCCTTCAATCGGCTTGCATCATCGGGATAATGGTCGCCTGCTGAAGGCCTTAGAAGAACTGCGCGATCTAGGCAATACAGTCTTGGTCGTGGAGCACGACGAAGAGACCATCCGCCGGGCTGACTACGTGATTGATCTTGGCCCGGGCGCAGGGCGCCATGGAGGTGCTCTGGTTGCGTACGGCACTCCTCAGGACATCGTCGAAGTCCCGGAATCGCTCACCGGCGCCTACATCTCTGGCAGGATGCACATTTCCATGCTGCCGGAACGGCGGCAGCCGAACGGCGCAGGCGTTAGCATCCTCGGAGCGCGCCAAAATAACCTGAAGAATCTGGATGTCACCTTTCCTCTGGGCGTGATGATCGTTGTCACGGGGGTTTCAGGCTCGGGCAAATCCACTCTGGTAAACGATATCTTGTACCGCGCGCTGGCCAAAAAGCTCTACCGCTCGCGCGAGGAGCCAGGCGTGCATCGGACAATTTCCGGGGCGGAAAACATCGATAAAGTCATCCGCATTGATCAATCACCGATCGGGCGCACTCCGCGGTCCAATCCCGCAACCTACACCGGAGTCTTCGCGCAGATTCGGGATCTTTACGCCATGCTGCCAGAGGCTCGCGAACGTGGATACAAGCCGGGGCGCTTCTCCTTCAACGTCTCCGGCGGACGCTGCGAAGCCTGCCAGGGCGAAGGCCAGCGGCGAATTGAAATGAACTTTCTGCCGGATGTGTACGTTCTCTGCGAAGTCTGTGGAGGCAAGCGCTACAACCAGGAAACGCTTGCAGTGAAATATAAAGGCTATTCGATCGCCGATCTGCTGGAGACTCCAGTCTCAGATGCGTTGCTGGTTCTGGAGAACATTCCGCAGGTAAAGCAGAAGCTGCAAACGCTGGTTGATGTTGGGTTGGGTTACATCCACCTGGGCCAGTCATCAGTCACACTGTCAGGTGGCGAGGCGCAGCGCATAAAACTTGCCCGCGAGCTGAGCAAGCGGCAAACCGGCAAGACGCTATACCTGCTTGACGAGCCCACCACCGGCTTGCACTTCGACGATGTCAAGAAGCTGCTTGATGTTCTTCACCGTCTGACCGATCTCGGCAATTCTGTCGTCATTATCGAACACAACCTCGATGTAATCCGCAATGCCGACTGGATTATCGACCTCGGTCCCGAAGGCGGCGAGGAAGGTGGCCGCATCGTTGCTCAAGGCACGCCGGAGCAGGTCGCGCGAAACAAGAAGTCCTACACCGGGCAGGCCTTGGCGTCGTATTTCAGTACAAACGGCAGGTCCGCGGAGCAACCCAAGGTATTTACGGCATAGCCGTCAGCGGAGGCTTCCAATAACTTTTCGGTAGTGTCCAGATTTAACCACGAAGGGCCACGAAGGAAACCCCTTAGAATTCAACCTTTGTGCAACTTCGTGTCCTTCGTGGTTCATGAAATTAGGACAGAACTCGCTCTCCCCGCCACTTCTCTCACTCACCAACCAGTGGTATTGTTCCATGTGTAAACCTGTTTTCTGGGATGAAGTCCTTGCCGCGCATCGGTACCCAACTTCGCGTACTGTCGCTGGTTTCCGCAGTTCTCATCGCCACCCCAGGCGGGGCGCAGTCAGACCTCCCATCTCCCTCGCCGGGAGCTGTAGCGGTCATTCGCTCAGTTAAAGTCATACACAGCAAGGAAGGATTCGGCATAGAGATTATTTCCGACCATCCTATCGCCGCAATGGCGCAAAAGCTCGACATGCCGCCTCGCCTCGTCGTTGATTTACCCAACTCTAATTTCTCATTGCCACGGAAGCGCTGGGCCGTGAGTAGCGATCAGATCAGTGCGGTTCGCGTGGACCAGTATCAGAGCACGCCGCCGATCACCCGCGTAGTCGTCGATCTTCTGAAGCCCAGCGACTACCGTCTCGATAATGCAAACAGCCGGCTAGTGATTCGTCTGCGCCCCCTACCGGAAGAAGAGGGTTCCGCTTTGCCCTCCGTGCCCGCATTCACCTCGGGTGTGCAACCGGTCGCAGTTCCTATGACCCCGGGAAACTCGGGTGCGGTTGTGATGGCGGGGAGCCGCATGGCAACGGGCTCTTCGCTCACGGCCGGCGTGGATACTGCCATTCTTCGCTTACAACGTGGCGGCGAGGTGCATGTCTGTCCCGGAACTACGGTCTCCGTCACCTCTTCGCAGAACGGCAACGAGCTGATGCTTGGCATGAGCACGGGCGCGCTCGAAGCTCACTACTCGCTGAACGCCTCGGCTGATTCCGTGCTTACTCCGGATTTCCGTATTTTGTTTCCCGGACCAGGCGAGTTCCACTACGCCGTCCGCGCCGACTCACACGGTAATACTTGTGTTCACGCCCTGCTCGGGAACACGGCTTCAGCCATCGTTTCCGAATTGATGGGCGATGGCACTTACCAGGTCAAGCCCACCGAAAAGGTTGTTTTTCGCTCCGGACGGCTGGGGCTGATCGACGTTGCTGCGTCGGGAGATTGCGGCTGCCCGGCCCCGCCCGTTCCTGTCATGCGTGCCGCTGCTCCGCCAGCCCAGGTTGTCCCGGATGACAATTTGCAAGCCTCCGTTCACCTCGCCCAGCCCGGAGATGAAGATAAGCCTGTGCCGCCTCCAA
>Ga0137403_10004635_pt1 | contig 16157 bp, 13 predicted proteins | sample CZOMad2_1_16fung_FD_122057 | JGI IMG/M metagenome (GOLD analysis project Ga0137403, IMG submission 122057) | Vadose zone soil fungal communities from Angelo Coast Range Reserve, California, USA - CZOMad2_1_16fungal (Hybrid Assembly) | ecosystem: Environmental > Terrestrial > Soil > Vadose zone... | reverse complement strand
ACCAACGACCGCTCGGAATCCTTTCTCACCGACTACGCGGGCCGCGACCTCGTCACCACGGCGCGGCTGGCGCTGACCAGGGACGGCCGCATCGCCGCCTATCAGGTCGACCACATCGGCACCTGCGGCGGGCAGACCGTGACCTATGTGCCGCTGAGCAACGCCTATCGCGTCGCCACCACGGTCTACGACATCCCGCTGATGCACATGCGCTGCCGCTCGATGATGACCAACACAGTGCCGACCGCGCCGTTCCGCGGCGCCGGGCGCCCCGAAGCGACGCTGGTGCTGGAACGGCTGATCGATCTCGCCGCCGAGCGGCTCGGCATGGACCGGCTGCGCATCCGGCAGCAAAACGTGATCCCGAAGAAGAAGCTGCCCTATCGCACCGCGAGCGGGCTGCTCTACGACAGCGGCGACTTCGCCGGCAACATGAAGCGCATGATCGAGGCGTCCGACTGGAAGGGTTTCGTTGCGCGCAAGCGTGAATCGAAGAAGCGCGGCAAGCTCCGCGGCATCGGCATCTCGAACTATCTGGAAACGCCGGTCGGCATCCCGCACGAGCGGGTCGAGGTGACGGTGCTCGGCACCGGCAAGGTCGAGCTCGCGGTCGGCACCCAGTCGACCGGCCAGGGCCATGAGACGAGCTTCGCCCAGGTGGTCGCCGACCTGCTCGGCGTTCCGGTCGAGCGCGTGAAGATCATCATGGGGGACACCGACATTGTCAAAGCCGGCGGCGGATCGCATTCGGGCCGCTCGATGCGCCATGCCGCGACCGTGTTCTCCAAGGCGGCGGTCGATCTGATCGCCAAGGGCAAGCGAATCGCCGCGTCGGTGCTCGGCGTCTCGCCCGACACCGTTACATTCGATGACGGGCGCTTCGCCTCGCGCGACACCAATCGCAGCTTCGACTTTCTGGAGCTGGCGCAGGAAGCCGCGAACCACACGCTGGCTGGCGACCTTGCGGACGGCCTCGCGGTCGTCACCGACAACGAGATGCACGAGCCGGTGTTCCCGAACGGCTGCCACGTGTGCGAGGTGGAGATCGACGAGGCGACGGGCGCGGTGCGCGTGGTCCGCTATTCCGTGGTCGACGACGTGGGCCGCATGATCAACCCGATGCTCGTCAAGGGACAGATCCACGGCGGCATCGTCCAGGGCCTGGGCCAGGCGCTCTTCGAGCATCTCGTCTACGACAGCGCCACCGGACAGCTCCTCACCGGCTCCTTCATGGACTACACCATGCCACGCGCCGACGACATGCCGCTCTTCGAGGTCGCCTCCCACGAGGTGCCGACCAAGGTGAACCCGCTCGGGGCCAAGGGCGTGGGCGAGGCGGGCACGGTGGGCGCCCTCCCCGCGCTCATGAACGCGGTGAACGACGCGCTGGCGCCCTTCGGCGTCCGCCACCTCGACATGCCGGTGACGCCGGAGCGCGTCTGGAATGCCATGCACTCCGCCTCCCCTCTCCCCTCACCCTCAAAGTGATACTCTCCGATCAAGCAAAAGGAGGAACGACATGGCCGACATGCAGGTGATCCGCCTCGCAGATACGGAAGTCGTCAAGTTCGGCCCGGAGGCAAGCTACCAACTCATCCTCGGCGACGACGAAGGCACCACGCCGATACGGACGGGCATCCAGACCTCGCAGCCCGGTTACGTCGCGCCCGTGCACTCGCATCCGTACCTCGAAGTGCTCTATGTGCTCGAGGGCGTGGCCGAGGCCTGGATAGACGGGCGGGAGGACCAGACAGTCCGGCTGGAGAAGGGCGACACCGTGGCGCTGCCTCCCAACGTGCCCCACAGCTTCCGCGTGGTGGGCGATCAGGTGCTGCAGACCCTGGGCATTCATGCCTCGCCCCGGCGCATCGCGCAGTACAAGGACGGGCGGGCCACGGACGTGCGGGGCTACCAGGTCAGCGAGAGCTGAGAACGGAGCGACCATGACGGACAAGCCGCGCATCGGCATCCTGGGCATGGGCACCATGGGTGGGCCCATGGCGCGACGACTGGTCGAGAGCGGTTTCGTCGTGACTGGCTACGAGCCCGATCAGACGCGCGCCGGCAAGGCGAAGGCCGACGGGGTCGCCCTCGCCGCATCACCAGCCCGCGTCGGCGAGGCCTCCGACGTGGTGCTGTCGAGCCTGCCCGACGTGGCCACGGTGCGGCGGGCCTACGAGGCCGCCGACGGCGCCATCGCGGGCGCGCGGGCGGGCATGACCTTCATCGACGTGAGCACCACCGATCCCGAGAGCTGGCGCGAGGTGGCCAAGGCCGCGAAGAGCCGGGGCGTGGACTGCCTGGACGCGCCAGTGAGCGGCGGCCCCGCCGATGCGGGGAGCGGGAAGCTGATCTTCCTGGTCGGCGGCGACGACGCGGTGCTCGAGCGCTGCCGCCCCGTGCTGAGCGTGCTCGGCCAGGAGATCCACCACATCGGGCCGCTCGGCTCGGGCCAGATCCTCAAGATCGTCAACAACGTGATGTCGGTGGGCAACGTGGTGGTGGCGGCGGAGGCCATGGTGCTCGGCGTGCGGGCGGGTCTGGACCCGCAGCGGCTGTTCGACATCCTCTCCACGAGCGGCGGACGCTCGCATCACTTCCTCAAGCGCTTCCCCAATGTCCTCGCGGGAGACTTCACGCCCTATTTCGGCATCGCGCTCTCGCGCAAGGACGTGGCCCTGGGCCTGGGACTCGCGGCCAGCTTCGGTCTGCCCATGCCCGTCACTTCAGCCGTGAGGCAAGCCTACGAGACCGCGCACGCCGAGGGCTTCGGCAATCTCGACATGGCCGGTGTGATCGCCCTCTACGAGAAATGGGCCGGCGTCCAAGTGCGCGGGAAGGCCGCGGGGGAAAAGCCCGCGGCATCGTGATCCCCCGCGCCTACTTCGCTCCGTCGATAATGTTCTCCGTGCTACGCACCAGGTCTGCCCCGATTTCCTCGGCCCACTTCGTATGGACGAGGCGCGTCTTGTCGCGGAATGCCTTCACGTCGCTGGGCCAGAGCTGGGTGCCTTCCATTCCGTAGATTTTCTGCAGGGTGTCCAGGACGTTCAAGGGACCCTCGAGTCCCTCCCGCACTTCCCTCTTCTGCAGGGCCATGACCTCCTCGCCGACCTTCCGGACGAGCGCGCGATCCTCGGGAGTGAGGCTCGCCCAGGTCTTTGCGCTCACGGCCAGGACCAGCGGGTCGATGGCGTAGTGCCACAAGGTGATGTACTTGTGATTTTCCCAGATCTTGTACGGGATGATGAGGCCGATCGGGTTTTCTTGCCCATCCACGGTCCCTTCTCGGAAGGCGGCCAAGGCTTGGGTGTTCCAGTCCATGGTGACTGGGTTCGCGCCCAGCGCCCGGAAGGTGTCGACGAAGATCGGTATCCCGACCACGCGGATTCTCAGCCCTTGAAGATCCTCCGGCCGGCGGATCGGGCGCTTCGCGTTCGTCAGCTCACGGAAACCATTCTCGCCCCAGGCGATCGGGACGACCCCCTTCTGTTCGATGAGCTTGAACAGACGCTTACCCGGCTCGCCAGCCTGCACGGCATCAACCGTCGGGTAATTCGGAAACAAGAAGGGCAGGGCGAAAACGTTCAGCTCCTTGACCTGGCCTGACCAGTTGATCGTCGACCCCATGGCAAAGTCGGCGACTCCCTGTTGCAGGAGCTGAAACTCCGTCGTCTGCTTGCCCTTGAACAGCTGACCATCAAAGTAATTCTTGATCTTGATGCGCCCCTGCGTCCGATGCCTGAGGACATCTGCGAACCGGCCCGCTGCCCTACCCCAGACACTCTCCTGGTTGATCACGAGGGACAAGCTGAACTCGGGCTTGTAGTCCGCGGCCGCGGGTCCGGGGAGGAGGCCGATGACGAGGAAGGCCGCCACGGCAACCAGTAGACGCTTGACGTTCATATTCGCCTCCAGCTCGCGCGACCAAAGGTGGGTGTTCCCCGCGTGAGTCGACGCCGCGCGAGCATAGCTCGCTCCGCAGACACGGGGAAGGCTTGATTTCGGGGGAGGCCGGCCCGTCAGCGTTGGTAGGTGCGCAGCGCGGCCCTGGGGTCAGGTCTTGCAATGCGACATTGGACGCTGGCCATCGCTGGCCATCAAGGGGGGCTGCCGCGGGAATGTCGCATTGCAAGACCTGACCCCCGCTTACTGGTAGGTGCGCGGGTCGAGGAAGTCCCGGAGCGCGTCGCCCACCAGGTTCAGGGCGAGCACGATCACGAAGATGGCGAGCCCGGGCAACAACACCACGTGCGGGCTCAGGATCACGAACTGCCGTCCCGTGGCCAGCATGCTCCCCCAGTCGGCGGTGGGCGGCTGGGTACCGAGCCCGAGGAAGGACAGCCCCGCCGTGGCGAGGATCTTCGCTCCCACGTCGAGGCTGAAGGCCACGATCACCGGCGAGAGAAGCTGGGGCACGATGTGGCGCACCAGGATCAGGCGGTCCGTGCTCCCGAGGGCGCGCGCGGCCTCTACGAACTCGCCCCCGCGCACCGAGAGCACGATGCCCCGCACGAGGCGCGTGTAGATGGGGAAACCCACGATGGCGATGGCGATCATGGCATTGCGCAGCCCCGGGCCGAGCCCGGCCACGATGGCGATGGCGAGGAGAATGTAGGGGAAGGCCATCAGGATATCCGTGAGCCGCATGATGACCGTCTCCGGCCAGCCCGAGTAGTAGCCGCTCAGCACGCCCAGCACCACGCCGACCAGCATGGCCGCGGCCGCGGTGGCCGCCCCCGCGAGCAGCGACACGCGCGCGCCCCACACGAGACGCGAGAGAAGGTCGCGGCCGAACTCATCGGTGCCGAGCAGGTGTCCGGGCGTGAAGGGCGGCCGGAGCCGGTTCGAGGTGTCGACGGCGTCGGGATCGGCGAGGGGCAGATGAGGAGCAAGGCATGCCGCCAGCACTACGCCCGCCAGCACGAAGAGGGCGAGCAGCGCGAGCTGATTCCGGCCCGCGCCCCTATTCATATTGGATGCGCGGATCGAGATACGCGTAGAGGAGATCGACGGCGAGGTTGATGAGGACGAAGGTGAGGGCGATGACGAGCACGCATCCCTGCACGAGAGGGAAGTCGCGGGCGAGGATGCCCTGTACCATGAGGAGTCCCACCCCCGGCCACGCGAAGACCGTCTCCGTGAGCACGGCCCCGCCCAGCAGATAGCCCGCCTGCACGCCCACCACGGTCACGATGGGGATGAGGGCGTTCTTGAGACCGTGACGGAAGACCACGCGTCCTTCCACGAGGCCCTTGGCGCGGGCGGTGCGGATGTAGTCCTGGCTCAGGATGTCGAGCATGGTGCTGCGGGTGAGGCGGGCGATGATGGTGAGGGAAGCGGCGGCCAGGGTTACCGCGGGCAGGATGAGATGGGCGAGGAGATCGCGAAGGTCGCCGCCGCCGTAGGGCGCCCACATGCCGGAGGCGGGCAGCCAGCCGAGCCACAGGGAGAAGATCACCATGAGGACGATGCCCAACCAGAACACGGGCATGCTCGCGCCGAAGAGCGAGGTGACGGCGCTCGCCCGGTCGAGGAGCGAGTGGGGGCGCACCGCCGAGGTCACGCCGAGGACGATGCCCCCGAGGGTGGAGAGCAAGAGCCCGCTCGCCGTGAGCACCAGGGTGGCCTTGTAGCGGTTGAGCACCTCGTCCAGCACCGGCCGCTTCATCCAGAGCGAGCGGCCGAGGTCGCCTCGCGCCACATGCGTCACCCAGTGCAGGTACTGGACGTAGAGCGGCTCGGTCAGGCCGAGCTCGCGGCGCAGCCGGGCCAGGTCTTCCTGGGTCGCCTGCGAGCCCAGCATGATCTCGGCGGGGTCGCCCGGCGAGAGGTGCAGCACGAGGAAGACCACGACGGACACGCCCACCAGGACGGGTACGAGGAGGAGGAGCCGCCGCGCGAGGTAGCTCCTCACCGGGCCGGGCTCACTTGAGCGAGATCGTCTCCACGCGCAGGTCGAAGCTCGGGTGGAGCTTGAAGCCCTGCACGCGCTTGGCGAAGGCGGCGATCTGGATTTCGTGGTCCACGAACACCCAGGGCGCGTCGTCCACCAGAATGCGCTGGGCCTCGCGGTACAGCGCCGCCCGCTTCGCCTGGTCGGTGGTGACCCGCGCCTGCTGGAGCAAATCGTCGAAGCGCGCGTTCTTGTACTGGGCGCGGTTGGGACCCACGGGCGTCCACTGGCTCGAATGCAGGAGCGGGTACATGACCATGTCGGGGTCTTCATTCCCCGCCATCCAGGACAGCGCGAAGAGCTCCTGCTCCTTCGAGCGCAGCTTGGTGAGATAGGCGCCCCACTCCATGGTCTGGAGCGTCACGTTGACGCCCACCGCCTTGAGGTTCGACTGCATCACGGTGGACATGGCCACGGGCGCCTGCATGCCCGAGCCGGACTCCGGCACCCACATGGTGGTGGTGAAGCCGTTGGGATAGCCCGCCTCGGCGAGGAGTCTCTTCGCCTTCTCCGGATCGTAGGGGTAAGCCTTGAGGCCGGCATCGGCGCCCCAGGTGCCCGGCAGCACGGGGCCCTTGGAGAGTGAGCCCGTGCCCTTCAGCACATCGCGCACGATGGCGTCCTTGTTGACGGCGTAGTTCAGGGCCTGGCGTACGCGCTTGTCGTCGAAGGGCTTCTTCTGGTTGTTGATCCCGAGATACCAGACGTGCGCCCCCGTCTGCTTGAGGACCGACACCTTTGGATTCTGCTCGAGCTGGCTGACGAAATCGGCGGGCACGCCCACGATGAGGTCGAGCCCGCCCGTGAGGAGCTCAGTCAGCCGGGCCTGATCTTCCACGATGGGGCGATAGATCACGCGCTCGAGCTTCGCCGGATACTTCCAGTACGTGGGGTTCTTCTCGAGAACGACGCGCTGGCCGCGGTCCCAGGACGCGAAGCGGAACGGGCCGGTGCCCACGGGATGGCTCGGATAGTCGGGGCCCCACTTCATGACCGCGGTGGGGCTCACGATGGAGGCGGCGCCGGCGGTGAGGACGGCGAGAAAGGACGCGCGCGGGTCCTTGAGGAGAAAAGCCACGCGCTCGGGGCTCAACACCTCGACCGCCTTGACATTGCCGAAGAAGAAATTCGCGAAGGGATACTTGCCCAGCCTGTAGGCGGGATGCTCCGTGTTGATCTGTCGCTCGATGGAGAACTTCACCGCCTCGGCGTTCAGGGGGGTGCCGTCGTGGAACTTGACGCCGCTCCGAAGCTTGAAGGTGTATTGAAGACCGTCCTTCGATATGGTCCAGGACTCGGCGAGACCCGGCACGATCTGCGTGCTCTCGTCGGGGAAAGTGACCAGCGTCTCCACCACGCGCCGGCCCACACGGTTCGAATTGAGATCGGTGACCTGGGCTGGGTCGAGATTGACCGGTTCGGCCACGAGCCCGACGAGAAGCGTGCCCGCGGGTTGGGCCGCCACGGGAAGCGCGGCGAGGCTCAGGGCCAGCGCGAGCACGATCATCGCCGGCGCCATCATCGATGAGAATGAGTGTCGAGCCGGCATGGTGAGCCTCCTTGCGGGGTTCGGAGTCAACGGCCGTCACCATACACTGCGCCCGTACCTCGCACAAGCGAGCGCCCGTCGAGAGCCCGCACCGTCCAGCCATGACCTTCCGCGACGAGGGCGGCCATATAGCCGCTCGCGGGCTGGAGCTCTCTCAGCTCCCATCGCGAAGGCTCCGACGGATCGTCGAGGCAGGAGGCGACGGCGCGCCGGGCGTCCACCTCGAGGGGGACCTCGAAGCGATCGAGCTCCAGGGTGAGCCCGTCGCCGCGCGCCTTCACGTAGGCCTCCTTGCGCGTCCAGCAGCGGAAGAAGGCCGTGGGGTACTCGTGGGGCGCCGAGGCGGCGAGGGCGGCGACCTCGGCCGCCGCGAAGAAGCGCCGGGCCACCGCCTCGCTGGCGAAGTCCGCGCGTATCCGCTCCACGTCCACGCCGACCCGGCGGCGATGCGAGACGGCGACCAGGGCGCACTCGCTCGAGTGCGAGAGGTTGAACTCGAGCTCGAATCCTTCGAGCGCAGGCTTGCCGTGCGGGCCCTCCCGGAACACGAGATCGGCGGGCGCCCTTCCCACGTAGGCCGCGAGGATACTCCTGAGCGCGGCTCGTCCCGCGCTGAAGCGCCGCCGGTCGACGTCGAAGCGGAAGCGGGCGGCGCGGGCGCGCTCGTCCCCGGACAGCGGGAGGATGGTGCCGGAGGCCGGGGGAGGGCTCTCGTCGAGCGAGATGCGCCAGACGTGCACCTCGTCTCCGCCGAGCGAGGGCGCCGCGGGCTCCGCAGCCCAGCGCATGTCGGCGCTCACGGCCCCGGCCGCCGATCGAGGCGTGTCGCGTCTATGCCAGGTGCTTGCCGAACCAGGCTAGCACCTTCTGCCAGCCGTCGACCGTCGCGTGCTGGCGATAGAGGGGCCGGTCCACGGCGAAGAAGGCGTGGCCGGCATTGTCGTAGGTGTGGAACTCGTAGGTCTTCCCGTGCTCCTCGAGGGCGGCCTTGGTCTTGACGGTGTCGTCGGGCGACGGGCGCGTGTCCTCGACGCCGAAGAGGCCGAGGAGCGGACACTGGAGATCCTTGGTGAAATCGATGGGCGCCACGGGCTGGCGCTGCGTCAGCTCCTCGGGCTCCGCCACCACGCCCCCACCGTAGCAGTCGACGGCGGCGTCAAGGCCACGGAGCGTGCAGGCGGCGAGGTACGCGGCCCAGGCGCCACGCACCTGCTATGGCGGGCGATCAGAAACCTGCACTCGACAGGGGCGCGAAGCCCACCACGCTCACTCGTAGCGCAGCGCGGCGATCGGATCCAGACGCGCCGCGCGGCGCGCCGGGTAGAAGCCGAAGAAGATGCCGATGGCGCCCGCGACCAGGAAGGCGCCCGCGGCCGCCGGCGCGGAGAGGAGCGTCGGCCACTGCGCGAGGTGCGCGATGAGCCGCGTCGCGGCGATGCCGAGGACGATGCCGGCCGCGCCGCCCACCAGGCTGAGCGCCGTCGCCTCGACCAGGAACTGGAACAGGATGTGCCCGCTCCGCGCCCCCACCGCGAGCCGGACGCCGATCTCGCGCGTGCGCTCGGTCACCGACACCAGCATGATGTTCATGATGCCGATGCCACCCACGAGGAGCGACACCGAGGCGACGCTGAGGAGCAGGTTCATCATCACGGCGCTCGCGTTCTTCGAGGCCTCGGCGATCTCGTTGAGATCACGGACGGTGAAGTCGTCGTCCTGGCCCGGCGGGATGCGGTGGCGCTCGCGGAGGAGCGTGCGGATCTGCGGCTCGACCTTGGGGAGCGCGTCGGCGGTTGCGGCCGAGGCGACGATCATGTCGACCGTGCCCAGGATCTGCGTGCCGAGGACGCGCCGCTCGGCGGTCAGGAACGGCATCAGGATCACGTCGTCCTGATCCTGGCCCCACGCCGTCTGCCCCTTGCGGGCGAGCACGCCGATCACCTCGAAGGGCACGTTCTTCACGCGGATGCTCGCGCCGAGCGGATCCTCGCCCGGCGCGAAGAGCTGATCGACGACCGTCTGCCCGAGGACCGCCACCGGATTGGCGCCCGCGTCGTCCCGCTGGTCGAAGAACCGCCCCGCGCTGAGGGGCCAGTCGCGCACCGACAGGTACGAGGGCGGCACCCCCTGCGCCGCCGTGGCCCAGTTCTGGTTGCCGTTGACGACCTGGACCGCCTGCCGCTTGGCCCACGCGACGTCGCTGACCGCCGGGCATTCCTTGGCGATCGCCGTCGCATCCGCCACCGTGAGCGTCGCGGCGGAGCCCGAGCTCATGTGCACGCCGCTGGCCGTGGTGGCCCCCGGGATGATCATCATCAGGTTGTTGCCGAGGCTCTGGATCTCCTGCTGCACGGCGGCATTCGCGCCGCGCCCGATGCTCACCATCGTCACCACCGCGGCCACACCGATGATGACGCCGAGCATGGTGAGGGCGGAGCGGAGCACGTTGCGGCGGAGCGCGCGGAGCGCGGTGACGACCGTCATCCAGAGAAGGTTCATCCGCGCGCGGCCTCCGGTGCGTGCCGTGACGGCGCCTGCGGCAGGTCCGACACGATTCGCCCGTCGCTGAAGGCGACGACACGCTCGGTGTAGTCGGCGATGTGGGGCTCGTGGGTGACCAGGATGATCGTGACGCGCCGCTGCCAGCGGAGCCGCACGAAGAGCTCCATGATCTCGATGCTCGACTGCGAGTCGAGGTTGCCGGTCGGCTCGTCGGCGAGCAGCACGGAGGGCGCGTTGGCGAGCGCCCGCGCGATCGCGACGCGCTGCTGCTGCCCTCCGGAGAGCTGGCTCGGCAGGTGGTGCTCGCGGCCGCGCAAGCCGACGGCCGCGAGCAGCTCGCGCGCGCGCCGGCGCTGCTCGGCGAACGGCACGTTGGCGTAGATCATCGGGAGCGCCACGTTCTCGAGGGCCGTCGTCCGCCCGAGCAGGTTGAAGTTCTGGAAGACGAAGCCGATCCGGCGGTTGCGGATCGCCGCGCGCTCGTTGGGGGAGAGGGTCGCGACGTCGACGTCGCCCAGGCGATAGGTGCCGCGTGTCGGCTGGTCGAGGCAGCCGATCAGGTTCATGCACGTCGACTTGCCGGAGCCCGATGCGCCCACGATCGCCAGGAACTCGCCGGCCCGGATGTCGAGCGAGATGCCGCGCAGCGCCCGCACCTCGACATCGCCCAGGTGGTAGACCTTCCACGCGTCGCGGAGCTGGATGAGCGGGCGCAGGCCAGGAGCCATGGCTGGAGCTGGCTAGAGGCGCTTCAGCCCGTGGAACCCCTTCAGCGACGGACCGGCGGCCGCAGCATCCGTGCCCTCGCGCCGCAGGCCGACGACGATCGGGTCCCCCTCGTGAAGGTCCCCCTTCATCACCTCCGCGCGCTGATTGTCGCGGATGCCGGCTTCCACCTCGACGCGCCGGAGCGCGCCGTCCGGCGCGAGGACGTAGACGGCGCTCTCCTCCTTCGCGCTCGCGTCGGGCGTCCCGGCGCCGATTCGGTCCGGACGGAAGCGGAGCGCACGGACCGGGATGCGGAGGGCCTGGTCGCGCTTCGCCGTCGTGATCGAGACGTTGGCCGTCATGCCGGGCTTCAGCTCGAGGCCCGAGTTGTCGACCGCGACGACGACGTCGTAGGTCACCACGTTCTGCACGGTGATGGGCGCGTTGCGCACCTGCGCCACCTTGCCGCGGAAGCGCTGGCCCGGGTAGGCGTCCACGGTGAAGGTGGCGGGCTGCTCCTCCTGCACGCGTCCCACGTCGGACTCGCTCACGTTGGTGTCGACCTGCATCTTGGTCAGGTCCTGCGCGATCAGGAAGAGCGTCGGGGTCTGGAAGCTCGCCGCCACCGTCTGCCCGACGTCGACGTTGCGCGAGACCACGACGCCGTCCACGGGGGAGAGGATGTCGGTGTAGCGGAGGTTGACCTCCGACTCCTCGAGGCTCGCCTGCGCCTGCGCGACGGCGGCCTGGTCGAGGGCGAGCTGCGCCACCGCCTGGTCGTGGTTGCTCTTGGCGGTGTCGAGGTCGTTCTGCGCGATCAGGTCCTTGGTGAGCAGCGTGCGGTTTCGCTCGAGGAGGAGCTTCTTGAGCGTCAGGTCGGCCTGGTCCTTCAGCACCTTCGCCTTCGCGTTCAGCACGTTGGCCTCGGCCTCGCGCACCTTCACGGCAAAGGGCGCCGGGTCGATCTTGGCGACGCGCTGGTCCTTCTTGACGGGCGAGTTGAAGGTGACGTCGATCGCCTGGATCGGGCCCGAGACGTAGGTGCCCACCTGCACGGTGGTGACCGGGTTCACCGTCCCGGTGGCGTTGACCGTCTGCTCGATCGGCCCGCGATCGACGGCGGCCGTGACGTAGCCCGCAGGCGCCGTGCCGTTCGCCGGCCGGAGGTAGCGGTAGGCGACGAGGGCGGCGAGGACCGCGGCGGCGGCGATGGCCGCGCGCGGGATGCGCCGTCGCGGGCGCGGCGCGGGCGGCGCGTCGGGCTCGTCCAGGGTGGGCAGCTCCTCTGCGGGTGCGCTCATGGTGTCAGTGCGTCGCGACGCAGAGCCGGCCCATCCGAGTACCTGACGAACGGACGGCCGCAGCGGTTGACACGCCGGCCGGCCGCGCCGCGTTCGGGTCGAGGGGTGGGGCCGATGCGCTAGTGTCCCGGACCCGAAGTCCGTTGCCAAAGTCGGGGGTGGATCGGCGGCGCTGGCAAGGCGCGACGACGAGGAATAGTTGGCGCTATTCCGAGGAGGAGCAACGCAGCCAGCGTCGTCGAGACGCCCCCGAATTTGGTGACGGACTTCGGGTTCGGGACACTAGGATGCGTCAGCCACCCGGCCCATCACCTCGCTCGCGCTCTTCGAGGCCTCGGCGACCCAATACTTCGATTTTTCCAGGGGGTCACGTCCCAGATTTTTCCATTTGTCGCGCTGGTCCCACCGACCCTACAAGGGCGATCAGGGCCGTCGGGCTGGAAACCACCAGCCGGCGAGCAGGCGAGCTGGGACGTGCCGTTTGCAGGAACAAATACGAAGAGGACCATCCTCTGGATCATAGTGGGGCTCGTGATCGCGAGCTTCATCGGGCTGGACGTGCTCTCCGCGCTGCGGCCGTGAGAGGCAGAGGCCATCCCGCTGCGCGGCGGGCGCCCACAAACTCAGCTCTCCTCGCCCGCGCCGACTTCTCGGCGGACCCTCACCTCGACCCCGCGGCGCCCGAGGTGGGCCAGCTCCTCCCGGACGACGGCCAGGTCCAGGTCGTCGACGCTCACCGGCATGGTCACCTCGAGCCGCGCCCCTCGACCGGCGCGCGCCGCGTCCTCCGCGATGACCTCCATGGCGTACGGGGTGAGCTCGACCCCACGCTCGAGGCTGGCCGATTGGTCCCGGGCGGAGACGACCCTGCTCTTGACGGAAAGAGGACGCGAGGTCAGGCGTTCACGCCACTGGCGCCCGTTGGAGGATGCCAGCACAGCGTCGACGAGATCCCGGTAGGTTCGGATCTGACCGACCCTGTGCTGCGGGAGCGCGATGGTGAACTCCGACTCGAGGACGAGGGCGAGCTCCAGCAGGTCGAGGGAGTCCGCGGCGAGATCGTCCGTGAGCGACACCTCGGGCGCCAGCTGCTCGATGCCGACGCCAAGCTGCTCGGCGACCAGCTGCTGCATGCGCGACTCCACGGCTGCACGGAGCCCACCCCGACCAGGGATCTCGGGCCCGGGCGCAGTCTTCTGAGACCCATCCGCGCCCGGTATCGGGCGCTCCGGTTCGCGCGGCCCCTCGATACGCGACGGCCGCGAGCTGGGCGGCCGCCGCGACTCGGAACGGGGGGCCAGCGGGCGATTCGATCTGGTACCCGCCCCCTGACTTGCCCGTGCCGTACCCACCGCCGTGCCGAGCGCGCCGATCGTCATCAACGCGAACCCCAGCGCCACGCGCATCCTTCGTAGCATCACGCTCCCTCCTGGCTCCCCACGACACGGGTCGTTCAGATACGGATGACCCGGCGATCAAGGCAAATGGATAATTCCGGCATGACGCCGTCGAAAAATCGATATATGTCTTCGCGCTCATGGAGTGGCTCAACTACCATCACCTCCTCTACTTCTGGATCGTGGCGCGCGAGGGCAGCGTCACCCGCGCCGCCGCGGAGCTGCGGCTCGGGCAGCCTACCATCAGCGCGCAGATCCGAACCCTGGAGGAGAGCCTGGGCGAGAAGCTCTTCACCCGCGTCGGGCGCAACCTCGCGCTCACCGACGTCGGCCGCCTCGTCTTCCGCTTCGCGGACGAGATCTTCTCCCTCGGGCGCGAGCTGCTCTACACCCTCAAGGACCGGCCAACGGGTCGTCCACTCCGCCTCTCGGTCGGGATCGCCGACGTCGTTCCCAAGCTGATCGCGTATCGCCTCCTGCAGCCAGCGTTCGATGTCGGCGAGCCGGTGCGGGTCATCTGCCGGGAGGACAAACCCGACCGCCTGCTGGCAGAGCTCGCGGTCTACGGGCTCGACCTGGTCCTCGCCGACGCGCCTCTCGGCTCGACCGTCAAGGTCCGGGCCTTCAACCACCTGCTCGGCGAGTGTGGCTTGACCTTCTTTGGCACGCGCCGGCTCGCGCGGGCCTACCGCCGCGGGTTCCCGCGCTCCCTCGCGGGCGCGCCACTGCTCCTCCCGACCGACAACACGGCCCTCCGACGCTCGCTCGAGCAATGGTTCGACGCGGAGGGAATCCGCCCCCTCGTGATAGGCGAGTTCGAGGACAGCGCCCTGCTGAACGTGTTTGGACGGGCCGGCCTGGGAATCTTCCCCGCGCCCTCGGCCATCGAGAAGGCGACCCGGCAGCAGTACGCCGTCGAGCCCATCGGCCGGATCGACGCGGTGCAGGCACGCTTCTACGCCATCTCGGTCGAACGACGCCTCAAGCACCCGGCCGTGGTCGCAATCGTCGAAGCGGCGCGTCGGAGGGTGTTCGGGTAGAGGGCTTCGTCACTTCGGCGCGGCCGGGCCGATGCGCTACGATGGGCGCGTGCTATTCGCCGACGTGATCGTGCTGCTCGCCGTGGCGACCGCCGGGTTGGTCGTCGGGCGGGCGCTCGGCCTGCCGGCGATCGTCGCCTACCTGGTGGCGGGCGTGCTCGTCGGGCCGGGCGGGCTCGGGCTGGTGTCGAACTCGGCGGCGATCAGCGAGCTGGCCGAGCTGGGCGTGGCCCTCCTCCTGTTCGGCGTCGGGATCGAGTTCTCGCTGGAGCGGCTGCGGCGCATCCTCCCGCGCATGATCGCCAGCGGCGCGCTCCAGGTGGCGGGCACCGTGGCCGCGACCGCCCTCGCCTTCCGCGCGCTCGCGCTCCCCTGGCCGGCGGCGCTCTTCACCGGCTTCCTCGTCTCGCTCTCGAGCACGGCGATCGTCTTCAAGCTCTACGACGAGGAGGGCGAGCTGGACGCGCCCCAGGGCCTGGCGGCGGCCGGCATCCTCCTCTTCCAGGACCTGGCGATGGTGCCGATGATGCTCCTCGTGCCCGTGCTGGCGAGCGCGGGCGGGGGCGCGGCGGGCGCCGCCGCCGTGGCGCTCGTCGCCGGCGCGGCCGCGCTCGCCGCCATCCTCGTGCTGGCGCGCGCGGTGCTGCCGCGCCTGCTCGCGCTGGTGGCGCGCGCGCGCACGCCGGAGCTCTTCCCGCTGGCCGCGCTGGTGGTCGCCTTCGGCACGGCGCTCGGCGCTGCGCGGCTCGGGCTCTCGCTGCCGATCGGCGCCTTCCTCGCCGGCCTGGCGCTCTCGGGGAGCCTCTACGCGCACCAGGTGTTCGCGGAGCTGCTCCCGCTCCGCGACGCGTTCGTCGCCATCTTCTTCACCTCGATCGGGATGCTCTTCGAGCCGGCGGCGATCGCGGGTGAGCCGGCGCTGCTGGCCGGCATGGTGGGCGCGGTGCTCTTCAAGGGGCTGCTGATCACGGCGATCGTCGGGCTCTTCTGGCGCTCGGCGCGGCTCGCGGTGCTCACGGGCTTCGGCCTCGCGCAGATCGGCGAGTTCTCGTTCGTGCTCGCGCGCCAGGGCGGCGCGGCGGGGGTGATCTCGCGCGGGCTCGAGCAGGCCTTCCTCGGCGCGGCCATCGTCACCATGGCGGCGACGCCCTTCCTCATGCGTCTCGGGCGGCGCCTCGCGCTCGTCGGCGCAGCCACACCCGGCGCGGGCGGCGCGCCCGAGCTGCGCGACCACGTGCTCGTGATCGGCTACGGCATCACCGGGCAGGCCGTCGCCCGCGTGCTCCGCGAGACGGGCGTGCCGTTCGTCGCCGTGGACCTGGTGACGGACGTGGTCGAGGCCGGGCGCCGCGAGGGCATCCCGGTGCGCTTCGGCGACGCGTCGCGCCGCGCGGTGCTGGAGGAGATGGGCGCCGAGCGGGCGCGCGCGGCGGTGGTGGCGGTGGGCGACCCGGCGGCCACGCGGCGGATCGTCTCGCTGGTGCGGCAGACGAACGCCTCTGCCCGCATCCTCGTGCGTGCGCGCCGCGTGGGCGAGATCGCGGAGCTGGAGCGGCTGGGCGCGGACGAGGCCATCCCGTCGGAGTTCGAGACCTCGATCGAGCTCTTCGTGCGCCTGCTGACGCACCTCGGCGTGCCGCGGCACGTGGTGCGCGTGCAGGAGTCGCTGATCCGCCTCGATCACTACCAGGCGCTGCGCGGCGT
>Ga0137403_10004633_pt1 | contig 16159 bp, 14 predicted proteins | sample CZOMad2_1_16fung_FD_122057 | JGI IMG/M metagenome (GOLD analysis project Ga0137403, IMG submission 122057) | Vadose zone soil fungal communities from Angelo Coast Range Reserve, California, USA - CZOMad2_1_16fungal (Hybrid Assembly) | ecosystem: Environmental > Terrestrial > Soil > Vadose zone... | reverse complement strand
GTGGTGCTGGTCTCCTACCTGCTGGTGCGGCGGATCACCCGGTCGCCGTTCGGCATGGTGCTCCAGTCCATCCGCGAGAACGAGCCGCGCACGCGCGCGATCGGCTATCACGTCGAGCGCTACAAGATCGTCGCGGTGATGCTGTCCGGACTTTTCGCCGGGCTCTCCGGCGTGCTCTACGCCATCCAGAACAAGTTCGCCGCGCCCGATTTCGTCTTCTTCGTCGTCTCGGGTGAAGTCGTGATCTTCAACGTGATGGGCGGCATGGGAACCCTGGTGGGGCCGTTCGCGGGCGCGGCGTTCTTTCTGCTCTTGCGCGAGGGGCTCTCGCGCTTCCTCACCGAGTACTACCTGATTCCGCTCGGCATCATCTTCATCATCATGATCATCTTCCTGCCGCAGGGACTCCTCGGCTTCCTTCGCCGCCGACTCAACGCCTGAGGGTCGCGCGCCGACGGCTCAGGGCTTCGCGAGCGACAGTCGAGCGCGCGCTTCGCGGCAGGCGATCACCGCGGCCGCGTAGCCCTTGAGCAGCGGATGGGGGCTCTCGGGTGTCGAGCGGGCCTGCGGAAGAAACAGCGTGGCGATGAAGAACGGATGCTCCGGGAGCTCGACGATCCTGATCTCGCCCTCGTCGCCGACCGCGCTCACGCGGAGACCGCACGCTTCGAACTGCAGGCGGTAGTCCGGGTTCACGCCGTAATTGCAGTAATACCCTTCGGTGGCCTCGGGCACGCCGTAGAGCCGCGCGGCGCGGGTGCGCGGGACGAGGACCACCCGCTGCATCTGCCCGACCAGTGAACAGGCCAGCGGAGTGATGACGAGCCGCGGGGCGTCCGGGCTCGTCTCAGCGTGGTCGGCGTCTCGGTACCCGAGGACGTTGCGCGCGAACTCGACGATCGCGTGCTGGAAGCCTCCTCAGGTGCCGACCAGCGGGACTCCACGCTCACGCGCGTAGCGAACCGCCGCGAGAGCGCCTTCCATGCTGCGGTACGGGCTTGCCGGCGCGATCCAGACGCCGTCATACGCGGTCAGCCGCTCTTCCCAGTCTCCCGAAGAGTCCGTCGGCACCCAGGTGAAATCGAGCCCGACGTGATCCAGCGCCGCGTTCGTGAGCTGGTGGGTTGGATTCGATGGATTGAAGTCGCCGACGACGGCGATGTGCCGGCGGTCCCTGGTCCTCATCCGGCGAGAGCGTATCACAGGTGCGTCGTGCGCCCGGCCGCTTGGGGCCGGCCGTACGATGAAGAGAGGGGAGGTGGGCGAACCAATGGTTCACGCGTCGGCCAGGGCCGTGCGGCTCGCGGTCCGGTGGCTCACGGGCCAGGAGGCGGTCGTGCTCCTGGCCGCGCTCGGGATCGTGCTCTCGCTCTTCGTCTTCGCCAAGACCGCCGGCGAGATGCTGGAGGGCGACTTGCGCGAGTTCGACGAGGGGGTGCTCCGGCTCCTGCGCTCCCAGGACGACCCCCGAGTTCCCGTCGGCCCGACATGGCTCGTCCAGGTCGCGATCGACGTGACCGCGCTCGGCGGCACGACCGTCCTCGCGCTCGTGCTGATGATCGTCGTCGGCTACCTGGCGCTCGAGCAGCGATACGACGCCATCGCGCTCGTGGTGGTCGCGACCGCCGGCGGTGGTCTTCTGAGCGAGGGACTGAAGTGGTGGTTCGCCCGCAAGCGACCGGAAATCGTCCCGCATCTGGTCAACGTCGGCAGCGCCAGCTTCCCGAGCGGCCACTCGATGCTCGCGCTCGTGACCTATCTCACCCTGGGCGCGCTGCTCGCGCGGTTCGTGTCGCGAAGGCGAAGCCGCACCTACTGCGTCGTGGTCTCGCTGCTGCTGGCGCTGGTCGTCGGGCTCAGCCGCGTGTACCTCGGCGTCCACTATCCGACGGACGTGCTGGCCGGCTGGTCCGCGGGCCTGGCGTGGGCGCTCCCGTGCTGGCTGGTCGCTCGCTACTTGCAGTATCGAGGAAAGGTGAGGCCGCCCACCTAGTCTTTGGCCGTGTGCCGAATGACCGGCCCGAAGCTCTCCATGCGCTCGAGACTCTCGGCGAGGCTCTCGCTGCGGAAGTCGAACACGATCTCGCTCACGCCCAGACGCGCGAACGCCGCGATGTCGTCCGCGACCTGCGCGGCGTCTCCCGAGAACGGCCGGCGCTCGCCGCGGACTCGCTGACCGAGGTCGTAGACCGGCGCCTTGTACGAGATCGTGAGCGACTTCGGGTCGCGCCCCTCGGCCTCGGTGAGACGATAGAGCTCGTCGAGCAGCCCGCGTAGCTCCGACGGGGGCAGCGGCACCGCGGCGTTGGCCCCGACCGGATGCCAGCCGTCGCCGAGGCGCGCCGCCCGTCGCAGAGCCGCCGCGCTGTGGCCGCCGACCCAGATCGGTGGGTGTGGCTTCTGAACGGGCTGAGGCCGGCAGTGAAGCGCGTCGAAGCGATAGAAGCGTCCGGCGAAGGACGCGGGGCTCTCGGTCCAGAGCGTCTTGAAGACACGGATGTACTCATCGGTCACCGCGCCCCGGCGATCGAAATCCGGCGCGCCCAGCGCCTCGAACTCCTCGCGCATCCATCCCACTCCGACTCCGAGCGTGACGCGCCCCTTCGAGAGCACGTCGATGGTCGCCAGGGCCTTGGCCGTCAGCACGGGATTCCGATAGGGCACGATCATCACGCTCGTGACCAGCCGCAGACGCGTGGTCTTGGCGGCGACGAAGGCCATCAGCGAGAGCTGATCGAGCACGTCGCCTTGGCCCGGGAAATCGCCGGAAACCGTGTAGGGATATCGGGACTTGATCGTGACGGGAAACACCAGATGATCGGCGATCATGACGGACGCGAAGCCCAGGCTCTCGCCGCGCTTCACGAGCGTCTCCAGCGCTTCCGGCGTCGCCGTTTGACCGCGGGTGGGAAGATAGAAGCCGTATCGCATGGCCCACACCATACCTCATCAAGCCTTGCTGGTGGTCGCCCGTCGGACGCGTTATCCTGACCGCCGCATTGCGATGAACTTCGATTTCACCGAGGCCGAGCAGGCGTTCGCCGACGAGGTCCGCCGATTCCTCCGCGCGAACCCACCCGAGACGTTCCCCGTCGACGGCATGGACGCGGGCTACGGCTCGGGCTCGAACTCGCGGGCCTTCCTGCAGGCGCTCGGCGCGCAGGGCTGGATCAGCATGGGCTGGCCGAAGACCTTCGGCGGCCGCGAGCAGCCGATGTTCATGAAGCTCGTGCTGATGGAGGAGCTGGCCCTCGCCGGCGCGCCGTTCGGGCCCCTCGCGGGCGTCTGGCAGACGGCCGACGCGATCATCGAGTTCGGGACTGAGCGCCTGCGGCGCGACGTGTTACCGACGGTCGCCCGCGGCGAGGCGACGTTCTGGCAGGGCTACAGCGAGCCCGATGCCGGCTCCGACCTCCTCGCGCTCAAGACCGAGGCGCGCCGCGACGGCGATCATTACGTTATCCGTGGCCACAAGATCTGGTCGAGCCACGCCGGCATCGCGACGCATGGCCTCGTGTTCGCGCGAACGAGCCGCGAAGCGCGGCGTAGCCGCGGCTTCAGCATGTTCGTGGTGGCGAACGGGACGCCGGGCATGGACATCCGGCCGATCCGGAGCCTGACGGGGGAGGTCTACCACCACGAGGTGTTCCTGGACGAGGTCCGCGTGCCGGCCGACCTCATGCTCGGCCCCCCCGGCGAAGGCTTTCAGGCGCTCCTGAACGGCCTCGACGCCGATCGCTTCTGGGGACGCTTCTACAAGGCACCGGCGCTCGCGCGCGTGCTCCGGCAGCTCGTGGACTACGCGAACACGACGACGGTCGGTGGCGCGCCGCTCGCGCGTGATCCCCTCGTGCGGCGTCGACTCGCCGCGATCGCGGCGGAGATCGCGGCGCTGCGCCTCATCTTCTATCGCACGGGCTGTCTCATCCGCGACGGCGCGCCCCTCACCTACGAAACGGCGATGGCGAAGGTTTACGCCGACGAGACCGGTCAGAAGCTGGCGCGCCTGGGGATGGACCTGCTCGGCGTCTGGGGACCGCTGCGCGCGGGCTCGCCGTGGGCGAAGCTCGGCGGACAGATCTCGCACCTCTATTTGACCACGCTCGGCCACACGATCGCGGGCGGCACGGCCGAGGTCCTCCGGACCTCGGTGGCCGTGCGCGGCCTCGGTCTCCCCGCCGAGCCGAAGGGTGCCGCCGAGTCGACGGCGCGCTGAATGGACTTTCGCCCGTCGCCGGCCCAGCTAATCTTGACAAAGACGGCGCGCGCGTTTTTCCGCCAGCACTGTCCACCCGAGCTCGCCCAGCGCCTGGCGCTCGACGAGCGCGGGTTCGACGAGGCGCTCTGGCGCCGCATGGCCGAGCTGGGGTGGCCGGGGCTCCTGATCCCGTCCGAGCTCGGCGGCAGCGACGGCTCGCTGCTCGACGTCATCCTGCTCGTCGAGGAGATGGGACGCGCCGGCCTTCCCGGCCCGTTCGTGACGAGCGCGGTGGTGGCCACCTCGCTCGTGCTCGCCGCGGGAAGCCCGGCGCAGCAGAAGCGCCTGCTGCCAGAGCTGGCGGCCGGCGCGCGGATCGCGAGCCTCGCGCTGGTCGAAGAGACCGGGTCGTTCGATCCAGAGGCCGTCGCGCTCGAATGCACCGTGCCCGGCCGACTCAGCGGCCGCAAACTCTTCGTCAAGGACGCTCATCTCGCCGACGATCTCGTGGTCGCCGTTCGTGCCGGCGGCGCCGCAAGCCTGATCGTGGTGCCGACGGACCGTTCGGGCATCGCGCGGCGGCCGCTCGATGCGATCAGCGGCGAGAAGCTCTTCGAGGTGACGTTCGATCGCGTGGAAATCCGGCCTGACGATCGGCTCGGCGCCCTCGGCGACGGCAACGCACTCCTCGGATCGGCGCTGCGAGCGGGGTCGCTGGCGCGCACGGCCGAGATGGTGGGTGGGGCGCAGCGCGTGCTCGAGCTGGCGGTCGAGCACGCGAAGACGCGCGTCCAGGGCGGACGTCCGATCGGTGGCTATCAGGCCATCCAGCATTCGTGCGCCGATCTCGTGCGCGACGTCGACGCGGCGCGCGCGCTCCTCTACGCGGCGGCCTGGAAGACCGCGGAGGATCGGCCCGCCGAGGCCGACGCGGCCCTGGCGAAGGCCTACGCGGGCGAGGCGTGCCTGGCGGTGGCGCGTCGCGGTCATCAGATCTTCGGGGCCATCAGCTACTGCGAGGAGCACCCGCTCCATCTCCTGCACAAGCGCATCCAGGCGGCGAGTCTCGACTTCGGCGACGCGCAGCTTCACCTGGAGACCGTGGCGCGCGCGATCGGGCTCGAGGGTCACCCGTAGGACGACGATTCGATGAATATTCTGTTGCTCTCGATGCCCGACTCGTTCGAGCACATGCCGTCGGTGGCGATCCGCATGCCCAACGGGGCGCTGGCGTCGCTGGCCGGCAACGTCGATCCCCACCACCGGGTCGCCATCGCCGACCTGATCCTGGTCCAGCGCCGGGTGCGCGAGACGCTCGAGCGCCTGGTGCGCGAGGTCCAGCCGGACGTGATCGGGCTGTCGATCATGACCTTCCAGCGGCACACCGCGCTCCGAATCATCCAGCTGGTCCGTCGCCTGCGGCCGGCCGCGCGCGTGGTGGTCGGCGGGTACGACGCGAGCCTGGCCTCGGAGGCCTACACGGATCAGGACGCCGGAGTGGATTTCATCGTGCGCGGCGAAGGCGAGCTAACGTTCCGCGAGCTGGTGAGAGCCCTCGAGCGCGGAACGGATCTCTCCCGTGTCGCGGGGCTCTCGTTCAGGTGCGGCGACGGCTTCACGCACAACCCCGATCGTTCGGTCACCGATCTCGACGACGGGGACGTGCGCTTGCCGAACCGGAGCGCGCGGGTCCTCGAGGGCTACACGATGGTCGGCCGGCAGGTCGACGTCGTGGAAACGTCGCGCGGGTGCACGTTCGATTGCAGCTTCTGCTCGATCATCGAGATGCGCGGGCGCAATTTCCACACGTACAACTTCGACCGCGTGCTCGCCGACATTCGCGACGCCCGCGCCCACGGCGCCCAGGCGATCTTCCTCGTCGACGACAACATCACGCTGAACGTGCGACGGTTCGAAGGGCTGTGTCGCGCCATCATCGAGGCGGGGCTCAACGACCTCGACTACACCGTGCAGGCGATGACCTCGGCCATCGCCAACCACGGCCGGACACTGGCGCCGCTCATGCGGAAAGCGGGCTTCCGGTACGTCTTCCTGGGCATCGAGAACATCCTCGAGGACGACCTCGAATTCCTGCGCGCCGGGGCGAAGAACCGGCGGCGGGGCGAGGACGGCAGCGGCGGCAACGCGGCGGTGACCGCGATCGACTACCTGCACGCGAACAAGATGTACGTCGTCGGCGGGCTGATCGTGGGCAACCCTCAGGACACCCGCGATTCGATCGAGGCCAATCTGGTCTTCGCCCGTCGGTACGTCGACGTGCCGTACATCCAGCACCCGACGCCCTATCCCCGGACGCCGATGACGAGGACGTTCCGAGACCAGGGGCTCATCATCAACGAGCGGCTCGAGGACTACGACGGCACCACCGCCGTGGTGCGGACGGCCCATCTCGAGTCGGACGAGATCGAGTTCTTGAGGTGGCGGGCCGACCGGTGGATGAAGCTCAAGCATCTCCCCGCGGCCCTGGTCCACACGCCGCTCTTCGGGCTTCGCCACGGGCTCAAGATGCTGCGGTATACATTCAGGGGAACCACTATCCGTTCGATCCTGGGTCTCGAGGACGAGCGAAAGTCCTTCGAGCGCTATCGCGCGCTACGTCGAGCCGAACGCGTATACCTGTAAAGACGAGTCCGGGGATACCCGTAAGACGATAGTTGACACGCCCGAGCCAGCCTTATAGACTCCCGACTCGTGGAAAAGTTGTCGAGCATCCGGCCAGCATTTCGGCTCCTCGGTCGCGGCGTATTCTGACCGTCGCCAAGCCCCTCCCTCACTCGTTCCGGTAAGCACCCCGAAACACGCGGGATCCCGCAAGGGCCTCGCGCAATCACCGAATAGGCACCGCTCCGCCGTCGATCGCCTTCAGCGATCGCGGTGACCGGCGCCCGGGGAGAGAACGCATGCGGCTGGCGTCCAAGATCTTTCTGACCTCGGCACTCGTCATCGTGGTGCTCGCGGGCGTGGCGGCATTGAGTCTGCGCGCGATCGACCGTCTCGCTTCGGCCAACCGCGAGATCGTCACTCGCACGGTTCCGGCGCTTCGCCTCACGGCGGTCGCCCGCGAGGCGATCGCGCCGCTGATGCGCCTCGAGGCGCACGCGGTCCTCCTCGGCGATCCGTACTATACGAGCGCGTGGACCGAGCGGGCCGCGCAGGTCGCCGACCATCTCGAGCGCCTGGCCGAATACGCGCAGAGCAGCTGGGAAAAGCTCTACCTGCGTGAAGCGAGCACCGCGTTCGATGGGTACCGGCGGGTCGTGGCCCGAGAGCGCGCGCTCGTCCAGATGGGCGATCAGCGCGGCGCGGTCCGTCTGACCGATCTCGACGCGCGGGTTCTGGCCGAGCGGGTCGAGGAACGGCTCGGGGCCTTGATGTCGGCGACGCATACGCGGGTCCTCTCGGTCGGGGCCGACACCGCGCGCGTCGAAAAACGCATGTGGACCTCGGTGCTGGTCGCGCTGGGCGCCGCGGTCGGCCTGGCGCTGCTGGGCGCCGCGGTCCTCTCCCACCGCATGACGCGCTCCCTCGACGTCCTGTCCTCGGCGGCGGCCGCGGTCGCGGCCGGTAAATTCCGCCAGCAGCCGATCGTGGTCAAGAGTCGCGACGAGATCGGATCGCTCGCGCGCTCGTTCAACTCGATGATCGGTCAACTGCGCCGGGTCGAGGATACGCGCCGCGAGTTCTTCGCGAGCGTCTCCCACGAGCTTCGGTCCCCCCTCACGTCGATCCGCGGCGCCGCCGAGCTCTTGCGCGAGGGCGTCCCCGGTCCGCTCACGGTCAAGCAGAAGCGGCTGGCCGACATCGTCTCGGACAGCTCCGGGCGGCTGCTCCGCCTCGTGAATCAGATCCTCGAGATGTCGCGCCTCCAAGCCGGGCTCGTGGAGCTCGAGCGGAGCCCGCTCGACCTTGCGGAGCTGGTCGACCGTGCCGTCGAGGAGCTCCACCCGCTCGCCTCCGAAGCGAGCGTGGCGCTCGAGTGCGAGCGTATCGGCACGAGCTTCGCCTACTTCGGCGACGTGGAGCGCCTCCACCAGGTGCTCGTGAACCTCGGCGCCAACGCGATTCGGTTCACCGAGCCCGGCGGCCGCGTCGTTGCGCGCGTGATCGATGCGGGGTCGGAGTTCGAGCTGCAGGTTGAGGACACCGGGGTGGGCATCCCCGCGGACGCGCTGCCGCATATCTTCGACGCCTATCGGCAGGCGCATCGTGAGCGGGGCGGCACGGGGCTCGGCTTGGCCATCGTGCGCGGCATCACGGAGGCCCACGGAGGCCGTGTGACCGTCGAGTCTCGAGAGGGGAAGGGCAGCCGCTTCACGGTGCTTTTGCCACGCGCCTAGCCCGGCACCACCCCCCGTCGCCGACTCTTCACCACTTCGTGGCGGGGGCGTCACGACCCCTCGGTACTATCAGTGGTAAGGATTGAGCCAGTTGATCAATCAGTTTCTTACCACTGGCATGAAATCGAGTCCCTATATGGCCCGTAAGTATCTGAATTAGCGTTCTACTACCCTAGCACTTTCTTTGCATGCCGTTCGGACGTGCTGAAACTCTATCGGGAGGCGACAGTGCAAATTGATCGAGTCGAGTCCGTAGCCGTCGAATCCGTAGCCGTGGCCACGCCCGAGCCTTCGCTCTTCGATGGTCACCCCCGGATGCAAGCGATCCGCTCGATCATCGAGAGCATCGCTGACACGGATACGACCGTGTTGATCCGCGGCGAGAGCGGAGTCGGCAAGGACCTCATCGCCCGTGCGGTGCACGCGGCCTCCGAGCGACGTCGGGGGCCGTTCGTCAAGGTCAACTGCGCCGCGATCCCTCAGGAGCTGCTCGAGTCCGAGCTCTTCGGTCACGAGAGAGGCGCATTCACCGGCGCCCATCGCCGCAAGCCCGGACAGTTCGAATTCGCGAACACGGGGACGATCTACCTGGACGAGATCGGCGAGCTGCCTCTCGCGCTCCAGGCCAAGCTCCTTCACGTGCTGCAGGACTTCCGGTTCTCCAGGGTCGGCGGGCACATGCCGATCGACGTCGATGCGCGCGTGATAGCCGCCACCAACCGCCACCTCGAGGACGCCATGGCGCGCGGGGAGTTCCGCGAGGATCTCTACTATCGGCTCAACGTCGTCGAGATCCAGGTGCCCCCCTTGCGGGAGCGGCGGGAGGAGATTCCGGCGCTGGTCGCGTGGTTCCTCGCGAAGTTCAACGCCCAGTACGGGCGGAAGAAGACGCTGTCGCCCCAGACGCTCGTCCGGCTCACGGGACACGCATGGTCGGGCAACGTCCGCGAGCTGGAGAACATCATCCGGCGCATGGTCGTGCTCGCGGATGGAGAGCAGGCCTTCGAGGTCCAGTTCGCGCGCGCGCGAGGCGTGAACGCCGTGCCCACCCCGCAGCCCTCACCATCGGTCACCGAGAGCCTGCGCGAGATCGCCCGCCGCGGCGCCCGCGAGGCCGAGCGCACCGCCCTGGCGGAAGTGCTCGAGCGCGTGCGCTGGAATCGCGCCGAGGCATCTCGGATCCTCAAGGTCAGCTACAAGACCTTGCTCACCAAGATCGCCGAGTGCGAGCTGGCCGCGCCCGCGCGTCGCCTCTCCTGAGGGTACGTCGCGCCGGCCCACCCGCGACTTGACAAGGCGCAGGCGGGCCCCTAAGGTCGCAGCGCCATGAACGAGCTCGACGCGCTCGCCCGATCGCTCGCGACCACCCTGAAGGAACGAAAAGAAACCATCGCGGTCGCCGAGTCCTCCGCCGGAGGCTTGATCTCCGCCGCGCTGCTCTCGGTGCCCGGGGCCTCGGCGTACTTCCTCGGCGGCGGCGTGATCTACACGCAGGCCGCGCGGCGGGGGCTGCTGCACGTTCCGGACGACGCCGTGAAGGGCATCCGGTCGAGCAGCGAGCCGTACGCGCTGCTCAAGGCACGCACGATCCGCGAGCTCCTGGGGGCCACCTGGGGGCTCGCCGAGACGGGCGCGACCGGGCCGACCGGCAATCGCTACGGCGACTCGGCGGGACACGCGTGTATCGCCGTCGCGGGTCCCGTCGAGCGCGCGATCACGCTCGAAACGGGCCACGGCGACCGAGAAAAGAACATGTGGGCCTTCGCGAAGAGAGCGCTCGAGCTCCTGGAGACATCGCTGGCCAAGCAGTAGGAGCCCGTCGGATGCGGATCGTCTTCTGGAACATCCGGGCCGGCGGCGGCGTCCGAGTCGGCCGGATCGCCGCGCAGCTCGAGCGCTGGACCCCGGACGCGGTCGCCCTCTGCGAATTTCGCGCGACTCCGCCAAGCCTCGAGCTGGCCCGCTCGCTCGCCGCGCTCGGGCTCGGGTACCAATGCACGACGGCCGAGCCGTCGCGGCCCAGCGCCAATCGCTTGCTCATCGCGACACGGTTCCCGATGCGCCGACTGCGTCTGCGGGTCGGGCCCGGCGATCCGGGCCGTCTCCTTCTCCTGGCCTCGGTCGACGCGCCCGAGCCCCTCACCCTGGGCACGATGCACGTCCCGAATCGGGTGACCGGACGGAAAGATCTCTTCTACGCCGCCATCCTCACGCTGCTCGGCCGCTGGCAGCGCGGGCCCACGATGCTGCTCGGCGATACGAACTCCGGCCGCCCGGGCCTCGACGAGGAGACGCGGGTGTTCGGACCGCGAGAAGACGCATGGTTGTCGGGGCTCGAGCAGTCGGGATGGCTCGACGCGTTTCGTCTTCTCCGGGGCCCGGCGCGGGCCTACACCTGGTATTCGCCCAATGGTGGCAACGGGTTTCGGCTCGATCAGGCCTTCGTGAACGACCAGCTCCGGCCCCGACTCAGGGACGTCCGCTACGATTGGGGCCGGCTTGCGGGGCGTCCGGGCCGTCGGCTCAGCGACCACGCCGCGCTGCTGGTCGATCTTCATAGCTAGATGAGGTAGAGTCGAAAGCCCGATGCGCTTCGGAACCTACTACTTCCTGCAGGCGCCACCCTCGATCGCCCACCCGGATGTCGTCCGCCGTGAGATCGAGCAGATGACGTGGACCGAGGAGCTCGGCTTCGACAGCATCTGGCTCACGGAGCACCACTTCATCGACTACGGCCTGTCGGTCTCGCCGGCGGTCCTGGCGGCGGCCGCCGCCATGCGGACGCGGCGGGTGCGCATCGGACTGGCCGCGGCGATCCTTCCCTTCCACGACCCGGTTCGGCTCGCCGAGGAGCTGGCGATCGTCGACATCCTGAGCGAAGGGCGTCTCGACGTCGGCGTCGGCCGCGGCAACCGCCCGGTCGAGTTCGAAGGCTATCGCGTGCCCCAGATCGAGAACCGCGAGCGCTTCGAAGAATGCCTGGCGATCATCCTCAAGGCGTGGACCATGGAACGCTTCGCCTTCGAGGGCCGCCACTTCAACATCCCCGAGGTCCGCGTGATCCCCAAGCCGCTCCAACGGCCTCACCCGCCGGTCTATGTCGTGTGCACGAGCCCCGATACGATTGAGGCCACGGCCCTGCGCGGCGCTCCGATGCTGAATTCGCTCTTGCGCGGCGGTGTCGAGCAGCTCGCGAAGAGTCGCGACACGTACGTGAAGGCGTGCGAGAAGGCGGGCCGAAGCGCCGCCGAGGTCGCGAGCCTCCTGGGCCGCTGGGGCGTGTCGCGGCACGTCTACGTGGCGCCGACCGACGCCCAGGCGCTCGCCGAGGCGAAGGACGCGGAGATGTGGTACCAGGAGTCGCTGCGGCGGTTCCTGATCCCCGAGCGGATCGATCGCGTACACCCGCTGCTCCAGCCGGGGTTCCGCGCGCTCGAGGAGCGATTCGCGAAGGTTTCGTGGGACGAGCTGGTCGCGGAGAGCGTCGCCTTCGGCTCTCCGGACACGGTCGCCGCGCGGATCGAGGAGTTCCGGCGTCTGGGCGTCGGCGAGATGCTCTGCTGGATGAACTTCGGCGGTCTACCTCAAGACAAGGTGCGGCGCTCGATGGAGCTCTTCGCCCGCGAGGTCATGCCGCGGTTCCGCTGAGGCGACGCCGTCAACTCCCTCGTCACTTCGCCCGGCTCAGCACCAATCCTATCGCCTTCGTGAAGGCTCCGACCGTGAACGGTTTCTGGAGCAGCGGGCCGAGCTTGGGCGCGTCGACCGACACACGGTCGCTGAGGTAGCCCGAGACATAGAGCACCTTGAGCTCCGGTCGCGAGGCCCGCACTCGCATCACCCACTCGTCGGCGAACGACGGTGGAATGCCCACGTCCACGACCATCAGATCGATCTGGCCGGGATGCTGCTCGCTGAGAGCCAGCGCCTCGTCCCGATCGCCCGCCTCGAGGACCACGTGGTTCTGCAGGTGGAGGATCTCCCGGATCAGATCGCGAACCTCGCGCTCGTTCTCGACCACGAGGACGGTCTTGCCCTCGGCGCCCGCGGCGGCCGGGATCTGCGGGAGAGCCGGTGCCGGCGCCAAGGCTTCGGTGACGCGCGGCAAGTAGATCTTGAACGTCGAGCCGGCGCCGGCGTCGCTCGTCACGCTGATCTGGCCGCCGCACTGGGTGACGACGTCGTACACGGTCGCCAGCCCGAGCCCGCTGCCGCGCCCGGGCTCCTTCGTCGTGAAATACGGCTCGAAGAGTCGCGCACGGGTCTCGTCGTCCATTCCGAATCCGGTGTCACCCACCGCCAGCATCACGGCCTGCCCGACGTTACCGGTCTCGATCGTGAGGCGCCCGCCGTTGGGCATGGCATCGCGGGCGTTGACCACCAGATTCATGATCACCTGGCCGATCTGGTGCGGGTTGGCATTGACCCGCGCGAGGCTCGGACTGAGCCGCGACACCAGCTCGATGGCGTCGCCGAGCAGCGGCTGGAGCACGCGCGTGACGTTGCCCACGAGCTGGTTGAGATCGACGGGCACCGGCGGCGGGACTGCCCGGCGGCTTCCGGAGAGGATCTGCTGGGCCAGCGCCGCACCCCATTCGGTCGCGCGCTTGATGGCCTCCGCGTTCCGGCGTAATGGATCGTCGGCGCGCAGGCGCTTGAGCATCATTTCCGTGTAGCCGGTGATGACCGCGAGCAGGTTGTTGAAGTCGTGGGCGACGCTGCTCGCATGCCGACGCAGGGTCGCGTTGTCGGCCAGCGCCTGCTCGAGCCGCGCGGACTGCTCGCGCGCGGACACCGCGCCGCCTTCGGTCATCGGGACGCCTCGTCGCCGGGGGAGCTCGGCGGATCGGGCACGAGGGACAGGACGATCGTGAACGTCGTGCCGTGCCCCCGCGCGCTCTGGAAGCTGATCGCCCCGCCGTGGTCCTGGACGATCTTGTGCGCGAGCGCCAGGCCAAGCCCCGTGCCGCTGTCCCGAGTGGTATAGAAGGGATTGAAGATCCGGTCGGTGTCGGTCGGCTCGATGCCGACTCCGGTGTCCTCGACCTCGACCTTGACCCGACTCGCCGCCCGCCAGAGCGTGGGAGGCACCGGGTCGCGCGTCCCCGCCCACCCGGCGCGCACGGTGAGCCGGCCGCCGCGCGGCATCGCGTCGAGCGCATTGGCGATCAGATTGACGAACACGCGGTAGAGCGCGTCCTTGTCCGCCTGGATCGACGGCACGTCGCGCGCGTACTCGCGCGCGACCTCCACCCGCCGCTCGTCGAACTGAACGACGTAGAGCTCGAGGGCGCGGTCGATCAGCTCGGGGAGCCTCACCAGCGTGAAGCTCATCCGCGAGGGCCGGGCCAGCTCGAGCAGGCGCTCGACGATGCCATTGATCCGCTCGAGCTCGCGCGGCACGACGTTGCGGAATCGCTCGCGGAAGCTCGGGTCGTCGAACTTCCGGTCCAGGTGCCGGCTGAACGTGAGGAGCGACGTCAGCGGGTTCTTGATCTCGTGGGCGAGGCCGGCGGCGAGCGTGCCGAGCGCGGCCAGCCGATCCGACCGCCGCAGGTCGCCCTCGAGCCGGCGCACGAGCGTCACGTCGCGGAATACTCCGATGACCCCCAGGTCTTTCCCCTCGCCCCCTTTGAGAGGCGATGTGCTGAACTCGATCGGCAGCACGGTGCCGTTCCGGCGCCGGAGTTTGAGCGGCACACTCGCGATCGGCGCGCGCGACGCGAGGGTCTCCGTCAGGAGATCGCTGATCTCGGAGGTGTGGGCGAAGAGCTCGGTGCAATAGCGGCCGACGGCCTCACCACGGAAGAAGCCGGTGAGGAGCTCGGCGGCCGGGTTGAGCGTGACGAGGCGTCCGTCGAGGTCGATCGTCACGATGCCGCTCGTGAGCGACCCGAGAATGTTGTCCGTGTAGCTCTTGAGATCGGCGAGCTCCTCGAACTGCCGCCGCAGTCCGGCATGCGCCTCCTCCAGCGCGGTCCGCTGATGGAGCAGCTCTGCCGCCATGTGATTGAAGGCGGCGGCGAGACGGCCGATCTCGTCCCCGGTCGAGGGCTCGATCCGCTGGTTCAGCTCGCCGCGGGAAATCGCGGCGGCGCCTTCGGCCAGCTGCTGGACCGGACGTGCGATGCGGCGGGCGACCAGCGCCGCCGCCGCACTGCCGAGCAGGAGCGTGACCAAGGTCAGAGCGCCGAGCTCGAGCCGCGTGCGCTGCAGCTCGGCGTCCATCCGCCGCTTGGAAAGGCCGAGGCGTACCGTGCCCCACTTACGCCCGTCGACGAGCACGGGCACGGCGAAGTCGTAGACGGCCTCGCTGGCGGTCGTGACCGTCTCCTGCGTCAGGGGCTCGACCGTGCCGGCGGCTCGCTCGTGCACGGCGCCGTGGAGAAGGAGTCCCACGCGCTCCGGGTATCGGCTGTGGGCGGCCACCTTGCCGTCGGCGTCGAGCACGACCGCGTACACGACGTCGGGCTCGGCGGCCATCCGCACCACGTTCTGCTCCAGCGCCGTGAAGTTGTAGAGGAGGAGCGGCCCGTACGAGATCGCCGCCAAATTCCGGGCCAGCGCCTCGCCGCGCCGCTCAATCTCGGAGATGATCCCCGCGCGCTCATGGTGGTCGACCACGACGATGACGCCCGTCATGATGAGGACGATCACGAGGATCGTGCCCAACAGGAGCTGCGAGCGCAGCGACCCGGGTCTCATCGCTGGCGCTCGAGCCAGATCTTACGGAACGGAATGTACGGATCCCCCAGACCGTTCACCTCGATGCTCTTGACGTAGGGCTGGAACAACCGCTCGTAGGTGTGGTGGAACACTGGGACGATCGGCGCGTCGTCGAGGATCAATTGCTCGGCCTTCCGGTAGCGTTCGACTCGGTGCTGGAGGTCGGTCGCGCTCCGAGCGCTCGCCAGCATGTCGTCGACGACCGGATTGGCGTATCCGAAGACATTGCGCGCGCCCCGTGAGTGGAACAGCTTCGCGAGGAAGTTGTCCGGGTCGGGGACGTCGGCGTACCACGCATAGAGAAAGACCGGCAGCTTTCCCTCGTCCATCATCTTCGAGAAGGCGGGCCAATTCGTGAGGTACTGGAACTCCACCGTGACGCCCGCTGCCGCCAGCGCCTTCTTGATCTGATCGTGCTCACGCAGGATGTCATCGCGTTTCGTCCCGGACCAGATGGTGATCGGCGGCAGCCCGCGACCGCCGGGGTATCCGGCCTCGGCAAGCAGATCGCGGGCCTTTTGCCGATCGAACGGATATCCGACGAGGTCGGGATTGAAGCCGAGCATCCCGGGCGGAAGGATCCCGCGAGCAAAGGTGTACTGGCCGAAGAAGACGTTCTGGATGATCGCCTCTCGATCGATGGCGTGGACGATGGCCCGTCGCACGCGCCGATCGTCGAGCGGCTTCACGCGCGTGTTGAACCCGTAGAAGCGCAGGCTGATCATCGGGCGCTTGACGTAGATATGACTTCCGCCGGCGGCCAGCGCTCGGCGGTCGGCCCGCGGCGGCACCGGGGCGTCCTCGAGGTTTCCCTTCAGGAATTCGTCGTACATCGCGTCCCGCTGATCGCCCGGGAAGACGCGATAGACGAGGCGCG